>WNFU01003853.1_pt1 | contig 19511 bp, 21 predicted proteins | sample 5400121 | NCBI WGS metagenome assembly WNFU01 (sample SAMN13153360, study PRJNA577476) | soil metagenome | isolation source: 100 cm soil or saprolite under grassland replicate 1 | place: USA:California | collected 2016-06-15 | reverse complement strand
CAAGACCACCCTTCTGCGCTGCATCGCCGACGGCGGTGAGCGCACGGCGGGCGACATCGTGGTGAATGGCCGCTCGATCGAGCGCCGCCCGCCCTACGAGTGCGTGGGGCTCGGTGTCGGCCGGAAGTTCCAGAACGCCAATATCTTCGACGCGCTGACGGTGGCCGAGACCATCCGCATCGCCCATGCGCGAGTGGACCGGCCCTCGCTCTGGTCCCGCTCCTCCACTCTGGATCTGCCGCAGGCGGGGCTGCGGGTGATGCAGGCCACCGGTCTCGACCAGCAGCTGGGGGTGCGGGTGCGGCATCTCTCGCACGGGCAGAAGCAGGCGCTGGAGCTGGCCACGGTGCTGTCGCTCGAGCCGAGCGTGCTCCTGCTCGACGAGCCAACGGCCGGCCTCACCAAGGCGGAGCGCACCCTGATCGGACAGATCCTCGTGGACCTGGCGCGAAATCACGACCTTTGCATCGTGCTCGTGGAGCACGATCTCGACTTCGTCCGCGAAATCAGCTCGCGGGTCATCGTGCTGCACCAGGGCCGCATCGTGCTGGACGGCACAGTGGCGGAGGTGGTGGATTCGGAGATCGTGCGCACGATCTACTCGGGGGCGCGCCTGTGACCGCGGCCGCCCTCGAGCTGGACGGCGTGAGCAGCGGCTACGGCGAGGCGGTGGTGGTGCACGACGTGTCGCTCGACATCCGGCCCGGCGAGATCTTCGTCCTGCTCGGCAAGAACGGTATGGGCAAGAGCACGCTGCTCAAGACGGTGATGGGATTTCTCCCCGTCCGGTCCGGGACGATTCGCATGTCCGGAGAGGACATCACCGGCCACCCCCCGTACCGCATTGCCCGCCGGGCCATCGCCTACACGCCGCAGGAGCAGGCCCTGTTCCAGGATCTGTCGGTGGAGGAGAATCTCCGGCTCGCGGTACGGGACGAGAGCCGGCAGCGCGCGGGGCTCCGGCGCATGGGCGACGTCTTCCCGTTCCTCCCCCACCGCCTGAAGCAGCGCGCGGGCACGCTCTCCGGCGGCGAGCAGAAGATGCTGCTGATCGCCCGCGCCCTCATGTCGGCGCCGCGGCTCGTGCTGGTGGACGAGATCACGGAGGGACTGCAGCCCTCGGTGATCCAGAAGCTGGCCGCCGTCCTCACGGACGAGCGCGAGCGGGCGGGAACGGCGATGCTGCTCATCGAGCAGCACGTAAGGTTCGCGCTCGAGGTGGCCGATCGCTATGCGGTGCTCAAGCTCGGCGAAATCGTCGACCGCGGCTCGGTCGAGGAGGCCGACGTGGAGCAGCGCATCAGCGTGCATCTGAGCGTATGACGTTCTCCCTCGTCGCCCACTGCCCCCGTACCGGCCGGCCCGCCGTGGCCGTGAGCATCGCGGTGCCCGCGGTCGGCTCCATGTGCCCGCCCGTGAAGCCCGGCGTGGGCGCGGGGGGCGGGAGCGCGCCGTGAGCGAGCCCAAGCCGCTCGATCTCGTCCGCGACGTTCTCGGCATCGATCTGCCGCCCGAGGAACTGGCCGAGAATCTGGCCGCGTTCGCGCGAATCTTCGAGGAGATCCAGAAGCTGAGGGAGCTGGATCTCACCGACATCCATCCGAGCATCGTCTTCGATCCGACCGCGCCCTATCGCCGGGAGCCGCACGCGTGAGCCCCGCCCTCTGGGCGGAGCCGATCGAGGCCTTCGCCCTGCGGATCCGCGCGAGGCAGCTCTCGCCCGTCGAGCTGACGCAGGCCTGCCTCGATCGCATCGCCCAAGTCGACGACCGGCTCCTGAGCTTCATCTGCCTCGCCCCCGACGCGCTCGAGCAGGCGCGGCGCGCGGAGACGGAGATCGCGCGCGGCGACTGGCGCGGCCCGCTGCACGGGATCCCGCTCGGCATCAAGGACAACTACCTCACCGCGGACATGCCGACCACCGCGGGCACCGCCGCGCCCGGCATCGCCTTCCCCCGCCGCGACTCGGCGGCCGTGGCCCGGCTGCGTCGCGCGGGCGCGGTGCTGATCGGCAAGACCCGCACGCACGAATTCGCGTGGGGCAACGTGACGCCGCCCGTCCGCAATCCGTGGGCGCTCGACCGCGTGCCCTCCGGGTCGAGCGGCGGCTCCGGCGCGGCGGTGTCGGAGCCCATGGCCGCCGCGCAGAGGCCCGCCGCCACCGGCGGGTCCATCCGCATGCCGGCGGCCGCCTGCGGCGTTGTGGGACTGAAGGCCACGTTCGGCCGGGTGACCCGCGACGGGATCGTGCCCCACAGCTGGTCGCTCGATCACGCGGGGCCCCTCGCCCGAACGGCGGGAGACGCGGCCATCCTCATGAACGTGCTGGCAGGTTACGATCCCGCGGATCCAGCGTGCCGCGACCAGCCGGTGCCGGACTACCGCGCCGGCCTCGAGCGGCCGGTCGCCGGACTGCGCGTGGGCGTGTGCCGCAATCATTTCTTCGAGGACAACCAGGAAGACGTGGAGCGCGCGGTCGAAGCCGCCATCCACGACCTCGCCGGGCAGGGCGCCACGGTGATCGACTTCACCATTCCGAATCTCGCCTACGGGCTGGCCGCCATTTTTGCCATCGAGCTGGCCTCGTCCACCGCCTATCACGATGTGTCGCTGCGCGCAGGACGGGTCCGGCACTACACCCCGGACGTGCGAACGCTGGTGGAGATCGGGCGCTTCGTCACCGGCCCTGACTACCTCAAGGCCGAGCAGGTGCGCGCGGTGCTGATGGAAGACTTCCGGCGCGCGCTCGACCGGGTGGACGTGATCGTCGGGCCCACCACGCCCATCACCGCGTGGAAGGTGGGAGAGTGGACGGTGCGCATCGGCGACCGCGATGAGAGCGTGCTCGCCGCGTCGTGGCGCTTCACGTTCCCGTACAATCTGACCGGGCTGCCCGCCATCTCGATCCCGTGCGGCTTCGACCGGCACGGGCTGCCCATTGGGCTCCAGATCGCGGGGCGGCCGTTCGACGAGGCGACGGTGCTGCGCGTGGCCCACGCCTACGAGCGCACCCACGTATGGAATGAGCGGGCGCCCGCGCTGTGAGCGCGCGTCCCGCGAACGGGAGAAGCCAATGACGGGAGCCGGCGAGAGCACGCTGCGGGTCGCATGTCTGCAGATGGAGCCGCGGATCGGCGACACCGCCTACAACCTCAAGCGCACGCTCGAGATGATCGGTGACGCGGCCGCCGCGGGCGCCACACTCGTGGTCCTGCCGGAGCTGTGCAGCACGGGCTACGTCTTCGAGACGCGGGAAGAAGCCTTCCGGCTGGCGGAGGAGGTGGCGGGGGGTCCGACCACCGAGGCGTGGACGCAGGCCGCGGGCCGCCACGGACTGACTCTGGTGGCCGGCATCACCGAGCGCGAAGGCTCGGTGCTGTACAACAGCGCGGTGGTGATTGGTCCGGGCGGGTATCTGGGCCGCTACCGGAAGAACCACCTGTGGGGAGCGGAAAATCTTTTCTTCGAGCCGGGCAATCTGGGCGTGCCGGTGTTTGCCACTCCGGTCGGCCGGATCTCGTGCGCCATCTGCTACGACATCTGGTTCCCGGAAACCTTCCGGCTGGCTGCCCTGCAGGGAGCCGACATCCTGTGCGTGCCCACCAACTGGGTGCCCATGCCCGAGCAGCCCGGCACCCTGCCGGTCATGGCCAATATCCTGGCCATGGGCGGCGCCCACTCCAACTCGATGTTCGTGGCGGCGGCCGATCGCATCGGGATCGAGCGCGGCCAGCCCTTCCTGGGCAATAGCCTCATCTGCAGCTACACCGGCTGGCCCATCGCGGGGCCGGCGAGCGCGGATCGCGAGGAAATGCTGGTGGCCGAGGTGAACCTCTCGGATGCCCGCCGGCGCCGTAACTGGAACGACTTCAACCAGGTCCTGCGCGACCGCCGCACCGACCTCTACGACGAGATGCTCGGCGCCGACGTCAAGCGCGGCTGGTACTGAGCCGTCAGCCCTCGCCTAGCGCGGTCGACGGCCTTCAGCGCAATTTCGAGCCCGCACTTGACGTCGGCGCCGGTGCGGGCGAGCCAAGTGCCCCACGCGCCCTTGGCGATCTGGGCACCTTGGGCAACCTGGTCGCCCCAAGGGGCCCCGTATGGTCGTGGGCCACGACCTTAGCTTCGAGGTCAGGGGTATTGCCTTGCGGCCTTAGCATGGTCCCCGAGATGCAGGCGTGTTGCGGTGGGTCCGCAATCGCCGAAATCGAGGTATCGCCTCCTACTTCCCCTCCCTCTTCTGCGCGTCTTGCCCGGCGAACTGGGTCTGCTTGCTCTTCATCTTCTCGACGAGGGCACTGTAGCCCTTCGTCTGGATAATCTTATTGAATTGAGTCCGGTAATTCGACACAAGACTGACGCCTTCGACGTTGATGTCGTAAAGGCACCACATGGTCGATGCGAACCATCTCTCAACCTGGTTCCCGAAGGGCGGGGGAGCGCTGCGCGTACCTCGACCGAATCGTCAAGGCGACTCAATTCTGGCTGGGGACGCCGGCGCCCCCACGCTCGCCTTGGTGATCTTCCAGCCCTGCCGGCCGACCCCTGTCATCAGCCCCGTCTCGCCAAGGACGAATGCATAGGTATCAGGCCGGGCTGTCGTGCCGGGAGCCATGGTCCCGGAGGTAGCCTTCATCGTCCCCCCTTGAGTGTCCATGTTCGACGTCCCGGGTGTTCCGGCCGGCAGGACGTCGACCCGGGGGTCCTTGCCGACTTCCCAGCCGCCGCTGTGCTCGAGGCGGCTCAGCGCGGAGTCGGTCATCAGGAAGAGGATGGACGCAAACGGCAAGGCGCCGGCCTGCAGTCCGTAGGTGATCGAGCTGGCGGTGTAGTAGCCGACGACCTTGCCCCCAACGAGGAGCGCTCCGTTGCCGGATTGGACTCCGAAGGTGTAGTAGTAGTTCTCCCTGAAGATGTCCGGGAAGACGAGGATGCCCCTCGCCGACGATGCCAGCTCTCGGGCTTCGGGCGTTGTCTCGTAGAGGCTCCTGAGCGTTGCCTCTACTTCGCGGTCCAGGCTCTGCGCGCGGGCCGCGACGGCCGCTCCTGGGCCCGCCGAGATCGCCGCGAGGACGGCCAGAACGAGAACGTGCCGAGCGTAGGCCTGTCTCATAAGGCGGATGCGTGCGGTAGCATCGCGCCGATCCTGTCAGAGCGACCCGCGCAGGTCAAACCGGCGTCCTTGGTGGCCCTCATGTGCCAGGTAAATCAACAGCGAGCACACTTCGACGAACGGATCGCCGCGCTCGCCCAGACGGACGAGCGGGTGCGGCGGCGGCACCGCCATGCTAGGCTCGGGGACGATGGCGGCACGCTACGCACCCATCGGGGAATACGGCGTCATCGGCGACCTCTATACCGTCGCCCTGGTAGGCATGGACGGATCGATCGACTTCCTCTGCCTGCCGCACTTCGACTCGCCGTCGGTCTTCGCAGCCCTGGTCGACGCGGAGCGCGGCGGACGGTTCCAGATCGCGCCGCTCCTCGAGGGCGCCGCGCGCAAGCAACTCTATCTCCCTGACACCAATGTCCTGCTGACGCGGTTTCTTGGTGCCAACGGGGTCGCGGAGTTGTCCGACTTCATGCCGGTGGAAGGCGCGGGGCAGGCGCACAATCTGGTTCGGCGGCCGAAGACGGTCCGAGGCGAAGTGCGCTTCCAGATGCGCTGCGATCCGCGCTTCGACTATGCACGCGCCACCCACACGGCTGAGCGTCGGAGCGACACCGAGGTGCTCTTCCTCGGGCGCTCCGGCGACGGTGAGCTGGTGCTGCGCTTACGGTCGTCGGTCCCAATGCGTCTCGAGAACGGCGCGGCCGTGGCCGAGTTTACCCTGGGTGCCGACACCTCGGCCTGGTTCGTCCTCGAGGTGGTGCTCGCGCAGGAGCCGTCGCCCTCGGAGCAACCCGACTACGAACGTGACGCCTTCAAGCAGACGGTGAACTTCTGGCGCCGCTGGGTCGCCCGCAACACTTACGGGGGTCGCTGGCGGGAGATGGTGAACCGCTCGGCCCTGATGCTGAAGCTGCTCACCTCACGGCAGCACGGCTCGATGGTTGCCGCGCCGACGTTTGGTCTCCCCGAGACGATCGGGGGCGGCCGCAACTGGGACTATCGCTATACCTGGATCCGCGACTCGTCGTTCACCCTCTACGGGCTGATGCGGCTCGGCTACACGGACGAGGCGGCGGCCTTCATGCGTTGGGTCATGGCGCGCTGCCGCGAGCTCGAGCCCGACGGCTCGCTCCAGATCATGTACGGGCTCGACGGTCGTCACTCGCTGCCCGAGGAGATTTTGCCCCACCTCGAGGGCTACATGGGGTCCAGTCCGGTACGTGTCGGCAACGCCGCTTTCGACAACCTCCAGCTCGATATATACGGCGAGCTGATGGACTCGGTCTATCTGTACGACAAGTACGGCTCTCCCATAGGGTACGACGCCTGGACCAACATCGTGCGGGCGATGGACTGGGTGTGCGCCAACTGGCGCCGGCCGGACGAGGGCATTTGGGAGGTGCGAGGCGGACGACACGAGTTCCTCTACTCGCGGGTGATGTGCTGGGTGGCCGTCGACCGCGCCATCCGGCTCGCCACCAAGCGTTCGTTCCCCGCCCCCCTGGCGCGCTGGTACGAGACGCGCGACACGATCTACCAGGACGTCTTCACCCGCTTCTGGGACCCGACGCGGCGTGCGTTCGTCCAGCACGTCGGGGCCACCACGCTCGACGCCGCAGCTCTGCTGATGCCACTCGTCCGCTTCGTGTCCCCCACCGACCCGCGGTGGATATCAACGCTGCGCGCGATTGAAGGCGAGCTGGTGAGCGACTCGCTGGTCTATCGCTATCGTCTCGCGGGCGGATTCTCCGACGGACTCACCGGGGAAGAAGGTACCTTCTCGATGTGCTCCTTCTGGTTTGTCGAGTGCCTCTCCCGCATGGGGGACCTGCACAAGGCGAGGTTCTTCTTCGAGAAGATGCTCGGCTACGCCAATCACCTCGGGTTGTACGGCGAGGAGCTGGGCCCCCAGGCACAGCACCTCGGCAACTTCCCCCAGGCGTTCACGCACCTGGCGCTCATCAGCGCTGCCTTCGATCTCGACCGCCGGCTCTCAGCCGCCGGCCATGCCGGGTGATCACCACCCGCCGCAGCTGACCCGAGAGCGGCAATCAGGATTTACGACGGCAGCAGCCGACAATGGATCTCCTTGACGTCGGCCAGAAACGCTCGGGTATGGTCATAGATTCTCTCTTCTCCTTCCTCATGGGTGTGGCCGTTCCGGGCCATATCGATCGGGTCGGGCGGCGCGCCTGACCTCCGGTCGAGGCTCCATGATTGAAAAGGGGACGACGACCGCCTGGGTCGCCTCGGCGTCTTCCCTGTCGGAAGGATGTGAAAGAGGGAGAAGCAGGGTGGGCATGCGGGTGCTGTCTCCGTAGTCCGCACTTGCGCACTTCTGCTCATCGCTGGTTCTGAGGTGCGGATCGCCTCCCCCGACCTGCCTCCGCCGCGCTATTCCGGCCGGGAACGCCTACGACCTCCTCGCCCTTGCATCAGGCGTTAGCATCGAACTCAACACGCCTCGCGAAGGGAGGGCCACATGGACCTGGCACTCACAGGCAAGCGAGCTCTGGTGACAGGGAGCACGCGCGGCATTGGGGAGGGCATCGCGGAGCTGCTGGCTCGGGAAGGGGCGGCCGTCGTGGTGCAAGGACGAAATGACTCGGCAGGCCGGCGCGTGCAACAGGAAATCGAGGCCGCGGGTGGAAGGGCTGCCGTCGCCATCGTGTTTACAGTCCGCTACGCGCTTCTTTTCAACTGTTTCCGGCAGTTGTGGGTTCGGCGTTCACGCGTCGTAGCATGTGATTAGGATTTGCGGGATGTCTAAGGGAGAACCCTACTTAGAATGTGCGAAGGTCTTTGCCGGTGCAGTACAGGCAGGCACGCTTTTGTCATGCTCGCCGATGGACAACGTAACTACTACCGCACGTCAGCAATTGTCACAGCAGTCCTCCTATAGAGGCAAAACTGGTAGAGGCAAAACTGGCCTCCTATGGGTTTAAGTCCGGCCGATCGAGGCTAGCGCCCCGGCCCGGTATACGTCAGGGGCTTCTTACTCGCCTGGTCGACCTCCTCGGGGGTCATGAGGACGATGGTCTTGCAGTGAGCCCCGCCTGAGGCGCTTACCGCCAGCGAGATGGCCGAGGCGCTGGCGTGATCCGGCACATCGGCGATGACGAAGGCATCGGCGTCGCCGAAGGCGAAGTAGAAGGACTCGATCTTGCCGCCGACACTCTTGGCGGCCTGCTCGGCCGCGGCCCGCCGCTTGCCGCCGCCAACCTCGAGAAGGCTTTTGGCACCCTGCGCGGTGTAGGAGACCTGGAAGAGATACTTGCCCATGGCCACCTCCATGACGTCGGGACGGTTGAGGAAGGGGGAGCGAATAGATGCTAGATGGGGCACGATTACACTGTCAATACCGATCTTTCGGTCCTCGGCGTCACGAATCCCGGTGAACCCGAGGCCGGCGAGCTAATCCTGATTTGCGCCGTAGCCGGGTTGGAGGCGAGGTGCTATACGGGCCGAAGCTCACGTTGCAGCGGATCCGTAGCTCGCGTTGGCGGAGGCCCGGTCGCCGTCATCCAATGATCGAGCCGATGACGGCGGCCACCACGGCCCGTGCCTGGCGCGTGTGATTGATATCGGAATCGTCGATCATGGTGTGGCGTCGCCCGCGGATCCTCCCCGAGGGAGAAGCCTCGGTCTTTGCGTAGACACCCGCCACCCGCTCGAGCCCACCGGACTCGACCAACTCCCACGGAGGCCAGCGCCCGCCGCACCGCGGCGGTGTCGATGGCGTCTTCCATCACGTCGTGGCCGATCACGAGGTCACTGGCTGAGCGTTCGGCATTGCCGAGCACGAGGATTTCACAATGCGAGATCTCCACGCCGGCCGAGGTCGAAGCTACACGTGAAAAGAGGTCCCAGCGTCTGGCGATGACCTCGTCACCGAGCGATCCCGGCTCGATCTCACCGAGAGCCGCCGCCACTCAAAGGGCGGAAGCCGCCCGGCAATACCCCGGGAATACCCCGTGTTGACATCGCTCGCCGAGACGGCGCACTATCTCGCCGGCCGGAACGGCGTCGTCCGCACCCACAAGGTATCCGCACCCTCGTAGGGGGCACAGGGGGCAACCATGGCGATCCAAGCCACAGGCGAGCTCAGGGCCGACGTTCACAGCATCGAACCCATCCCGGAAGCCGACAAGGACTCTACCGGTCCGCAGCAAATGTGGATCTGGGCCGGGGCCAACATCGCCCCCATCAACTGGGCCCTCGGCGCCCTCGGCATCGTGCTCAAGCTCGGGCTGTGGGAGACCATCACCGTCATCGTGCTCGGCAACATCGTGGGCTGCGCGATCTTCGCGGCCTTCACGGTGATGGGCCACCAGACCGGCGTGAACCAAATGGTCCTGAGCCGCTCCGCCTTCGGCCGACGCGGCGCCTACCTGCCGAGCCTGCTCATGTTCCTCATGACCCTCGGCTGGATCGGGGTCAACACCTACTTCCCCGTGAAGATCGCCGTGGCCATCCTCGGGCAGTTCGGGATCGGCGACACGTGGCTCACCAACTTCGTCGTGGTGAGCGTGGTCATGGTGGTGCAGGTCGTGATCGGCATCTACGGCTTCTATGCGATCCGGACGTTCGAGAAGTACACGGTGCCCATCACCGCCGTCATCATGGCGCTCATGAGCATCCTCGCCTGGACCCGCCCCGGCGTGGTGAACTGGGGACTCACCAGCTCGCTGCCGCCCGCCGCTCATCTCGCGATGCTGAGCCTCCTCACCACCGCGATCGGGGTCGGCTGGGGCATCTCGTGGGTCACGTGGGCCTCGGACTATTCACGCTTCGTCCCCCGCCGCGTGTCCTCGTCCTCGGTGTTCTGGTACAGCTACCTCGGCATGTTCGTCCCCACCGTGTGGCTCGCCATTCTCGGCGCCACCGTCGCCAGCACCACCATGGACACCGATCCGGCCAAGATGGTCAGCGCGGTCTTCGGCGGGGTCACGAGCGTCCTGGTGCTCCTGCTCGTGCTCCACGGCCCCATCGCCACCAACATCCTGAACGTCTACTCGGCCGCCTTGGCCGCGCTCAGCATGGGCCTGCGGGTCTCGCGCACGGCCATGGCGGTGGTCGCGGGCGTGGTCGGCTATCTCGTCACCATCTACTTCGTCTTCCAGCCGTCGTTCGCCAAGGCGTTCGACAACTGGATGATCAGCCTGCTGCTCTGGATGAGTCCCTGGGCCGGGGTAGTCCTCGCCGACTTCTTCATCGCCCGCAAGGGGCAAATCGACGTCGACGCGCTCTACCAGACCCCTAAGCGGAGCGCCTACGGGGACGTCAACTGGGGGGCGATCGTGGCCTTCGTCGCGGGTCTCGTCGCAGGCTGGTCGGTCGAGGACGGTCTCGTGCCCGCCCTGCAGGGCCCGATCGCCACCAAGCTGCTCGCCGGCGCAGACCTGAGCTGGCTGGTCGGTATCGTCGTGGCGGGTGGGCTCTACCTCGCCCTCGGCCGTCGCCCCGCCTCCTTCGTGGTACCGCGCGCGATGCGAGGAGGCGGTTAGCCGAGATCTGCGGCGAGTCCCCCTGGACTCTCCCGCATTCGCCTCCCGCGTCAGGTTCTTTTACATTCGCAGAGCGCGGAGAGCTGACGTCGATGCAAGTCATCGCCCTCATCGCGGACACGCCGGAGACGTTTGCCGCCGCCACCGTCCGCCTCTGCCTCGATCAGGATCTCCATGCCAGGGTGAGCCGGAACGGCCTCGAGCACGCCAGAGCGCGATGGGAATCCCGCGAGGTATCGCGGCGTCTCCTCGAGACGATGGCGCGCCTGCCCGCGCTCACACCCAAGCGCCTGGGAGCGATGGACCGGGCCCGTATCAGGAGTCGGGCTACCTATGAGGCCAGCGGTGTCGACGCCAGCGTCGGCCGCCTGTCGAGTCTCCTTTCGCTGGTACTACTTTCGCCTGGCCCGCACTCGGTTACCTGGACACTCGCCGGGGATATGAATCGGCGGCACTCTTCCCGCCCCGCGATCAATCCACCCGCCCCGCCGTAGCCGCGCACACGACGTACCCTTTCTCGCCTGCACCCTCCCGACCATCGAGGTGGAAACCTCTACACGGCAGATCATTCCGACTTGCTTGCCATCCGATCGTTCGAGCAGTGGAATTTCACGCACTTCCGAGCCGGGCACGAGATATGCGCCTCCGACGCCAGCGGGCGTCGTCACGGATAGGCGGCCCGCCTTCTTTAGGCCATCTAGACCGAGGGCTCCGATGAAACCATGTGTCACGGGCGCAGGCATGCTGCCAGCACTCTTGGTTGCGCTCCTCATCCTGACCGGAGCGGCGGCGGAGCAGCCAGACGCATCGTCCAACGCTGAGCGTTCTCTCACGCCAGACAGGGTGCTTGACTCCCTGACAAACACGCTGGCGTGGTATCGGCAGGTCCGCGTGGCCATGCGGGGCGCCGGCACAGTCTTCGGGCGAGAGGACGAGCAGACCGCTCTTGCCGTGGTCCGGCGCGCGTTCGAGACGGCGCGGGCTCAGGCGGCCGTGGTAGCGGCTGAGAGCAGCTACGCCGCGACGGCTCAGCACAGCGACGCCGGGCCCCGAGCCGGCAAGCTCACGGAGATGAAGGCCACCATTCAGACGGACGAGCGAGAGGTTCAACGGCTCCGGCGACAGCTCCGAACCGTGTCGCCCGCCTCACGACCAGGGGTGCAGGACGCCCTTGCCGCGGCCACCAACCGATTGGAGCTGGATCGGGTTCGCCTCAATTTCCTGACCAAGCTGGCGGAGGACAAGGTCTCGTCGTCCGACGCCGGCCTGGACCTCGGCCACGAGATCCAGACGTTGCAGGAGTCGGTGCCGGAATTGCGCTCGGCGAATGGCGCGGCTCCGGCCGCCACTCCCCCAGCAAGTGGAACGACCGGCCTCGTCCGGCATCTGATCGGGATCTATCGTGTACGGGGCAGCCTGGATCATTTGACCCAGAGCACGCGGGCCCTCGAGCGGAGCATCGGAGACGATCTGCAGGCCACCCAGGCAAGCCTTCGCCCGATCATGAGTCAGCTCCGTGCGCTGACCGTCGATCCTTCGCCCGGCGGGTCGCTGGCCGAAGGGCAGCGGTCCTTCCGCAACCTGCTCCAGCGAAGCAAGGATCTGAGCGCGGTGGCTCTGTCCCTCCGTGAGGAGTCGGCCCTCGTGCACCGCTTCGCCGGAGATCTCGATGGCTGGAAGGGTACGGTCGATCGCGACCGATGGCAGATTCTACAGAACCTTGGGATCGACCTCATCGGCGTCATCATCGCCCTCGCCGCGCTCCTCGTGGGCGGCGTGCTGTGGCGCGTGGCCACCGTCCGCTACGTCCAGGATGGTTACCGTCGTCGTCTCCTTCTCATGGGCCGGAATGTCGTGGTGGGAATGGCCATGGCGCTCGTGCTCGTCTTTCACTTCGCGAGCGAGCTTACGGCCCTCGTGACGGGGCTGGGATTTGCCGCAGCCGGCATTGCCTTCGCCCTCCAGAACGTCATCCTCTCCCTCGCGGGATACTTCTCGATGGTGGCGCCCAACGGTATCCGGGTCGGCGACCAGGTGGGCCTGCAAGGGCCCTTTGGCTATGTCCAGGGTGAGGTGCTCGAGATCGGCCTCGTCCGCATTCGTCTGCGCGAGCTGGACGGCGCCCCGCTCCATCCCACGGGTCGTACCGTCGTCTTCCCCAACTCCGTCGTGTTCACGGGGAGTTTCTTCAAGCATCCGCCCTCCGGAGACCGAGGCGAGGGTCCACGCTCGGTGGAGCGGAGCGCGGCCGCCTGATGAGTGCCCTGAGAGGCTTGACCATCTCGTAGCCGAGGGCGCAGAATCGCCGTCAATGAAACCAGGGCGGCTGTCGCCCCCCACCGCTGCGAGACCGGAGGCCACGATGCACTACGAGAGAATCTCCGCGGACTGCCACATCGATCTCTGCCAATTGCCGCCCGACCTGTTCACGTCCCATGCATCGGCGGCGCTGAAGGACCGTATGCCCTACGTCACCGACAGCCCGAAGGGCAAGATGTGGGTGAGCAAGAACGGCGGCTTCTTCGGCCTGGCCGGCGGCATGGGCTCGGCCGGTCGCGAGTACGTCCCTGGGCAGATCCATCGCTCCGATCGCATGGCCTCCACCGGCCTCTACGAGGATGGCAAGAAGGGCATCTACCGTCTGAGCGACCCGGAGCTCCGCCTGAAGGACCAGGACCGTGACGGCGTGCAGGCCGAGGCACTCTACGGGATCCTGGGCTCCACCACCCGGCTCAACGACCCCGAGGCCGCCGTGGAGATGATCCGCATCTACAACGAATGGCTGGCGTGGTTCTGCGAGCGCCATCCCGACCGCTATGCGGGACTGGCCTGCATCCCGAGCCGGCCCATCGACAAGGCCGTAGAGACCGTGAAGCAGGTGGTGAAGCGCGGCGGCGTGAGAGGCCTCGACGTGGCCAACACCTTCGACATGCCGCCGACCTACGATCCGTACTGGGAGCCGCTGTGGGAGGTCATCAACGACTGCGGGTTGCCGATGCACTTCCACACGGTCGGCACCCGCATCCCCGACGCGATCCGGAAAACCCTGTGGGGCCCTCCCAGCCCGGAGAAGAGCGAAGCCCCCATGGACTTCCGGGTGGCGCGGGCCGGCTTCGCCGTCCACATCACGTCGTTCCAGATGTTCATGTCCATGGTGCTCATGGGCATGATCTACGGAGGCGTGCTCGAACGTCACCCGCGGATCACCCTCGTGCTTGGCGAGGGTGGGATCGGCTGGATCCCCTACATTCTCGACCGCATGGACCTCGAGTGGGAAGACCAGTTCAAGGATCTAGGCCTGCGCATGGCTCCCAGCGAGTACTGGCGGCGGCAGTGCAAGGCCACCTTCCAGTCCGACAAGGTGGGCATGAAGCTCCTCGACGAGCTGGGAATCGACAATGTCATGTGGGCCTCGGATTTCCCGCATCCAGATGGCATCTGGCCGGATTCCTCGGAGTACATCGACCGCGAGCTCGGGCATCTGCCGGCCGACGTCCGCCGGAAGATCATTTGCGAGAACGCGGGCAAGCTCTACGGATTCATGAAATAGAGGCTCGACCCCCCGCCTCTCAGGGCAGGCCGCCCGCGATCTGTCGAATCTCGGCCGGCGTGTGCTCGCCTGCGAGCGGCGTTCCCGGTACCAGATACTTGCCCTTGGCCAACCCGCCCACGAGAACGGGCTCGAACCCCATCTCACGAATGAGGCTCTGGGCGACCGCGATCGCCTTCGCATCGTCGCCCGCGATCGGCACCCCGACCGGCTCGGCCGCTCGATGCGCGATCTCGCCCAGCCTTCCCGAGCTGATCGCATTGAACGCCCGAACGATCCGCGCGCCCGGCAGCAATTTGGCGGTCACCAGTCCGGCTCCCCCCTGCGCGCCCACCGATTTGACGAGGTCTTCGCCGTCGCGCCGAGCGATCGGATTACTCACATCGATCACCAGCACCTTCTTGGCGAGGGCCTCGGCATGTGCCTTGCCGATCTGCTCTATCGCGGTATAGGGAACGACGATCGCGACGACGTCACCATAGGCGATCGCTTGCTCGACCGTGCCGGCCTGCGCAAGGGGCCCGAGGCCGGCCACGAGGCCCTTGAGATCCTCGGGATGCCGCGACGAGAACATCACCGGGTGGCCGGCCTTGATCAAGAGCTTCCCGAGCGCGCTGCCCTCCCGTCCGGCGCCGACCATCCCGATCTTCAACGGCGAGCCAGCCGTCTGTGCTCCAGCGATGGGCGCCCGGGCCGCGACGGCCACGATTGCCAGGCCGCTCCCGGCCAGGCGAATGAAATCCCGGCGCGCGAGATCAACGAAAGGACCGCTGACCATGATCGTCTCCTCCGGTATGGGCGCTCTGAGGGTGTTCGCGGACCTGCCACCCGGTCTCCGGCGCCTGCATGCGGAGGTTAGCAAAGGGACGCCCGGACGTCCAAGAGAAGCATCGTCGCCGGATTCTGGCTAGCGTGTGATGCGTCAAACCTCGGTCCGCATCGCCTCGAGGGCGATCGATTGCGGCGGCCTGCGCGGCGCCGTAGTAACCGCGGAAGCGCTCCGGCTCGCGCAGTTGCGACGCCTCGGCTCCTTGAGTGTGGCCGCGGGATGCTTCAACTCGAGCAGCAGTTCGCCGAGCAGCTCGCGGGTGGGCACGATGCGCGCCGGCGTCACGATGTGCTTCTCGCTCTTGTCCTCGATGTCCGCGGCGCTGCGCAGGCGATTGCTTGGATTCCCTACGGATGACCCCGCGCGAGATGCACGATCAAGGAGATGACCCCGATGACCAGGAGAATATGAATCAGGCCCCCGGCGACGTGAAATACGAATCCTCCAAGGAACCAGGCGACAAAACAGACGATGAAGAGGACCAGAAACAATGAGAAGAACATCTTCAAGCAGCCTCGCCGCTCACTTGGCGGCGCGCCGGGGCCGAGCCTTCTCGGCCCCCACCCGACCGACCCTGCTCCGGATCTGCCGGACCGCCTGAACCTGGGCTTCGATGTTCGCGAACACGGCTCGATCCCCGGAGCGCTTTAGACCCTCATCGATGAAGGACCGGAGCACCATCTGGAGGCTCACCGGCCGCTTGAGTCTACTCGTCGCCTCGCCGGCGAAGACTCGAGCGCGATCCAGAACCGCTTGGGGAACAACGAGCAGGACTCTGGTCTTATCCTCGAACATCGCTCCTCCCAAGGCCGGTGACGACCCGATCATCGCTGCGGGATACCGTGTCTCTGACCCGGCCGGCTAGCTCATCAGCAGCAGAAGCTTGGTACACTCGCCGGCCACCTTGCTATCGGGTTCCTTCTCACCGGGCATGGTCGCCCAGCCCTGCTTCTTGACGAAGTCCGCCTGCTCCCACGTGCCCGTCTCCTTGAGCCCCTTCAGCTTCTGAATCTTCTGCGCATCCTGCTTGAACTGGACGACACACACCGGACCGAGACGCTTGGCCACGGCGTCCTCTCCGCTCGCCTCGGCCATTTTCAGGGCGGTGCCTCCCGTGACCCAGCCTCCCCACGTGAAGCCGACGATCATGGTCACGATGATCGACGCGATACACGCCCAGCAGACCGCCGTCTTCGTCGGCCGGGCGGCACTCCATCTCTGTCCCATGCTCTGCTTCGTCTGTTCCATGGCGTCTCTCCCGGTGTTGGCCAGGCGTCTCCGTCGAGGGTCTGCCTGGGCTGTATAATATGTGGTTGTTATAAAAATTATAATATGATATATATCGACCGCAGATCAAGAGAAATCTTGGTCTCGCCCGCACCCACCGTGGGAACGTGGAAGGCGTCCGAACGACACTCCGGCATTCGGACCGCCGCACTCACCGGACAGAGGGAGGCACCCGCGCCATGACGAAAGCCATGACCACGACACTGCACCCGCTCCACGACCGCATCCTGGTCCAGCGGATTGAAGAAGGCGAAGTTCGCCGCGGCGGACTCATCATCCCCGACAGTGCGAAGGAGAAGCCCCAGGAAGGCAAGGTCCTCGCGGTGGGCCGAGGCACGGTCACCGAGGATGGGAAGAAGCGAACACCCCTCGACGTCAAGGCGGGGGATCGCGTGCTGTTTGGCAAGTACTCCGGCAGCGAGGTCACCCTCGACGGCCAGGACTACCTGATCATGAAGGAGGACGACGTTCTCGGCATTCTCAGCTCCTAGACTGCTCCGCCGCAGTCGATCGTCTGCACTGACTCGAGAGGAACCTCATTCATGGCAAAGCAGATCCTGTTCAAGGACGAAGCCCGGGCCGCCCTGTTGCGCGGCGTCAATGTCATCTCGCACGCGGTCAAGGTCACCTTGGGGCCCAAGGGACGGAACGTCGTGCTTCACAAGAAGTTCGGCAGCCCGACCATCACCAAGGACGGCGTGGCCGTGGCCAAGGAGATAGAGCTCAAGGACCACTACGAGAACATCGGCGCCCAGATGATCAAGGAGGTCGCCTCCAAGACCTCCGATCTGGCCGGCGACGGCACCACTACCGCCACCGTGCTCGCCCAGGCGATCTACCGCGGAGGCCTCCGGAACGTGACGGCGGGGGCGAACCCCATGGGCCTCCAGCGGGGCATCGACCAGGCCGTGGAGAAAGTCGTGGTGGAGCTGAAGAAGATGTCCAAGTCGACCAAGGACAAGAAGGAGATCGCCCAGGTCGCCACCATCGCTTCCAACAACGACAAGACGATCGGCAGCCTGATCGCGGAGGCCATGGACAAGGTGGGCAAGGACGGCGTCATCACGGTGGAAGAGGCCAAGGGCATGGAGACCGTCCTCGAGGTTGTCGAGGGGATGCAGTTCGACCGTGGCTACCTTTCCCCCTACATGGTGACCGATCCGGCGCGGATGGAGGCTTCCCTCGAGGATTGTCACGTTCTCATCTACGAAAAGAAGCTCAGCGTGATGAAGGACATGCTCCCGCTGCTCGAGCAAGTAGCCAAGTCAGGCCGGCCGCTCCTGATCGTGGCCGAGGACGTGGAGGGTGAGGCTCTGGCCACGCTCGTGGTCAACAAGCTGCGCGGGACTCTCTCCACCTGTGCCGTGAAGGCCCCGGGCTTCGGCGACCGCCGCAAGGCCATGCTCGAGGACATTGCCACCCTCACCGGAGGGAAGGCGATCACCGAGGATCTGGGAGTCAAGTTCGAGAACCTGACGCTCGCGGATCTTGGGCGCGCCAAGAAGGTCGTGGTGGACAAGGACAACACCACCATCATCGAAGGCGGCGGCAAGACGGGCGCCATCGAGGGTCGCATCAAACAGATCCGGGCGCAGATCGAGGAGACGACGTCGGACTACGATCGCGAGAAGCTCCAGGAGCGGCTCGCCAAGCTGGCGGGCGGCGTGGCCATCATCAAGGTAGGGGCGGCCACGGAGACGGAGATGAAGGAGAGGAAGGCGCGCGTGGAGGACGCTCTGAACGCCACGCGGGCGGCCGTCGAGGAAGGCATCGTGCCCGGCGGCGGGGTGGCGCTTCTCCGAGCCGCGAAGGCCCTCGAAGGCCTCAAGCTTTCCGGTGATGAGGCGACGGGCGCCGAGATCGTGCGGCGAGCGCTCGAGGAGCCGCTTCGCCAGATCGTGCAGAACGCCGGCCTGGAGGGTTCGGTGGTGGTCGAGAAGATCAAGGCGTCCAAGGACCCGGCCCAAGGCTTCAACGCCGAGTCGAACGAGTACGTCGACATGGTCCAGGCCGGAATCATCGATCCGACGAAGGTGGAGCGGGTCGCCCTGCAGAATGCGGCGTCGATCGCTTCCCTGCTTCTGACCACCGAAGCCGTCATCACGGACCTGACCGAGGACGGGCCGCCGGCTATGCCCTCCATGCCCCACGGTGGTGACGACTTCTAGTCAGTAACCTGGATAACCCAGCCCCGGCGCCTGGGCTCGATCCTTCGCAATGCGACGGCCTCCAAAGGGACGACCCCTGGGAGGCCGTCGTGCTGCTGATCGTGGCTATTCCCGTTCCGCCCTGCGTCCTCCACGACGCTGGCAGATCCCCTCGCCCGCGAAACCGGTTGCCTAGCCGAGCACGACGCGAATGGAGTGAATCGCGCGGTCATCGGTGAGCCGGAGCGGCCCGTCGGAGCCCACCAAGACGCCGTCCACCTCCACGCTCGAGACACCGCGCGAGCGACCGTGCGGGTTCTCCACCGTGAGCTCGTAGCGCGCCGATCGATACCTGAAAGAAATCTCGAAGCGCGGCCAGCCACGCGGGATGCACGGGTCGATGAGAAGGCAGTCCCCGCGCACACGGAATCCGAGCAGCCATTCGAGACCGGCGCGGTACATCCATCCGGCTGAACCCGTATACCAGGTCCAGCCGCCCCGACCCACGTGGGCCGCCTCGGCGTACACATCGCCGGCCACGACATACGGTTCCACCCTGTAGCGATCGGCGCTCGCACGGTCGCTCGCGTGGGTGATGGGGTTCAACAGGGAAAACAGCCCGTGCGCTTTGTCGCCCTCGCCCAGCGCGGCGAAGGCGATCACGGACCAGAGAGCGGCGTGAGTGTACTGGCCGCCGTTCTCCCGGATACCCGGCGGATATCCCTTGATGTAGCCGGGATCGAGAGCCGTATGGTCGAAGGGCGGAGCGAGAAGGACCATGAGTCCCGCGTCCCGCCGGATCAGATGCTCCTCCACCGCGGCCATGGCCCGGGCGGCGCGAGGCGGCGTCGCCGCGCCCGAGATCACACCCCAGGACTGCGCGATCGAATCGATCCGGCATTCCTCGCCGGCGGAGGAGCCGAGAGGGGTGCCGTCATCGAAATAGGCGCGGCGATACCACTCGCCATCCCACGCCTGCGCTTCCACGGAGGCCTTGAGGGCGTCCGCATGCCCTCGCCACGCGGCGGCCCGCGCCCGGTCCCCCCGGCTCTCGGCTAGCGGCGCGAAGTCACGGAGG
>WNFU01003851.1_pt1 | contig 19514 bp, 18 predicted proteins | sample 5400121 | NCBI WGS metagenome assembly WNFU01 (sample SAMN13153360, study PRJNA577476) | soil metagenome | isolation source: 100 cm soil or saprolite under grassland replicate 1 | place: USA:California | collected 2016-06-15 | reverse complement strand
GTCGAAGTCCTCCCAGCTTCCGTGCCGGATCACCCGGCTATTCTGGGTCGACCGGCCCCCATCGTCTAGTGGCCTAGGACGCCGGCCTTTCACGCCGGTAGCGCGGGTTCGAATCCCGCTGGGGGTATAAGGCCTCGCGCGTGGACTCGATTTGGCTCAACCACGCGGGTCATTCGGGTCAGAGATGCCGGAGATGCGCGTCGCGTGCGTGCACCGGTGCGTGCACGGAATCTCGCCATGGCAGACAACGCGTTGAGAGGCGAGCGAGCGAGTCGAGTCGCTCGGCTTGGGCAGCACCGTCGACGGCGGGATGCGTCGGTCGACGGCGTCCCCGGTTAGTCGAGGCGGCTGGTCCACGGCTGAACCGCACGCGTCGGACGAGCCCATGCTGACGGCGTGGCAGTTCGGGTCGAGTTGCTTACCGGTCGAGTTCGAGGCCTGGCGGCTCGCGGCCCGGCGAGGGCGGGTCGCGGTTGTGTTCGGGGGGCTCGAGGGGTGCGGGTCGGGTGATGCCGTGGCGCTCGATCGCGAGGAGGAGTTCGGGTTGACGTTGTTGCCAGTAGTGGACGATCGCGTCGCGTTCGATCGGGAGGAAGGGGTCGTCGCCGACGTCGTCGAGGTGGCCGAGCGCGAAGACGATGGGCGTCAGCGCGCTGTCTTCGTGCTCGGGTTGGTAGCGGGCGAGGAAGAGGCCGAGTCCTTCCTCGATCGTGCGGTTTCCGCGTTGCTCGATCGTCATCAGGTCGAAGTAGTCGCGTAGCTGCGCTCGGCCGGCGATCGCGTTGAGCTTCATCGCGAGCAGGTCACCGAGCCCGGCGACTTGGAGGCCGCCGAGGGGCGTCGTCGGTTCAAGTCGGTGTTCGGGGCGGCCGAGGCCGGCTTGCAGGAACTGCAGCCGAGTTTCGCCGTAGAGACCGTTGAGCGTGCCGGGGGCGCGCTGCGTGATCGCGAACGTACCGTGCGCGGCGAGCCGCTCCGCCAGCCGGTCGAGGTCGACCGCGGTCATGTGGTAGAAGAAGTCGAGGTCGCGGCTCGGGCGGTGGCGGAGGTGAACTGCGATCGCGTTGCCGCCGCCCAGGTAGACCTCAGCGGGGACCAGCGGCGCAACTTCCTTCCAGGTCGCTGCCGTCTCGCCGGGAAGCAGCGCCTCCAGCCAGTCGGGCAAGCTCACCGGCGTGCCGCCCGAGCGAGGTTGTGCGCGAGCGCGCGTTCGGCGGAGGTGAGGCCGCGGTTGCGCGCGGCCTGGTCCCAGTCGCGCGCGGTCAGGGCGGATGCACCCCAGCCGATTCCGTCGAGGTCGTGGCTCGAGAGCAGCCGATCGGCGATGTAGCCGCCGTGGGCGTCGAGGTCGAGCTGGCTCGGGTCGGCGTTCCAGAAGAGGTGTCGTAGCCGGGCCGGCAGCCGGCCGGGATTCCGGAGCTCGTGCTGCCTGGCGGGTAGACGGAGGTTTGCCAGGCGCGGTGCGAGCGACGGCCATTCGGGGGCGGTCACGTTCGCGCGAACGAGCTCGACTTCCCGCGCGCGACCGGCGGCAACCCACTCCCGCTCGCGGCGAACGAGCCCGCGCGCGGCAAGCGAACGCAGCGCGCCCGCCGCCGCCGTTGGCGAGACGCCGGCGCGCCGGGCAACCGCGCGCGTTCCAGCCAGCCCGCGCGGTGCACGAGCAAGCGCGGCCAGCACCTGCGTCTCGACCCGGCCCAGCCCGTCGACCGAGGGTGTGACGCCGAGCTCCGCACGCAGCTCTGTGAGCTCCTGGTCGCCCAGGCGCACGCGGCCGCCTGGGCGTCGCTCGACCGCGAGCCCGAGACGGTCGATCGCGCGCTGCACGCGCGGGAGGCTGGTTCCAAGCCTGCGCGCCGCATCGCTTGCGGAGATAGTGTCCATTTCGTTAGTTTAGCAAGCGACTTCCGTCCGAACCAGCGAGACGGCCAACGTGGGGCACGACGGGCCGCGATGGCGACCGACGACCCGAACCGCCAACGGCGTGGGTCCCCGCGCAGACGTAGCTCAGCCAAAAGGCCAGCTGGTGCGATGCAAAATCCGGGGTTTCCGGGCCCATCCGTGATCGCCACTCTGCGTGCACGTCCGGGTTGCATACGGGTTGCCACGGCTGTTGTCTTCTCGAGCAACTGCTTGCTTTCGCCGGTCGCAGGTGAGGCCGACCAAGCGCCGGCAACGGCTCCAGAAGCAGCGGCCGCTGCGTGCAGCGTTACGCTCCCGGGTCAATGAAGGCACGGCGGGGCACCGGCTCAAAGGAGAAGCGGCGGGTCGCGCAGGCGCTGGTCGCGACCTATTACGAGGCCGAACTCGCGGGTCTCGTCGCGCACGTTGCCGACGCGATCGAGCGCTACCACGCCGGCGAGCTCGACGTTCATGGCGTCGACGAGGTAATCCACCGCTACACGAAAGCCGCTCGCGAGCTGTGGAAGTTCTGCTTCCTCGGCGGATCGGGCGTCCACACCGAGCGGGTCGCGGCAACGCTCGAGCTTCTCACCGCGGAGGGCGAGCGGCCCGACTGGTGGGCCACAGCGGAGCGTCGCCGTGGCTAACGAGCGGTGGCTCTCGATCAGACTGGAGCTGCTCTCCGGGCGAGACCTTGTGCTCGAGCACCCTCCAGCCCGCGTGATGATCGCCGGCCCGCGGCATACGCTCGCCGAACTCGCGGAAGCGATCGACCTCGCCTTCGCACGCTGGGACCGCTCCCACCTTCACCAGTTCACGCTCGCCGACGGACGCGATACATGCCCGGCGCGAGCGAGTTTCAGCCAGAGGTGTTGGACAGCACCGGCACCAGGCTCGACGCTCTTGGCCTTCGTCCCAAACGCTGAGTTCGAGTACGTGTTCGACCTCGGCGACGAGTGGCGGCACCATTGCCGAGTCGAAGCCACCGACATTGACCCCGTGAAGGAATACGGTGCCCAACCCAAGCTGCCAGTCCCGATCTGGGGCTGGGGATGGATCCCCGATCAGTACGGACGCACCAAAGCAGACGAGTAACCCATACCTGTGTCGTCGCGTGTCGTCGCGTGTCGTCGCGAGTCATCTAATGCGTGCCTGAGGTCGCGCTGCCGTCATCGACGTGGACCGAGCCTGCTCCATCATTACGAGTGAAGGAACGGTGACGCAACCTGTCGCGCCCAGTCATTCCACGCCGCACCGTTACGCGAAAACCGCACGATTGCGAACGACACCGAACGGCGAGGTGAGACAACCTCGTGTGCGCGTGGTGTGCGCGCCGCGCATGCTCGTCCGGCCCCGGACAGCAGCGCAAATCAGCCGTAGAGCCGTCGCTTCCCGTACGACATCAACTCTGGCCGGTGCGAGACGAGTCTGAATGCTGACATCGTGCGTGCGATCCAGAATCCGCGGTTTCCCGGCTTATCCACGGATTCCACGGATTAGTCTCGTTTGCAGGACTTTAACCCGGGTCAGGTCACGGCATCTCCACGCGTTTGCACCCGTGATTGTGCACGGCGGGGTTGCATATGGGTTGCAGCCGACGTTGCCTTGACGAGCAACGTCAACCCTTTGATCGATTTCGCACTTCAGCCCGTGCGACGGCGCTTCATTTCCTCCAGCCGCTGTGTCGCATTGGCTGAGGTGCGAGACCGAATCGAGGTGAGCCGCACCTGACGGAAAGACATTCCCGGCAACCCGTGTGTCGGTGCGGCTACCGGTAACCCTGTTCGAGGGATGCACGAGGCGCGGCGGGGCGCCGATGGGTACTGCCGTCAGCGTAAACCAGGCGCCCGGGGTCGGTGCCGTGACGTTCTGAAGGTCTGCCCGCGGCGCTCGCCGCAGGGCAGCCTTTCGAGCCGCACCGAAAGGAGATGCGAAATGACCTTTCGCAGACTCGTCCGCTCCACCTTCACGCTCGCCGTTGCCGGGCTGCTGGCAGCCGCGATCCTCGCCTCGAGCGGAACCGCGGCCAAGGCACCGGCCCCGACGCTCGACGTCTCCTTCCCGACGCTCACGTCGGCCAGCACTACCAGCGGCACCAGCGTCCCCTACAACACGCCGTACGTCGTCTCCGGCTGCGGATACGGCACCGTCGGCGTCACCGTCGTCGTGTACACGCCGGAGGCGATCTCGTTCGCGGGTCAGATCCCGGACGCGAACGGCTGCATCTCGGTCTCGAACTTCTCGACCCAGGGTGCCGGTCACTACGAAGTCGACGCCTACCAGCAGTTGCGGCACAAGTCGTCGCTCGTCGCCTCGATGAGCTTCGACCTCAGCTAGCGACTCTTTCGAGATGCGCTTGGGGCCTACGAAGATCGGGGCCTCTGGCGTCAACGCTGAGGCCCCCGGCCTGTGGAAGCGCCGGGGGCCTCTGGACTGATCCGTAGATCAGGTTGTTTTGAAGCGCTCCTTACCCGTTGGTGATCGTGAAGTTCTCGACCCCGCAGGCGGAGGTGGCGCCCTCGTTGTTGCTGTCGCCGGTGTAGCTGACCAGCCAGCGCCAGGTTCCCGTATCAGTGGCGAGGAAGGTCGTGTTGGTCGTCGAGTAGGTGCCGTTGCCGCTCACGGGCACCGTCTGCGTGTACGCGGGCGTGCCCGAGCAGGTTGCATCCGACGGGCTGAACAGCTCGAACGTGATCGAGCCGCCGGGGGTGTCGAATCCCCCGCTGATCGTCGCGTCGTCGTTCGGGAGCAGGTTCTGCGCGGTGCTGATCGCCGGGTGGGCCTTGGTCACGACGAGGTGCTCGGTGGTGCAATCGCTCGTCGCGGGGTTGTTGTTGCCGTCGCCGCTGTAGACGGCCTGCCAGTAGAAGTCGCCGGCGGTGTCGAACGTGATCGGATCCGAGTCGGGGACGATCCCGTTCGTGACGGTCACGGTTCCGGCCCCCAGCGCGTTCTGCGAGCAGGCGCTGTCGGTGTAGACCGTGTAGGTGACGGTTCCGCCCGCGTCGGCCGTCGCGCCGCTGAGGGTTGCGGAGTCGTGCACCGTCCCGCCGACCTCGATGGAGGAAGCCGAGAGGAGCGTGGAGATCGTCGGCGACTTGTTGATGTGGTTGGTGTAGGTGCAGTCAACGTTGTCGCCCGCGCCCAGCGTGATGTTGGCGGTCGACCCGCTGGTGGTTGTAGTGCCCCCGGTGCAGACCAGACTCGTCAGCGTCCACCCCGCGGTGACCTGTGCGGCGGTCAGGTTCTCGGTGACGGAGTAGCTGCCCGTCGGCAGGCCGGTATAGGGCTGGCTATCGCCGTTGGACAGGCTGAACGTGGACGGGTCGAGCCCTCCGGTCGTGGTGTAGCCGAAGGTGTCGTCACCGTTCTCGGTCACCTTGTGAATGGTGATGCTGCCGCAGTTACTGATGTTCACGGCGACCGGGGCGATGAAGTCCTTCAGCTCGGCGGTGAACGAGGAAGAGGAGCGGCTCTTGACGAACGTGCTCCCGAACGCCTCGCACGTCCCCGGCGGGAAGACGCCGGCGGCGGTGAGGTCGATCGCCGCTTCACCGAACAGCCCCGCCGTGAGATTTCCTCCGGCAATGGGCTCGGCGATGGTCCCAGTGTTCACGGCGCCCTCGGCCACGCCGGCCGCGGTGAGATTCAACCGATTGCCCCAGCACGGCAGCGAGTTGGCCGAGAAGCACTGACTGACGGTGTTGCCTGCCCCGGAGGTGAGCCAGAAGAGCAGGCCCAGCGTCGGAGTGCCGCTGCCACCGAAGTCGTAGGTCACCAGCAGGTCGCCGGCGGTCCGGTTCAACGTCACCGGGCCGGTCGTGGTGCTGGTGAATCCTGTGGTCGTGTGCTGGTTGATCTCGAAGTCGAGGTTGGCGTTGCCGATGTTCACCAGCCGCTCCCACGCGAGATACAGGTAGGTGTGGTTGTTGGCGCCCAACTCCGACGCCTCGTAGAAGCGGGTCAGATCGTTCTTGTTCGGCGGGATCGACCCGGTCACGACGGTCGTTTGTGCGTTGTCCTCTTTGGTGCCCTGCCCGAACGAGTTGTCGGTGCTGCCGCTGGGCTTGTCGATCCCGGTGTTGAGACCGGCAACGTTGGCCCAGTCCGTGTTCCCCGTGGTGTTGACGATGAGGTTGCCGTCGTTGCCCTCGAACGAGCTGCCCGCCAGGTTCGCGCCTGACGCCGCGACGAAGACCACCATGAAGGCCGCCGCCGCCGCAAGGGTAGTTCCGATCATCCACCAGCGACCACCGCGCCGGTGACGAGAATTAAATGCTGCCATCTGTGTACTCCTCCCAAACCATTAGTTACTAGCGAGAAGAAAGACCCGGCGCCCCAATCGACGCCGCCGTAGTTGCCCTTGGCCGCACCTCCCTCGTTTGTTCAACAACACCCTCCGCCCGAAAAACCTTGTGATGGGCACGGCTCGCCAGAGAAAGCTCACGTGCGCGTAATGCCTCGCGCGCGGCACCCTCTTCCGAGCCGGCGTGTTCGGTCCAGGCGAGAGCGCTCACTGCGGCGCTGCGGCCGAAACCGAGCGAGCGGATGAAACCCCGCCGCTACCTAGACCGCAAGCTAACCGATCGCTCCGCTACCCTTCCGGCTACCACCCCCTCCCGCATCGCGAACGGTTGTGAGGCAACCGCACAGCGCTGTTGAGGTGGTGGTGTCTCTGGCTCTTCTCCGCCGCCCCGTCAACCGTGGTGGAGTAGAGCCATGGCGAAAGCCCGCCCGCAGGGGATATCGCCGCTTCTGTCGATGTTCGCCGCATTCGCTCTCCCAGTCGCGCTCGATCTCCGCCTTCCGCCCGTGCGTCCCGCGGCACTAGCGTCCCACGAACACGGCGATATGTCAATGGGAACACAGCCAGATCGCGGAGCCCTCAGAACGTGGGTGTCATAGGGCTCTGTCCCGAGGGCTGAGGACGACCGGCTCTCTGTTCCACGACAAGATGTCCCTGATGCTGTTCGGGCCGTTGGAGATCCACGAGTACGGCTTGCAGGCGGCTGGCGACGCACGACGGCACCGCCCGATTGGTGATCATGCGCAGGGCTGAGCTCCGTCTTACACGACCAGCTCGCCGAGCGGATCGGCACGACCCATTCGGCATCTCTCGGATCGAGTCTGGTCAGTATCGGACCAAGCGTCGCCGGAACGTCTGGCGCAGGCGCTCGAGGTGCCGGTCGCCATGGGCTTCGAGACTGGCCCTCACGACGCGCGCGTTCGCGAACTCGTCTCGCCCTGACGGCGGAGCGCGCGACCTTCAAGCGGAATGCCTGGCCGCTTAGGCCGAGCTGGGCGACTCGGGCCGAACGAGAACGGCGCGCACCGTCGACGGCCACTGGCGGCCGCCTTGCGAGGTCCGCACACCGCCACCGTTGAGCGTCCGCGCGATCTCCGCCGAGGCTCGCCCCGTTGGCGTACTCGCCGCGCACGCGAGCGACGATTTCGGGCGGCAGGCCAGGCTTCCGTCCGTGACGCGCCGGCCGCCGCGCTCCGCTCGTGCCTGCTGCCTCCGCTCCGCGAGGTAGCGCTCGAGCTCGGCGACCGGGATCAGCGGTGAGCCCCACTCGGTTCAGACCGACCTCGATCGTAGGTGCGACACGGCGGTCGAGCTTCGCGAGACTCCGGCCGAGCGCCCCGACCGCCTGCTTGACGGGTGTACGCGTGCCGCTCGACTCGGTCAGTGAGCGCAAGGTCGCGCGCGACCGGAACGACAATCGGGCGGCTCGCGTGACGCTCTGCTTCTCGCCCCTTCGCCGCTGTCCCGCCTCGCCATCGCCTATCCCGTACACCGATGCTGAGGTTGTCTGCATCGATGATGCATCTGTGTCTCCGCAGGCGACATCCGGTTTCGATGCTAAAATGACTAGATGCTTTCGGTGTCGAAGCTGTCGCCCGGCCAGGAGGCGTACTACGAACGCTCGGTCGCAGCGGGGATCGACGACTACTACGCGGGCCGGGGCGAGTCGCCGGGCGTATGGGTTGGGCGCTGCGCGGCAGAGCTCGAGCTGGACGGTGTCGTCGAGGACGATGAGCTTGGGCGGCTGATCAGCGGCCGGCATCCGCTCACTTCCGCTGAGCTTCGCCGGCATCCGCCGACGCGAGTCATCACCGTCGAGCGGATCGACCCGGCCAGGGGCGAGCGCCGGTTCGAGCGAAAGACCCTCTCGCCGGTCGCCGGTTACGACTTCGTCTTCTCGCCGCCGAAGAGCGTCAGCCTGCTGCACGCGCTCGGCAACGAGGAGGTGCGGCACAAAGTGAACCAGGCGCACCTTGCCGCCTGGCAGGCAGCGCTCGCCTACCTCGAGCAGGAGGCGTGCGTGACCCGCAGGGGCAAGAACGGCGTGACCCGCGAGCGCGGCTCCGGCTTCGTCGCGGCCGCCTACCAGCACCGCACCTCACGGTCGCAGGACCCGCACCTGCACACGCACGTGATCGTCGCCAACATGGCCAGAAGCCCGGACGGCGAGTGGCGGGCGCTCGACGGCGTGCCGATCTTGAAGCACTACCGCCTCGCGGCCGGCTACCTGTACCAGTCGCAGCTGCGCTTCGAGCTGAGCCGCTCGCTCGGGGTCGAGTGGCGCAAGCCGGAGAACGGGATGGCCGAGATCGCCGGTGTACCGGAGGAGGCGCTGCGCGCGTTCTCGCAGCGGCGCGCGCAGGTGCTCGACCACCTCGAGCGCACGGACGGCACGGGCTTCTACGCCGCGAAGGTCGCCGCCTTGGAGACCCGGGATCGCAAGGAGCCGATCGACCTGCCCCGGCTGCGGCTGGAGTGGGAGGCGCGCGCTGCCGAGCACGGCCTCGGCCGCCGGGACCTCAAGCGGCTGCTCGGCCGCGCGCTCGTCCGCGAACTCGACGAGCACGAGGTCGTTGAGGTCGCCGCAGCGATGGTCGGACCGGACGGCCTGACCGAGAAGCGCTCCACGTTCGCCGAAACGGACGCGGTGATGGCCTGGGCGCAGGCGCACATCGGCGGCGCGCCGGCAGAGCGCGTGCTCTCACTCGTCAGGCGTTTCCTCGGCCTGGAGGAAGTCGCGCCCGTCTCGCCGGCCGCGGTCGGCCGCCCCGCTGTCTTCTCGACCGCCGAGTTGCTGCGGCACGAACTGGTCGCTCTCCGACTCGCCGAGCACAGCCCGCGGGCCCGCGCCCCAGTTGTCGCACTTGCGACGATCAGACAGGTCGTCCGCGAGCGTCGGTCGCTGCTCGGCCGCGAGCAGACGGCACTGCTGCGCGCGCTCGCCTCGAGCCCGGAACGCGTCCTCTGCGTCGTCGGCCACGCCGGCACCGGCAAGACGACCGCGCTCGCCGCGCTTGCCGATGCGTTCCAGCGCGACGGGTATCTCGTGATCGGCGCTGCGCCGTCCGGCGTCGCGGCGGCGAACCTCGCTGCCGAGACCGGCATCTCCAGCGGCACGCTCCACCGGCTCCTCGCCGAAGCACGACAGCGTGGTGGGCTCCCGCGGGACTGCTTGCTCGTCGTCGACGAGGCCGGGATGGCCGATACCCGTACCCTCACCCGTCTGCTGTTCCAGCTCGAGCGCGCACAGGGGAAGGTCGTGCTGGTCGGCGACCCGTGTCAGCTTCCCGCCGTCGGACCGGGCGGGCTCTACGCCGCGATCGTCGAGCGCAACGGCGCGATCGAGCTTCATAACAACCGACGCCAGCGCGACCAACTCGAACGGCGCGCACTGGCCTTGCTGCGCGCGGGTCGCAGCCGCGACTATCTCATTCACGCCGCCGAACACGGAAGACTCAACGTCGCCGAGAACCACACGGAGGCGAAAGCGCAGCTCCTCGCCGACTGGTGGCAGGCCGCCAGCACCGACCTCGCCGGCAGCGTCATGATCGCCTACCGGCGAGCCGACGTCGCAGAGCTCAACGCCGTCGCCCGCACCCTCCTCGACCGTGAGGGACGACTCGGCGGCGATCGTCTCCGGCTTTACAACGGCACCGAGCTCGCCGTCGGCGACCGCGTCCTCTGCACCCGCAACGACCGCCGCCTCGCCGTCGCCAACGGCAGCCGCGGCACAATCATCGACGTCGATCGCAAGCGGCGAGAAGTCGCTGTCGACCTCGACGACAGCCACCGCGTCATCCTTCCCACTGGCTATCTGGACGCCGGCGATGTCGCGCATGCGTACGCGCTCACCGGCCACAAGACCCAGGGGCTCACGGTCGAGCGGGCGTTCGTCCTCGCCGACGACCAGCGAGCCTTGAAGGAGTGGGGCTACGTCGTCCTCAGCCGCGCCCGCGAGCAGACCCGCGTCTACACCATCAAGGACCGACTCGAGCCGGACGCGCCGCCACACCGGATCGAGCCCACAGCGCCGGTCGAACGGCTCGCCGAAGCGCTCAGCCATCGCGCCGCCGAGACGCTCGCCCTCTACGCAATCCGAGGCGGCTCGCCCGGGCTCCCAGACCGCACCCAGCTTGCGCTCGACAGCCGCCGGCTGCGCGAGCGGCAGCACGCGCTCGAGAAGGAACGGTTCGAAGCGTCATCCGAGCTGCGCCGGACCGGCCGCACGCTCGAGAACATGGGCGCGCTCGGCCGCGCACGGCACGGCCGCACCCTCCGCGGACAGATCGAAGCACGCAAACGAGAGGTCGCCCGGCTCGACAAGGAGCTCGAACGGCTCGAAGAGCGGCAGCGGCTCATGCGCGAGCGCGCGCTCGAGCTCGCCTCAAGCGAGCCACGGCCCGAACGCGGCATCAGCCGCGAGCGCGGGATCGGCCGCAGTCTCGAGCGGGGGCGCAGCCTCGACCGCGGCATCGAGCTGTAGGTCAGATGTCGACGTCCATGCCGCGGTCGATACCGATGTCGAGTCCGAGCGTCCGCTCGAGGCCGACCTCGACCTCCATGATCCGGCGCAGCTCGCGGGAGCGCTCGATCTCCAGCTGCGCCAGCTGCTCCGCCTGCCGACCCGACTGCTGCCCCAGCTCATGGGCGAGCGCCGCCGACATCCGTGCCAGATCCGGCACCGACGCCACCCGCAGCCTGAGTCCCTCGCCGACATGCTCCAGGGTCGCCCCCCGGCGCAGATCGTTGAACCCGCGCCGTGTTCCCGCCGGCTCCGGCACCACCTTCAACTCGCCGAAGGAGGTGCGCAAGCGAAGCACCCGCTCGGTTCGCAGCGTCTCCTCGTCGACGACCAGCCGGCGCCGATCAGCCCGCCGCGCCCCCAACTCTTCAAGCCCTTCTGCCAACCGCTCGACGTTGTCGGGGCGAAGCGAGGGGCAGATGTCGACGCCGTTCGTGATCTCGTCGGTGCCGCGGATCACTCGCGCCAGCCCGCCGATCAACACATAGTTCACGTAGCTGCGATGCAACCCCGCCAGCAGGCCGCGCGGATCGAACCCGTTCTCTTCAGCCGCCACCGCTCACATCCCTTTACGGCGTCGTTCCAGCATCGCGTCCATTCGCCGCTCCGGCGAGAGCATCTGCAGTTCCCGCCGCCGCTCGTCCGGACCTGGATCGTAGGGAACGAGCTCCAACGGAACGTCGAACCCGCAGGAACGGAGGATCTCCACCAGCGTGTCGATCGACGGCGCCACAACGCCCTGCTCGTAGCGGGCGATCACCGTCCGATCCTTGCCCGGCACCTCTGCCAGCTCCTGCTGCGACAACCCCGCCCGCAGCCGCGCCTCCCGCAACAACGTCGCGCTCCGCACCGTATCGCACGCATACCGCCACCCTAACCATGGTCTGACGCTCTGTCCGGTACCTAGGCTAATATGCCTCTCACATTGGGCGAGTATCTCGTCAATGCTCGTGCGAAGGGCAGCGAAGTGGGGTCACGGATGGCGCGCAGCGTCTCGGACGACAGCCAGGTTCCTCGCCAGCTCACGCTCGACGACTGGGCCGAGGAAATGAAGGCGGGCGGGTCATCGCTCGCGGTCGCAGCAGGCCGCGACGCACGCCGCAGCGTCGTCTGCGGTCGACCTCAATCGCCTCCCGTCGTCGGCGCGCCAAGGAAGCAGGGCGCTCCCGGTTCGCCACACGCGGCGGAGAAAAGTCATGCAGCACCGCAGGCCAGGGAGAGCGCACCGATCGATCACACAGTTCAGCATCATCCCGTGACTACCGAACTGCTCTCGATGCGGGACGCGCTGCTCACACGCACTCACCTGCGCGACCTCGGGCTCGAACGCCGCGCCGTCGACGCGGTCTTTCGTGCGCTTCCCGTCGTGGCGCTTCCGGGCTACTCCCGCCCGATGGTGCGGGTTGAGGATTACCTCGCGCTTCTCGAGCGCAACACTTTCCGTGATGATCGCGTCCGTCCGATGACGCGAGCGTCGTGAGGCTGAGAGGGCGTGCCGAGTAGCTGGATCATCCCCCGAGTGACCCGGAATGGCGGGAAGCGCTACCTCGTCCGCTATCGCCTCGGTGGCCGCGAGAGTGCCCAGCACTACGGCGGCAGCTTCCGTACCCGCGCGGAGGCGCTCGAGCGGAGGCGATGGATTACCGCGGAGCTGGCGGCGATGCGCGTCCCGGACCTCTCCGCGCTCGACCGGGAGCCGACCCGAGCGCCGGCGCTTGCGGAAGCCGTGGCGGCCTACCGCGCGTCGAGGATCGACATCGCCGAACCGACGCGCGTGAACATCGGCACGTCGCTCACCTTGATCGTCGGCGTGCTTGACGCTGCACGCCCGGTCAATGCGTTCTCGCCTCAGGAGATCGCCGATGCGGTGGCCCGCTTGCACGCCTCGGGCTACAAGCGTGAGACGATCCGCAAGGCGACGACGCATCTTGCCTGCGTGTTCGACTTCGCTGAGGTCGAGCCTAATCCCGTCCGCGACAAGCTACGGGTGCGTCTCCCGCGCGGCGAGGTCCGCGAGCCGGAACCTCCGAGCGCCGAGCAGGTCGAGGCGTATACCGGCTGCTCCCGTCCAAGCATCGGCTCGCACTGCTCTGGCTCGACTGGTCAGGTGCCCGCGTCTCGAGCATCGACACGATCAGGGTCGGCGACTACGACGAACCGCGCCGTCGCGTCCGTCTGCGCGCCGCCGCTTCCAAGACCGGACGCGCTCTTTGGGTCGAGCTGCCAGACATCCTCGCCGAGGCGATTGAGCGAACACTTCCGCCCCGCGAGGATCGTGATCCGGAGGCTCGTCTGTTCGCTTCGAGCGGTGCGGACTCGATCCGGACGAGCATCGCGAAGGCGTGCCGCGCCGCCGGCATCCCGCTGTGGTCGCCGCACGATCTCCGTCATCGGCGGATCAGCCTCCTCCACCGGCAGGGCAGGACATGGGCGGAGATCGGCGCGCTCGTGGGCCAGCGCTCGCTGAAGGTGACGAGCGACACCTACACGCACGTGCTCGTCGACGGCCGCGAGCTCGACTACGCGACACTGCTGGCGCGGCCGTAGTCAAGGGCGATCAGCTGACGTCGCGCTGCGCTCGCCCGCGCAAGCGCCTCCCGAACGGACTCAACGCTCGGAGCGGCCCCGATCCGCGGGCGTTTCGCCTCGGCGACGCAGGATGTCGTCGACGTCGTAGCCGGCCTCGGCCTTTTCGGCCCGCTCGGCCACCCAGCTCATCGGTGATCGTCACACCGCTTTTCGTCTTGCCGCACTGCTTCTTCGCCGTCACCCGCTTACCGGCAGCGGACCGTGCTGGCCGTGGTAGTCTTGCGTATATTGCAATGAACGACTCGCCATACGCAATATAAGAACCGAGGCTCCGTTACTGCTTCCCCTCTTCCGCTCGCGTGGACAGGCTCGCCTCCTCGCGCGCGTGTTCCTTCACCCGAACGAGCGTCTCTCGCTCAGCCAGCTCGCCGGCGAGCTCGGCACCGACCCGGCCACCGTGCAGCGGGAGGCAGAGAGGCTCGAGCAGGCCGGCATCCTGACCAGTGAGCGTGTCGGAACCGCAAGGCTGCTCAGGCCCAACGAGAGCTCGCCGTTCTATCCCGAGCTCTCGACGCTGATCTTCAAGGCGTTCGGCCCGCTCCCAGTCCTACGCGAGCGGCTGACACAACTCCGCGGGGTCGAGGACGCGTTCATCTTCGGGTCGTGGGCAAGCCGCTACGCGGGTGAGCACGGTGAGGCACCGGGCGATATCGACCTGCTGATCCTCGGAGGACCGGATCGGCGAAAGCTCGCTCGCCTCTGCCGCGAGGCGAGTGAGGAGCTGGGGCTCGACGTCCGTCCAACCGTTCTCGCAAAGGAGGACTGGGAGTCGGATGCGACAGGCTTCATCAGGTCGGTCAAGGAGCGGCCGCTGGTGCCGGTGATCGAGAGTCCCGATGACCGAGGCTGACGTCCGTCGGCTCCTCGCCGAGAAGAAGATCCGGACAGTGCCGCCTGATCCCGAGACGGCGCGAGTCGAGCTCGACGTCGCTCGCCGTCATATCGTGTCAGCCGAGAAGATCATGGTCGACGATGCGACGCTCGCCTTCATGGCGCTCTACGACGCCATCCGCAAGGCGATTGCGGCGCACATGCGGTCGCGCGGGTATCGCGTGACGAGAGGGCCGGGTGCCCACGCTAAGACAGGCGAGTACGCGCTCGCCGCGCTCGACCACCTCGGGATCGCCTCTCATCTCGACGAGTTCGACACGCTCCGCGATCTGCGGAATCAGAGCGAATACGAGGTGCTCTCCGTGGATCTCGATGACGTGCGCGAAACGTTCGAGCACGCGACGGCGATCGTCGACGCGATCGCGCGCGACCTCTGAGGGCCTCGCCCGGCACAGCGCCTCGAGCGCGCCGTGCGACGAGACTCGGCCGCCATTCCTGCTCATTCGTGCCGCTCGCGCTCGCGGCGTGCGTGCACCGGTGCGTGCACAGCGGCTAGAAAGATGCCTATTTGCAGGCGGCTTCGATCCCCGCTGGGGGTACTCCGAGGCTAATTGCAACGCCAAGTCTGCATAACCATGCGGGACAGGCGTGTCGGCTACTGACAACCAGCCGAACATCGTGCTCGACAACGCGACTTGCCATGCGCTCGAGCATTACAACCGGGCATCCCTCCAACTCGTCGCCGCAACTCCACCTCAATGCGATGGTCCACGGCGCCGACGTGAAGCTGCCCGCCTGCCAGGCGGTCGCCGCCGCGGTGGATGAGGGCGAGATCGGGCGTCTCGAGAACGCGGCCTTCGCCGAAATTGGCGAGCAGCTCACGAAGTAGCCCGCCGCCGTTGGGCGTGGCGACGCGCGAGGTTCGCCTCGCGCCGGGCTATTTCCGGCCGCTCACGAGGTAATGGTGGGGATCGAGCTCGTCGCCGAGCCACTCGATCCGGACGTCGCGGAAGTCAGTGAGCAGCAAGCCCCACCCCTGGCGCGTGAAGCGCCAGAAGTCGCCGTAGTTCTCGCCATGGAGTTCGTACCGGAACGGCGCGCTCGCGAGAAGCGTCGCACCCGGCTTGAGAGCTGCGTGGATCTGCTCGAGGGCGCGGCGTGGGTCGGTCACGTGCTCGAGGGTCTCCAGACACAACACGGCGTCGAGGCTCTCCGTGGGCACGACCTCGTCGAGCTGGAGGACGTCGCCCACGATGTCCGTTCCGTCATACATCTCGCGGTCGAGCGTTCGAAAGTGCGACTGAGACGAGAAACGCTGCTTCGGCCACATCCACATCCCGGATCCGATCTCGAGGACCTCGCCGGTGATGAGGTTCGCGTGGCGCTCGAGGAATGCCTGGAGGTCGTCGCGGAACGTGTATTCCGTCGGGTCGAATCGGGCGAGCTGGTACTTGATCGTCGACTGCAGGATCCAGTTGATCCGCGCTTTTACGAACTTGGCGTCCATCGGTGTGATCGCTCCCAGCGGAACCTGGCGGGGGTCACCACCAGTTCCTGTCGCTAGGGTGACTCGATCCTAATCGGCGCACCGGGCCTTGTAGCCCGAGAAGTCGAGCGGAAGCCTAGAGCGGGCTGACGGCACTATGCGGCCGGCCCGCGCAGGACGATCTCGGTGTAGAGCGGTCGGTACCCGAAGCGGCTGTTCATCGCGAGCATGCTCTCGAGCCGCAGCTCGTTGGCGGTGCGAAGCGTGGGGATGCCGTGCGCCTTGGCCCACGCGATCTGGGCGCGCTTGATCGCCCCGGCTACGCCTCGCCCGCGCTCGGCACGTGCGATCGCCGTGAAGCCGTTCCACCACTCGTCGTCGCGGACTTCGAGAAAGCCGTAGCCGAGCACGCGTCCGTCTTCGAGCGCGATGAAATACGCCTCCGGCGGGTGCGGGTCGAGCCCCCACGACCGCCACGACTCGAAGCTCTCGATTCGCTGCTCGGCACGTCCGGGCTGATCGCGGTACGACTCGAGTGCGATCTCGAACAACGCCGGCGCGAGGTCGGGCCGCTCGGCGAACGTCACGAGTGGAAACGCCGGCGGCTCGGGAACAGGCGCCGCCGTCACGTCGAGCTCGGAGATGACGTAGTGACGCACCTGCTTGTAGCCGCGCTCCTCGAGGAACGAGACGACGCCGGGCGTCTTATCGGTCGTCCACGCCTCGAGGCCTGTCTTGCCGATCGCGCGCGCGGCGGCCGAGGCTTCGCGCCAGCGCGCTTCGTCGATGTCGTGGAACCACACCTCCGCGAACGGCAGGTGCTCCAGCCCGGGCATCGGCTTGGCGTCCACGACAGGATTCTCGCGCCTCAACCGAGCAATGCGCGCGCGGCGCGCGCGGCGACGAGCTCTTCCCGCGCCCGCACGACATGCACGGCGACCGCGCCACGCGAGATCGTGCAGTCCGGCTCCGCGTGCTCGTTCGCTCCCGCCTCGAGCTCGACGCCGAGGAACCCCAGCCGCCCGCACACCTGTGCGCGCACGCGGTGCGCGTTCTCGCCGATTCCCGCGGTGAAGACGAGCGCGTCGAGCCCGTCCAGCGCCGCGGCCAGCGCCGCGACGGCAGCCGCGACGCGGTAGGCGAAGACATCGAGGGCGAGGCCGCGGACCTCGCGCATGTCACCGGAACCTCCGGCCAGCGCCTTCATCCCCGACTCGAAGTTGAGCTCGTGGTCGAGCGCGTCTGCGTCGATACCCCGGTCGCGCAGCAGGTAGATCAGCGCTCCGGGATCGATCGAGCCCGAGCGCGTCGTCATCGGCACGCCTTCGAGCGGGCTGAAGCCCATCGTCGTGTCCACCGAGCGGCCGTCGCGCACCGCCGTCACGGAGCTGCCGCCGCCGAGATGGCAGACGACGAGCCGCGGCACCTGCACGCGCTCTGCGCACCACTGGACCGAGAGCCCGTGGAACCCGTAGCGGCGCACCCCCCAATCCCGCCAGCTTTGCGGCACGGCGTAGGTCGCAGCCACCTCCGGGATCGTCGCGTGGAACGCGGTGTCGAAGACGGCGACGTGAGGAACGTCGGGCAGCGCGCGCTGCGCCTCGTCGATCGCGCGCAGTGCCGGAGCGTTGTGCAGCGGCGCGAGAGCTTCCAGTTGCTCGATCTCTCCGCGAACGGCGTCATCGATCACGACGGGCTCGCGGAAGCGCGGCCCGCCGTGCACGACGCGGTGCGCGACGGCCGTGACGTCTTGCTCGAGCGAGTCGACGCGCCGCGACTTCTCTCCCTCGACGACGTGCAGCTTGAGGCTCGTCGAGCCCGCGTTGACAACTAGAACTGCCAGGTCCAGTCGCGGACGTCCGGATGGTCCTCGCCGTGCTCGCGCGTCCAGGCGCGGTAGCGCAGGCGGCTGTCGAGCATCTCCTGGCGCAGCCATGCTGCACGCTCGCCGAGGCCCGGCACGCGATCGACGACGTCGACGACGAGGTGGAAGCGGTCGAGGTCGTTCAGCATCACCATGTCGAACGGCGTCGTGGTGGTTCCTTCTTCCTTGTATCCGCGCACGTGGAGGTTCGCGTGGTTCAGGCGCCTGTAGGTCAGGCGGTGGATCAACCACGGGTAGCCGTGATACGCGAACACGATCGGCTTGTTCGTGGTGAAGAGCGAATCGAATTCGCGGTCCGACAGGCCGTGGGGGTGCTCCGACTCCGGCTGGAGGCGCATCAGGTCGACGACGTTGACGACGCGCACCTTCAGAGCGGGCAGATGTTCTCGCAGGATCGCGGCGGCGGCGAGCGTCTCGAGCGTGGGGATGTCCCCGCAGCAGGCCAGCACTGCGTCCGGTTCGTTTCCTTCGTCGTTGGATGCCCACTCCCAGATGCCGAGCCCTCGCGTGCAGTGGACGATCGCGTCGTCGATCGAGAGGTAGTTCAGCGCCGGCTGCTTGCCCGCGACGATGACGTTGACGTAGTTCTTGCTGCGCAGACAATGGTCGGCGACGGAGAGCAGCGTGTTCGCGTCGGGGGGCAGATAGACGCGGATGATCTCCGCCTTCTTGTTGACGACGTGGTCGATGAAGCCCGGATCCTGGTGGGAGAACCCGTTGTGGTCCTGGCGCCAGACGTGGGAGCTGAGCAGATAGTTGAGTGACGCGATCGGCCGTCGCCACGGAATGCCGCGCGTGACCTTCAACCACTTCGCGTGCTGGTTGAACATCGAGTCGACGATGTGGATGAAAGCCTCGTAGCAGTTGAAGAGCCCGTGCCTGCCCGTGAGCAGGTAGCCCTCGAGCCAGCCCTGGCACTGGTGCTCGGAGAGCACCTCCAACACGCGGCCTTCCGGCGCGAGGTCCTCGTCGGTCGGCAGCGTCTCGGCCTCCCACGCCTTCGCGGTGACCTCGAGAACTGCGCCGAGGCGGTTCGACGCCGTCTCGTCCGGGCCGAAGATGCGGAAGTTCTGCTGGTTGCGGACGATCACGTCGCGCAGGAAGCGGCCGAGCACGCGCGTCGCTTCGCCGAACGTCGTGCCGGGCTTCGGCACGTCGACCGCGTAGTCGCGGAAGTCGGGCAGCGCGAGATCGCGGAGGAGCAGGCCTCCGTTCGCATGCGGATTGGCGCTCATGCGGCGCTCACCGCTCGGCGCCAGCTCTGCCAGCTTGGGGAGCAGCGTGCCGTGCTGGTCGAAGAGCTCTTCGGGGCGGTAGCTGCGCAGCCACTCCTCCAGCTGGCCGATGCGTTCCGGATGCTCACGCACGTCCGCGAGCGGCACCTGATGCGAGCGCCATGAGCCTTCCACCGGCAGGCCGTCCACCTTCTTCGGTCCGGTCCAGCCCTTCGGCGTCCTCAAGATCAGCATCGGCCATTGCGGCCGGCGCGTCTCACCGTCCGCGCGGGCGGCGTGCTGGATGCGCGCGATCTCGTCCAACGATTCGTCGAGCGCGGCTGCGAGTTGCTGGTGCACCGCCTCGGGCTCGTCGCCCGAGACGAACAGCGGTCGGTACCCGTAGCCCTCGAAGAGCGCGACGAGCTCCGCCTCGGGGATGCGGGCGAGGACGGTCGGGTTCGCGATCTTGTAGCCGTTCAGGTGCAGGATCGGCAGCACCGCGCCGTCGGTCCGCGCGTTGAGGAACTTGTTCGAGTGCCAGCCGGTGGCTAGCGGACCCGTCTCCGCTTCGCCGTCGCCGACCACGCAGGCGACGAGCAAGTCGGGATTGTCGAAGGCCGCACCGAACGCGTGCGAAAGTGCGTAACCGAGCTCGCCGCCTTCGTGGATCGAGCCCGGCGTCTCGGGCGCGACATGACTCGGGATGCCGCCCGGGAACGAAAACTGGCGGAAGAGTGCGCGCAGTCCGTCCTCGTCGCGGCCGATGTGGGAGTAGA
>WNFU01003940.1_pt1 | contig 19515 bp, 16 predicted proteins | sample 5400121 | NCBI WGS metagenome assembly WNFU01 (sample SAMN13153360, study PRJNA577476) | soil metagenome | isolation source: 100 cm soil or saprolite under grassland replicate 1 | place: USA:California | collected 2016-06-15 | reverse complement strand
GGAGCACGGGCCCGGTCGAAGGCACAATTAATCGACTGAAGATGGTGAAGCGCACCATGTTTGGCCGCGCCGGCTTCGCACTGCTCCAGCGCCGGATGTTGCTGACGGGCTGAGCTTCACCAAAAGTGGCCAAGAGCCAATTCTAGACTGTAGTTTACAGCGTCACGCCCGTAACCTACGCACATCCCTTTTAGGGCCATCAATGGTATGCTCCTCATAATCACAAGGAGGAGAGCGTGCCTGAGCTATCCTTTGTCACCCATATCGCTCGGACTGTCTATGGCCTTGAGCGCGGAGCAGGTGCGGGGCCGCCTCGCCCGGCTTGATACGTATGCCCAGATCCTGGAGGGCGAGCCGCAGGATGCCGAGGCTGGAGCCTGGGCCGAGCTGCGCGCACGGGTGGCCGTGCTGCGCGAGACGCTGATGGCGCTCGGCGAGGCGCTCGATGGATGGGAGCGGGCGCGCGCGCGCAACGTGCGGATGTTGATCCAGGGAACAGTCGACGAAGTCAACTTCAAGACGACGCTGGACGAGACGCCGCTCGGGACGCTGCGCTATGCGGCCGCGCTGGCGATTGCGACTGGACATAAGAGCCGCGTCGCGTCGATCGGGCGGGCGATCAAGCGGAGGGGTCAGGCCGCCGCGGCGTGAGCCGCGGATCATCCGCCGAACATGACGTACGGGGCCGCCGAAATCATTCGGCGGCCCCGTGCGCTGATGGGCGCAGGCGCCCTACTTAGATTTCTTCGCCGATGTCATAGAGCCCCGATGACCTGGCGAGATTGGACGGCGGCGCTCCCGCGATGGCCGCCGGGCTGGCAGCATGGTAGGCTGCGACCGGGGTCTGTGCCGTGGCGTGCGGCTCCGGCGCCGCGCCGTTCGCGGAAGCGCCGCGCTGTGACCGGCGCCGTGGCGCAGTCGCCTGGCCGCTCGCGGGCTCGCGCGCCGGGCGCTTGGGCAGCGTGTGCGGCACCCCGCCGATCAGCACGCGCAGCTCCTCGATCGCCGCCTGGTCGATCGGCTCCATCATCAGCATGACGATTTCATGCTGAACCGCGCTGAGATCATAGCCCAGACGGTCCGCGCCGAGCAGGATGAGCGCCCGGATGGCGGCCGATTGGTTGCCGCCCTCGGCGCCCTGCGCCTCGGCGATGATCGCCGCCAACCCTTTTGACCCGCGGAAGTTCATACCGGCCATACAAATTGCGCCAGGAATCGCCGTGACTATGCGGCGGGGGAATGGCGCGCCTCCTTTCGTTGAGTATAGGCATACCCATCTGCGCGCTGGAGTAGCGTCAGGTATCTCGGATGGACATCAACACTGTTCAGCCGAAAGCTGGGCCGGCTGCGAATCGTCACGCGCCCGACATGGGTGCCGGCGTATTTCCCCATCGGGATGACCGCTCGGACCAAATCGCCGGTGCGAAACCCAAACCACCGTTTCTGACGTGGGACGTGGCGGATCGGGAAGCCATATTTATCAGTGCGGCATAATTGTCGGGTTCCATGTCCGGTCGCCGCGATCAGGAATACGCTGTCCACCGCTACGCGCAGATTGTCAGGCGTACTAGCGCCAACGCAGGCGGCATCGCGCCAGTGGCTTTTGTCCCAGCCGAGCCGGACGCGGTTGTATTTCGTGCGACCTCCTGTGCCTACCTCGACCGGCAGGCCCGTAGCGACCAGGCGCTGATAGAGGGCCCACCGCACGCTGTTCACTGCCGCCGCATCCTTGAGCGGTGCGCGGGCCTGTGCCATCAGGTGTGGGAAGCCAAATTCAGCGGCGGTCAATCTGCCTTTGCGCTCGTTGCAGGGCCGGCAGGCGACTGTGAGATTCGTGATCCGGTCGCTGCCGCCCCTGTGGATGGGGATCAGATGCTCTTGCTCCAGCCGCACCCCCATCGCGCCACAGTAGGCACAGCGGTGGCCCCACTTCGCGAGCAGGTAATTCCAGACCTCCCAGCCGAACAGCGTGCCGCGCTGGTATTCTACTCCTACAATCTCCGGGTTTTGGAGCGCCTGGGTGTCAAACCGTACTAACTCCATGCTGATCGCCGTGATGGGACAGACTGCGCGCAGCCGCCGCATCCATGTTTCGGTGGTCAGGACTCGGTGGGCAAGTGACGGCGCAAGCCAGCCAGCCGGCCGCCTGCGATTGAGGAAGCGCACGGGGAGGTAGCGGGTCTTGCGCTGGCGACGGCTGCGCCGTATCGCCCGCCGCGCCAAGAGCGCGTTGCGGATCTGCTGACCGCGGTGGGTCAACTCGGCCGCGAACACCACTCGCCCCGTCGCCTCCTGTATGATGGCGATCCCGGTTGTTTTGCTCCCTGGATCGAATTTCAGCCGGTGGTCATGGACGTTGGACTCGGCACGGGTGCGATCCTTGAGCCGGATGGTGAACGGGAACATTCGCCACACGGTCGCTCGGCCCTTCCGTAGCAACTCCCTGGCCCGCGCGTGGTGGCACGGGTCAAGCGACTGCCCATCTGATGAAAGCACTAACACCATAGGTGATCTTCCTGCCCCGTCACCGGGGCCGCTCGCCTTGCGGCGGTTATGTGAGCCTCGCCAATGCCCATTGAGCTTGTCGTGCCGGCCACCTTCGCCGCTTACCCCACGGCTCATGATGACGAGCGATAGAACGGCAGACTGGCTCGCGCATCTACCGGTATCGTGACCCAATGAGCGAAGTCCGGTTACCCAGACCAAGGCTGGTCACCACGGGCTTGTGAGTTGCCCCGACAAGCCACCCCTGAGAAGGTGTGGTTGATGACTACGCACCTGCCGTTTCGGCTGCGAGCATGGGCGCATCAGCGCGCGACGTCTTGTGTGCCTGCTTGGCGGCCTCCTCGGCCGCCTGGCGCCGCGCCAGGTACGCGTACCCACGCGCGATGCTGGTCTGCGATCGCGTCACACACTGGGCGTTGCCGAACGTGGTCAGGATTGGCGCGACGATCCGCTCCTCGGATGCCCAGCCGCCGCCCAGGTAAATGGCGTCGAATTGGTTGCCGCTGCGCCACTTGTGGACTAGCTTATCGCGAACCGTGCGCCCCTGGCGGTTGAGCGGCTCATCCCAGTGGTTCGGCAGGTCGCGCAGCTTGCCGCCGACCTTGATTTTGCCGATCCGAATCGCCAGCTCCACCTCGAACGGCTCGAAGGGGCTGTCGAAGTGCGCGCTCAGCAGGCGCCGGATCTGGCCGACCGGGCCGACCGCGCCGAGATCCCAGGTGTCGCGGCCGTCATCCTGCGGCCGCATGTTGAAGACCTCGTCCACGTCCACGGTCAGGAATCCCATGTCCACGAACCCATAGCGGCCCGTCATCAGCGCGGGGTTGATCTCCTCGCCGTTGCCGTTGAGCGCCAGCGAGTACAGAATGGCCAGCGGCTCGGCGATCGAGCGCATCCGCGTGATGCCGGGTGCGCCGGCGCGCAAGCGCTTGCCCAGGAGGCTCTGGTAGCCGGGAACATCGATCCAGGACGCCGGTAAGCCGGTCACTGCGGGGCCGCTGCGGATCTGCTCGGGGAGGGCGCCACGGCGCCCCTCGCGCTCGACGATCTTCGCGCGGACCTGCTGCTCCAGCTCCAGATTGGCGCCCGGATAGGGCTGCTTGCTCGGGCGCGGGCGGCTTTCCGCGACCGCCGCAGCTATGGCACCGACTTCGCCCTTGACCGGGTCGAAGCGCACGCCGCGCAGGCGGTCCAGCTCGTCCGCCAGGAGCTTGCTGTACGGCGGCACGGCTTCACCGCGCAGCTGGAACATTTCCTGGGTGATCAAGACTTCGATGCGCGCCAGCGCCAGCTTCATCAGCTTGGCGAAGGCGCCGCGCGTCATGATCGGCAGGAAATCGTCGTCCGAGAGGCGCGCTTGGGCCGGCATGGTGCGCGGGTTGCGCGCCAGGGCGTCATCGCCAACCACATAGAGCTTATCCCATTGGACCGTGTCGACCCGCGCGATGCTCCCTTCGGCGTCACCCGCCTCGCCGACCATCGCCGGGAAGACGACCTCCAGCTCGTTTTCCGCGGGTCCGGCGATGCCGTCCGGCGCGGTATCCTTGGTGGCCTTTGCAGTCTCTGCGGCGACGCGCGCCGCCTCCTCGTCGGGCTCGAATATGGCTAAGAGTTTGCCCCAGCCGCTGCCCATATTGATGCCATAACACGGCCCAATACCAATGGGCCGGAGTGGAAGTGGGGTGCCGGGCGGTGTCGCCGCGGCTGTGCGCGTCGTTGCCATGGAAATCATCTCCTGTGAGTTGGGGGATCGGCCTGTGCCGTCCCTGTGGTGCGCCCGGACCGTGCCGTCGCGCGGTGGCCCCAGGTCGCGAACAAAAAAGAAAGGAACCAGTCAGCCTGCCTGTCGACTGCACGGCCGTTCTCGGAAGTAGCGCTCGTGCCGCGGTTCGTGTGCGAGGCTGTAGGGCGCCATGCGCCCGCGAGTGCTGGCCCGGCCCAGTCGTTGGGCCGCGACCAGCGATGCGCGCCGGGCCCACGCGCATGAGTCAAGGCGGCGCTGCGGCTGCTCTGACCAGATCCATCGAGACATGCTGGTTGCGCGCTGCTTCGCGGCCATCGCCGGGATGCCAAAGCTGATCAGGGCCGGGTTCACGACCAGGTTCACCGGCAGCGTGACTATTCCCAATTCGGCCTGCGTGCCCGGGAGCCGTATGCCTGGGCCGCGCTCGTTGCGGTAGCTGATGGCTAGCACGAGCGGCAGTTTTGGCATTGCAGTTCCCGGGTATGGCGCGCTCTGATCTCCTGATTGGAGAGCAACAGCGTGTTCTTGATGTGCCTGATACAGCACAGCCAGTCTGGGCCACCCTGGCCCGTCGCGCAGGATCGACCGCGCCGCGTATAGTTATACTCCCCAAAAGTCACAATCGTCGGTACCAAGTTTTGACCAATTTGATAACAATCTCCAGCCGGTCAGGATGGGCCGGAGGCGCTCATGCCCCCATATCGACCAGGGGAATGCGCTCCCCCGCCGGCCGTGCCCGCGGCGAGACCAGACAGTTGCAGTCTGCGTTGCACAGGCCCGCGGCCTTGCGCACGTCGTTGGTCTCTTTGCATAGACTGACCCGTGCCCCGGGCAACTCCGCGCGGATCATGTCGCGCACCGCCGTATAGATCGCAAGACGTCGCTCTGCGGGGAGATGCTCGTGGGTGCCGTGCTTGACCATCTCCCCTGGCTCGGGCTGCCACTCCATTGGCCGCAGCCCCCAGTAGGCCGCCCACACGGCGAGTTGGTCGTTCTTCTGGCGGAACGTCCCAAGCGTGTAATAGGTGAAGTGAATGCCCAGCCGCTTGATCTCGGCGAAGAATGCGCGGTAGTGCTCCTCCCATCCCTCCGGGGTAAGTATCGGGTCGATCCGCGCGCGGACCTCGAAGCCCAGGTTCTGGGCGTGTCTTGCCGCCTCCAGCCGGCGGGCGACCTGAGGGGTAATGCGCGTTCCGTCCTCGCGCTTGCCTTCCCACAGGTCCGCGATGGCCTCGGGATTGAGCGAGAAGGTGACCTTGATCGCGTGCCGGTGAGATGGATCGATGTCGTCGAGCGCGGGGGTGTTGGCCGTTTTCGTCAGCAAGATCAGCGGGTTACCGCGTGGATTGAAGCGGGAGTCGCCAAACAGCGGCGCCAGGTTGTGAACGTGCGGGGCGACGCGCTCGTACAGCAGGCTGTCGCTGCGGTCAATACCCACGCCCAGCGTATGCTGCGGACGCCGCTGTGGGTCGATCAGCCAGCGCTCGGCAGCTCGGCGGAAGTCGTCCAGGTTGTCGTACAGCAGGTGGCGACTTGGGTCACGCCGCACACGGTGGGTGAGCATCAGGAAGCAGTTGTGAACGAGGATGCCATCCCCAGCCACAAAGTTCCCAGTACCGGTTTGGAGATCGTAGACGATAGCCTCCGTTGACACTACGGTATTGATGGCCTTTACCCGCGCCAATCCAAGCCCTCCACCGACGACCTGCTGCCCCCAGGAGGACAACGTGATGTCCTGTGCTTCGTAGCGCTGCTTCCAGCGTGTCGCGCCGGTGGTTCCCCAGATTGATCCCCGTCGCTCCATAAGGAGCGCGTAAGGGTACCGGTGCGTGCTCATGCTGCGATCGCGATCCCTAACTGTCCAGGGAAGCTCAAGCTCGCGGATGAGGCTCGTCGCCTGCTGCATCTGTACCCGAACCTGAAACGCAATCTTGTCAGTACGATAGTTATTGCGCACGATTGTTGGGCTATACCCAAGGTGCCACAGCAGCAGACGTGTGTCAGCGGCGAGACCTTCGGAACACGTTGCGTAGATCAACGCACCGTTTTGATCAAGGTGGCCGTCGCCGAAAAACAATCCTGCCAGAAGGCCCTGTACGAATGCTTTGGGCGCTTGCCAGGTCATGGCCGGTACACGTTTGGTAAAGGCGTCACCGGGCACGAGTAGGGCAAAGAGCTTGGCAATTGTCGTGTGCGCAATCCGCAGAGTAGCGCCCAACCCTTCCTTCGGCGCGATCATCACATTTGGTGTGAATGGGCGCCTCCAGGCAGCTTCTGCATATGCTGCTTCCCGTTGATGGACCGCGAGGTTAAGCTCCCGATCGGTGAGCGATCCCTCCGCCAGGTAATGCCCAAAAACGAATCCCAGATGGTAGTCGAGAGGGATCAAGCGCGGCAGGCTGGTGTGCCCATACGCGGCCCGGATGACCACACCATCGTCTGGGGTAATGCCCGTCACGCGCAACACATCACGATACTCCTGCAACTCATACAGGCCGCGGAATGCATGCTTGGTTAGAGGATATTTCCGGTCAGGTAGTGGCTGCTGACCAACCATCTTGGCAATTTCCGAGGTGCTCCGTGGCAATCGTGCGGCTAGAGTGTGATCCTCAACGCGGACTGCGCTTGTCCAGGGTAGGTCCACCAGATCGAGAAATTTCATGGTCTCAGGTAGCGCTGGGGCTGTTTGTGTGATAGGAAGCCAATCATCGAGCTTGATGCGGTGAGCCTCGAATGTACCATCCCATCCCTCGAAGTGACCTGGCCGCGCTACAATCATCGGGTGATCTGCGGTGACCTGAACGGTGTGCCCAGTGTCGAGCTGAAATGACAGGTGATCCGATGGCGTTGGCTTGATCGCCATGGCGACGAGCGGTGTCCACTGCGTGCGGAAGTGCGAATCGTAGCCCAGGACACGCCAGGAGCGCTCGTCGATTCGCGTGTAGAGATCCGACACACGTAATGGGCCGAGGTCAGTGTAGATCCAGGTGCTGCCGTCGACACAAGTCCGGCAACCGAGGCCGCACGCACCGCTTCCTATCGCCAAATCCGACCACATTGGAGGACAGAACGTTTGTTCGTCTCCATGCCAGTCGAACATGATCAGGTTGGTTTTCCGCCGTGCCCGGAAGACGGTCATTGGGCGCGCCAGGCCGACGACATCGGCGGGAATGGTCTCCTCGCGCCAGCGGCCGGCGGCGACCTGCTCCTGGATCCACCAGTCGACCGATCGTCCCTGGCTGTCGGTCAGTGTGATGTTTTGCGTCATTGTACTGCCTCACAGAAGGAGCAGTGCTCCCATAGCTGCGCGAGTGTGCGCATCGTCCTTGGCGCTGCACGTATCGCAGCGCCACTCCTGGTCGCGAATGCACGCCAGGTAATTACCATTTTTGTCGTAGAAATACGGCCATGCGCCGCTGTGCAGGCCGCTGCCGGCATAGAACGGCGTTGATTCGGCGCCACAGCGGCAGTGCAGCGTGACCTCCAAACGCAGCGCGCCGTCCTCGCACCTGACGAGCGGGACGACATGCCCATGCCAGTCGACCAGGCGTCCGATGAGCCATTCGCCCCACGCGCACTCCAGCCGCGGCGAAACGAGATCCTCAAGCGTCAGGAGCGGCGTGGTTGGATGCTGCTGGTTGTACCAGCACGCCGCGCACTGCTCGCTGTCCTGAGGCTGATCGGGAACATGGATGCTGCGGGTGATGGGGCCACCGCATGTGCAGAAGTCGTCGATCATTGCGGTGTATCCTCCATCACCGGGCGCAGCGCCTCAACCTTCTCACGCAGCACAGCGTTGACGAACTGCTCGCGGCTGCGGATCTTACCCGCCTGCTTTGCCTTCCCAAGCCCTTCCCAGACCGCGATGTCCAGACGCATCGACACCATCTTCTTGGTCGACGTCCTCGGCCGGCCGCGCTTAGCCATCTTCAGGCCCCTCCGCCTCCAGGCGGTCAAGCTGCGGCCGCAAGATCGCTGCCAGGCCGTCCAGAAACGTGTTGACGACCTCCTGACGGCTGACGATCAACCCCGCGGCGGCGGCGCGCCCCAAAAGCTTCCAGGTCTCTTCATACACCCGCACCGTCGCCGAGGTGGTTGACCGCTCGGCGGCCGGCCGGCCGACCTTGCGCGTACCGCGGGTCTTCCAGCCCTCTCGGGCCGCGTCTGAGGGCGTGCGCGTTCGCTTGCGGTTCGCCTTACGCGCGGCGTCAGAAAAATTGCGCTCGATCGCGGCATGTGGCAGGTCCTGCTCGGTCCCGTCGTCGTCAAACCGGACCCGGACACTCTCGCCGGCGATCGCCAGGATTGTGGCTCGCCGCGCTGTGCCGTCGATCCGCGCGGCGACCTTGTCCTCGGGCCGGTTGTCAAGATTAGTACGTCTGTGCTTCGCCATGAACAGAGTATAGCACGATCGTTCAATTTATGCAAGTGCATAAATTGAACGATGTACCATTGTTCGTCTCGTGGGCGTGCCACAATCAATCCTGCTGATCTCCTTTCTCGTTATGCGGCGGCTGCGCTACCGTGATTTTGTTTTGTCTGCGTTCTCAGGTGCGAGTTCGGGTTTGTTCGGTTTCGTCGCTCGGTCTGTGTTCGGTCCAGGGTCAGGTGCGAGTTTGGGTTTGTTCGGTTTCGTTGCTCGGTTCGAGTTCGGTCCAGAGTCAGGTATCGTGCGTTCGGGTTTGTTCGGTTGTGCTGGAGGTAGGGCTGGCCGTGCCCCGCACGGTTGACTCGGCCGCCGACAGGCGTGCAGCGTGCTCAACGCACGCCGCGACACCGCTTGACCATCGAGGGGGTTTCCGCTGCCCTGGCGGGTTCATCCCCCGGCCCTTGTCATACTGTTTCTGCGTAGACCCGTGTTAGTGTGTTGCGTTCGCCTGCCGGTAAAACGGCGCGACTCCAACACACTCCTTGCGCACGCTGAAGGTGCCGTCTCCGTTGTCGTGCCAGGAGCGGTCAATCGTTCGTTTGACCTGGCCGCCCAACGCTACCTGGAACCCGCAGCGGATCGTCGCCCGCGTGCCGTTCCAGGCGAACACACCCGGCGCGGTGCGCCCCTGCACGGTGAGCGCTACCGTCTTCGCGGCGCGCAGCTCCAGCGGCGACGTGATATTCCAGGCGATGCCCGCGACCGTGACTGGCGCGGTATCATCCGGTACGGATGGCAGCAGCATGTGGGCAGCGACGCCGATCTTGCCGCGCTGCTCCTCGCCATCCTCGCCGACGCTCAACGCGCTGACCGCGCCGCGCGAGTCTACGCGCGCGACGCCACTGCCGACCACCGCCTCCCAGTGCGGTGAGCCGTCCCGGTTGGCGGTATCTGCTCGCCGGTCCGCGACACGATACGTGAACAGCACGAGGCGAGTGCTGCCCTCGTTGATGACGCCGGCCTCCTGGTAGTCGCTGATTGGCCTGCTCGTATTCCCTGCGTAGTAGTCACGCAATGCTTGCTCGCCTACCGAACGTGGCCGTGGCAAGCGAGCCGGGTTAACGGTCGGCGATGCCGCGAGTGCTGTCGGCGTTGCCGGCGATGCGCAGCCGGTCAGGGCCACGAGCGCGATAGCGCCGATAAGCAAGAGTGCGATGATGCGGGTCTGCTGGTTCATACGTGTTCCTCTCAGTCATAGCTTCCTCATACACAAAGGGTCGTCGAGCATACTCTACTGCACAGAACGGGTTCTAACGCCACACGACACCAAAATGTCAAAAAAATGTGACCATCTGGTGGCCGGACGCGTGTGTGCTCGCGACGGTGTGAGGCGTGGTGCGATGCGGATGCGCGCCATAGTGCGTGTGGACGCCGACGCTCCGCTCCGACTCGCTCCTATAAACCTCCGGGCGCGAAAGCCTACGCCGTTTAGAGACTGCTGAAAAACTACCAAACCCCTTCAAGCGTGCCGCGGGGCTTTAGCCCGTGCGGATGCATTGAAGCGCAACGCATGGATGGAATGCAGGTTGAATAGCGCGCTGTGTTCAATTGCATTGTTGTCATATATGGCCCCCTAATGCGGTAAAACCGTTGTGGTAGAACATCTTTTCTGGTATAATAACGCCATGCAACGAACGATTCAGACAACCTATCGCTATCGCCTTGACCCGACTGCCGAGCAGATACAACGGCTCAACCAGTTTGCAGGTGCGCGGCGATTCGTGTGGAATTGGGCCTTGAACCGCAAGCGTGATCACTACCGCGAAACGGGTAAAACGCTTTCGTTCACGGACTTGTCTGCCGAACTCACCCGGCTGAAGCACCAGCCCGAAACGGCGTGGTTGCGCGAGATGAGCGCCCAATCGTTGCAGCAGGCGTTGCGCGATCTCGACAGTGCCTATGGGCACTTCTTTCGCCGCGCGCGGAACGGCGAAAAGAAGCCGGGTTTCCCGAAGTTCAAGTCCAAGAAGATCGACACGCCGCGCTTTCGGATGCCGCAAGATGTGCGACTCGATGGATCGTTCGTCTCGGTTCCCAAGATCGGGATGATCAGAACCGTGGTGCATAGACCGCTGGAAGGTGTCACCAAGAGCGCGACCTTCAAGCGCGAAGCGTGCGGACACTGGTACATCAGCCTGGTGGTTGAGCAACAGCGTGCGCCAACGGGTGATCGGCCTCTTCGTAGCCACATTGGCGTTGATGTGGGCTTGAAATCGCTGGCCGTGCTTTCGACGGGGCAGACCATCGAGAACCCGCGCTGGTATCGCACGCAAACGCGCAAGTTGCGCCGGGCCCAAAAGGCGCTCAGTCGTAAGCTCAAGGGCAGCCGTAACCGTGGCAAAGCGCGCATCATTGTGGCACGTTTGCACCAGAAGGTGCAATGCCAGCGGAAAGACTTCCTGCACAAGTTGAGTACCGATCTGGTACGTCACTTTGACCTCGTTTCAATTGAAGATTTGAATGTTCGTGGACTTGCGAAAAGCAAGCTGTCGACGAGCGTTCTGGATGCATCTTGGGGCATGTTTCGCTCCATGCTCACGTATAAGGCGGATCGGAACGCGTCCCACCTGATCGCGATCGGGCGCTTCTTTCCATCGTCCAAAACCTGTGGCGCGTGCGGATTGGTCAACGCCAATCTCACCCTGGCTGATCGCGACTGGATATGCGCCTGTGGCGTCCAGCACGACCGCGATCTGAACGCCGCCCGCAACATCGACCGGGAAGGATCGCGCCTGTTTGAACAGATCGTCGCGGCAGGCTATGCCGAGACGCAAAACGCCTGTGGAGATCCGGTAAGCCCAATCGACATGATTGGCACGAGTCGATGAAACAGGAAGCCGCCGGGTTTCAACCCGTGCGGTATATCACTGGCGCACCGCGATCCCGCGCTCCTCGAAGCATGTGCTTGGTGATTTGGCGCGCCAGCAGGCGATCCAGCTTTCCATGTCGGCGATGTACGTCGGCGGATTATTGCCGTCCTTGCCCACCGGCGCGTATTTCCAGACCGCCTTCGCGGGGGTGTCCTTGCCCTCGGCCACATACTCGCGCAGGATGACGCCTTTCCACGTGCGCACGCTGGTGGCGTAGTCCGGGTACACGCCTGCGCAGCCGTTGCTGCCCCAGTCGACGGCCAGGTCGGCGATGCGCGCGTCGCCTGGAAAGCACTGCACGCCGTGGAGGTTGCGCCCGCCGCAGCAGGGATCGACCGAGCCGTCGGCGCGCAGCGTCGGCAGCCGCCCGACGCCCTTGGGGTTGGTGCCCAGTCCGGTCTCATGCATCCCCTGCGCGGCCTCTACCGCCGGATCGATGACACCTTCCTGGTCAGCCGTGGCGAGGATGTCGTACATCGCCCCGGCCTCCGGGCAGGCCGGGCTGTCGATCAGACAGTAGATCGCGATGTAATCGTCTCGCGAGATGCTCGGCGGCGCGTCGTAGCGGAAATCGCCGCTCGGGACGACTGGTACGGCCGTGCCGTGCTGGGCAGCGCCGCGCGGCACGGCCGCCCCGCTGATGCCCGGAACCGCGGTCGTCGGAGCCTGAGGTGCGGGAGCCGTGCCGCGCGGCGCTGCCCATGCTACCGATGCGATGGCCACAATCGCCAGGACGGTGACTATCTCCACGAGCCGGATCTGCCGCTGCGGCCCCACGCCACCGGCCTGGTGCTGCGGCGGGAGCGCATGCGCGCGCCCGAGGGGTGCGACCGGCTGTGGCAGCGCCACCTGCGGCAGGGGCGGCGCTGCGGCGCTGCGCGCGAGGCTGAGCGGACGTACGGGCCGGCGCGCAAGTCGCTCCAGCAGATCGACCGCGTCGCCGCGGGCGGCCAGGGCCTGCTGCATCTCAGTTGGGTGTCGTACGTGAGACACTGATCGCGCTCCCTTAGGAGGACGGTGTGATCGTCGTGTCCGGGTTCGGCGGCGGCGCGACGCATGGCCCGGCCGTGACGTTGACGGTCACCCTCTCGAACTTGAGCATGCGCAAGAATCCGGTCAAACCTGTCTTGATCGAGTTCGCCGACTTTTCCATAATCCCCACCTCGCAGGCGGCCTTGAGAATCTCGGCCTCGCCCTGCGTGCGCCCCTCGGTCTCCAGGTCCGGGTTGTCGGCCAGCCAGCCGCTCTGGGTGGAGTAGCGATGTGTTCGCTGGTTGTCCAGCGTATTGACCAGGATTTCGGTGGCGGGCAGGTTCAGCGTGATGCTCAGCCCGTCGGTCGAGATGATGATGTCTTCTTCACGGATTTTTTGGAGATCAACGCCGGCGATGGTCTTGCCCGAAGCGATCAGCAAAATACGCTCGCCGTAGAGCGTGTCTTTCCACGTGCCGTCCAAGCGGCTGGCCTCGATGATTCGCTCGCCGACAAATATCTCGGTTTCCTGCCGCAAGGTGCTCTTGATTTCCGCGATGACGCCCCCGCGATCGATAACCACCGCCGTGGGGGTCGCCACGAGGATGATCGGCGTCTGGGTCGGCGGCTCCGTGGTTGGCGTCACGGTATTCTGTGCCGGCGACGGCGTGAGCAGCGGCGCGGCGGTCGGGATTGGCGACGGGCCGAAGCCGCCGACGACGACTGTGCGTTGGGGTGGCGTCCGCAGGGCCAGAAGCAGCGCGATGGCGACGATCGCGACGACCACCAGGAAGATCATGAGGGCGACGAGGCGGCGACGTCGAACGGCGCGTGGTGGCCGCGCGGCCTGTCGGGCGATCTGTTGTCGTTGAGCCATAGTTATTTCCGTAGATCAAGCTGCACATCGACATCAGGCGACACCACGAGACTCAGCCGCAACGCCTTATCGTCCGGAACGGGTACGGTCAGGTTTATCGCCGTTGACTGGCCGGGCGCGAGCGTCACCTTCTCGTCGCCGTTCGGAGCGTACAGGGTTCCACCCTTATCGCTGTCCGCAGAGAAGCTGAACGCGCTGACGGGAACCTCGATCGTCTTGTCGCTGCTGATGTTTGCAATGCTGCCCTGCACCCGGGTTTGTTTGCCGCCATGCCCGTCGTCCTCGACTGTGATCGCAGTGATTGTGACGCGGAGCGGGCCGGACTCTTGCGTAGCAAGTGAGGATTCCCCAGGCGCCGGCGCGTGGTCGGGGGCGGGCGTGGCCCCGGACGTCGTGGCGCCAGCCGGGTCAGGGATCGCGCGGACCGCGCGCACGGCTTCCTGAACATTCTTCAGGAACACGGCGGCGTCGCACGTTTCTTTCGGACAGACGAGCGGGATGAAGCTCGCGAGGTTCGTGATACTCTGATCGGCGTAGGTAGTGTCCAGCGCGCCCACGAACGCGCCGAAAGCCTCGGTATAGCTCCCGTAGACGCTGGACTTCCCATCGGTCGACGACATGGAAAACAGGTTGTAGTTGCCGAGCGGCGCCGGCTGCCATTGCTTCTGTGACTCCGGGCTCGTGTTCTGCATCGCCATCTTGGCCATGGCCGCGAGGATGGCCGGCTCATACCCCGCCCGCGCAATCCGTTCACAGGCGGACACGCTCTCGGCCGCGACAGGCATGCCGGCCATGGCGGCCGCGAACTGGCCGCAGGTGATCGAGGGCGCGCGCTTGAAGGTGAACTCGTCGGCATCGCCCTCCTTGACCGGCACGACTTTCGGCATGCCGAGGCCAAACCGCGTGAGCGCGAGATCGATCGTGTGCGCTTTGAGCCATGCGCCGCCTCGTGCGACGTATGCTGCCGTGAAGGGAATGTGCGAGAGCAAGAACACGATGAACAGAAAGATGGCCCCGTAGATTAGGAGCGCGTTGAAACAGCCCACCAGAGTCCAGCGCTGCCGTGCGGCATCCGCTACGGCAGAACCCGCCGGCGCCATCTCGGCTGGCGCCGCGTCCGCTCGCCGCGCGGCGAGCAGCCGCTGGACGCGCGGGTCATCGGGCCCGACGGCCACAAAGCGATCCGGCTGGCGTTGGAGGTCATCCAGTGAGACCACCGAGCGCGGCTGGGACACGACTGGATCAGCCTCGCGGATCGCCTCCTGGATCACCGCCACATCCGCAGGCGCTGGCAGCGCTCGCGGCGGGTCCTGCTGGATGACCTCCAGACGTCCAGTTGGAACGCGTAGGGCGTCGGCATCGGCGAGCGCGTGCTGATCGCGCGCGTCTTCGCGCGCGTCGGCCAGCAGCGCGCGGCGCTGGATGCGCCGCACCACCGCGTTCATCGACGAGGGCGCGAGCTGTACACCAGCGGGGATGGCCCGGGCCAGCCCGTCGTCTAGCTCGACAAAGGCGCGGTAGATCACCGTTTCGACACGCACGGTCTCCTGCCCGCCGTAGACCAGCGACTCATCGGTTGGATCGCCGCCTGACGTGGCAGATGATGTCGCCGGCGCGGCGGGCCGCGGCTCATTGGCTTGTTCTCCCATACGCTGCGCATTCTCCTGTTGCTTCGCGCGGGCGGCCATCGCTGCTTCGACTTTCAGCCGGTCGGCCGGCGAGAGCTGGGACCATTCGTCAGGCGTCAGCGGGATTTGGAGCTGCCGGGCAGGGTCGGCAGCCGGCGCCGGCGGCGCCGGATCTGGCATGGGCGCGGGCGGGACGGGAGCTTCGTGCCGCTCATCCTCGTCAAAAACCATCAATCTGTCATTCGTCGTCATCCGCGAGTTCCTCAGCCTCAAGGCCGGCGGCGCCGCTTTCACCGCGCTGCTCCGCCTCCCACGTATTGACGGCTGTCCCGATCTCGTTGGCGGCGCGGCCCGGATCGGCGATGCCGAACATCAGCCGCGCCAGCGGCTTCTGCTCGACGCACGCGCCGCGTGCCGCGGCGAGCAGCGCGAGCAGATCCGGGCGCGCGAGCAGCGCGAGGCGCGCTCTGCGCCCCAGGGGTGTCTGGGTCGCTTCATCGGAGAGCGGGAAGGTCACGCCGATCCGATCCGCGCGCAGCACCAGATTGCGCACCGCCGGGTTGCGCAGCATCGCCGCCACGCTAGGTTGCACATCCGCCGGCCAGCGCTCCGCGGCCAGCAGCTCCAGCCGCCCAGTGGTGGGCGACGCGGTGGCCGCGTCGCCCGGCGGCGCGCCGGGTGTGGCTGGCTGGGCCGGCTCAGGCGCGGTGTACCTGGCGCACTCGACCGCTGCGGGAGCGCTCCGGCGCGGCACCATCGCGCCCGGGATACGCGCGATGGCCTCCAGGATCGCCCCATCGATCGCGATGCGCGGCGGTGCCACGGGTGGCGGCACTCCAATCGCCGGCGTGTAGCCGACATGGAATGTCGTCGCCGGCATCATGCGCACGACCACCGGCGCATTCCCGCTGCTCAGCAGGCCCTGCCCGTAGACGATCGCCTCGCCGGGCTGGAGCGACTCGACGGTGCGCGCAACCTGGTCGTAGGGCCACGGCAGCATCTTGCTGTACGCCTCGATGTCCAGCGGCAAATCGACGCGATGCAGGATACGCAGCCGCGCGGGAGCGATCAGGTCCTTGTCGACGTCCGTGGGCCGGTGGGCGACGAGGAATGTCGTCACGCCCAGGCTGGGCGCCGTCCGGGTAATCCCCATCGCCGCCTCCCAGAGCTGCTTGCGTATTCGCCCCTGGGGCAGCGCGTTCTGCGCCTCGTCGATCAGGATGCCGAATGGCTGGCGGTGACGTCGCGCCGAGCGCACGGCCGCCAGAAACACGGCCGTGAGCACCCGGCTGCCGCCCTCCATGCCGATGCGTTCGCTGCTGAGATCGCAGACCCAGCTCTGGCGGTGCTCCATCAACCACTCGATCGCCCGCTGCCAGGACGTCAGCGTGGTGGCGAGCAACTCCATGCGCTCGCGTTTTTCGTCCTGCTTCTCGGGCAGATCGAGCAGGGTCGGGCTCAGCCCCTGGATGGGCATCTGGACGTCGGCATTCGCGCCGTCGCCGAGAATGACCAGCGGGATAGCCTCGTTCGGCTCGGCCGCGCAGCGCAGGCCGTGCCACTCCGGCTTGGTGTCATAAGCAATCCCCCATGGCATGCCGGCCTGGCTGGTGCGCTGGACCAGACCCTCAAGCGACGAGGTTTTGCCGGTGCGCGGGATGCCGAACGCTATGACCAGGATGCCGCTCAGCGCGGCGATCGGGATCGTGATCGGCTCACCGGTCTCGCGGCTGTAGCCGAGGGTGATGTCGGGATTGCTCGGCCGCGCGGAAACGACGGTAGTATGCGCGCGGACGGGAACATCCACGCGGTAGCTGGTGGTGAGGGCGGCAGCGGTGCGCGGCGCGCCCCACTCCATCGCGCTGCCGTGCGAAGCCTGCGCGCTTGTGTTCCGCGGCTGGCCGGCAGCACTCGGCGCCTGTCCGGCCATAACCCGCTGCGCTTCAGCGATGATCGCCTGCTGCTCGGCCGCGCCGATCGCCACCTTTCCCTGTGGGGCGCTGCTCAGCAGGGCCGTGAGCATGTCCTCGAAGGGCTGCTCCGCGCTTGCTGCCGGTGTGGGCGCCGGCGTCGGCAGGCGCAGCTCCAGCTCGGTGGTTTCGGTTGCCGCCGCGCGGCCAGGCTGGAGCGCTGAAGGCGGTCCAGCCGGGCGGGCGGCCTGAGCCGCTGGCGCGGCGCGGACGAAGCCGATCTCCTCACCAAGCGCAACCAGCAACCACGGGCCGTCCTCGGACTGCACGACGGCGCGCGTCGGAGCTGTGGGCAGGCGGTCGAGCCGCACGTCCGCGTCGGGCAGCGCGATCATGGCGACCGGAAACTTGAAATCGCTGGCGTACGCGATCAGCGCGCTCGTCTCCGGCAAGAGCTTGCGCTGATGGTAGAGCGCGCGCTGAATCAGCCGCGTGGCGCGGGTCGCCGCGTCGTGGCCGTAGGGCCTGAATGTTTGAAAGAGCGCGGCGCCGTGGTCCGGCATGATTTTGGCCAGCGCCTCGCGGAAATCGTCGTCGTCCGGCATGACGTCGAGCCACTGGACTGGCGGCAACGGGATGGCCGGCCCTTCCTGGAGCACTCCGCGCTGAGAGGTGCGCGGCGCTGGAAGTGGGGCGCTGCGCCCGCTCGCCGTGCGGCTGTACCACCAGAGGTAGGTGCCAATCGCGATGAAAGACCACCAGACAAGCTGGAACGCCAGGCCAGCAGAGAGCAGCCCGCTCACCACGACCCACGAGACGACCTGCTTGCGCATCGTTTGGGCCAGGTGGTAGGTTATAACGGAGACGACGACCTCCCGAGTGCCTCGGCGGTCGTCGTCACGGCGTGCGAGTGGTTTGGGACTGCGGCCGTTTAGCACGGACTCCCCCCGCTGGATTCAGCTAACATGCTAGGATTGGACCTCGTGGATCTCGTTGGTGTGCTGATCGATCACCCACTGGATACGCTGCGCCGTCGCGGTGGCGCCCGCCACACTGCTCACGCGCTGGCTGGCCATCTTTTTCAGGTGCTGCATTTCCGCCCGGCGGACTTTCCAGGCGGCCGGCAGTTCGACCCGCAGCAGCGGCCAGAGCTGGTAGGCCATATAGCCGAAGGCCACCATCAGAATTTGCGGAACGATCGCGAACAGCCCGGACAGGCCGCCGCTGAAGATCCCGTAGGCCCACCCATCGGCCGTTTTCGGGAAGACCAGGGTTGTCAGCGCCGGCAGTGTTCCCGTCGCGGTCGCCTCGGCGTGCGCACCGCTCACAGCGCCGATCGGCGTGGCGGTGATCGCCGAGAGACCAGCGGCGCTCAGCACCAGCCCGCGCACGAAGTGGTAGCCGACGTCGACCGCCATCAGCGGCTTGAGATATTTGTTCGCCAGGTCGCTCTCCCAGACCATGAAAGCGGCCAGCTCGGCGCAGGAGATACAGACCGAGAGCACGTAATAGATCGCCATGGGAAATCCGCCGGTGATCGGGTAGGCCGCCAGCGCGGCCGCCAGCGTCAGGACGGCCAGGAGCACCCAGGCGATCGTGCTCCCGATCGTGCAGACGGCGCAGATGATGCACAGGAATGCGCCGATGTTGTTCAAGAATGGGTCGCCGTCGTTGAACACGGAGGTCACCCGCCGGAGCTGTACGATCCATGGCGGGAGCACGAACCGCTCGTCACCAGGGTCATTGGGCGGCCGCCGCGAGATATACTGGGTGATCGCGCCGCTGCGCGACGCGCCCCAGATGTTGCCGCGGCGGTCGATGATGACGGCAGTCTCCTTGTCGTCGCCGTACCGGTCCCAGACTCTCCGAAACAGCGGCAGCATCACGTGCTCGTAGACCAGGTCGTTTTTGGTCAGCTCGGCGTAGCGACCGACCGGCGCTGATGGCGGCGGCGCGTCGTGCAGCGCCATTCGCATCTTGCCGTTCGCCTGCGGCGTGCAGGTAATCACCGCGAACCAGATGCTGGGTTTTTCAATGCCGTCGTACAGCGTGCTCCAGACCGCACGTCCTGCGTCGCTGGAGCGGTAGAGCAATTCCGGCGCGTCCGGCGGCGCGATCGGACCGGCGGCGAGCGGCGCGGCTGTCGCGTCCCCGGCCTCCTTCAGCGGCGTAGCCGCGGTCCCGGCCGCGTTTTGCGCGACCGCTCTGGCTCGGCTAAGGTTCATAGAAACCTCACGAGTTGGAAACCACGGGGTTTTAGCCCCAGTGGAGGAAACGACTAGCGCCGCCTGGAAACCACGTTTATTCGCATCAAGCGGCGCTTGCACATGTGTTCGGGTTGTGGTATACTGTCTTTATGACAGTAACACTCTCCACACGTACTGTATGCTGCAAACTCACCGTTGATGCGGCGGCTAATGCCGCCTTGCGTCAGACCCAGACCGCCTTTAATGCCGCGGCGAGCTATTGTGCCACGGTCGCGTGGGAGCAAGGTGTGACGAACAAGAACAGACTGCACCACCTGGTCTATGGCCTGACCCGCGCGAATTTTGGCCTGGGCGCACAACTGGCCTGCTGTGC
>WNFU01003850.1_pt1 | contig 19516 bp, 23 predicted proteins | sample 5400121 | NCBI WGS metagenome assembly WNFU01 (sample SAMN13153360, study PRJNA577476) | soil metagenome | isolation source: 100 cm soil or saprolite under grassland replicate 1 | place: USA:California | collected 2016-06-15 | reverse complement strand
CGCAACCCTCATCCGCCAACTCCGCGTCGACCCCACCCGTCGATACCAACGCTCCACCTAGTGTGAACGATGACCCGCGAGACCCTGTCACCCATGTCCCGCGACAGCACACATGCCCGGGCATGCTCAGAAACGCATCAAAAAAGGTCAGAGACGCATCAAGGGAGATCAGCAGGCCAGTCGCGGGTGACCGAGCCGGTCCAGCGCGGGTCGCGCTGCTCCAGGAACGCGAGCACACCTTCACGCGCGTCGCGGCCCATCACGTGCCGGTGCATCAACGTCTCGAGCCGGTCCGCCTCGTCGGCGGTCAGCGGCGGGTCCTGCCACAGCAGACGCTTGCTGATCGCGACCGACAGCGGCGCGGTGTTGCGCGCGACGTCGCGTGCGAGCTCGAGCGCGGCCGGCAGGACGTCGCCAGGCGCCAGTGCCCGGCTCGCGATCCCCATCGTGACAGCCTCCTCGGCGGTGAAGTGGCGGCCGGTGAGCAGAAGCTCGGCCGCGTTGGCGAAACCGGCCGCTCGGGGAACCGTCCAGTGCGAGTGGGCGTCGGGGATAACGCCCCGGCGCACGTGCACGAACCCGTACTTGGCCCCGGTGGCCATGAACCGGATGTCGCACTGCATCGCGAGCGTCATGCCGATGCCGATCGCGTGGCCGTTCACGGCGGCGATGACGGGCTTTCGCACCTCCCAGGCCGGCGGGCGGACGGGCGACGACGTGAACTCCCGATCGCGAGCATCGTCCGGAGCCGCGAACGTCTCGGCCGCCGGCGTGAGGTCGGCGCCCGCGCAGAACGCGTCGCCCGCGCCCGTGAGGACGACCGCCCGCACCTCGTCGTCCGTGTCGCAGCGGGCGTACGCCCGGCCGAGCGAGTCGCCCATCGCTCCCGTGAACGCGTTGCGGCGTAGCGGCCGGTCGAGCGTGATCACGGCGACTCGGTCGCCGACCGCGAGGGTCAGGTCGTCGAAGTCGCCGTTGCCCATGCGGGTAGTCTGACCCCGTGGCAGCGACCGCGGTCGGAACGCGTCTTCGATGCGGCCAGTGCGGCACCGAGATCATCGTCGTGAAGGGAACCGACGGCGATGTCACGTGCTGTGGCGCGCCGATGGAACCGCGGGCGGCCTGACGACCATGGCGAACCTCCTCGGCAAGCGCTACCAGTGCGGCGTGTGCGAGGCGACGGTCCTCGTGACCAAGCCTGGCGACGGCGACCTCAACTGTCACGGACAGGCGATGGAGGTCGTCCAGGCCAAGCCACTCCCGTCGTCGGACTGAACGGGAGGCGGGCGTGCCCGTCATGACGCTGGAGACGGCGGCGCTCGCTGATCCCGTCACGCTCGCCGGCGCTCTCGGCGACGGCTTCGCCGACCCGACGCTGCTGCGCTTCGACGGCCCGGCACCGCCGGACACCGCACCGGATACGCGCACGCTCCTCGGACGCGTGCCGGCGTTCACGCTCGCGGTCGGCGACGTGCCGGCGGCGCTGGCGGACGCGTTCGACCTGGTCGCCGTCACGGACGCCGACGCTGCCCGGGTCGAAGCCGCGTTCGCGCGCGCACCGCGCGCAGCCGTAGCGGCGGCGTTACTCGTGCGACACCCTCAGCCCGACCCGTGGACGGGGCTGGTTGCCGAGTCGACGACATACTCGATGCTCCAGGCCGGCACCGAGTTCGCGCGCTGGCTGGCCTCCCACGGTCCGCCCCGACCCGCGTGCGACGACACACCGCGCGTGCGGGTGTCGCGTCGGGGTCGTGCCGTCGAGATCGTGTTGACGCGACCGGAACGACACAACGCGCTCGACACGCGCATGCGCGACGAGCTCTACGCCGCGCTGGTCGGTGAGCTGGGCGCGACCGGCCCGATCGTCGTGAGAGGCGACGGGCCGTCGTTCTGCTCCGGGGGCGACCTCGACGAGTTCGGCACGTTCCCCGACCCGGTCACCGCGCACCTCATCCGCCTCACGCGCTCCCTCGCCCGCTGCTTCAGCGAGCTGTCGCCGCGGCTGGTCGTCGGCGTGCACGGCGCCTGCCTCGGCGCGGGGATCGAGCTGCCCGCGTTCGCGGCACGCGTCGTCGCCGCCGATGACGCCCGGTTCGGGTTGCCGGAGCTGGGGCTCGGCCTCGTGCCCGGGGCCGGTGGGACCGTCTCGATCCCCCGCCGGGTCGGCCGGCAGCGCCTGCTGGACCTGCTCGTGCGCGACGGTACGATCCCCGCTCCCGAGGCGGCCGCGTGGGGGCTCGTCGACGAAGTCGTCCCGCGCCCGCAGCTCGAGAGCCGGGTGTTCGAGATCGTAGAGACCATGCCGTGAACGTCGCGATGCTCCTCGAGATGGCCGCCGACGGCCTCGGCGAGCGCGTCGCCGTCGGGGCGCAAGCGGGCGGCATCACCTACGAGCAGGTGCGGACCGCCGCGCGGGGCGTCGCCACGCGCCTCGACGACTCGGACGCGACGACGCTCGCGCTCGTCGCCGAGAGCTCTCACCTCGTTCCGGTTGCCCTGTTCGGCGCGGCGTGGGCCGGCGTCGCCTACGCGCCGCTCAACTACCGGCTCCCCGAAGCCGCGCGACGCGCGCTGCTTGCGCGCCTCGACCCCGTCGAGGTGCTCCCGGCCGACGGGTGGCTCGCGCTCGAGAGCCACGTTGATCGGGGGTTCCCGGACGAGCCCGAACGTCCCGCGGTCGTGCTGTTCACGAGCGGCACGTCGGCCGAGCCGAAGGCCGCCGTCCTCGAGCACGACCAGCTGCTCGCGTACATCTTCAACACCGTCGAGTTCGCGTCGGCCGGCGACGACGAGGCGGTGCTGCTCGCGGTGCCGCCGTTCCACATCGCCGGCGTCGCGGCGGTGCTCAGCTCCACGTACGCGGGCCGCCGCATCGTGCCGCTCCCCCGCTTCTCGGCCGAGGCCTGGCTCGACCTCGCGAGGAGCGAAGCGGTCACGCACGCGTTCGTCGTGCCGACCATGCTCGCCCGCATCGTCGCGGCGATGGAGGCCGACCCCGACGCCCGCGTGCCGTCGCTTCGTCACCTCGCGTACGGCGGCGCCCGGACGCCGGCCCCCGTGCTGGAGCGCGCGCTCCGCCTCATGCCCCGCACCGCGTTCGTCAACGCGTACGGCCTCACCGAGACCAGCAGCACGGTGTGCGTGCTCGGACCCGACGACCACCGCGCCGCGCTCTCCGGTGACGAGGCGGCGGCCGCGCGCTTGGCGTCGGTCGGACGGCCGGTGCCGGGCGTCGAGGTTCGGGTCGTCGACGCCGATGGACACGACGCGGGGGTCGGCGTCCCGGGTGAGATCGTCGTGCGCGGCGCGCAGGTCTCCGGCGTGTACGTGGCCCAGGACCACCAGGTGGATCGAGACGGCTGGCTGCACACCGGCGATCGGGGCTATCTCGACGCCGACGGCTATCTGTTCGTCGAGGGTCGCGGCGACGACACGATCATCCGCGGCGGCGAGAACCTCGCGCCCGCCGAGATCGAGGACACGCTGCTCCGACACCCGGCGGTCGCGTCGGCGGCGGTGGTCGGGCTCCCCGACGAGGAGTGGGGCGCGCGTATCGGCGCGATGGTCACGCTGCGCGCCGGCCGGACCGCCGGCGTCGACGAGCTGCGCTCCTTCGCGCGCGAGGCGCTCGGATCCCTGAAGGCGCCGGAGGTCGTGGTGCTGCGCGACGAGCTCCCCCACACCGCGACCGGCAAGGTCCTCCGGCGCGAGGTACGGGCAGAGCTCCTCAGGGAGTCGTGACCGACGGCTGCGCGGGCGCGGTCCAGTCGGGCGTCGGGACCACCATCGTCGGCATGTCCTCCGGCGCCTGACCGAGGGCGATTGCGATCTTCGAGAAGCCCATGAAGAGCGCGATGCCGACAGTGAGCTCGACGAGCTCGCCGGGCGCGAAGTGTGCCTCGATGTCTGCACGCTGCGCATCGGTCAGCTCGCCGGGCTCGCGCAGGAACGTGTCGGTGTAGCGGATGACCGCCTTCTCGACGTCGGTCAGCGCGCTCTCTTCGAACCCGTCGTCGACGAGCGCGGCGCGCTCCTCCGTCAGGCCCTGCTGCCTCGCGACCGCGAAGCGAACGTTGCGTCAGTAGCCGCAGTCGGTGATGCGTGCGTTGCGGAGGCGCGCGATCTCCTTGACCGTGTGGTCGAGCTGCCCGTGGCTCCAGAGCGTCCCGTAGAGACGGAGGAACGCGGTGAGCGCCTCGGGCTGCTCGGCGAGGACGCTGCTGCTGATCGCCGGGTCGGCGTCCGCGGGCATTGCAAGTGGCGCGCCGGGCGGGGGGACGTCGACCACGACGGTGGACGCAGGCTGCGTGTCGTCGCAGAGCAGCAAGCGGAACCGTGTGAACCCGTCGAAGAGCGCGAGCGCCTCGGTGAGCGCCACGACCTCCGGCTCCGTGTAGTGCCGGCGGAGCTCCTCGCGCATCGACTCGTCGACGCCGTGCGGGTCGACCACGAACTGCTCGGCGAACCCCAGCGCGGCCCGCTGCGCGTCGGTGAAGCACGCGGCCGAGGGCCACCCGCGCAGGCTCGTGACCTGCTCGTCGGTCAGGCCGGCGTCGACGGCGACACGGTGCCGGACGCGCTGCTCCGACTCGCATCCCAGCAGCTGCGCGACGCGCAGCCGGCACAGCTCCAGCGTCACCGGGTCGAGGAGCCGGCGCTGCCAGAACAGGTCGGCGAACGACCGGTACGGGTCGTACAGGTCGGGGCGGAGCCCGAACACCTCGTCGAAGGTCGCGGTGCTGCTCACAGGCCCATGAAGCTGCCGCCGTCGCACACGATCGTCTGGCCGGTCACGTACCCACCTTCGTCGCTGGCGAGGAAGACCGCCACCCCGCCGATGTCGAGCTCGGGATCCCCGATGCGGCGCAGCGACGTGCGCCCCTCGACCCGCTCCCGGAGGCCCGCGATCGTCTCGAACGCGCCGGCCAGCGCAGGAGTCTCGGCAACCGGCGCGATGCAGTTGACGGTCACGCCGCGCGGCCCCCACTCGCGCGACAGGCTCTTCGCCATCGCCCGCTGCGCCCCCTTCACCGGCGAGTACACGGGGATGTTCGCGCTGCCCTCCATCCCCGCCGGCGACGTGATCAGGATCAGCCGGCCGCGCCGCCCGGCCCGCTCCAGGTGCGGCGACGCGAGCTGCGCGCAGTAGAACGAGCCCCACGCGGCGGTGCGCGAGTTGTCGTCCCACACGGCGAGGTCGGCGTCCTCGAGGCGGTGCCCCACACCGCCGCGAAACGCGTTGTGCACCATGATCTCGAGCCCTCGGTAGCGCTCGACCGTCTGCTCCACGCAGCGCGCCACGTCGTCGCGGCTCGTCACGTCGGTCACGATGCACGTCGCGTCGCCGCCGCGGTCGCGGATCCCCTGCGCCGCGGGCTCGCCCGTCTCGGCGCGCCGGGCCGCGACCACGACGTTGGCGCCCTGCGCCGCGAACGCCGACGCGATGCCGAGCCCGACGCCCTGGCCCGCGCCGGTCACGATCGCGGTCCGCCCGTCGAGCCTCACGGCGCCATCCATACGCCGCCGTCGGCGCACAGCGTGATGCCGGTGAGGAAGTGGCCGGCGTCGCTCGTGAGGAACACGAGCGCGGGCCCGAGGTCGTGCTCCGGGTCGCCGGGGCCGCCCAGCGCGGGCGGCGCGAGCGACACGGCCGTGCTCGGCACGCCGATCGGCACGTGCTCGGGCGCGGGCGCGAGGCAGTTCACGGTGATGCCGTGGCTCCCCCACTGGCGGGCCGCCGACTTGGCGAGCAGCCGCTGCCCCTCGATCGCGCACGTGTACGGCACGAGCTGCTCCGCGCCCGACATCGCGACCGTCGGCGTGATCAGCACGATCCGGCCGCCCCGGCCCTGCATCTGGGTGTGCCCGGCCTGGAACGTGAAGAGCGTCGACCGCATCGTCTGCTCCCACACCGTGTCCCACCGCGCGTCGTCGACGTCTTCGAAGGCGCACCGCTCGTAGGCGATCGGATCGATCGCGCCGTGCAGCACCACGTCGACGGGCGCGCCGACGCCGTCGACGACCGCGGTGAACGCGGCCTCCACGTCGTCGCGCGTCTCGAACGCGCAGCCGACGGCGGCCGCCGGGGTGTCACACGCCTCGAGATCGGTGACGAGCGGCGAGAGCCCCTCTGCGTCACCGACGAGGCCGATCGACGCGCCCGCGCTCGCGAGCACCCGCGCCAGCGCGGCGACGAGCGGGGCGTCGGCGCCGGTGACGGCTGCGACCTTGCCGTCGAGAGCACCGCCCATGTCGCGGACGCTACGAAGCGAGGTGGACCGGCAGCGACTTGATGCCGTTGATGAACGTGCTGTGCAGGCGACGCACCGGACCCGCGATCGACAGCCCCGGGAAGCGCTCGAGCAGCTCCTCGAACATCACCCGAGCCTCGAGCCGGGCGAGGCTCGCACCCAGGCAGAAGTGCGGGCCGCCGGCGCCGAACGCCACGTGCTCGTTCGGCTCACGGGCGACATCGAAGCGGTCGGCGTGCGGGAACTGCGCCTCGTCCCGGTTGGCCGACGTGTACCACATCACGACCTTGTCGCCCTCGCGAACCGGCTGGCCGGCGACCTCGGTGTCGTGGCGCCCCGTCCGCCGGAAGCGCATGACCGGCGTCACCCAGCGCAGCATCTCCTCGATCGCGGTCGGCAGGAGGGTTCGGTCGTCGAGGAGCCGGGCGCGCTCGTCGGGGTGCTCGCACAGCGTCAAGGTGCCGCCGGTGATCAGGTTGCGGGTCGTCTCGCTCCCCGCGTTCATCAGCAGGAGGAAGAAGAGATCGACGTCCATCGCGGACAGCCGGTCACCGTCGACCTCGGCGCGCAGCAGCACGCTCAGGAGGTCGTCGCCGTCGCCGCCGGCACGGTCGTGGGCGAGGGCGTCCGCGTAGGCGAACATCTGGGCGACCGCGTCGCGCGCGTCGGCTTCGGTGACACCGAAGTCGGGGTCGCCCGTGCTCATCATCACCTCGGTCCACCCGAACACCCGGTGACGGTCCTCGTTCGGGACGCCCACGAGCTCGGCGATCACCTGGAGCGGCAGCTCGATCGCCACGTCGGTCACGAGGTCGCACTCCCCTCGCTCGCCGACGGCGTCGAGCAGGCGGGTGACGATCGCGCGGATGCGCGGCTCCAACGCCGCGACCTGTCGCGGCGTGAACCCGCGGTTCACGAGCTTGCGGAGCTGCGTGTGCCGCGGGGGGTCCTGGTTGAGCATCAGCTCGCCCGCCCCGCCGCCGCCGTCCTCGGGGTCGTGGATCATCGTGTTCGGGTGGGAGCCGAACGTCTGCGGATGGCGCGAGACCTCGACCACGTCGTCGTAGCGCGTGACCGCCCAGTAGCCCGGCCCGTCGGTCTCGGGGAGGAAGCACACCGGTGCCTCCTCGCGGAGGCGCCGGAAGACCTCGTGCGGCGGACCGTCGGCGCCGATTGACGGGTCGCAGAGGTCGAGGGTCGCGATGTCGAGCGTGGTCACGGCGAGGCGGGCGTCTCCTCGATGGAGCACTCCTGGTCGAGCTTCAGCACCTGGGTGAGGCGCCCGAAGGCCATGAAGTTCCCGATGCAGATCGTGAGGTCGAGCACGTCGGCGTCGGAGAACGAGGCGCGCAGGCGCGTCATGAACTCGTCGTCGATCGAGAGATGGTCGAGCGCGAACCGCTCCGCATACTCGATCGCGACACGCTCGGCCTCGGAGTACTCGGGCGAGTCGCGGTGTTGCTCGACGTGCGCGTACAGATCCTCGGTGACGCCGTGCTCCGCCAACTGCGGAACCCGCCAGCCCAGTCAGATCGGGCAGTCGTTGATCTGCGCGATGCGCATCCGCACGGCTTCACGCACGCGCGGGGGCAGCTGGCTCTCCTGGTAGACGGCCGTCGACAGCTCGGACACGGGCTTCCCGAGCTCCGGTCGCAACGACCACACTCGATAGATCTCGGGAGTGTCGCCGTCGGGAACGTCGATGCGGGCCATCACGCCACCTCCAGGTCATGCGCAGCGTACTGCGGGCCGGTGAACGCCTCCGCGACCGCCTCTCGCATCGCGACGTCGACGAACGCAGCGGCGCCGTCGCGGTGCAGGCGTGCCGCGACGGCCGCGACGCGGAGGCCCGCCATCGGATCGGCCACCGCGTCGCCGACGAAGACGGGCGAGCCGGCGCCTCCCGCCGCGACCGCCGCGCCACCGGCGACCGCGGCGTCGTCGCCGAACGCGACCCGGTCGCGCCACGGCGAGTCGTAGCCGTACCCGGTGATGGAGACCCACAGCACGCCGCGCTCGACGTACGAGTGCGGTTCGATGCCGAGCTGCTCGAGTGCGCGAGGCCGGGCGCTCGTCACGACGATCGAGGCGCTTTCGAGGTGGTGCTCCAACGCGGAACGATCGTCGAAGTCCAGCGTCACCTGCTCCTTCATGCCGTTCATGCGCTGGAAGAACTCGGGCGGCCCGAACCGTGCACCGTCGGGCCTGCTCGCGCTCTCGACCTTGCGGATGGGCGTGCGCGTCGCCGCGCCGAGCAGGCGGGCGCACAGCGGTCCAGCCCACAGCGACGACAGGTCGACAACCACGCCGCCACGGACCTCGGGACCGATTGTCGGCGGCGCCGTCGTCACCGGCACGTCCTCGGGTGCGACCGCCACCGCAGCCGGGATGCCGAGCAGCTGCGCCCGGTCGACCGCGTCTTCCGCAGTCATGTCGCGCAGCGCCGTCTCAATCGCGTCCCACACCGGCCCGTCCCACTCGCGGCCCATCCACGCCGCGAACAGCTCCACGTCGTCGCGCCGAGCAAGATTGACGGCGACCCACCGGGCGTCACCGGCCTGCAGCAACCGGCACGTCCCGCCGGCCGACACGCGACCCTGCGGCGCGATCGCGAGGATCTCGGCCCGCTCGCGTAACAGCGCGGGCCCGTCGACGCCCAGCGCGTCACCGTACAGGGCAGCCGCGGCGTCGAGCGCCGCCTGCGCGGCCTCCACGCTCACGAGACGAACACCTCGCCGCCGTTCACGTCGAGCGACTGCCCGGTGATCGCCGACGACAGCTCCGACGCGAAGAACACCGCCGCACCCGCGCAGTCGGCGCTCGACGGGATGAACCCGAGCGGTATCCGCGACACGATCTCGTCGCGCCACTGCTCCACCGACTTGCCCGTCGTGGCCTCGATCTTCGCCAGGTAGCGCTCGACGCTCTCGCCCCACATCCATCCCGGCACGATCGTGTTCACGCGGATGCCGTGCGGCCCGAGCTCCTTGGCCAGCGTCTGCGCGGCGGTGAGCAGCGCCGCCTTCGACAGCGCGTACGCGCCCTGGTGCTCGAGCACCTTGCGGATGATCATCGAGCCGACGAACACGATCGAGCCGCGGCCCTGCTCCTTCATCGTCGGGATCACCGAGTGCGTGAGCTGGAGGCTGCCGAACAGGTTGGTGTCGACCACCCTGCGCCACGAGTCGAGGTCGGCTTCCTCGAACGGCTGGCGCCGGTCGGGTCGGGCCGCGTTGTGCACGAGCACGTCGATGCGCCCGAGCTCGTCGACCGCCGCCTTCGCCAGCGCGTCGCACTGGGCCGCATCGGTGATGTCGGTCGGGACGTAGACCGCCCGTCGCCCGAGCTCCTCGACCTCGCTGGCGACCTCTTCGATGAACGGCTCTGTGCGCGCACCGAGCGCGAGGTCGGCGCCTTGGCGTGCGAACGCGAGTGCCAGCTCCTTGCCGAGCCCGGGGCCCACGCCCGACACGATGGCGACCTTGCCGGGGAGCAGCATCAGTCCATCGTCCGGCCGCAGTTGACGTCGAGCGTCTGTCCCGTCACGACCCGCGAGAGGTCCGAGGCGAAGAACAGCACCGCCGGCGCGATCTCGTCGGGCGTCGGGATGTGGTGCAGCGGGTTCATCGCCTTGATCTCGTCGGCTACGTCGTCGGGCGTGACCCCGCGCTGCTCGGCGATCCACTCGAAGTACTCGTCGAGCGACCGCCCCTTGATGTGGCCGGGCGCCACGCAGTTCACCCGGATGTGGTGGGGCCCGAGCTCGAGCGCGAGCGTCTGCGCTGCGGTCGTGAGCGCCCGCTTCGACGCCGCGTAGCCGGCGAGCAGCGGGATCGGGTTGCGCACCGACAGCGTGGTGATCATCACGATCGACCCGCCGCCCTCGTCCCGCATGTGCGGCACGACCGCCTGGCACAGCTGGAGCGTGCCGAACACGTTCACGTCGAACGGGGCGCGCCAGCGTTGCGGGTCGAACCCGTCGAACGGGTCGTGCCAGTCCTCCTCGGTGAACGCGTTGTTCACGAGCACGTCGACCCGCCCGAGCTTGGACGCGGCGGTGTCGGCGAGACGACGGCAGCTCTCGGCGTCGGTGATATCGGTCGGCACGCACAGCGCGCGCCGGCCCAGCGCGTCGATCTCGTGGGCGACCTCGCGCAGCGACGACTCGCGTCGTGCGCCGAGGGCCATGTCGGCACCAGCGCGGGCGAGCGTGACCGCGATCGCGCGCCCCATGCCCGGCCCGATCCCCGAGACGATGGCGACGCGACCGTCGAGCATCCCCGCCGTGTCGGGCATCTCCAGCGTGTTCTCGGGTCGGATCACGTCATCGTTCTACAGCCGGTCGCGGCAGGCGAGCGACCGCCGCGCCGAATGCCCGCCTTCCTCGACTACTGCCCGCCTTCTCGCCGGGCGACCTCGTCGCGCAGCGCATAGAGCTGCGGCAACGCGGCTCGGTCCTTCTCGCGATTCGCCGTCTCCTTCGATCGGATGATGTCGTCGAGCGCGGCGACCTTGATCACGAAGCCGCCGACGTCGTACTCGACACAACGGCGCTCGAGGTCGGAGTACCCCTCGCTCGCAGCCGGCCGCAACGAGAGGTCGAAGTCGCCGTAGTCCGTCACGAGATTCAGCATCTTCATCAGGGCCAGGAAGTGCTCGTCACACTCGAACGGCACGCCCGCCGGATCGGAGGCGGTACGCAGGCGGGCACCCACCTCACGGAGCGTCGCGCACAAGCGCCGCAGGTTGCCGGGCTCGGGGTCGGGGCAGATGTCGGCGTCGAAGGTGAAGAGGCCCGACCCGTGCAGCACCGCCGCGTAGCCCCCGATGACGACGAAGCGGACCCCGTTGGCCGCGAGCGCGCGGAGGATCTCGAGCGGACGGAACGGCCGCTCAGACACGCTCGGTGATCCGACGAGCCCGGCGCGCTTCGCGGACGGCATCCACGACGCTGTCGAAGAGCCGGGCTCGCGCGGCCGGGTCGAGCGACAGCTGGTAGTTGATCTGGCTGTGGTCGACGTCGTCGTGGCGGCGGAACCGCAGATCGGCCTCGAAGCCGCAGGCCTCGAGAATGCGCCCCAGCGTGTCGACCCGGGGGATGTCGAGCCCACGCTCCCAGCGGGACACCGCGGATTGTGTGGTACCGAGCCGCGCCGCGAGCTCCGTCTGCGTCAGGCCGGCGACCGTGCGCGCTTCGCGGATCAACACGCCAGGCTGGACACGACTCAGGGTCACGGGATCCGGGCGATCCGTCTCGGCCATGGGAACAGTATATCGGCGCTGGAGATATATCGAAAAAGACGTAGAAATTGGACCGCGTGTCGGCGGAGGCAGCCGACCGGCCGGCCGTCGAGGTCGGCGATCGCGCCGGGCCTAACCTCACGCCGATCGCCATGGAGTTCAACCTCGCCGACCTGTTCGAGATCGTCGTGGACACGGCGCCCGACCGTCTTGCGCTGATCGCCGGCGAGAAGCGGCTCACGTACCGCCGGCTGGACGAGCGGGCGAACCGGCTCGGCCACCACCTGACCGACGCCGATGTGAAGCCGGGCGACCACGTCGCCGTCTACGCGTGGAACCGGGCGGAGTGGCTCGAGGCCGAGCTCGGGATCTACAAGGCCCGGGCACCGGTCATCAACGTCAACTACCGCTACGTCGCCGACGAGCTGCGCTACATGCTCGAGAACTCCGACTCGGTGGCGCTGGTCTTCGAGCGCCAGTTCGCCCCCGTCGTCGCCGAGGTGCGGGCCGACGCCCCGAGGCTGCGGCACTTCGTCGTGATCGACGACGGGTCGACCGACGACGAGAGCGCGAAGGCGATCGCCGAGCTCGGCGCGGTCGATTACGAGGAGGCGTTGGCGAGCGCGTCACCGGAACGCGACTTCGGCTCCCGCTCCCCCGACGACCTCTACATCCTCTATACGGGCGGCACCACCGGGATGCCCAAGGGCGTGCTCTGGCGCCAGGAGGACATCTTCTTCGCCGCGCTCGGCGGTGGCGGCTACGGGCAGCCGCCGATCAAGACGCCGGAGGCCCTGACCGGGCGGGTGACATCCGACGAGAACCGGACTGTCGGCGTGGTGAACGCGCCGATGATGCACGGCGGCGGCCAGTGGGTGACGTTCATCGCGTTCTACGGCGGAAACACCGTGGTGCTCAACTGCGACCACCACTACTCCGGTGAACGCGTGCTCCGCCTCACCGAGCGTGAGAACGCCAACTCGATCATGGTCGTGGGCGACGCGATGGCCCGCCCGCTCGCGGACGCGCTCGCCGCGCCGGGCGTGCCGTACGACCTGTCGTCGCTCGCCACGATCGGCTCGGGCGGGGCGATCATGTCGAAGGCGATCAAGGACGAGCTACGCGCACGCCTGCCCGGCGTGTTCGTGGCCGACTCGTACGGGGCGTCGGAGACGGGTGCCGCCGGCACCGTGATGGACTTCGCCGGCCCAGCCGCGGGCCCGAAGTTCACGATCGGCGACTTCGTGAACGTGCTGGGCGACGACCTCCGTCCCGTCGAGCCCGGCTCCGAACAGATCGGCCGTCTCGCCCGTCGCGGCCACATCCCGCTCGGCTACTACAAGGACGAGGAGAAGACCGCGGCGACATTCGTCACCGACCCCGACGGCGAGCGCTGGGTGCTACCCGGCGACTACGCCACCATCGCAGCCGACGGCACGCTCGAGCTCCTCGGTCGTGGATCGGTGTGCATCAACACCGGCGGCGAGAAGGTCTACCCCGAGGAGGTTGAGGCGGCGCTCAAGGCACACCCGGACGTGTTCGACGCGGTGGTCGTCGGCGTCCACGACGAGCGCTTCCAGGAGCGCGTCGCCGCGATCGTCACGCCGCGCGGCGGAGCGACGCCGACACTGGAAGACATCCAGGAGTTCTGCCGCACGAAGCTCGCCCGGTACAAAGTTCCGCGGCAACTGCACCTCACCGACGACATCCCGCGCACGCCCGTCGGCAAGCCCGACTACCGCTGGGCGAAGCGCGTCGCCGTCGGCGATCAAGAGCCCGGCGCGACTCAGGGCAGGTCGTAGCCGGAGCTGCTTGCGCTGGTCGCAATCTCGATGGCGATGTGGTGCCGGGTGCACCACGTAGCGAGGAGCAGCACCAACGACGCGTCGGGCCGGGCCGCGAGCGCAGCCGTTACCTCGGCGTCGAACGGCCGCTTCGAGATGCCGGCCACGAACCGGTTCATCAGCTTGCGGTTGGCGCTGAACAGCCCCTCGACCCGGTAGTGCGGCGCACGGATGCCATGGAACTCCCACGTCAACGGGTCACCTTCCCCGAGGGTGATCGCGTAGCGATGGACGCGCTGCTCGGGGATGAGCTCGGCGGCCCGCTTCCCGTCGCCGTCGACGACCTCCCAGCGGAACTTGCCACCGCCGACGTCTTCGGCCTTGCGGACCGTCCATCGACCGCCGGTGGCCTCGACCGTCGATGTCCCCTGCATGTCGAGCCGGTCGAGCACGGCGACGGTCGCGCCGCCCGCATCCTCGACGATCAGCCGCCGCTTGTGGTCGGCGAGCTTGGCGCTGAGCGGACCCGCGGTGACGGCAGCGAAGTCCATCCGCTCCTCCCCGTGGAGCCCGCCCCTGGCCCCTGCGGCGGTCATCGTTGCACGCGACTCCGCGTGCGTCAGGCCGGTGCGTAGACGAGATGCATCGACCCGTCGGCGTACGCGTCGTGCTCCTCGAGCCGGAGCAGGGGCGGCTTCGGCGTCTCCGTCGTCGCCGCCTGCCGAGCGTCCCACGCCTCGCGTGAGAACGCGGTGGGCTCGATCGGGAACAACGGGATGCCCGAGCCCAGCACGAGCGGGAGGACGACGATTCCCAGGCCGTCGAGCAGGCCCGCGTCGAGGAACGACTGGATCGCGCGCGCCCCGCCGAGCACCTGCACATCGCGCGTCACTCCGGCGTCGCGCAGCTGCTGCACCGCGCCGCCCGGACCACCGGGCGAGGCGTGGACGCCCTCGGGCACGTTGGCGGCCAGCGGTCGCGACGTCAGCACGAGGACCTGCATGTCCGGCCACGGCCACGCCTTGCTCCAGTCCTCGAACCCCTGGTCGAAGCTCGTCCGGCCCATGACCACCGCATCGCATCGCTCCATGAACGTGTCGTAGCCGTGAGTGCCCGGGTCGAACGCCGGCAGCGAGTCCCACGTCGGCATGCCATCCGGCGTGGCGAGGAACCCGTCGAGACTGATACCCACGTGGGTGCGGATCTGCATGGTCGTCTCCTCAGTCGTCGATCGCCTGGTACGCGCACGTCCAGAAGTCGCGGCATACGGGCGGCGGGTTGGGTGACTCCCACGCGCGCTGCGTCAGCAGGATCGTCACCATCTCCTCGCTCGGGTCGGAGTACCACGATGTGCCGAGGCCCCCGTCCCAGCCGTACTTGCCGACCGGCGCCGCCGGGTCGACGCGCCGCGTCACGATCGACACGCCGAACCCCCAGCCGTGGGACTCCCAGTAGCCGGGGACGATCGGGGTCGTCGCCGCCTTCTGCTCGGGTGTCAGCTGGTCGGTGGTCATGGTCTCGACCGACGGCCGCGCGAGCACGCGCTCGCCGCCGAGCGCGCCGTGGTTCGGCAGCATCTGCCCGAAGGCACAGAAGTCGTCGACGGTCGACACCAGCCCGGCGCCACCCAACGGGAGCGCGGGCGGCTTGCTCCAGTGCCCGTCCACCTCGTCGAACAGCTCGGTCTCGCGCGTCTCGAAGTTGGTCGAGTACGCGGGCAGGAAGCGATCGAGCTTGTCGGCCGGCACGTGGAAGCCCGTGTCGTGCATCCCGAGCGGCTCGAAGATGCGCTCGCGCAGGAACCCCTCGAACGGGCGACCCGCCGCACGCGCGATCAGCACACCGAGCACGTCGGCGCCCGTGTTGTAGAGCCACTGCTCCCCCGGCTGGTGCAGGAGCGGCAGCGTGCCGAGCCGGCGGATCCACTCGTCGGGCGTCGGTGTCGTCGACGGCTCCGGCGGTCCGGGCGCGAGCCCGATCTCGGCGAGCGCGTCGACGATCGGCGTGCCCGGCGGCGCCATCAGCATCCCGTGCCCGAGCGTGAACGTCAGCAGGTCGCGCGTGGTGATCGGCCGGTTGGCGGGCTCGGTGTCGTCGAGCGGACCATCGATCCGCTTCAGCACCTGGCGGTCGGCGAGCTCGGGCAGCAGGTCGTCGACGGGGTCGTCGAGGCGCAACGTGCAGTCCTCGACGAGGATCAGCGTCGCGACGGCCGTGATCGGCTTCGTCATCGACGAGATGCGGAAGACCGTGTCGCGCGCGACGGGCTCGCCACCGCCGAACGTCTTCGTGCCGATCGCGTCGACGTACGTTTCGCCGCGCCGGCCGACGAGCGTGACGAGCCCGGGGATCTCCCCGCGCTCGACGTAACCCGCCATGACGTCGTGCACCCGCTCGAGCCGCTCCTTGGAGAGACCGCCGTTGCTCGTCGCCATGTCAGTGCCCCTTGAGCTTGATGCCGAACGTGATCACGTTGCCGTCGGGATCCTTCACCTGCGCGAGCCGCATCGGCGCGTCGGCGGGAATCTCCTCGGCTTCGACACCCCTCGTCGCTAGCGCCGCGAGCTGCTCGTCGAGGTCGTCGACGCCGAGGGTGAGGTACGAGCTCCCGGCCTTGCCGGCGTCTTCGTACACCTGGAGCCAACCGCTGTCGGTGATCTGCCACTCGGCGAGCGACCCCATCGGGGTGAGGTCGGGCGGGCGTCCGAACACACGCTCGTACCAGGCGGCTGCCCGCCCGATGTCCGAGACGTTGACGACGGCGAGAACGGTGGTGATCGGCATCGCCGGCTCCTTTTCCGGTCAGCTTCGTCCGGTCGGCTTCGGCACTCACATGATTGGACTCCCCGGAGCCCCAGACTTCATCGGTCGGCGCGGCTAAACGATCGGGCGGCCTGCGGCGAGCGACAGGGGTGATGATGGTGTACATCGAGCCCGAGCCGGCTCCCGACCGAGACCACCTCGTCCTGGCCGAGCCGTTCGAGGACTTCTTCACCCGGGAGTACCGGCCCGTGGCCGGGCTCGCCTTTCAAAGCGAACATGCCGAGAACGCGCGCAGGTCGCCGTCGGGATGGTCTGACGAATCGCGCATTTGCTCCCACCCGGTTCGCTGATGTGCGCCGGCTGAGCCTCACTCACCACACGGCGCGCGGGCGCTCGTCCTCCACAGCCAACGGGGACACGGGGCCCGACGCCGCGACCGTGCTGTGCGCTAGAACACGTTCTCATGGCTACCAAAGCACCCCCGCTCGGCTTCTGGCCGATCGCGCAGCAGCGGCCCGACCACCTCGTTCTCGTCGACCCGGACGGCAACGAGGTCAGCGCCGGCGAGCTGCTCGCGTCGTGCAACCAGGTCGTCCACGGGCTGCGTGCGCTCGGGCTGAAGCCCGGCGACGCGGTCGCGATGCTGCTGCCCAACTCCCGCGAGGTATTCGACCTCTACCTCGCCGGGCTCCAGGCCGGCTTCTACCTCGTGCCGATCAACTGGCACCTCGTCGGGCCCGAGATCGCCTACATCGTCCAGGACTGCGAGGCGAAGGCGTTCGTCGCGCACGCGCGCTTCGCCGACAACGCCAAGGCCGCGGCCGACGAGATCGACTTCCCGACCGAGAGCCGCTTCTCCGTCGGCGGCGACATCCCGGGCTTCCGCCGCTACGAGGAGCTCGTCGCCGGCCAGCCCACGACCATGCCCGAGCACCGCGAGGGCGGGCAGGTCATGAACTACACGTCGGGCACGACCGGCCGCCCCAAGGGCGTGCGCCGCCCGCTGCCCGGCACCGACCCCGAGACCGCCGGCGGCCTGTTCGGCGGGATGCTCTTCCTGTTCGGGCTCCAGCCGTTCGACGACAACGTTCACATCGTCGGCTCGCCGCTGTACCACACCGCGGTGCTCGTGTTCTCGGGCTCGGCGATCCACATCGGGCACACCGTCGTCGTGATGGACAAGTGGACGCCCGAGGAGATGCTGCGCCTCATCGACAAGTACCGCGTCACGAACACGCACATGGTGCCGACGCAGTTCGTGCGCCTGCTCGCCGTGCCCGACGACGTGAAGAAGCAGTACGACGTGTCGTCGCTGCGCCACATGATCCATGCGGCCGCGCCGTGCCCGCCCGACGTGAAGCGCCAGATGATCGAGTGGTGGGGCCCGGTCATCGACGAGTACTACGCGGCGAGCGAGGGCGGCGGCACGATGGTGTTCGCGAACGAGTGGCTCGAGCACCCTGGCACGGTCGGGCGGGCGTGGCCGATCTCGGAGGTCGTGATCCTCGACGACGACGGCAACGAGCTGCCGCCCGGCCAGATCGGCACCGTCTACATGCACATGCAGACGGGCAACTTCGAGTACTACAAGGACAAGGACAAGACCGAGAAGAGCCGCAAGGGCAAGTTCTTCACCGTCGGCGATGTCGGCTACCTCGACGACGACGGCTGGTTGTTCCTCTCCGACCGCAAGACCGACATGATCATCTCGGGCGGCGCCAACATCTACCCCGCCGAGATCGAGTGCGAGCTGATCATGCACCCGAAGGTCGCCGACGTGGCGGTGTTCGGCATCCCGCACGAAGACTGGGGCGAGGAAGTGAAGGCGGTCGTCGAGCCGATCGACGGCGTCGAGGGCAGCCCCGACCTCGAGCGCGAGATCCTCGAATGGTCGAAGACGCGTCTTGCCAAGTACAAGACGCCGCGCACGATCGACTTCACGACCGAGATGCCCCGCGACCCCAACGGCAAGCTCTACAAGCGCAAGCTCCGTGATCCCTACTGGGAGGGCCGCGAGCGGGCGATCTGAGCCGGTCCCCCACCTTCGATCTCGGGAAGGACTTCCGAATGGACGTAGCGGGTGATCGGGCCGGCGATCCGCAGACGAGCATCGTGCCCGAGCTCTCGGTGAGACGCGGTCGCGCCGCCGTCGAGTTCTACGAGGCTGCGTTCGGGGCCGTCGAGGACTATCGGGTGGGCGGCACCGACGATCACGAGGCCGTGGTCGCGCAACTCTCTGTCGGGAACGCATCGTTCTGGGTGGCCGACGAGTCGCCGGCGCACGGGAACTTGAGCCCTGAGTCGGTCGGCGGCGCGACGACGCGAATCCTGCTGATCGTCGAGGATCCGGAGTCCGTGGTCGAGCGGGCCGTCGCGGCCGGCGCCATGGAGATCTATCCGGTGGGCGAAGAGCACGGCTGGCGCCTGGGACGGATCGAGGACCCCTTCGGCCACCACTGGGAGATCGGCAAGCCGCTGATCGCCTGGCCACCCGCAGACAGGGGTCACGGCGGCAGCTAGGGCGAAGTGCTGTGCCGCGCCGACCGCGGCAACGACCACACCGCCGCTCACCCAGGGTCCACCTGTCCGGCGGACGGGTCGAGCGCGACTTCCCCGTAACTGTCATACCCCCGTGATTCGATTACGGGTGCACTTCCCCGTAACTGTCGTACCCCCGTGGTTGGATTGGGGCTGCACTTCCCCGTAGCTGTCACATCCCGTGGTTCGATACGGGTGCGCTTCCCTGGGCTCGCTTCCCCCGGTCGTTCGCCGACGTGTGGAGGAGGTGGGTCGTGCCGGTGCAGATGGCTCAGCGGTTGGTCAAGGGGTTGCGGCGGGTGTTGCACGATCTCGATCCCGCCTGCATCGACGCGCGCGACGCGGTCGCGCTGCTCGACACCTTCGCCGAGGGCGAGCGACTCTGCGCGGCCGCCAAGACCTTGCTGGCGCGCCGGGTCGACGAGTCGGGGATCTGGAAGCACGAGGGGTACCGGTCGGCCGCGGAGCTGGTCGCGTCGGTGAGCGGCACGAGCGTCGGCCAGGCACGGCAGGTGGTGGAGACGGGCCGGCGGCTGGTGGGCGGTTCGAAGACGGAGTATGCGTTGCGGACGGCGCGGCTGTCGCAGGCCCAGGCGCACGTGGTCACGAGCGCGGCCGCGGCGGCGCCCGAGGCCGAGGATGCGCTGCTCGAGTGCGCGCAGAGCGACGGGCTGGCCGGGCTCGAGCAGCTCAGTGCGCGCGTGAAGGACGCGGTGCGCAGCGAGGAGGAACGCGAGGCGCGCCACCAGCGGCTGCATCGGCGGCGCTGCCTCCGGTTCTGGACCGATCCCGACGGCGCGGAGCGGGGCGCGTGGAGCGCGCCGCCCGACGCCGGCGCACGGATCCGGGCGGCGGTCCGGGCCGTGCAGGAACACATCTTCCGCGATGCCCGCCGCGGCAACCGCGAACGCGAGCACCCCGACGCCTACGCCCTCGACG
>WNFU01003849.1_pt1 | contig 19517 bp, 23 predicted proteins | sample 5400121 | NCBI WGS metagenome assembly WNFU01 (sample SAMN13153360, study PRJNA577476) | soil metagenome | isolation source: 100 cm soil or saprolite under grassland replicate 1 | place: USA:California | collected 2016-06-15 | reverse complement strand
CGTCCAGTGCCAACAGTGATCATTGTCAGCAGCACATCTTCCGCTTCGTCGAAGTACGATTCCTGCTCGAGGTAGAGCGCGTAGGCGAACAAGGCCGGGGCGAGCATTTGCAGGTTGCCATCGCAGTGCGCTTCACCGGCTGCCCGCACGATGCAGCTCAGATGCGACGCCTCGGTCCCCTCGCCGGAGAGCTCAGCACAATAGCGCTCGGTGGCTGCCCACTGGTAGCGGAACACATCGGGACTGGGGAGTTCGCGATCGGGAGCGAGCAAATCGACAAACCGCAGCGTCAAAAACGCTCCCTGACCCAGACGGACGTCCGGGGAGGTAGCGGGCTCATCGGCCACCCGTTGCAGGAAAACAGCATGGGGCAGGCCCGCCCGGCGAGACTGCAGTTCAGTACTCACGCGCCCCCTATTTGCACCTGATATGCCGCCCGGCAAGACCATCATGCGCACCAACATAGCGTTCGCCGTGGAGGGGCGTTAGACCGCAAATGGCGCATTTTCTGGCTTTTCGCCGGATTTTTCGGGTGCCGCAGGGGTTCGCTGACACGCTATAAACAGCGAATGTCCAAAGGGTTTACGCTCCTCGAGCTCGTCGTCGTCGCCACGATCGCGGCGGTGCTGCTCGCGTTCTGGGTGCCGCGAGCGGCCCGTCTCATGGACTGGCTCGAAACCGAGCGAGCCATGCGCGACGTGACGACGGCGCTTGCCGTGGGGCGGAATGGCGCCGTCCTCCAATCGACTCGCGCGCGTGTCACGATCGCTGCCGATACGTTGCGCATCGATCGGTTCGTCGCGCAGGGATGGGAGCCGTGGTGGCGAACGCCGGGTCCCTCGAGCCACGGCGTCACACTCGCGACCTCGAATCCCGTTGTGATCTTCGGGCCTACCGGGATGGGGTGGGGCGCGTCGAACACGACGGTCGTTTTGCGCCGGGGGTCTCAAACCGAAACGATGACCATGTCGCGGGTCGGGCGAGTGAAGCGCTGGTGATGCAACCGTTCTTGGAGTCGGTGCATCTAATCTTGTGAAACTTGGATGCGATGCTGGACGTAAAACCGCAAGACGCTGAATCGAAGGGTCGCGGCCGAAGTGTGACGGCCACTTCGCCCGACCGCCAACCCCGGGGAGCTTTTCGCCCCGGGGTTTGGTTTTTCTAGATCGCGGGTCCGACGTCCTCGTCGAGGAACACCAGGGTCTGCCTGCGGCCGACAATTCTGACCAACGCGTCGTATACCTTGGGGTCGAGCACGGTGCCGGAGAGATCCGCCATCCGCTCGACCGCCTGCTCGGGCGTCATTTTCTCCTGATATGGTCGTGCGGTGGTGAGCGCATCGTACACTTCCGCCGCCGCGATCACTCGTCCGCCCAGCGGCACTTCCTCGCCACGCAATCCATCGGGATAACCGCTGCCGTCGAAGCGTTCGTGATGGCTTTTCACCATGGCGACGATGTGCCCCAGGTGAGTGAGCGGTGAGAGAATCTGGGCGCCAATGATGACATGCTGCTTTACATGCTCGAACTCCTCGGGGGTGAGCGGTCCTTCCTTATTAACCACCGCGTCGCGCGTCCCGATCTTGCCGAGATCGTGCAGCCGGCCAGCCACTCGAATTCTCTCGACCTCGTCCTCGGAGAGTCCCATCTCCGTCGCGATGTTCGCCGACAGGTCCGCGACACGAGCCGAATGGCCGCGGAGGTAAGGGTCTTTTGCCTCGAGGGCATTGACGAGCACTTCGAGTGTCGCGGTCGAAACACGCTCCATCCGATGGCGTTCGCGCTGCAGCTCGGCGGTGCGCGTCGTCACCTCTTCCTTCAGCCACTGGTTCAGATGGCGATTCTCGAGGTGCATCTCGCGGCGCTTGAGCGCGCGCTGGACCGCGCGGCCCAGGTCGGCGAGCTCGATCGGTTTGGTGAGATAGTCCATCGCACCGCGTTGCATGCAGAGCGCCGCGCTGGTGGCGTCGTTGACGGCGGTGAGCATCAGGATGGCGAGATCGGGCTCGATCTCCAGTGCCTGAGGCACGAGGTCCACGCCGCTGGTGCCGGGCATACGGATATCGGACAGCATCAGGGCGATCTTATGGAGGCGCAGCTGCTGCAGCGCTTCATCGGCCGAGCTCGCGGCAAACACCTCGAACTGTTGCTGCTTCAGGTATTTCTTCAGCGCATTCCGGATCGGCTCCTCGTCATCGACCACGAGGACGGTGACGATTCCCGGGGGAGCGGTCAACCCGATTCTCCTTGAGAAGCCAAGGCCAAACTAGGAATCGGCCGCAACGAACGCCAGGTCTACAGGGGCAGGAATGAGATGAGCCGCATGGGCGCGGGTCAACAATTCACGGACCGCGCGACGCCCAAGCTCGCCGTAGTCGACTGTGTAGGCGTTCACGTACATGCCGACGAACCGGTCGGTGCGCGCGGTGTCGAGCCCGCGGCTGAACTCCTGCGCGTGCGCCAGCGCCTCGGCCCGATGGGCGAGACCGTACTCGATACTGGCCTTCAGATCGCGCGCGATCGCGCGGGTGAGCTCGTCGCCGAGGTCGCGCCGAACAACATTGCCGCCGAGTGGCAACGGAAGCTGGGTCTGCCGGTACCACCACTCGCCCATGTCGGCCCAGAGATGCAAACCGCGGTCGGCGAAGGTCAGTTGGCCCTCGTGGATCAGGAGCCCGGCATCGGCTTTTCCCGCGGCGACGTAATCTTCGATTTGATCGAACGGCACCACGACGTGTCGCGCGGCGGGCTGATAGAGTCGCAGCGTCAGGAACGCCGTGGTCAGCTCGCCCGGCACCGCCACCATACGGCCCGTTAGCGCGGCGCGTGGTCTCGCCGGCGGCCGCTTGCGGCTCACGATGAGCGGCCCATAGCGATCTCCGATGCTGGCGCCGTGGGCGAGCAAGGCGTAGCGATCGGCGAGGTACGCGTAGGCGTGCAGCGAGACCGCGGTGACTTCCAGCTCGCCCGCGAGCGCGCGGCGGTTCAAACTTTCGATGTCGCCGAGCTCGTGTACGTAACGCCGGCCGTCGGTATCGATCTTCCCCGCGGCCATCGCCCAGAACATGAAGGCGTCGTCGGCGTCGGGGCTGTGGGCGACGTGGATCGTCCGGGAGATCGTCGCCGTCACGGTGACGGTCTCCGCGGATTCTGCGCTTGCCGCAAGGCTTCGTTGTGAAAATTCGTCAGCGCCTCGCGATGGTCGTCGTATTCCGGCCGTTTGACTGCCAACTCGGCTTGCTCGTGACGCAGGAAATCGGCGTAGGCCCGTTGTTCCTGAGCGGTATCGCCTTGTGCCTGATAGGCGTGCGCCCGAAGGATATAAATGAAGAGGTGGTTCGGCGTTGCCCGCTGAATAGTGTCCGCCTGCCCGAGCGCCGCGGCGACATCGCCGGCGGCGAGGTGCAACAAGCCGATGTGGTAACGGGCGTCCGCGTCGAGCGCGGGTAGCTGGTCGTAGGCGCCGAGCGCCATGGGGAGAAAGAACAACACGCTGTCTTGCTTACCTGCCTCTGCCAACGTCATCACGCGATTGAACAAGCGATTTGCGCGCTCCTCCGGGGACATTTGCGAGATATCGGGCGGCCGAGCGCCTCCGCCGTCGCCTGGTCCACTCGCAAAGGGCGCGACCGGCTGGTCGCTCTGCCCGGGCGCGCTCGTAGCGCGCAGGACAACGACGGCGACTAGTGCGCCGAGCGCAGCGCCGGCCAGCGCCCACGGCAAGCCGGCCCGCCAGCCGGTCGTGCCGGCGGTGGCGACCGTCGCGCCGCATTTGTGACAAAACCGCGCGCTGGAGGAAAGTTGTGCACCGCAGGCATGACAGTTCATAGGTTGGGGAATGTAACCCGGGCTGGCGGGTCGCACGAAAGCCGGTAGAGTAGGGCCCCATGGCGAGCACCGAATTCGGCAAACACATGGGGGAGCTGAAGCGAGGCGAGCAACGCTGGGACGTCTATCTCGAAGGCCAGCCCGATACGTCGCTGGGCGCGGTGCGCGGGAGGATTCACTTCGTGAGCGGCCAGCTCCACAAGGTCACGGGCTGGATCTTCCTCGAATGGAAGGAGAAGGACATTCAGGAACGCTTCGCGGAGTTTTCAGCGGTCGAGCTGTTGCACTTCGTGGAGGCGCTGTAGCGCAGATGTTGCACATTTGTGCTGACAGTTTGCACATTTCCACACGATAAGTAGCCCTTCAGGCCCGTTTTGCTGCAATTCGTGCACGGATTTCTTGACACCCCTCCATGGGCCCTCTACTTTCCGGTATGGCCCGCCGCTTGCAAAGCGTCTCACCGACCCGGGAAGGAGACCCCACTCAATGACCGCAACGCTGGAACCGACCGTCGCGACCGGTGCTAAGGCAGCTGCCGGCACGTCGCCGGCGGATGTGATTCGTCGTGCGAAGGAAGCAGGAGTGCAGATCGTGGACGTGCGGTTCACGGATCTGCCAGGCACCTGGCAGCATTTCTCGATTCCGTTGAAGGAGCTCGAGGAAGACACGTTCACCGACGGTTTGGGATTTGACGGCTCGTCGATCCGCGGCTTTCAGGCCATCAACGAGAGCGACATGCTGTTGCTCCCCGATCCGGCCAGCGCGTTCGTTGACCCCTGTTTGGAAGTGCCGACGCTCTCCTTGACGTGCGACATCGTGGATCCGATCACGCGTGAGCCCTACTCGCGCGATCCTCGCTACGTCGCGCGCAAGGCCGAAGCATTCCTGAAGAAGAGCGGCGTCGCCACGACCGCGTACTTCGGGCCCGAGGCGGAGTTCTACATCTTCAATTCCGTGCGTTTCGATCAGAACGCGCATGAAGGCTACTACCACATCGATTCCGAAGAGGGCATCTGGAACAGCGGCACGAACGGGTCGCCCAACCTCGGCCACCGTCCGCGGCACAAGGAAGGCTACTTCCCCGTTCCGCCGACCGATCGGCTGCAGGACCTGCGCTCCAAGATCATGCTGGCGATGATCGCGGCAGGCATCGACGTGGAAGTGCACCACCACGAGGTCGGCACGGCGGGCCAGACCGAGATCGACATGCGCTACAACACGCTGACGCGCATGGGCGACCAGGTGATGATGTACAAGTACATCGTCAAGAACGTGTGCGCCCAGAACGGCTACACGGCGACGTTCATGCCCAAGCCGATGTTCGGCGACAACGGCTCAGGGATGCACGTGCATATGAGCCTGTGGAACGGCACGAACAACCTGTTCTTCGATAAGGATGGCTACGCGCTGATTTCCGACTCGGCGCGCTGGTATATCGGCGGGCTGATCAAGCACGCGGCGGCGCTGCTCGCCTTCGCGGCTCCCACGACGAACAGCTACCGGCGGCTGGTGCCGGGCTATGAAGCACCGATCAACCTGATCTACTCGCAGCGCAACCGGTCGGCGATCTGCCGCATCCCGATGTATTCGACGTCGCCGAAGGCCAAGCGGCTCGAGTTCCGGGCGCCGGATCCGTCGGCCAACCCGTATCTCACGTTCGCGGCGCTGTTGATGGCCGGCCTCGACGGCATCAAGAACAAGATCGAGCCGCCGAAGCCGATGGACGTGGACCTGTACGAGCTGGAGCCGGAAGAGCGGAAGCACGTCAAGAACACGCCGGGAAGTCTCCTCGAGTCGCTGCAGGCCCTGGAGGCCGACCATGCGTTCCTGCTCGAAGGCGGCGTCTTCACGCAGGACCTCATCGACACCTGGCTCAAGATGAAGCGAGTCAAAGATGTGGACGCCGTGGCATTGCGCCCGCATCCGTACGAGTTCTTCCTGTATTACGACGCCTGACAACTAAGGCGGCAATGGCGGCAGGGGCGGCAGGGTGAAAACCTTGCCGCCCTTGCCGCCTCTGCCGCCCATTACTCCTATGACGACCAAACGCGAAATCCTCGACGCTGCGAAAAAGCAAGACGTCACGTCGTTGCGCCTCCAGTTCACCGACATCCTGGGCGTCAACAAGAATGTGGAAGTGCCCGAGAGCCAGTTCGACAAGGCACTCGAGGGCGACATCATGTTCGATGGTTCTTCGATCGAGGGGTTCGTCCGGATCGAGGAATCGGACATGGTGCTGCGGCCCGATCTGGACACCTTCCGCGTGCTGCCGAACGGGGACGCGGCCGGCAAAGTCGCCCGTGTGATCTGCGACATCTACAACCCCGACGGCTCGTCGTTCGCCGGCTGCACCCGCCAGGCGCTGCAGCGCCAGATCGCGAAAGCCAAGTCGCTCGGCTACGAGATGATGGCCGGGGTCGAGGCCGAGTTCTTCATTTTCCAGTTGGATTCAGACGGCGAGCCGACGACGATCACGCACGATCACGGCGGCTACTTTGACCAGACCCCCGTCGATCGTGCCGAGGAGATTCGCCGGCTGATCGTGAAGGATCTCGTCGCGATGGGGTTCGAAGTCGAGGCGGGGCATCACGAAGTGGCGCCGGGGCAGCACGAGATCGACTTCCGCTACGCCGAGGCCCTCGAGACCGCCGACAACCTCGCGACATTTCGATTCATCGTCCGAAACGTGGCGTACCGGCACGGGTTTCTCGCGACGTTCATGCCCAAGCCGATCTTCGGCCAGAACGGGTCGGGGATGCACACTCATCAGTCGCTGTTCCGGAAGGGCAGCAACGCCTTCCACGACCCGAAGGGACAGTGGGAATTGTCGGACGTGGCGCTGTCGTACATTGCCGGCCTGCTGACGCATGCCCGCGGTTTCTGCGCCGTGACGAATCCGCTCGTCAACAGTTACAAACGGCTGGTGCCGGGGTATGAGGCGCCCGTCAACGTCGCGTGGTCGATGCGGAATCGGTCGCCCCTGATTCGCATCCCGGACCGGCGCGGCACGGGAACGCGTTGCGAGCTGAGGATGCCCGACCCATCGGCGAATCCCTATCTTGCGCTTGCGGTGCAGCTTGCGGCAGGGATCGACGGCGTGCAGAAGAAGCTGACGCCGCCTGACCCCGTGAATAAGAACATCTTCGAGATGAGCTTTCGGGAGCGCCGGAAGTATCGCATCGACGAGCTGCCCCGGGATCTGCACGAGGCGCTCGACACGCTCGAGAAGGACGACGTCGTCAGAGAGGCGCTCGGCACGCACATTTACGAGCGGTTCGTCGAAGCGAAGTGGGGCGAATGGCAGGAGTACATCGGAAAGGTCAGTGAGTGGGAGCTCGAGCGGTATTTGAGTGTGTATTGATTGGGGGCTTGGGGATCGGGATTTGTGGTTGCGAAATCCTACCGCGTCCGGGCGATACGCCAGGAGTCCAGCAGGCAGGACGGTGGGAGCAGCATGGCCGCATCGTCGTCGATACAGATCCGCGCTTCACAGTCGTTTACCTGCGTGTCGATACCAACGTCACCGGACGCCACGACGTGCTGCTCGCGCGCTACGATTTCGATCCGAGCGACGCGCTGGGTGACGGGTATTCGCTGATCGTCGCGCTCGATCTCGGCGACGCGCGCCGACTCTCCGCCGAACATCGGTATCCGCTGGGGGACTCCATTCCGGCATGGGGAACGGTGACCTGTCTGTGCCGGCCGATGCGACCCGATTCGGTGCGGGGGACCTACGTGATGCAGACGCGGGGCACGCGGCAGATCGCGGGACGGATCGACGCGACGCTGTATTTCACGGCCTGGGACGATTCGACGAGACAAGCGACGTACCGACTGCGGCAGCGGATTCATGGGGTGAGACCCTGATGGGCGGATGGGCGGATGGGCGGACGGGCCGTTGCGTCCAGGCGTTGTTGGTTGCGATGGCCATCAACTCGGTCGATGGCCTATCTGCCCAAACTACCGATCAACCCATCCGCCCATCGGCCCATCAGACCATCGATTCGGTCATCATCGAGAACGGCAACATCTTCGACCGGGACGACGCGACGCCCGATTGGGTCGCGCACCTGGCGAACAAGCTCCACTCGCGCACCCGCCAGTGGGTGATCCGCCGCCGGCTGCTGCTAAGCCTGGGTGCTCCGTTCGATTCCGCTCGCATGGCGGAAAGCGAGCGGGCCCTGCGCTCCCTCGGCGTGTTTCGATCAGTGCGCGTCGATACCGTTCGCTCCAAACCCGGCGGGAAGCTCGCGCTGCGCGCGGTGACCTCGGACGGCTGGAGCACCCAGCCCCAGGCCAGCTTCACGAGCGCGGGTGGCGACAACACGTGGGACGTCGGCTTCATCGAGCGCAATTTTCTCGGCACGGCCACGCAGGTGGCGCTCATATATGGCCGCAACCCCGATCGCAGCCATCTCGATTTCGACTTCAGTAATCCGCTGTTCTTCGGTCGCCGCACGCTGCTCACCCTGCGCTATCGGGATCTTTCCGACGGCCGCCGCGGCGACTGGCGTTTCGGCCTGCCATTTCACGAGACCTCCGCGCCGTACTCGTTCGAGACCTACGGCGAAGCCGCCCAGGAGCGCGTGCTGCGGTTTCGCGACGATGTGCTCCTCGACAGCACGCGCCATCACCTGTTGCGGGTGGGAATCATCGGAGGGATCGCGGCAACCGCGACGACACACAGCTACAAGCGCGTGTGGGTCGGGTGGGAATGGCGCCGGGAAGACTTTGGCGCCACCGATACCTCGCGGGTTCCGTATTCGGTGTTTTCGACTGCGCGGGCAGGCCTCGAAATTGGATCGGTGCGGTTCCGCGTGCTGGAGCACTTCAACTCCTACGCGCGGCGCGAGGACGTCGACGTCTCGCCCACGCTACGCTTTGGCATCGTGTTGCAGTCGGGCGTCGGCTACGAGGTGAGCGGGCAGACATCCGCCGTCTGGAAACGGGGATTTGCCGTGTTGCGTCTGGCGGCGAATGGGTTGGACTCGACGCGGACACGGGGGGAGGTGACGGTCGTGAGCCAGGACATCCCGCGCCACACCCTGATCGCGCACGCCGAGGGCGGGATCGTGACGCATCCGAAGCCCGGGGCCGAGTTCGATCCCTGGACGGTGCAGCGCGGGCCCAGGCTGTTCGGTGCGCACGACTTCACCGGGACGCGCACGACGTGGTTGGCGTTCGAGGATCGGATCCTGGTCGCCGACGAGATTCTGGGGCTGATGGCGGTGGGTCTGGCCCCGTTTTTCGATTATGGCGGCGCGTGGTATGGTGACGAGCCCGCGCGCCAGGGAGGCGACGCCGGCCTGGCGCTGCGCTTCGGGCCGACGCGGGCCGTGCGCGGGGACGCGGCCGAGATGGCGTTTGGCTATCGATTTGGGCAGGGAATGCAGGGGAAGCGCTGGGCGTTCACGGTGCGGAAAGGGTTCTCGTTCTGAAACTGCTCAAGGGGCAGGCATGATGACGCACGTCGATTGGATCGGCTGGCTGGCGACCGCCGTCTTTTTGGTCTCCTACTTCACCAAGACTCCGACGGCGTTGCGGCGCGTGCAGGGAGTGGCCGCGGGCTTGTGGGCGCTGTACGGCGTGATGATCCACTCGCTTCCCGTCATCGTCGCGAACATTCTCGTCGCCAGCGTCGCGGTGGTGTCGTCGTTCAGGAAGCCTTCCGCTTTGGCTTCTCCTCCATGAGCGCCATCGGATTCTTGTCGGGGTCGTGAAAGAACGCCATCCATAAGTCGTAGTCGGCCGCTTCGTGCACGCGATGCGGCGTGCCTTCGAATTCGACGCCACGCCCCACGAGCGAGCGGTGCACCCCCTCGATGTCCTTCACCTTCAAATAGAGCACCGAGCCGGGATGATCCTGCTCGGCGGTTTCGGGCGGCGACAGCATGAGCCGCACCGACCCAATCTGAAAAAATGCCAGCGACGGCGGCGCCTGAAACAGGAGCGGCAGACCGAGGGTGTCGCGGTGAAACTTCACGGCGCGGTCCAGGTCGTGGACCACGTTCGTCACCTGTGCGAGCTCCATTGCTCCTCCCGGAGAAAGTAGTTAGCTTTAGCTAAGTAATTATGAGATCCGCTTCCCGTCAAGCCCCCGCCCGGGCGATCGCCGACCGGCTGCACTCCGCCGCCGTCCATCTGCTGCGGCGGCTACGGGTTGAGGACAAGGCGATGGGCTTGACCCCGCCGCGCGCGTCCGCGCTGTCCGTGCTGGTATTTCGCGGTTCGCTCACCATGAGCCGACTCGCCGAGGCCGAGCAGGTGCGGCGACCGACGATCACCCGGCTGGTGGACGGGTTAGAGCGGCGAGGTCTTGTCCGTCGCGTGAGTCACGCCGGCGATGGCCGTGTGCAGCTGGTCGAAGCGACGGCGGCGGGCCGGCGACTGTTGCAGAAAGGACGCGCGCGTCGGGTCGAGCGACTGCGGGGAGGCATCGCGCATCTGGGTGAAGAGGATCAACAGGTACTCGCGCGCGCGGCAGAACTGATGGAGGCCCTGCGGGGTTGAGAAACCTGCGTGTTTTGGTGACTTTTGACGCCCTGGCGCCGTAGCCAAGTGGTAAGGCAGAGGTCTGCAAAACCTCGATTCGTCGGTTCGATTCCGACCGGCGCCTCTGTACCCTACCGATAACCCACGGGGCGGCGGCCGCCCCCAAGCCACACCCCGGCGGCCAGCGCCGCGACGAGCGCAGGTGTGCCGCGACGACTCATGCCGCGTCATACGCGGTCTTTAACCAAGCGATCAACTCCGCGTCGACCTGTCGTTTGTCATCAACTCGCACGCGGTGAGTCACCATGGCGTTGAAACTCCCAGAGGCCTCCAGGCGGCGGGTTGCTCTGAAGCCGGGCAGGTTTAGACCGACGTCGACGCGGGTGGCAGTCGAAGGCTGGATGATGGCGAATTGCTTGCTGCGACGCAGACTCACGTACGCCTTCTTGGGAGAAATATCGACATCGGGCCCGAACGAGCTGACCGCTGCAAGCAAGGACTGGTAAATCGGCCGCAAGTGCCGCTTCGGCCCGCTGTATTGGTTTGCAACTGACTCTGTGGTGTTCACTCCCGTCGCCGATGCAAGCGCCTTTAGTGCGACCAGGTTGGCATAGCCATGCGTAAACCCATGGTTGGCCTTGAGGAAGCGTACGATTTCGCCGTGCTTGGCGAGCTTCGTCGTCTTTGCTATGGCGATCCATTGATGCAGAGTCTTGCCGCTCTTGACCTCGAGATTGCGGATCATTGACTCAGTGGCCGCGTCAGGGGATGTCATCGGTTGACGTTCCCGTCACCGCGCGGCGCGACGCTGCAGCAAGAGCGTGTCGCGGGATTCGAGGCGTCCATTCCGGTATGTCTCCCATACCATGGCCAAGCGGTCGGAGGTGAGCGCGACGATCTCTCGCGCGTGCATGTGGAGATCCCGCTTCGCGTCGAAGCCTGACGCTTCAGCCAACGCAAAGCTCAGACTGGCACCTTGACCCGACGGTACAAGCACCATTCGCGGCTGGTTGCCGGCGGCGCAAAAGTGCGCCATGACGAGCCGACCATGCTCGAGATGATAGACGCTCACCATCTCGACCGGGTCCTCGATAATCATCCGCTCGACGAGTGCGGAGCCTTTTCCAGTGATGAAGAAGCTGACTTCCGCCGGTCCGCGACCGCCGCCCATCGACCCTACCCAATCCCCGACGAGAGTCTTGAGGCGCTCGAACCCCACCTGCGCCTGTTCCACACTCGCTGGACGGACTCCTTCGACCTCGAGGCCGGGTCCAGCAGTCCGGCATCCCACGAAGGGCAAGAGCGCTACGAGGCCTGTCAGACATCGAGCACCGTGCAGCCGGCGATTTGACATCACACCTCCCGGACGCGACATGAGAGCACCGCTTGCAGGGCGGAGAGTGCGGACTCATATGTTCTATTCGACGAAACCGACTGAGGCTTTAGACGTGGGCATCAAGGCCAATGAGAGTGGCTCATTTCCCGTAACACGAGTGTCAGTGGTGCGGTCGCTCGCGAGCACCGATCCGCAGACGCGGCACCGCGCTTATGAGACGGTTGCCGCGAGCTATTGGAAGCCCCTGTACAAGTACATTCGGATCCGCTGGCACGCGTTACCCGAAGACGCAAAGGACCTCACGCAGGACTTCTTTGCGCAAGCGCTCGAGAAGGGTTGGCTGGAGCGGTTCGATCCTGTCCGCGCTCGCTTTCGGACATTCCTGCGGACGTGCGTCGACGGCAGCGTCGCGAACGCGCTGAAGGCCGCTAAACGACTGAAGCGGGGAGGCGCAGTGCGGTTGGTCGACATCGACGTGACTGAAGTTGAGAAGGAGATTGACACCAACACCCTCCGTGCCGACATCGATATGGATGAGTACTTCAGGCGGGAGTGGGTGCGCGCGCTGTTCGAGCTTGCTGTCGCTCGCTTGCGAGCTGAGCTCGACGCTGAAGGGAAACCAACACACTTCCGGTTGTTCGAACGCTACGATCTTCTCGCAGCGCAGCCGGAAGAACGGCCTACGTACGCCCAATTGGCTCGAGAACACGAGTTGCCCGAAACACAGGTCACGAATTTTCTATCGCTCGCGCGGCGGCGATTTCGGCAGCACGTTCTGGAAGTCTTGGCCGAACTCACGGGCAGCGAAGAGGAATTCGCTGCGGAAGCTCGAGACTTGCTGGGAGTGAAGGTTTGATGCGCATCCTGACAGACGCGGCGGTTCGCCGCTTGCAAGTGATCACCGAGCTCCCCGACCTGACGCACACAAAGTACGAGATCCTCGAGATCCTCGGACGCGGAGGAATGGGCACGGTGTATGTCGCTCGCGATCGCGAGCTCGACAGGCTGGTCGCTTTGAAGATTGTCGCGACTCCAACCGGTCTCCACAGTACGGAGCGTCTCGTGCGTGAGGCCAAGATTCTGGCGCGTCTGGAGCACCCCGGCATCGTTCCCGTACATGACGTCGGTTTGGTGCCGGATGGACGGACTTTTTATACGATGAAACTTGTGCGCGGCCGCCGGCTGGATGAGGCGGTGCAGGACTCAGCGACGCTGGCCGAACGACTGCAAGTCTTTGAGCGCATTTGCGAAGCGGTGGCATTCGCGCACGCGCATGGGGTGATTCATCGAGATCTGAAGCCGGAGAATGTCATGGTCGGTCCGTTCGGTGAAGTTCTGGTCATGGATTGGGGCGTCGCCAAGATGACTGCTGCGGACGAACCGCGGGATGGCCCGACTCGCGACGAATCCCCCGAATCAACCGGACAAACTGGATCGGGCGCTGTGCTCGGAACGCCAGGATATATGGCGCCCGAGCAGGCGAAGGGTGACACGTCGTCGGCCGACGAACGTTCCGATGTCTATGCCCTGGGAGCGATTTTGCAGTTCCTCCTTGCGAGCGGTGCCGCGGTGCCGCGTCCGCTGGAAGCGGTGGCGAAAATGGCAATGGCTGTCGCTCCTGAGGACCGCTACCAGCGGGTCGAGTTGCTGGCTACCGATATCGCGCGGTTCAGAGATGGTTTGGCGGTTGCGGCTTACCCCGAAGGGCTGCTGGATCGCGCGCTTCGGATAGGTGCAAAATATCGGATCGCTGTGGCGCTTGTTCTTGCGTATGTGTTCATGCGGTTGCTCATGCTGGTCATTGCCAAGGACTGAGACTGGCTTGCCTCGCAGACCTTCTCACTATCGGCGATAAAGGCCTCCCATTGAACGGTTAATAGACATTCAAGGCGTCGGTCGATAGGACTTTCCCAGGAGGAGCGCTTACCGTGAGCAAAACCGTACTCGGTCTTTTACTTGGTGGCACTCTTGGGATCTTCGATGGCCTTTCGGCTCTCGTGTCGGCACCGGAGACGGCGCCGCAGATCGCGGGCATCGTAATTGGCTCGACGATAAAAGGACTGATCGTAGGTATAGCAATCGGCTATTTCGCAAGTCGCGTTCGATCTCTTCCTCTCGGGATCGTGGTGGGTACGTTGATCGGACTGACACTCGCGTTTCCGATTGCGTATCTGAACGCTGCAGACGGTAAGAACTACTACTGGCAGATCATGCTTCCTGGGGCCCTCCTGGGGACGATTGTGGGATTCGCAACGCAACGCTACGGCGCCATGAGGATGCGAAGCGCGGAGAATAGTCCGCTACAGAAATGAATTCGCGGTGACCTGTGTGTTTCGCCATCGATGAATAACGCTTCGTCCCCATTCTTGGAGGAATTGCGATGCGCCACTCCGTTCTTTCGTTAGGCGCGGTATTGGTTGCCCTGGCCGCACAACAGGCCAACGCGCAAACGCCTCACGCGATGACCACGCCACCTGAAGCGTCACAATTTGATTTTCTAGTGGGTGAATGGACGCTGGACGTGACATCGAAAGTTCCCAACGCACCACCGCGATACCGAGGCGAATGGTACGCGTGGAAGGCGCTCAATGGTTTGGGGATTGTGGATGAATACGTCAACTTTGATGACTCAAGTCGCGTGGTGTACTCCGGTACGACGCTGCGCGCGCTTAATCCCGAGTCCCGGTCGTGGACGATGCGGTATATCGATCAACTCGGTGGTCGAACGGGCCGGTGGTCAGAGGCCGTCGCGACGAAGGTGGGCGACGAGGTGCGCGTCGAGCAGCGAGGCCCGCTCCCGAACGGACAAGTATCAATTCTCAAGATTCGCTACTACAACATCAGCTCCAATCACTTCAGCTGGACCGCGGATCTCTCATCTGACGGCGGCACAACTTGGCTCCGAGACTACCTGCATATTGAAGCCACTCGACGAGCTGTGAGAACGTCTCAACGCTAATGCGCTGGTTCTGTCTGTTCACGTCGTTCGCCCTCCGGTCCTCACAGACACCGGTGGCCAGTCTTCGCCCGGCCACGTTCCTAGAAGGTTCTGTCGCTGGACTAACAGGGTTTACGCCGTTAGGCGGTTTGATGACAAGCCAATTCGTTTGGGTCAGGCTAACGATTGCAGCATCGTTCGTGCTCGCTTGCTCCAAGCCAACTCCGGTCTCTTCTCGCTGGCTGGTCATCGCGTTGACGACGAGTTTGCTGTTTGCGCTTCCCGGTCTGCCGATTACAGCGGCGAGCTGGTGCCGGGACCAAAATCTGCGTGGCGTGTTGCGGAACGTGATCGACGGGAACATTCAGGTCCGATGAGCACTCGGGGCCGCCTCCTCACACTCATGCTTTTGTTCGTGCCCGTTGTGGGAGCGACGCAGGTAATCCAGCGTCCTTTTTCGCAATTCGTCCCCACTTTCACCGTGCCGGCACGATCGTACGAGGCGCCGAGTGCTCGGTCGCATGCAAAGACAGGTTTTGTGACTGGCGCGATCATCGGCGTGACCGCAGCCACGGTGTTCCTCATCGCTTTCTGTAGCGACGCTGACACGAAGTGCGGTCCCGACGAGATAGGCCGCGCCGTCCTGTTTATCGCTCTGCCGCCTGCGCTTGTCGGAGCGCTGATCGGGTCACTGATCCGATCCTAGTCAGGGCAAGTATCATGAACGGACAATCTTGAGGCCACGACATGTCCAATACCCGCCACATGGTGCTCCAAGCGTCACTGACAGCCGTGGCGCTCGCGACGACCCCGCTCGCGGGACAGCGACCGCGGCACCAACAAACACTCGGCGACACGCTCCTCACGATCTTCGACAGCGTCAGCGCGATTCACGCTTCACATCCCGACACCGGCCTTCTGCGACGCCTGCATCCGGCCGCCGATACACTCGTGTACATCGAGGGCGACCGCATCGAGGCGTTCACCGGCGATTCGCTGTTCCGCCGAGTGGTGGCGCTGCATCGGCCGGTGAGGACCATGACCCAGGAATTCACCGAGCGACACGCTCGCGTCTTCGATACGACCACGGCTTTTCTCAGCGCCACTGAGCGCGTGCGATGGGTGGACGCTACGGGGCCCCACGAGTGGCATGGCCTGCTCACGCTCCTGGTGACTCGCCGGGGCGATCGTTGGTTCATACGCGGCTACCGCGGGTGAGGGAGCGCGTTGCGGCGTACCCCAGTCGTCATCTCGTGGAGCGGCGGAAAGGACAGCGCTCAGCTCGTCGAACAACTCCGCCAGGATCCTGCGTACGACGTCGTGGGCCTTCTCACCGTCGTGACGGAAGCGTACGATCGCGTCAGCATTCACGGCGTGCGTAGGGAGATCCTCCGGGCCCAGGTTGCGGAACTCGATCTCCCGTTGCATGAGGTCATGATTTCTCCTGCCGCTTCGAATGCGACGTATGAGGACGCGCTGGAGCGTGCACTCGTGGACCTCCGAACCGCGACTCCGGGACTTCGGGCCATCGCATTTGGCGACTTGTTTCTGGAGGACGTGCGTGCCTACCGCGAGCGCGTATTGGCTGGCTTGGACTGGGAACCGGTCTTCCCACTTTGGGGGCGCGGCGACCATGTACGACGGGAGGATCGCTTCGAATACTGCGACATTCGGCTACGTGGCCAAACAGACAATCCTACGGCAGTTGGCTAACTCGGCCCGACGCGGCACAGGTGGGGCACAACGACTGTCAGCAGTTCGCAGCGAGCCGAAGCGTTACCGAGGGTGTCACCGGACTGGTGAAGCTAAACGAAGCGGGATGGAGTATAGCGCAGGCGCTCCTGGGCTACTGCAAAACCTCGATTCGTCGGTTCGATTCCGACCGGCGCCTCTCACTGTCCGCAGCGCATACCATGACCCGTGCTCGATTTCCTCGATTCGATCGCACAACCGGGAGCGACTCAGCACGCTCTGGTCTCAGAGACGGTGGGCCCAAGGCAAGAGCGCTAGGGCTTTTGCGGCGTGAGCGACCGTTATTGCGGCATCGTGATTACGATCACATTCCTGCCATAGGTAAGCCGAACGACCTTTTACCCATCCGCGGCATATAATGGTGCAGCCTGCCAACATAGGGAGCGCGACCACGATGGGCACGCGACTGCGGCTGCTGATGGTGGAAGACTCAGAAGCAGACGCTCACCTGCTTGTACGCGAACTCAAGCGTGCGGGCTATGATGTCGCGCATGAGCGCGTCGACACCGCCAAGGCGCTCGAAGCAGCTCTCGATCGACACTCGTGGGACATAGTGGTCGGCGACTATAGTATGCCGCAGTTCAGCGGCACCGCGGCGCTCGCGATCATCCAGCAGCGCGGTCTCGACCTGCCCTTCATTTCTGTCTCCGGTACAATCAGCGAAGAAATGGCTGTCGCCGCAATGCGGGCGGGAGCCAAGGATTACGTCACCAAGGGTCAACTCCAGCGTCTTGTTCCGGCGATCGAACGCGAGCTTCGGGAGGCGGGAGCCCGAGCGGCGCAGCGCACCACCGAGGCGAGTTACGCGACGCTCGTCGAGCATGCACCGATCGGGATCTATCGTTCCAACCTCGAGGGCAAATTCCTGTCGGTCAACGCCGCGCTGGTTCGCATGTTGGGCTACGACTCCCCCGCCGAGGTGCTGCAACTGGACATGGCGCGTGACGTCTATGCCGATCCCGCCGAGCGCCAACGGCTTGTAGACCGCGACACCTATACCGAGCGCCAGTACGATGATGTCGAGGCGACGTGGAAGCGAAAGGACGCTCGGCTCCTCACGGTCCAGCTCAGCGTTCGTGCCGTGCGCAACGCGACTGGTCAGGTGGAGTTTTACGAGACATTTGTCCGCGACATCACGGATCAACGCCGGCTGCAGCAGCAGCTCACCCAGGCGCAGAAGATGGAGGCAATCGGGAGGCTCGCGGGCGGGATTGCGCACGACTTCAACAACTTACTTACCGTCATTACGAGCTACAGCGATCTGCTCTTGGAGGATCTCCGGGCGGGTGATCCGAAACGCGACGATATAGAACAGGTCCAGAAAGCGGCGCAAGGCGCTGCGGCCCTCACCCGTCAGCTATTGGCATTCAGCCGCCAACAAGTGCTGGAGCCGCGTGTCATCAGCCTGAACTCAGTGATCGAGAATCTCAAGAAGATGCTGGAGCGAGTGATCGGCGAGGACGTCGATCTGGCGACTGTACTGGCGCCAGACTTGCGCGCTGTGAAAGCCGACGTCAGTCAGGTGGAGCAGATCCTCATGAACCTGGCGGTCAATGCTCGAGACGCGATGCCGGTCGGCGGCAAGCTGACGATCGAAACCGCGAACGTCGAATACGACGCGGGCCACGGCCGCGGACCGTTTGTGCTGGTTGCGGTCACCGATACCGGAACCGGGATGGACGCGGCGACGAAGGCGCGAATCTTCGAGCCGTGCTTCACGACCAAAGAGGCTGGAAAGGGCACCGGACTCGGGCTCGCGACCGTGTATGCGATCGTGAAGCAAGCCGCGGGATTCATCTGGGTGTACTCCGAGCCGGGCCAAGGAACGAGCTTTAAGATCTATTTTCCGAAGACGAGCGCAGTCGCGGACGCCGCACCGGTCGATTCTCCGGGCGATTTACCTCGGGGAACCGAGACCGTGCTGCTGGTCGAGGATGCTGCGGCCGTGCGCGTTGTGAGCAAGCAGGTGCTCGAGCGACAGGGTTATACGGTCCTGGAAGCCCCAAACGGAGAGTCTGCGCTCCACCTCGCGCAACGCCATCAGGGGCCCATACACCTTCTCTTGACGGATGTCGTCATGCCGCGCGTCGGTGGGCGGGAGCTGGCGGAGCGACTGCTCGTCAACAGACCGGACGCGCGAGTCCTCTACACGTCCGGGTATACGGATGATTCTGTGGTTCGGCATGGGATTCTCGAAGGCGGAGTCGCCTATCTCCAGAAGCCTTTTTCGCCCCAGACCTTGGCGAGGAAGGTGCGAGAAGTGCTGGATAGACACCGTACTCCTACCGGCACGGCGTTGCCGTCCGCGAATCGCGTCAGCTCGACAGGTGCCCAGGTTCTGGTCATCGACGATGATCCGAAGGTCAGAGTCGCGATTCGGCGCGCGCTTGAGCAAGAGGGATTCGCGGTGCTCGAGGCTGCTGACGGCGAGGCCGGCCTTCAACTGTATCGCGAGCACGGCGCCGCGGTCGTGATCCTGGACATCTTCATGCCGAAGCGTGACGGACTTGAGTTCATCCGCGAAGTAAGGGCGGATGGCCGCAAAGCGAAGATTATCGCAATATCAGGCGGCGGTCAGATTCGACAAATGGACATGCTGAAAGCGGCCGCGGCATTTGGGGCGTCGCGCACGTTCTCAAAGCCAGTAGAAATGAAAGAACTGCTCTCGGCGATTCACGAGCTCCTGGAGGATGAGGTCCAAACGCAGGGTTCATAGCCGCCCAGCCGCACACCGCCCAAGGCTCGTCGGAACCCAAAGATCACGTCACGCGGTTTTTCCTCGATCACACCCAAACGCGCCTCAGCCGCGCCTATGGTGACAGCAGTGCGGTTTTCATCGCATTCAAAGCACGCACGGCTCAGGCATAAGACGACGTGTTTGCCGTATCGGTTCACACCGCGTGGCGTCTGCTCGCAGGCCTCCCCAGCTTTCAGGACGTGTGGCGCTCGATGACTTCGATGATCTTCTCGGGCTCGAGCGGTTTCGCGATGTACGGGTATCCCCCGATGTCGCCGCCCGTCGCCACCACCTCCTGTTTTTTCACGAGGGCGGTTAGGAACACGATGGGCGTGTCCTTGAGCGCCTCGTCGCTCCGGATCTGCGCCGCGACGTCGCCGCCGTCCATGTCAGGCATGGCGACGTCCAACAGGATCAAGTCGGGCTTGAACGCGC
>WNFU01003841.1_pt1 | contig 19546 bp, 15 predicted proteins | sample 5400121 | NCBI WGS metagenome assembly WNFU01 (sample SAMN13153360, study PRJNA577476) | soil metagenome | isolation source: 100 cm soil or saprolite under grassland replicate 1 | place: USA:California | collected 2016-06-15 | reverse complement strand
GCCGGCCGGCTTGGCCGCCGCGGTGTACGCAGCGTCCGAGGGCTTGAGCACCGTCATTGTGGAGCGCGAGGCCCCTGGGGGTCAGGCGGGACAGAGCGCGGCGATCGAGAACTACTTGGGGTTCCCGAAGGGATTGAGTGGCTCCAACCTCGCCCAGCGCGCCATTGCTCAGGTTTCTCGCTTCGGTGCCGAGATGGTTCTCGCGCGCGACGTCGTCGGCTTCGAGGCTCGTGGTCCCGTGCGAGCCGTGCTCCTCGACGGCTCGGGGGAGATTGAGGCACGCGCGCTCATCGTGGCGACTGGGGTGTCCTACCGACGGCTGGAGGCGGCAGGGCTCGACGAGCTCACCGGCCGCGGCGTCTACTACGGCGTGAACGCCAGCGAGGCGAGCCAGTGCCAGGGCGACGACGGCCGCGCCCAACATCGCCGTGCGGTATCGCTGCGAGGTGGTGTCGGGCCGTGGCGACGGCCACCTCGAAGCGCTCACACTCGCCGACAGGGACTCCGGCGTCACGGAGGAGGTTTCGTCGAGCTGGCTGTTCGTCTTCATCGGCGCCTCGCCCCGCACCGAGTGGCTCGGCCCCGACGTCGTCCGCGACGACAAGGGGTTCATCGTCACAGGTCATGACCTGGTGGGTCCCGCTTCGGCACAGCGATGGCCGCTCACGCGTGCGCCCTTCGCCCTCGAGACGAGCGTGCCGGGCGTGTTCGCCGCCGGCGACGTTCGACTCGACTCGATGAAGCGGGTCGCGTCGGCCGTCGGTGAGGGCGCGATGTCGATCTACCTCGTGCACCGTTGCCTGGCCACGATCTGATGCGCGTCGACGAGCTCCGCTCGCTGAGCATCTTCGACGGCCTGACCGACGATCAGCTCACTGAGCTGGTTGAGGGCGGTACCGAAGTTCGCATCGAGCCCGGGGTCGATTTGTTCCGCGAGGGTGAGCACGCGGACTTCTGGTGGGTGCTCGTCGACGGTGCCATCGACCTCATCCGCCACGTCGGCCGCGAGGACACCGTGGTCGCGAGGATGGACGTGCCCGGCCGCTGGGCTGGCGGCTTCCGCGCCTGGGACGACCACGGCGTCTATCTCGCGACTGGCCGAGGAGTGACCGCCGGTCGGGTGCTCCGGGTGCCGGCCCAAGTGCTGCGCGAGCGGTCCAACGCCTGGTTCCCGTTCGGCGGGCACCTCATCCAGGGGCTCTACCACACGGCGCGCTCTATTGAGTCGACGGCACGGCAGCGCGAGTCCCTCGTCACCCTCGGCACGCTCGCCGCCGGCCTCGCGCACGAGATCAACAATCCGGCATCTGCCGCCACCCGGGCGGTCGACGCCCTCGAGACCGCGTGTGCAGTGCTGCTCTCGTCCCTGGGCCGGCTGGCCGGCGACAAGATCTCGGCCGAGCAGTTCGCCGCCCTCGACGCGTTGCGCCGTGAGATCGAACCCCAAGCGGCGGACCCAGACCCGCTGGTCCGCGCCGACCGCGAGCAGGCTCTCTCGTCGTGGCTCACCCGCCACGGCATCGCGCGCGAGTGGACCATTGCCCCGCCGCTCGCCGCCGCCGGAGTCGATCTCGCCTGGTGCGCGCGGGCCGTGACCGTCCTGGAGGGATCGGCCCTTGAGCCGGGCCTGGAGTGGGTGGCGAGCACGTTCTCGGTCGCCACGTTGCTGGGAGAGGTGAGGGAGTCGACGCGGCGCATCTCCCAGCTCGTCGCCGCCGTCAGGTCCTACTCGCAGATGGACCGCGCGTCGATGCAGCACATCGACGTGACGGACGGCCTCGAAAGCACTCTGGTGATGCTGGGGCACAAGCTCCGCGACGGTGTAACGGTCGTGCGCGAGTACAGCGCTGGCGTCCCCCGGATCGAGGTCTACGCCGGCGAGCTCAACCAGGTGTGGACCAACCTGATCGACAACGCGGTCGACGCAATGGATGGCACAGGAACGCTGCGGCTGGCGACGCGCGTCGAGGGGGACAGCGTCGTCGTCGAGATCGGCGACACCGGCCCGGGTATGCCGCCTCATGTGGCGGGCCGCGCGTTCGAGGCCTTCTACACCACCAAGGACGTGGGCAAAGGCACCGGCCTTGGCCTCGACATCGCACGACGCATCGTCGTGGAGCGCCACGGTGGCACGATCACCATCGACTCCCGACCAAGTGAAACCGTGCTGCGGGTCCGCCTCCCCATCCGGCCGCACCAACCCAGTGCCTGAAAACCAGTCGATTTCTGGTGCTGCTTAGGAGGGTCGCCGGCAGGAAATAGGGTTTCCCGGCGACGCGGCATTGGCGCATTGTCCGATGCCGGGGCCGTCGCCGCGCCGTAGGGTGCTCGCACCGGCGCGGCCGAACGGGCCGCCGTCTCAACCGCCGCTCGGACCGGTTGGGATTCAGAAGGTCCGACGATATGTTCTAGAGGAGCGCGATTTGCACGCATCCAGGGCTGGGCACCGGCCGTCTGGCACGCCGCGCTTGGTGCGCCTCGGGTGGTCCGTCGCTAGCCTGGCGGCACTCGCCTTTCTAGCCGCCGCTTGTACAGGTGGCGGCTCCTCATCCTCCGGTGCTGGCTCGTATGGCGCGGGTCCGACCGCATCGAGCGGCTCGCCGTCGGCTGCGATCGTCGACCTCCGCGGTTCCAAGCTGGGACAGATCCTCGTCGACGGTCAGGGACGCACGCTCTACCTGTTCGAGGCGGACAAGGTAGGGAAGTCCGAGTGCAACGGCGCATGCACCAGCGCGTGGCCGCCGTACGTCACGAACAGTACCCCGCATCCCGGGACCGGCGTGACCGGTGCCCTGCTCGGAACGAGCATCCGCGGCGACGGCGGCGGTACCCAGGTGACCTACCGTGGTCACCCGCTCTACCACTACGCCGACGACAACCGGCCGGGGGACGCCGCAGGGCAGGGGTTGAACCAGTTCGGCGCCAAATGGTACGTCCTGGCCTCGAGCGGCAACAAGATCGCCACCGACTGATGGAGGTACATGCATGAGGCGTTTCATCCGTTTCAACCGCCTGCTGCTCGTGGGGATCGTCGCTGCCGCGGCGGTCTTGTCGCTGACGCAGGTGGCCCAGGCCGGACCGCCGGCGCCTGTGGTTCCCAGCAAGATCCAGGTTGCTGAAGGCAACAAGGTCTTCCTGGTCGGTCACGCGGTCGGCGTCCAGATCTACTCCTGCAATGGTGTTGTCTGGAGTTTCGTCGCGCCCCGGGCGAACCTGTACGACGACCACGGCAAGCTCATCATCACCCACTTCGCCGGGCCAACCTGGCAAGCCATGGACGGCAGCAGGGTCGTGGGCCAGCTGGTGGACTTCGTCACCGTGGATCCCACCGCCATTCCATGGGTGCTGCTGTCGGCTGCTTCGACGGCCGCTGGCCCTGACGGCGACCGGCTCGTGGCCACGACCTACATCCAACGGATCGCAACCACCGGCGGCCTGGCTCCCCCCGCCGCGGAATGCAACGCGACAACGGCAGGTGCCGTGGCCGAGGTCCCATACACCGCCGACTACTACTTCTGGAAGCGGACCGATGGCTGATGCAACGCCGGTGCCCGGAAGCGCCGGCCCCTGAAAGCCCATTCTGCATAACGCTCATAAGCTGGCGGCCACCCCGCCGGTACCCCGGCCCGGCCATGCACCGCCCGGCCATGCACCGGCCCGGTGGCTCCGGGGTGGCCGTGGCTGTCAACGAGCGGGCTCGATGGGATGACGCCGGCCCGCGCCGTGCCGCGCCAGCGGTCAGGATCCCGGCTTCACGATCCCAAGCCGGTGGGCGATGGTGGCCGCCTCGACCCGGCCGCGCACGCCCAGCTTGCTGAGGATGTTGGAGACGTGCACCGTGGCCGTCTTGGGGCTGATGAACAGCGTCTCGGCGATTTGGCGGTTGGTCCGCCCGAGCGCGACCAGGGCGAGCACCTCCTGCTCGCGGGCCGTGAGGCCGAGTCGGTCGAGTGGCGATGGCAGCTGGGGTGCGGGCGGAGGGGTGGTCGCGGGACCGGTCCCGAGGTTCAGGCGGCCGCGGCGGGCCAGGGCCTCGATCTCGGCCCGCAGCGGGGCTGCGCCAAGCTCGCTCGCCGTCGCGTGCGCGGCGCGCAGCGACGGCTCGACCTGCTCGCGGACGACGCCGCCGAGCAGCAGCGCCTCGGTCTCGCGCCAGCGGGCGTAGGCGGTCGGGTAGGGCTCGCCGAGCCGTTCCCAGGCTTTGGCGGCTGCCGCCCACAGGTCGGGGTCGCTGTGTCCGCCGAGTCGGGCGAGCTCGGCCTCGCTGAGCATCGCCTGAGCCTTGGTGCGGGGCGTGGGCACCGTGCCGGCGGCTGCCTCGGGCGACATCCGAGCGCGCAGCTCGCCGGCCAGGGCGTTCCCGACCCGGCGGGCCTCGAGGACCTCGTCGCCGACGCGGCGGGCGCGTGCCAGCTCGGCGCGGTCCGCGGCCGCGCGCAATCCCAGGGCGTACAGCGGAGCGCCGAAGATGAGGTCCGCGCCGGCGACCCGCAGCCCCTCGGCCACGGCGGCGTCGGCGTCGCTCAGGCGGCCCTCCAGGATGGCCAGCTCCGCCGTTGCGGTGAACAGCGGCGTGGCAAACCACGGCTGGGAGACGGTCTGTGCGTGGGCCTCGCGGGCCACCGCCAGGTGCTCGGCGGCCGAGGCGGCAAGTCCTCGGGCGAGGTCGAGCTGGCTGTGGGCCGTGTGGATGTAGACGCGCGTGGCGGCGAGTTCGGGGGCCACGTGATTGGCCGCGCGGTGCAGCAGCAGGTCGGCGTCGTCCCAGCGACCGAGCGCGAACAGCGCACGCGCGGCGGTCGCGGTCAGGAACGGGCTGTGCCACCGCCCGAGCCCCCGGCTGGCCGCCAGCTCGGCGCCCTCCAAGGCGACCGTGGTTGCCGCCTCCAGCTCGCCGAACGCTTCCAGCAGGCTCGACAGGACGGCGAGGGCGCGCGCGACCTCGTCGACCTTGCCGACCGCCTCGGCGATCCGGCGGGCCTCGCCAAGCTGCCCAACGCCTGCCTCGAGGTCGCCGAGGAAGGCGAGGTCCACCCCCAGGGCCCTGCGAGCGTCCCCCTCCTCGGCGAGGGCCCCGAGCTGGCGGGCGATCGTGATCGCCTCCTCGCACAGGTCGCGCGACTCGCGGTAGTGGCCCTGCCCGATCAGTGCCTCGCCGAAGGCGGCCAGGACCTGCGCACGCTCAGCCAGCGGCGGGCTCGTGGGCACCAGGCGCACGGCCGCCTCGTACTGCGCGACCGCACCCTCGCCGCCGGTCGCCTGCAGGTAGCCGCCGAGCCGCCCGTGCAGCAGCCCGGCCCGCACCGGATCCCTGGCCGCGTCCACGTCGGCAAGCGCCGCCTGAGTCAGCGTGATGGCTCGGTTCGGGTCACCGGCCAGGTAGGCCGACTCGGCCGCGTGCTGCAGCACCGCGGCACGATCAAGGCCGAGCCGCTCTTCGGCGTCGGCCACCTGATCCCACAGCTTGAGCGCCGTCTCGAAATGACGCTGAGCGTCGGCGAACCCGTAGGCCGCCTCGGACTGCAACCCCGCCTCCACGGCAGCGGGCAGCGCACGGGCTGGGTCGTGGGCCCTGACCCAGTGGTAGGCGAGCCGAGCCGGCGCGGCGAGCCGGTTGGGCTCGGCGAGGTCGGGGCGCGCGGTAAGCACGCGGGCGAAGGCGGCATGCAGCCGGGCACGGTCGCCGGGCAGCAGCTCGGCGTACAGCGCCTCCTGGGTCAGCGCGTGTCGGAAGGCGTAGGTCTCGGTGGCGGGGTCGGGGACGAGCACCTGGTGGGCGACTGCGGCGCGCAACGCGGCGAGCAGGTCCGCCTCGGGCAGCTCGCTGACCGCGGCGAGCAGCTCGTGCTCGACCCGGCCGCTGGCCGTGGCCACGACCCGGAGTGTCGCCTGCGCGTCCTCGGGGAGGACCTGGACGCGGCTCAGCAGGACGTTCTCGAGGCTTGGGGGCAGGCTGCGCCCGTTGCCGCCGCCCTGATGGGTGGTGGCGAGCAGTTCCTCCGCGAAGAACGCATTGCCCTCCGAGCGGCGGTAGATCTGCTCGACGAGCTCGTCGTCTGGCCTCGTCCCGAGGATGCCGGCCAGCAGCTGGGCGAGGTCGACACGGTCGAAGCGGTCCACCTCGAGCCGCTCGGCCCGTCCGCTGCGGTCCAGTCCGGCCAGGAACGGCCGCAGGGGATGCCGCCGGTGCAGCTCGTCGGTGCGGTAGGTCAGCACGAGGAGCAGCCCTGCCCGCAGGTTGCGGACGAGGAAGGTGAGCAGGTCCAGGCTCGAGCGATCGGCCCAGTGCAGGTCCTCCACCACCAGCACGGTCGGGGACCGGTCGGCGAGGCGCTCCAGCAGGGCGAGGAACGCCTCGAACAGCTGGGCCTGCGCCGACGAGCCGACGGTGAGCCCGGCCGACGTCGACTCCTCGCCCTGCCCGAACTCGGGCAGCAGGCGGGCCAGCAGCGGCCGTCCGGGTCCAACCAGCTCGTCCAGCGCCGCCGGCCCCAGCCCCCGGCCCAGACCGCGCAGCGCCTCGACCACGGGTGCGTAGGGCAGCGACCCCTCACCGAGCTCGATGCAGCCGCCGAGCAGCACCTGCCCGCCGCTCCCACGGACCTGAGCGGCGAACCGGGTGACCAGGCGGGTCTTCCCCACGCCGGCCTCACCGCCCACGCAGAGCGTCACCGGCTCGCCGCCGCCGGCGTACGCGTACGCCGCCTCGAGACGGCCCAGCTCAGCTCTGCGACCGACGAAGCGCGACGCCGTGGCCCCGCCCATGGCGAAGAGTATGCGCTTCGCCCCTCGGACTGGAACAGACCGGCGGCCGTCCGGCCGTCCTCGTCCATCCCCGGCGTCGCGCGGGGAGCAGGCTCACCCCGCAACCGACGCACCCCTGACCCGGACACGCTGGTTGTGTCCCAGACGGCGAGCGCACGCCAGTACCGCCACCCCAGGTCGGCGTCCCTCACCTGCCATGGTCTTCCCTGACCCAGTCGCCGAGGCGGTCGGAGCGCGCTCGGTGCTGGGCGCCCGGCCCTCTGGACGAGATACTCCTGGGATCCGCCCGATCGCATCCTGGCGAGGACCACCCCGAGGAACGGAGCGCCTAACCCCGGAGGTCGCATGCCCGCCGTCACCATCACCCAAGCGCCGCTCACCATCGAGGAGCTGCTGGAGGTCGCCCATGGTGCCCTGGTCGAATTGGGCCCCGACGCAAGGACCCTGATCGGCGCCAGCCGGGCCGTCGTGGACGCCGCCCTGGCCAGCGGCCGACCGGTCTATGGGCTGAACACCGGCGTGGGCCACATGAAGGACGTGCGGCTGCCCGAGGGGGAAGTGCGCCGCTTGCAGCAGGTGCTGGTCATAACCCACGCCGGCGTCCACCCGGTCGTGCCGGCGATCAGCTCGGTCGCGGCCGGCGACCTGGGCCAGATGGCCTGCGTCGCCGTGGTGGCCACCGGCATGGGCTGAGCCGAGCACCAAGGTGAGCTCCTCCCCGGCGCCCAGGCGCTGGCCAGGGCCGGGATCCAGCCGCTGGCGCCTTGCTGTCGCCCCCGGTAACAGCGCAGACCACGGACCACCCCTCCCACTACGGGGTCGCGGTGCTGCCTGCACGGTGGGCCACACGCAGTGAAGGTGGCCGCAGAGGAACGCGCGCGTCAAACCGGCTCGGGCCCCGCTTCGGGCGCGGACGTGGTGTCCGGCTGGACGGCGGCGAGGTAGGCATGGAGGGCGTCGCGGTTGCGGGTCAGGCAGTCGATGCGCTGCTGGATCCGCTCGGCCTCGCGGCGCAGCAGGCCGGCGACCTCTGGGGTCAGGCATTCGGGGTGGAGATGGATCTGGTCCGGCTTGTCTAGGAAAGGCAGGATCTTGCGGATGATCTCGGTGGTGAGGCCGGAGTCGAGCAGCCCGCGGATCTGCTGGACCCGGTAGACCGCCGATGCGCTGTAGCAGCGGTAGCGGTTGCCGGCCCGCTCAGGGTGCAGCAGGTCCTGCTCCTCGTAGTAGCGCAGCATCCTAGTGGGAACGCCGGTGCGTCGGGACAGTTCACCGATCTTCATGGCGCTCCTCGGGATGGGTGGCGGGGATCACACTTGCCTTCACATTAATGTGAAAGTTTCACCATGGTCGCATGTTCACCGCAGCCACCACGAACACCATCCCTCCGAACACCCTCGCTCCGTCGACCACCCCGGCGACGAAACTCCCGTTGTGGGGACTGCTGGCCCTGTCCACGGCGGCGTTCACCGCTGTGACGACCCAATTGCTCCCGACCGGGCTGCTGCCACAGATGCGCGGGAGCCTGCACGTCTCCGAAGGACGTGTCGGGTTTCTGGTGAGCATCTATGCGGTCGCATCCTTCCTCGCCGCGATCCCCCTCACCGCGGCCCTGCGCGGCCTGCCCCGCCGCCCGGTGCTCGTCGGCGTGCTCACCGGCTTCGCGCTGTTCAACACCGTCACCGCCCTCTCCTCCTCCTACCCACTGACCTTCGTGGCCCGACTGCTGGCCGGCGCCATGGACGGCACGCTGTGGGCGATGCTGGTTGGCTACGCCGCGCGCATGGTCGCTGCCGAGCGCCGCGGCCGCGCCATCGCCATCGTCCTGGCTGGCATCACCGTCGCGCTCTGCCTCGGCATCCCCGTCGCCACCGCCGTGGCCACCACGGTCGGCTGGCGCACCAGCTTCGCTGCCCTGGCCGTGGTCGCCGTGGTCCTGGTGGCCTGGGTGCGCTGCAAGGTTCCCAACTTCCCCGGTGACGTGGCTGCCGGCCGCGTCCCGCTGCGCCGCATCGCCTCCCTGCCCGGCATCCCCACCATCCTGACCGTCACCATGCTCCTGCTGCTTGGCCACCAGGCGATGTACACCTACCTGGCGCCGTTCGCCGAGCGCTCGGGCTTGGGCCACACCAGTCTGGTCCTATTCGTCTTCGGCATCGCCACGGTCGCCGGAATCCTGATCATCGGCACCCTCATCGACCGCCACCTGCGGCCGGCCCTCCTGGGCGCTCTCACCCTGGTCGCCACCGCGATGCTCGCCCTCGGCCTATTCGGACACACTCTCACGGTCCTGCTGATCACGGTCGCCGGGTGGGGCGCTGCCTTCGGCGGAGCACCCACACTGCTGCAGACCGCCCTGGTCGACGCCTCCGGCCCCGGCAACGCGGACGTGACCACCTCCATGCAGACCACTGTCTACAACGCCGGCGTCGCCGCCGGATCCCTGACCGGGGGCATCATCCTGGACCGCGCCAGCGCCGGCGCTGGCGCCCTGCCCTGGACCGCCCTCATCCTGGTCGCCGCCGCCCTGGCCACCGTCACAGCAGCCCACCGCCACGCCTTCCCCACCCACCGCCACACTCACTGAACTGACCCAACGAAGTCGAGCACCATTTGCTGTATTGGAAGTTCCCTCCCACTGGGGACCCGCCACAGCGTTACCTGGTCATCCGCAGATGTGGGTGAGGTCCCGCTCGGCGCGCTCGTGGCCGAGGTTCCAGGCGGCCCACCCGGTGAAGCGAGACGGCGCGACCCTGTTGGGCTCGACGGAACAGAGCCGGGCGCGCAGGTCGTCCCGGGCGACCGGGTCCAGGCCCGGCAGGCGGGCGGCCAGCCACGGTGGGAATGGCGTCATCGGAGAGGCGGGCGACATAGCCGGCGTCGACGTGCTGGATCTGACGGCTGCCGGAGAGCTGGTCGCGGGCGACGACCGCCTCCGGGTTGGCGACGTTGAGGGCGAGCAGAAGGGCGAGGCCGGCGGCGGCGGCGCCGCCTACCAGCCAGCCCCGATCGCGGCCGACGCCGGCCAGGGCGGCCCCGAGCAGCAGGAAGACGGCGCCGATCCAGTAGCTGAACAGCTCACTGTAGAGCCGGAGCATGGTGAGCCCGAAGGCGTCCTCGTAGAGGTTGAGGCGGCGCACGGCCACCACCACCACGACCAGGGTGAGGGCGACGGCCACCTCGGCGACGGCAGTGAAGGTTGCCCGCTGGCGGGGGCCGGCCAGATCGGTGGCGGCGCGCAGCAGGAGCAGGACGGCCAGGGTGATGACGGCGACGGCGAGGAGCTGGAAGAAGCCGGAGCGGGCGTACTCGGCGTAGGTGAGGCCCGCGGTGGCGAGCACGTGCCGGCCACCATCGGACAGGGCGACGAGCTGGGCGGCGGTGAAGGCGGCGAACAGGACGCACAGGCCGGTCAGCACGACGGTCGCCTCGACGGCGCCGATCGGGGTGCGGCGAGCTGGTAGGAGGCCGGGTGGGGTGACCGAGGTGACCCGCAGGAGCGCGGCGGCACCCCAGGCGCCGACGGCGAGCGCGGCGACGTGCTCGGCCACCGTGGCCGCGCGGAGGTCGAGGTCGAGCTGGAAGAAGCTGGCGAAGATGGCGTCGGCCGAGCCGAGCAGCACGCCGACCAGAATCAGCACAGGGGCCGCGAGCAACACGCCGCGGCTGATGCGAATGGCCAGGCTGGTCGGTCGGTCGCCGGTGAGCTGCTCGCCGACGGCGCGGACGGGCGCGGCCACGAAGGCGGGAGCGGCCGCGGCGTGGACGCCGGCGTGGACGGCACGCAGGGCGACCCTGGGGATGGTCAGGTCGGCGAGGCTGCCGCCGCGCGCCAGGGAGGCGCCGAGCGCGAGCAGGCCGCCGGCAGCGAGCATGTCCAGTGGCACCAGCCAGAGGCTGGTCCGGATGGCGAGCCAGGCGCCGAACAGGGTTGCGGCCGCGGTAGCCAACCAGGCAGAGCGAGTGTGCAGGCGGCCGCTGGCCAGCACGGTGGCGGCTGCGACGGCGACGAGCAGGGCGCCGGCCAGGCCCAGGGCGCCCGACCGCAAGGCGAGGTCGGTGGCCACGGCGGCGGCCGCGACGCCGACCAGGACGCGGGCGTCGGCCGGGTCGAGGATGGTGTCCTTCACCCCGGGCAGCGCAATGGGGGGCTGATCAGCAGTCTGGGTCATGGTGTACCTCCGGGAGGACGACGACCATCCGGCAGCCGTGCGGCTGGTTGCGCTCGGCCCGGATGCGACCGCCGTGCAGGTCGACGATCCAGCGGGCGATGGCCAGGCCGAGGCCGGCCCCTCCCTGGTTGGAGGCGCGGGCGGCGTCGGCACGGTAGAAGCGTTCGAAGACGCGCTCGGCCTCGCCCTCGGGGATGCCGGGACCCTGGTCGGCGACCTCGATGACGACCTCGGCGGGCCAGCGGGGGCCGCCGGCCCGCTGCGAGGGGCTGCTGCCGGCCCGGGCGCACACCTGGACGGCGCTGCCCGAGGGTGAGTGCTGGACGGCGTTCTCGAGCAGGTTGGCGACGACCTGGTGTATGCGCTCGGGGTCGCCGTCCACGGCCAGGCCGGGCTCGGCGGCGACGGCGACGGCGACCTCGGTGGCGGCTAGGCGGACCTCGGCGGCGGCGTCCTCGAGCAGAGGGCCGACCTCGAACACGCGGCGCTGCAGGGGGACGGCACCCGACTCCAGGCGGGATAGGTCGAGGAGCTGGGCGATCAGGCCGCCGAGGCGCTCGGCCTGCCTGAGCATGGTCCGCAGGGTCTGGGGATCGGGCGGCTCGATGCCGTCGACGAGGTTCTCGAGCTCGGCCTGCAGGGCGCTGATGGGCGTGCGCAGCTCATGGGAGACGTTGGCGACCAGGTCGCGGCGGAGCCGGTCCATCACGGCCAGCGCGGCGGCCATGGCGTTGAAGGCGCGGGCCAGCTCGCCGACCTCGTCGCGCGAGCTGGCTGTGACCCGGCGGTTGTAGTCGCCGCCAGCCATGGCCCGGGCGGCGGCCGCCATCTCGCGCAAGGGGGAGGTCATGCCATGGGCGAGGAACTGGACCATGGCCAAGGCGAGCACGGCCGCCCCGACGGTAGACACCCAAGGATTGACCCTGAGGAGCAGACCGACGTACTCCACCACGATGGTCACGGCGACAGCGCCCAAGATGACCGCGCCAAACTTGATCTTGATCGAGGAGAGCGGGTCGAGCGGCCTCACCGGGCGCGCTCCGGGCCGGCGTAGCCGACGCCGTGGACGGTGCGCACCACGCCCGCGCCCAGCTTGCGGCGGAGTGCCTGCACGTGGGAGTCGACCGTCCTCGTGCCGGAGCCGTTGGGCCAGCCCCAGACCTCGGCCAGAAGTTGCTCCCGGGTGAACACCACGGCGGGCCGGACGGCAAGGAAGTGGAGCAGGTCGAACTCGGTCGGGGTGAGATGGACGGGGTTGCCGCCGCGGTGCGCGCGACGGGCGGTCGGGTCCAGCTCGACGTCGCCGACGCGGACGGGCGTGCCGGGCGGAGCCTGGGCGCGCTCGATGCGGCGCAGGATCGCGTGGACGCGGGCGACCAGCTCGCGGGGGCTGAACGGCTTGGTGACGTAGTCGTCGGCGCCCAGCCCGAGCCCGACGAGCAGATCGGTCTCGGAGTCGCGAGCGGTCAGCATGAGCACGGGCACGGGTCGCTCGTCCTGGATGCGGCGCAGCACCTCGAGCCCGTCGAGGCCGGGGAGCATCAGGTCCAGCACCACCAGGGCCGGGCGCAGGCGCTGGCACGCCTCGACGCCATCGGGGCCGGTGTGGGCGATCTCGACGCGGAACCCCTCACTGCGCAGGCGGGCGGCCACCGCGGTGGCGATCGGGGCCTCATCCTCGACGACGAGCACGGTCCTTGGCTGCATGGCCCCGAGCATAGGCACGCCAGGTCGAGGATCGGCATGCACCTCGTGGAGATTGTGTGGAGATTCCCATCACTGCGCAGGAAAGGCTCGAGGTCGAGCAGGTCGGAGTCAGTTGGATCGGCGTTCGAGGGCCTGTTTGACGTAGGTCATGTTGGCTTGTTCTTGGCGCTTCATCATCAGTAGCAAGACTGGGAACACCAGCTCGAGCGGGTCGTCGGTGAGCTTCTTCATCGACTCGACCCCGGGGTTCCACTCCAGCTCGTTGCGAAGATCGACGAGGTAGTCGAACACTTCCTCCGGGCCGCGGTCGATCAGCGTGGTGTTCTGGATCACTGCCATCATTGACTCCTCTGCAGTGCGGCACCGTCCGCGGCCGCGTCGGCCGATCTGTTCGGTGCGGGTGATGGTGGCCGCAGCCACAGCGACCAGATGCGCCAGGTCGGGCCGGCCGGCCTGGCGCAGCAAATGAGCCAGCCAGACGGTCGCAGCAAAGCCGAGTATGGCCAGCGCCCACAGCATCCACGCCACCACGCCCAACCACCGGCGCGGCCGGCCCGGCCGGGCGGTAGGGGTCACCGCCATGGTCCTCGCTGCTCGCAGCGCACCATCGGCACCGCCATTCTCCAGGGTCGCGGATCAGGTGTCACTGTGGCCGACTTCCGTCCCGGCAACGTTACGGACGCCGATCCGGCGCCTAGATCGTTGATGCGTATTGGTGGGTTGGTGGTTGGAGGGCGTGCGGGAATGACGAAGAGTGCCCAAGATCGGCGTGTTCACACACGTCTGACCTTGGAGGCCTTCCGTGATCGCCGACCTGGACACTCTTCTCATCGCACTGTACGTGGAGTTGACCGACCGCATCATCCCCTGGCTGCGCCCTCACCACCGCGCCGGCCCCGGCCGCCCTGCTGCGGTCACCGATGCCGAGGTCGTCTGCCTGGCGGTGGCCCAGGTGCTGCTGCGCTACAACGACGAGCACCACTGGCTGCGGGCCGCGCCCACACGGGTCGGGCACCTGTTCCCCCGGTTGCTGTCGCAGCCCGCCTACAACCGCCGGCTGCGCGGTACCGCCGACCTGATGGCGGCCGCGCTGCGGTGGCTTGGCGACCACACCCCGGGCTCGGCCGAGCAGCTGCGGCTGCTGGACGCCACCCGGTGCCGTGTGGCCAGTCCACCGTCACCGCCAAGCGCTCGCAGCTGTTCGGCTACGCCGGCTACGGTTACGAGCCCTCCCACAGCCGCTTCTACTGGGGCGCCAAGCTCATGCTTGTCTGCACCGCTGACGGCACCGTGACCGGGTTCGGCCTGGCCAACCCCAAGCTGTGGGGCGAGCGCGAGCAGGCCCGCCTGCTGCTGGGCCTGCAGCCCGCCAACCGGCCACCGCGAGGGTCGGCGGTCGTCACCGACAAGGGCCTGTCCGGCCAGCAGACCGAGGAGTTCTTCGCCGGCCTTGAGCTTGCCCTGGTGCGCCCGGCCCGCAGAGATGAACACGACCCTGGCAGCTTCCCCAACTGGCTGCGCCAGCGGATCGAGGCGATCATCTGGACCTTGAAGCACCAGCTCGGCTTGGAGCAGCACGGCGGACGCGTGCCCGCCGGGCTGTGGGCCCGCGTCGTGCAGCGCCTGCTCGCGCTCAACGCCACAATCTGGTTCAACTGGCAGATCGGCGCCCCAACCAAGCGTTCCCTGCTCGCCTACGACCACTGACACACCCCTGACCAGCACACAAATCCGCATCAACGATCTAGCGACGGATCGGGTCCCCATTCCTGCCACAACGAGGCTGTGGCACTGAGGACGGTCGCGGTGGTCGGAATCCCGCTGAGGTCGAAGCGCAGCGCGCCGCGCATCAGATCCCCGCTCGCGCCGCCGGCGGCCACGTCGACGTCGATGCCGTAGTTCTGACAATTGATAGCGCCCTGGGTGTACATCAGCGAGGTGTCCTGCCCGGCCGCCGGGCCCGGCTGCAGCAGCTTGCGCGTCTGCGTGGACGCCGGCAGGGTCACCGTCTGCGGGTACGACGGCGAACCATTGGTCACCACGACATAGGTGAACGGCTTGTCCGGCGCCGCTGTGGTATCGCGGTACCTGGTCACCGACTGGTCCCGGATCGTGGTCAGCAACGTCGTCGGGTTCGGTGTGAAGTTGGGCGTCGCCGAGCGGTGGACCTCATAGCTTGCAAACGGCGCCCCGCTGGTCGTCCCCGTGTACGGCAGCCACTCCAGCTCCGCGCCGTTGGCGTGCACCGTCTCCGGCCGCAGCAGCACCCCACCATCCTGCTGGTAGGTCAACTCCATCCTGGGCCCCAGCGCCGGGTCGCTGAATAAGTCCGACGGCGGTGCCGGCCCGCTGGAGTTCACCGCCTCCGTGCGCCGCTTGATCAGCCATCCGAGGTTCTGGGTCGCCCCCGCCAGCCAGCTCTGCACCGTGGCCGTCACCGGCCACCGCATCCAGCCCACCGGGGCATTGGCCGCCAGCGTGTAGGACCCCGACGCCACCGGGTCGAACCGCAGCAGGTTGCTGGTGCTGTCGCTGTTCCACGAGCCCCAGTACGTGGTCATCCGGTGCACGTCCAGCACGTGCTGCACCGAGCCGCACGCGATGCTGGCCGCCACGCAGGTGCGGTCGTAGTACAGCTCCAGCTTCGCGTCCGTCACCTTCGCGTCATCCGGGACCGAATACAGCTCGATCCACAGCGCCGCCCGCCACACCGCGCTCGTGTCGCCGCCGATCCGCAACCGAGGGCCAGTCAACGCCGGCTCAGTGCCGGAGGCCTTGTAGCTGCCGTCGTCGAAATCCCAGTCGATGAGCATCGTCGGGTCCAGCTGCACGGGGAACCGCCGACCCGGCGCGCGCAGCCAACCCCTATCCAGGCTCAGCGTCAGCACCAGCTCACGCCCGCGCTGCTCCACCCGAAGGCTCGGCTTGGCCTCCCGTGCCGGTTCCGCCGCCTGCCCAGCGCCCGCCGGCTCGTGCACGGTCGGCGCGGGCAGCAGGACTGCGGGCCTTGGCTGTCCGGGCACCATCACCAGGTACGAGCCATCGGCGCGCCGGCGCACCGAGGGCGCAGGGCCGTTGTCGGCAGCCGACAGCCGGAAGGTATAGCTGGCCGGCGAATCCGGCCCAGCCAGGGTGAGGACCTCTTTGACCCCGACCGGACCCACCGTGTACGTCAGGTCCGTGCCCGCAAACGCCCCGGGATACGACACCGTGGAACCGTCCACCCGCGCCCGGCTCGCCGCCGCGCCGTCAACCGTCATCCGGAAGACCCGCCCGGCCACCCGCAGCTCGCTGAACCCCGACTCCACCGCGTCCTTGAACCGCGCCTGGAACGCGTTGGTGCCGCTGCGCCACGCATACCCGTCCTGATCGGTGGGATGCAGCTTGGTGTCGATGGGCTGCATGCTGCCGTTGGCCGCCCGGTAGTTGACCGGTCCGCTGTGGAGGGTCGTGGTCAACGAGCCGTCGGCGTTGCGGCGGGTGGTCGAGCTGCGCGTGCGCCGCTCCGGCAGCTCACCCAGCCGCGGCGGCGTGGCCGGCTTGGCCGGGCCGGCCGCTGGGGCCTGGCCACTGCGTGTCGTCGGTCTGCGGGCCTGTGGCGAAGCTGGGCTGGTGGTGGCGATCGTCAGCCCGACGAACAGGGCCACGACCACGAGAAAGTTGAGCGGACGCCTGCGGGTGCGCTGTCGCATTCAAGTCCTCCCGGGCCAACCGGCGCAGACCGCCAAGTGCCAACGATTGCAGGGGAGCGTGACCCGCCCGGCCTGCAAAGCCACGCCGGGTCGGCGTGCACGATGATCTGGACCAGCCAGCCGTGGTGGCGCACCGCGTCTGGGTCACCGGGTCACAGAACGTCTTGCCGTAAGGCGAGGAGGCGTCATCGGTGGCGTCGTTCCACACCCGGATCAGGGCGCGAGACGACCGCCAGCAGGCCACGGCACAAAGGAACGGCAAGCGGGTGCGAGGTGGAGTGGGGGCCGTTGGCCGGACGGCCCGCCGAGTGGGCCCGCGCGAGGGGATCGCAGGTGCGGCGCGTGACCCGGACAAGCTGCACGTGCTGATAGTGGACATACCAGGCCGTCTACCTTCCCGAGCGGCCCATGTGGCAGCTCAGCAGATTCCCCCGGTATCCCCATCAACAAGCAAATGCCCCACAGCAGTAATAGCAACACAGACACGGCAAGGCAAGCATTAGCAGAGATCTACGCCGATCCTCGTATCCAACGCTCATCAACCTGAGCAAGGACATCTGGTACAGACGGCAGCGCGCCAACAGCTCGCCAACACCCGCCCGCCAGTCGCACCCAGTGACCAACAACCAACCCAAGCAAAATCGCCAACACCCCTCTGTTGGTGCAGCTCAGAGGACTGTTGGCGTTCTGTTTGTAGCCCCGACCGGATTCGAACCGGCGCTACCGCCTTGAGAGGGCGGCGTCCTAGGCCACTAGACGACGGGGCCAAGTTACCTTGGCTGGGGTGCCAGGACTCGAACCTAGACTAACGGGGCCAGAACCCGTCGGGCTGCCAATTACCCCACACCCCATTGAACCGTTAGACCATGGAACGGACCCGGACGAACCTGGACCGACCTGGACCTCCGAGGCCCACGGGCTCGCGCATGATAGCGGTTGCAAGTCCCGCGGCTCAACCAGCTTACGACCCGACCAGCTTACCGCAACGGCCGGAGCTCCCTGGCGCGCTGTAGCCGCGCCAGCGACCGCTCGCGGCCCAACAGCTCCATCGACTCGAACAACGGCGGGCTGACCAGGCGGCCCGTGATCGCCAGGCGGATCGGCTGGAACGCCTTGCGGGGCTTGAGGCCGCGCTCGTCGGCGAGCTCACGCAGGGCCCGCTCGATCGCCTCAGCGGTCCAGGGCTCCAGCGGCTGCAGGACCTTGGCGACCACGTCGAGGAAGCCGCACGCCTCGTCGGTCAGGACCTTGGCCGCCTCCGCCGGGTCGAGCTCTACCTCGTCGACCAGCAGGAACTCGAGCATATCCGGCCCCTGGTCGAGGCGGGTGATGCGCTCGGAGATCAGCGGCGCCGCCTGGGTCAGCAGCTCAGGGCTGGCGTTCGACAGGCCGGCCCTGGCCAGGAACGGCCGCAGCCTGTCCGCCAGGTCCTCGGCCGTGAGCTGGCGGATGTACCAGCCGTTGAGCGCCTCCAGTTTCTGGTTGTCGAACATCGCCGGGTTGCGCGACACCCGCTCGATCGAGAACAGCCGCTCGAGGTCGGCGAGGCTGAAGTGCTCGGTGGTCTCGTCGTATCCCCAGCCCAGCAGGGCGAGGTAGTTCACCATGGCCTCGGGGAGGAAGCCCTGGGCGCGATAGTCCTCGAGCGCGACCTGATGGCGTCGCTTGGAGAGCTTCTTGCGGCTGGCGTCGACCAGCAGCGGCAGGTGCGCGAAGGCCGGCGGCTGCTCACGGCCGAGGGCGCGGAACACGTGCACCTGGCTGGGGGTGGCCGGCAGCAGGTCCTCGCCGCGGATGACGTGGGTGATCTCCATGTCGACGTCGTCGTAGACGGCGGCGAACATGTAGGTGGGGATCCCGCTGGGCCGCATGATCACGAAGTCGGTGAGGGTCGCGTTCTGGAAGGTGACCGCCCCGCGGATCAGGTCGGAGACCACGGTCTCGCCCTCGTCGGGCAGGCGGAACCGCACCGCGGGCTTGCGGCCCTCGGCTTCGTAGGCCTGGAGCTGGCCCGAGGAGAGGTTGCGGCAGTGGCCGTCGTAGCCGGGCGGGAGCCCACGCACCTCGGCGGCCTGCCGTCGCTGCTCGAGCTCCTCGGGCGTGCAGTAGCAGGGGTACGCCTGACCGTGGGCGATCAGGGCGTTCACCGCCAGGTGATAGCGGTCGAGGCGCTCGGACTGCAGATAGGGGCCATGAGGCCCGCCCACCCCGTAGCCTTCGTCCCACTGCAGGCCGAGCCAGTGCAGCATCTCGGCGATCTTCTCGGCGCCGCCCTCGACGTTGCGGGCGACGTCAGTGTCCTCCACACGCAGGACAAAGGTGCCTTGGTGGCGGCGGGCAAACAGGTAGTTGTAAAGGGCGGTGCGCGCCGTGCCGACGTGCAAGTAGCCGGTCGGGCTCGGCGCGAACCGGGTTCGAACCGTGGGGCGACTCATGCGTGGGATGCTAGCAGCCCAGCACGCTTCACCGGCCGGCGGCATTGCTCCCGAGTGGAGGAGGACTGCGTGCTCCAGGATCTCAGCCGTCCGCCGCTTCGGATCGCGGTTATCGCACCCCCATGGTTCCCGATACCTCCAAGCGGCTACGGCGGGATCGAGGCGATGGTGCACACGCTGGTCGAGGGCCTGATCGCCCGTGGCAACGAGGTCATCCTCGTAGGCGCCGGGACCTCTCAGAGCAGTGCCAAGTTCCTGCAGACCTATGAGGCGGCGCCGATCGAGCGCCTCGGCGAGGCTCTGCCAGAGATCGTCCATGCGCTCGTGGCCGGCGAGCTGTTGAAGGGCCTCGAGGTCGACGTCGTGCATGACCACTCTGTGGCCGGTCCGCTGATGTCGGCCTGGCTGCGGGTGCCCTGGGTGATCACCGCCCACGGCCCGATCGCCGAGGACCTCGAGCCCTACTACCGCGTGCTGGGACGCCACGCGGGGCTGGTGGCGATCTCCGACAGCCAGCGTGCCACGGGCCCGCATCTTCCCTGGACGAGCCGCATCTACAACGCCATCCCGGTCGACCAGTACCCGTTCGAGACGGAGAAAGAGGAGTTCTGCCTGTTTCTGGGGCGGATCAGCGCGGAGAAGGCGCCGGACCTGGCGATCAAGGCCGCCCGCCGCGCCGGCTACCCCATCGTGGTCGCCGCCAAATGCAACGAGCCCCCCGAGAAGCGCTACTTCGAAGAGCGCGTGCGCCCACTGCTGGGCCCCGACGCCGAAT
>WNFU01006391.1_pt1 | contig 19548 bp, 14 predicted proteins | sample 5400121 | NCBI WGS metagenome assembly WNFU01 (sample SAMN13153360, study PRJNA577476) | soil metagenome | isolation source: 100 cm soil or saprolite under grassland replicate 1 | place: USA:California | collected 2016-06-15 | reverse complement strand
TACCGACTTGTTATCGACGGCGCCGCTCGAATGGGTGTAGATCAGGCTGTCGTCATAAATTTTTTCGAGCGCGGCGACGTCGGATTTGAGCAGCGCGTCTTCCCACTGCTGTTCGAGTTTGAGCACAGCCTGTTCAACGCTGTTTGAGGCTTTCTTATCTTGCGCGAAAGTCGGCAGGGAGACCGACACGAGGACGACCGCAAGCAGAAGGGTTCGTTTCATGGTAATGGTCCTTTCAAATTGTCGTTAAGCGATGACGGAAAAGAACTGATCGGCGAGCGTCTTTGAACCTCAGAGCCGCAACCTAAATCAGACCAGGCAACATTGGTACGGTACCGGGAGCGGTAGCGACCGGGCGCCAACCGCCACAGGACGCTTCCGATGGAACCCGGTCGCTACCGCTCCCGGTACCGTACCGCCGCGTGTACCAATGTTGCCTGGTCCGATTTAGAGCGGTTTGCAGATCGATGTACGGCTAAACGGTCAGTTCGCCGTGAGCTTCATGGATCAAACCCCTCTGGGAATCCAATGCGCAAGTAGCGAGATAAAGGTTGGATTACCTTCCCTTCCAAGCTACGCCTGGCTCGCTCAAACCTGATCTCTCCATGCAGTAAATCGTAATTGAGTTGAAGATCCCATCACCTGGTAAAAATATTTTTGGGCTTATTGTGGACTTACCCTGAGCATTACCGAAACCGGTTCTTTATCTTGATGTGGCCAATTTTGTTGCTGAGCGTTGAGGGGGGCCAATCCTGGTTTCCGTAATTTCAGGTGAAAGCTAGGCTTTTTCTCCTTCATTCCAAACAGGAGCTCTTTCATTCGCCGAATCGATGCGTGTTTTCGCTGAAGGAGAGAGACTAACGTGAGCAGAAAGTTCAGCAGTTTCTCGATCAATTGCGCGTCGCCTTGATCGAGTTTGCCCTGTTTGACGCGATTGATGAGCTGCTTGATCTCGGTCGTATCAGTGGTGGGGATGTCATCGTTGTTTTTCATAGGCGCCGATCGCGCCGATCCTATGCTAAGCAAAAACGAACGCCAAGGCGGGAGCGCAAATATTTTTCTTTTTTCATGAGGGCTCACTGCAGGGACACAAAAGATGCACATCTTCTTTACCGGGGCTGAGGCTAGAAAAAGGGGAGTTCCCTTCTTACTCGACGCCTCGATGCGACCAATCACGGCAGCCAACGCCTGGCTCCAAGAACTGGCTCAAGACGGGGCCACTTCCAGCACCTGCTCATGGAAGACCTATGCCTATCACCTGTTCGATTACTTCAGCTATTTGGAAGCGCATCATCTCGACTGGCGGCAGGTGAGCAATGAAACCGTGCTTCAGCATCGTGACGTGCAAGACCTGAATCGGAACGGCTTTGACCCGCCCTATTGCAATCGGGGCGCCTATTTTTCTCACTACCTTCGGCTAACGATGATCGGATGAGCTCGCCCTGCGGAGTGTTTGTATTTCAGTATAACCTTTTTACATCATCGTCGTATCCTTTCCCTTCGTTGTCATCAATCGCCTTATCCACGCCTTCTCTCCGATTGAACTGACAAGCCATTGTGATTACTTGGCTCTTCGGGTTTACTCGCTTATCTCCGAATAGAGGAACAGCATATGCAAGCATTTCTGCTTTGGGACGAGCTAGGTCAAGGGCCTCTACAAAAAATAATCAAAACTAATCGTTGATGTTTCAAAATTGATGCTCAGAGATGGGCATGTTTCTGCGCGAGCATTTGCGAGTAAGTTAATTCATGGCAGACGTGTAATCAGACTCGCGAAGACTTGCGGCGAACTAACCGCTTCGCCTTACATTCGCGCGGGCCGGTTGGGATACTACGGAGGGATTTATGAGAATGTATTCCTATGACCAGGTTCTGACGGACGTCAAAGATGTATATGAGCAGCTTACCGGGCTTCCCGCTCCGGAGATCGACATCAAAAAACCCCGTTTCCCACTTCCCAAAGGGATCAATCCGGTGGGCCTGGTGCAAAGCGAAATCAACCAGCTCAATATGTGTCTGATCAACAGCGGCGTCTCGTGGCGGTTGTCGAAGTCGCCCGCCTGGGGGCCGCCCGCGGAAGTTTATGAGACCCAGGACGCTTATATGGTCAATCTGGAACTGCCGGGGCTGAGTCAGGAGGACGTCAAAGTTACTCAGACCAATAACATCCTCACTGTCCGCGGCGCTCGGCATTTCAAGAAAGCGCATGATGAGGCCGTCTATCACAGTTCAGAGAGAAGCTACGGAACGTTCGAGCGACTCTTTCCGCTGCCAGGCAATGTCCTGCCGGAAAGGATGAAAAATAAATTTATCAGTGGAATCCTTCAGATCATCATCCCCAAGAACAAGGCCGAGGGGTCAGGAAGATCAGAGGATTAGTCTGTCAACAATTTCTTTGTCCGAAAGGAGGCAGATCAATGACTTTAGCTGCGCCAGCACAATACCAAACCAATAATCCCTACGAGATGAACAACTCACAGATCCCGCAGAAGGATATGGAAAAGCTTCAAGAGATACACGAGCTGATTAACCTATTGTTTACTGAACTAACAACCAGATCGCCGCAGAGCGTGGCAATGCCCTACACGACGACGGGGACGATGCCCACGATGCCATCGACGCCCTACACACATTCACCGTTCCATTATGCATGGGTGATGGCGCCTTATTTGAGAACGCTTGGCTTTTGAAGCAGTTCACACCAAGTCAATCATGCGCAAGTACCAGAACTTACGCTTCACACACGCCTATATTACGCTTCACACACACCTATATTACGCTTCACGCACCTATAAAAGCCCCATAGGGTGCGCGATGTCGTGAATCAAAACGGACACCCATCCCCCATCAAAACCCTTAAACGACGCGTTAGCGACAAATTCCGCTGGGATGGGAATGCGATGCCGCGTCAGTAGCGAAGGCCGTGGGGCGGGCTGAAAATCGAGCCTCTTCTCACGGTCGGGCCGCTGTCGGGATAGCTGTATCCCGTCTCTTCCTTCAGTGTCGAACCTCGCTTCAACAATCGCTTGAAGAAGTGAGAGGGAGAGGCGCGTCGCGCGCTAGAAGACGCGCCGGGCGCCTCTTGATCATTATCAACTGAGGTCTTTGAGACGCTCATGAAACTTTAGGAGATTTTTTTATGTTTCCAAGAATGAATATCACGAATCCATTTCAATCGTTCGCCTTCGGCGTTCCCCAATATGGCGTGGGGTTCGGAGGAATCAATCCGATGGTTTCACACCTGGCGTTTCCCAACGCTAGTAACCCGATAGCCGTCATGAACGGAATCGGCGTCAATCCATACATGCTGGGACAGACTCCGTATGTTCATCCCTTACTTGTCGCGCAACTCGCGACGACTAACCCGACGCTCCTGCCGTTGCTAGCTCAACATTCGGCGATCGGGCAAAGCCCGTATGGCGTTCAATCTCTGCTCCAGCCCCAACTGGGACAGATTGGCTCGCCCTTCCAACAATCCGGGCAATTCGGGCAATTCGGCGTTGGGATCGGCCAATGGGGCAATCCATTCAGCCAGGTGGTCAGCCCGCTCTTGCAGCAAGGTTGGGGGCAGCAATGGGGAGCTCCGACGTTCCTCAGCAGTCCGGTTCCTGGCGTTGACCCGATCACCGGAGCGTTGATCGCACAGCAGCCTTCGCTACTCGCCCAGGGTCAGTTGCCTATCAGGCCTCTGATCACTCCCCAACAGCCCGACCCGTTTCAAATGGCCGCATTGATCGGGGCGATGACCGGTCAGGCGACCGATCCTTACTCAGTCCTGACACAATCTGGCTTGATTTCCCCTTTGGTGGTCAACCCGATCCATCAGGCGCTGAAACAGCAATATGGCTCGCCGCATGCTGGAGTCCCTATCTAGGCGCGTAGGGTCCTTCCCGGCGACTTGGGGAGACGCACGGTCTAGGCTGTGACAGCCTGCGACGAGAGGCTGAGAGCAAGAGCCTTCAGCCACCCTGAATCCCACCACCTCCCCGAAGCTGGTGGATTGTTCAATCCTAGCCTATGGCGCCCCACATAGGTCGGACGAGAACGATCCACCGGCTCCCGCTGATGGGATTTGAGAGAAACTCGCTGGTGTACGAAATGGTCTTTTCGAGTCGCCTAATGCAGGCTCTTCAGGAGCAAGTGGTAGGACGCGAGTACGCCGTCGCAGCTCTAGCGCGGGCAGTTACGTTGGCTCTGGCCGATGAGCGCTACTCCAATTCCAACTACCCGCTTGCAGCGATTCTGTTCGCAGGACCGACAAGTTCAGGCAAAATGCATGTCGCTAAAGCGCTCGCCCAGGTTCTGCTCGGCGATGATCGCAAGTTGATCTACATCAATTGCCAAATTCTCAGTCAACCTTCGAACTCGCAGTCGGACCTGTATGCGCAGGCGAACTTATATGAACAGTTGACAGCAGGAAGCCTGCTATCGCAAATAACCCCTCCTTTCAACTCTTCTCCTTTATCCATCCTGGTGTTCGAGAAGATTGAGAAGGCGCCACCTGTCTTTCGCGATTATCTTGCGGCGGCGATTGACCGCGGCGTCCTCTACACGCTTGGCTGTATGTTTTCCCTCCGCAACACTTTCATTATCCTGACCAGCGACCTTTCGAAGAAGCAGACTGATCAGCTGGTGGGTAGAAATATTGGCTTCTTTAGTGACGGTGAGAGCGGCGCCGAGGAGATGCCGCGGCAACACCTGGTGGTGATGGAAGAGATTGATAACCTGTTGGGCGCCACTCTCGTCAACCGCATTGACGAGATAGTGATTTTTGAACGCCTCAACGAGCAGAACGTCATCACGCTGCTGGAACGCAAACTGGCCGAGATGGATCGAAAGCTGGCCGCGTCGGGCATCGGCTTCAGGATTGAGGAAGGGGCAAAAACCTTTTTACTCAGGCAGTGCCTGAACGATCCAACGCATAGGGCGCGTGAGCTCAAACGCGCAGTCAGAAACTACCTGGAGTTTCCACTATCCGATCTGATGCTCTCCGGGCAATTGACATCCGGCATGGTGGCGCTGGTCAGATACGAGCCGCCAAGGAATTTTCTCGATTTCCGAGTAATGGTCCCCCGCCTGGCGCTTGGCGGGCGCCTCCCATTGAGATGAAGGAAGCTGAAATCAACTCACAGATTGCAGTCTCGCTCTGGGGCGGGATTGTCGTCGTCGGCCTGGCCTACGCAAGTCGTGTTTCAGAATTGATGCTAAGACATATTTGAGTGATGAGCGAACAGTTTGATTACCGCATCGTGCAGTTCCTCGGACCTGGAGAAGCAGATCGTCCTCCGCTGTAACCGTTTGAGCCGAGTTCTGAAGAGGCATCAGTTGGTCGAGCGCCGTCTGGTCGCCATCGCTCCATTTTAACAACAGTTGAGTGATATTCCCGGTCACAACGACCTCTCGAGCCGGTTGGTCTTCGCAAAAGATTTGTTGATGGAATGTATGACGCGCGGCAGTCTAACAGAAAGGTTAGGAGGCGGCAAATTTTCGCTTTTCCATCAGGCCGCGCCTGCCCTTCGCCAAAATGTCATCCGATTCCAAAATGCCTCGCCTGGGTCTCATGTAACCCAGCTCGACGACGTTACATCCCATTTCCCAAGTTGTTGAAACTTAAGGTGAACGAGTTTTGGCGAGGGACAGGAAAGAGCCCATCGGCATTTCATCGATGACACGTCTCAAGCTGACAATGAAGGTAAGTACTAGCGGTGACGCTCTCGCTAGAAGGACGGGGAGAGAGAATCGGCTTCTTCGGGCGATCCCAAAGATCGCGAGGCCGCAAGCGAGCGCGAGGCCAGTTCCCGAGGCGACCGCCGTATATTGCCAGTGTACTCCTCGAAAGCGAGGCTACTCACTTTGAATGCGCGCAGGAACGCCCCATACTTTTGCTTCTGGAGGAATATCTTGGTTAACTAAGGACATGGCTCCGATTACAGCCTTGTCTCCAATATTCACGCCCATTTGAATCACAGATTGAGGACCAATATAGACACCTGAACCTACTTTAACGGGCGCAGTTTCTGTTTTTTCCTTCCCCAATGATACAGACCATCTGACCGTATGGTGCGTATATATTTGCACGCCTGCGCTGATCGAGCAGTAGTCTCCGATTTCCAGTCCTCCGCTACCATCAAGGATGACGTTTGGACCTATCCATGTATTTCTACCGACAACGACATTACCAAGAATCAAAACGTTGTCATAGCAAGATGTTCCTTCTCCAAAACCGTAGTGCCTGGAGGTTTCCCACCTATCTGTGAATAGATCGCCGAAGGACACGTGTCGATCGAACTTCTGCTTCATCTGTTTCCGCAGAGCGATGTATGCGCCCTTTAGCTGCCGGATAAATGTGTCTTCCATCTAGGCGCCTTTTTCAGAAACTATACTTGATTGATAGCTGCAACGTCCTTGCTGGCAACGCGGAATTCGCCAGCCCGAATAAGGTCGAGCTCTGCTCCCCGACAATCCGGTTAAAGTTAGTGCGATTGAGCGCATTGAACGCGTCAGCGCTAATCAACAAATCCCCCGAACCTCCCGAATCTCCCGGGCCATGCCCGTTTTTGAAGGGGGAAGGGATGCCGCGGATGCGCCTCGTTAAACGCAGGTCCAGTTGCGCAAATTCTGGCCCCTGACCCGTGTTGCGCGTTACTCCTGATGGCCGATCATTTGCGACGGTGTCACGGTTGTCGTCGAATCCAGTGGTGATGTTAAACGGGGCGCCGGCGGCGAGCGCCAACCTCGCGCCAAGAGTAAAGTCGAGCGGGACCCTAAACCTGCCTGAAAAATTAAATCGATGTCGCTGATCGAAATCTGCCCGGCCCCTCTCGGGCCGCAAGTCAAAGTTATTAGCGGGTAGCGCAAATGCGCCGCTCGTGTCATCAGTTGTGCGAGAGAGGGTGTACTGCATCAGGCCTTTAAACAGCCGGTCGCCGATGCGACCTTGGAGGGTGACGCTCATAGCGTTACTCCGCATGAAGGCGGATGACTCCACCTGGTTGATATTGAGAAAATTCGGATCGGACCGCAGCCCCGTCGCTGGCAGCGGCGCGTTGATATTGCGCGAACGCAACAAATGCACGCCGCGAAGCGTCAGATAGTCAACTGTCAACTGCATCCCCGCCGACAGCTTCCGTTCGAGACTCAAGCTCGCCTGTGTCAAATAAGGAGCGTCAATGTCAGGAGCTCTTCGCACAATGCTCGGCAGAGTCTGGCTCGTTCCGCCCGTCACGAAAGGATCAGGGAAAGAGGGACTAGGGATCACCAGTTCCCGGATTCGCGCGCCGTCAAAGAGCAATGCTTGCTGGGTGATCGTCTCGCGTAAGCGCTCGTAAAAGATTCCGGCGCCTCCGCGCAAGACGGTCTTCCGGTCCCCGGGGGCGAAAGTGAACGCCAGACGCGGCGCAAAGTTGTTGGGGTCATCGAGATTCGACTGCCATCCGTAGCGTAGGCCGAGAGTGAGGTTGAAGTTTTTGCGCAGCCTCACATCATCCTGGAAGAAGCTGTATACCTCGTGTTGTGAGAAAGAGACATCCGGCTGGCCACGGTTGATCCGGAAGACGAACGGCGTCCCGCGCGCAAAATCATTGAGGCTGGAGAACTCAAACGCGCCGCCGAAGTTCGAAGCGTCGGTCGCTCGGATGAAACTCTGCCGAAACTCCGCGCCAAAGCGCAGCTCGTGCTTGCCGCGGAAGTAGCTGGCTATCTCATGCAATTCCAGCGTCGTATCTCGATTCGCTCGAAAGGTCTGCGAAGGTCCCCCGGTGAAAGCCCCCGCCACCACAATCGCAGGTCTGGTTGCGAGGCCGCCGACGCGTTCGTTTTCCCGCTTAAATACGAAGCGCAGATCATTGAGAAAGCTGTTTGAAAAGAAAGCGCGTTCCGAGAGTTGAACCCGGTGTTCGCGCTCCCTCGCGCTGATCGCCTGTTCGGGAAGGCGAAAGCCTCCTACTCCGCGATTGCGCTCGGATTCGTCGTCGAACACATACTGCGCATTCAGCATGTTGACCTTGCCCAGGGGCAAATCGACACGCCCGAGCAAGTTGGTATTACGCCGGCCCGCCAGGACATTATCAACGAACGGACCGGCCAGGGTGCGGGCATTAACTACGACGCCCTCATCGTTCATATTGCGCTCTCCGCTCAGGAAGAATGTTCCGCGCTTGCTCGGCAGCGGGCCGCTGAATCTCGCTTCAAACAACTGACCGTCCGAGTCAGGTTTCACTCGGGCAAATGGATTACGCGCGTCGAGGGCGGAGTTGCGCGCGAACACGGCGACGCCCCCATGAATATGCCGATCCGACCCATCTTCCGTGATGACTTCGACGCGCGCCTTACCCGGCCTTCGGTACTCGGCGGAGTATGGATTCTTGTTGATGGACACGCGCTTAATGGACGAAGTCGGCAAGCTGAGCTGGTTGGCCTCGACCCCGTCGATTACGACGGAAGGCCCTTCTGTGCCTTGCGCCGCTTGAGAAACAAAATCGGTGAGGAGAGGCAAAATGTTCCTGCCCTGTGTCGGCAGATCGTTGAAGAGCTTATCATCGAATCTCGCCGCATCAGCGTTATTCTCCGGCGAGAGGAGGTTCGACCGCCTGTCAACAGCGGCGGTGATCGTCACTGCTTCTTTAATGCTGGTCTTCATCTTGACCTTGACGGCAGGCGGCGGCGCCGCGCCCACAGTAATAGCCAACTCAACAGCCTCAAAATTTTTCGCCTCCGCTTTGAGGGAGTACTCGCCAGGCGGAACGTTACTAAAACTGAGATGGCCTACGCCGTCAGCCTTAGTTTCGCGGGTTTCGCCTGTCGCTTTATTTTTGAGGGTGAGCTTCGCCTCGGGGATAACCGCCTCCGTTTGGTCCTCAACGACGCCGCTCAGTGTAACGCCATCTTGCGCTATCACAAAAGTAAGTTTCCATGGCTTCCTGCTAAGGACGTCTCTTAGAGTAGCGTTATTTTGCGCCGTAGCGCCCCCCCACGAGAGGACGACCACAGTTAATGCTGATATGCAGAAAAATATCCTTCTCATTTCGGTACCTCCAAGTAAAACCAAATCTCAAGAACCGCCGCGTCCTGGCGCTTGCCTGGGCGAAACGGGTCACGACCAATCGTGACCGAAGGAGAAATCTAGACGGCAAGCAGCCGCCCGTAGAAGCGTCCGTTGGCATGCAGTTCTTCAGGCTTGCCCACTTCAGTGATCACCCCGTCCGAGAGGACTGCCACGCAGTCAGCCAGATCGGAAGCGGCCAGCCGGTGAGTGATGATGACGACAGTGCGGCCGACAATCAGGCGCCCCAACGCTTCCAGAATGAGCGCTTCCGACTCTCTGTCCACCGAGGAGGTCGGCTCATCCAGAATGAGGATCGGAGCGTCTTTCAGGAGGGCGCGGGCGATGCCGATGCGCTGACGCTGCCCGCCAGACAGGGTCACCCCCCGCTCTCCCACATAGGTGTCGTAGCCCTCGGGGAAGTCGAGAATAAACTCATGGGCGTGGGCGGCCCGGGCCGCCTTCAGCACATCGCGCTCAGTAGCGCCAGGGCGGCCGTAAGCGATATTGTCGAAGACGCTGCCGGAGAACAGGATCGTGTCCTGCAGGACGATGGAGATCTGATTGCGCAGTGACCTCAGGGTCAGGTCCCGCACGTCCTTACCATCGATAAGGACGCGACCATGAGTAACATCGTAAAAGCGGGAGATCAGGCTTACCAGCGTAGACTTGCCTGCGCCGGTAGTTCCCACCACAGCCATCACCTCTCCCGCCATAATCGGCAAGTTGACTCCTTTGAGGATGGGGCGGTCCGGTTCATAGCCAAACCACACCCTTTCGAAGGCGATGCCGCCGCGGGCCCGCTTCAGAGTCACGGCGCGGGGCGACTCCAGTACCTCAGGCGCCGCCTCAAACAACTCATAGATACGCTCGGCGCTGACTGAAGCTCTTTGCACAATGGTCGTCAGGCGAGTCAGCTCTTGCAGGGGAGCATACAAAGCGGTCAGGTAATGCATGAACACATACATCTGCCCAAGTGTCAGACCGCCCTGGATGATCCGCCACCCCCCGTAGCCCATGACGAGGGCGACCCCGGCGGCGCTGGCGACCCCGATCAAAAGAGAGAACATTCCCTCCAAAGTCGCGGCCCGGACGCTGGCCCTCATCTTGGAGCGTATCTGATCCATGAACCGTTTCTGCTCCCTTCCCTCCTGGCAGAAGGCCTTCACCACACGGATGGACGAGAGCGTCTCGTAGGCCATGGAGGCGATGTCTCCTTCGCTGGAGCGCACGGCCCGGGAGGCGTCCCGGACGCGGCTTCGGAAGGTCGAATAGATCAGAAAGTAGGGTGGCACTACGACCATCGACACCAGCGCGAACCACCAGTCCACCAGGAACATGGTCACGGCGATGCCGATTGCGGTGAACGCGCTGATGGTGATCACGCTCAGCCCGCTGATAAAGGCTTTCTGAAGCTGTTCCACATCGTCGGTGAGGCGCACCACCATATCTCCCACACGGGCGTGATCGTGGAAGCGGAGGGAGAGGCGCTGCATCTGCGCGTAGAGATCGCCGCTCAAGGCCAGGCTGGCCTTCTGGTTTACCTTCGTCAACCAGCGCTGGCTAAGCAGGTTCGTAAAGCCATTCAGGCCCGCGAGCAACACATAAGCCAGAGCGATCAGGGCCAGAATATACAGGGAGCCTTCGAGAACAATACCGTAGAACGGCTGCTTGCCCAGAACGTTATCAACCAACAGCTTCATAGGCCATGGGTAGAGCATCTTTGCGCCCGTGCTGGCTAGCGTGGCAAGTAGAACTCCCAACATCAGGAGCTTGTACGCCATCAAATACTTGATCAACTGCTTAAGCATCCGAGATTCTTGCCTTCCGAGTATTTCTCACATTACGCAGCGCGTCCCATCCCGACAGCTTCCACACCACTTAACACAACCGTTGACTGCCTGCTTAGTTCCAGGTCAGAGGTATCGCCGGGATACCTACGGGGCTGCGCCTGTAGCCGCTCCAGAAGAACCCTGGCGACGGCGCCCTCGGTAACTGGCTTTCCTTCCTCGTGGACGATCACAGTGTGCTTTGCCTTCCGGAAGTCTGAAACTCTGCTGATAACCGGCAGCCAGGAGGCTAAGGAGCAAGTGATGGAGGGCGCTATGGTCACTGTGGGCTTGCCTAGAGCCGCAGCCATCCAACTCGGCCCAGACGGCTCACCCCAAAGCATGTCACACTTGCTTATCATTGCGACGAGCTGCCCCACGGAGATCTTCCCAGTAAGAATAATGCCGGCCTTCTCAACCTCCCTGCGGCGACTTTCATACTCTTCCTGGTAGTACCGGAGGTTTTCCTTATCAAATGTTTCATCCGGCCCGCCCCGTTCATGCATCAGGACTTTTACTCCACAATCGCTAAGAGTTTTTGCGACGCTGAAGTAGCGCGCCAAAGTGTGACTCGCTTCTACTCCACCCCAGGCTCTCTGGTGACTGGTTCTATACGGATTCATGAAGACCGTCGTCGAACCTGCCAGCCGGTTGCTCGAGAAAAACCATTCGGCGAATCCTTTGTATTTTTCAGGGACATGGAGGGCAGGAAGATATTGAAGAATCCCTTTTGCAAACCCGGCTCCGAGCATCATCTGTGTAATCCGCTCACCGAACAACTCTGGCGGAGGTATGTTTGGGCCCGTGAACCTTCGCTTATCGTACACCCGCGCCCCACTTAGCCGAGCGAGGAGAAACATGGGCCAACGCGAGTCCTTCCTATGAAGGAGAAGAATAGCGTCAAAGCCTGACATCGCCCGAGCCACCGGAACAAAGTACTTGATTGTTCGCCAAAAGTGCTTGAGCCCTGTAACTTTGAGATCCCGCGATTCAACCATCTGCGAGATCTGCGGACACATCTCGAGCAATGCTCGCTGGGTATCTCTGGCATAACCGACTGAGAGTTGAGAATCAGGCCAATAAGTCTTGATCGCATGACAAATTGGCAGTACACGCGCCGCTTCGCCGAGGCTCCGATCCCCCAGCGCTATGAGAATTTTTCTCGTTCCTTTCATAGGTCTCTCTTTTCTCAGGGGTGTCAATATCCCTTAGATTCCGCTGCCCAACGCAGCGTTCGGGTGATCCTTTCCAGATCAAGTTCGTCCATCGGGGGGTATAACGGCACGGTCAGTGACTGGCGATACGCCCGATACGAATTGGGGAGGTCTCCCGGTCTGCAGTTGTATTGCCGGGCGAAGAAGGGTTGGGCATGCAGGGCATAGGTTCCCAGGGTGGTCTCTATTCCTCGCCGCCTCATTAACCCGATCACCTGATCACGATCAATCCTGTCGTCGAGACGTATCACGTACGATTGATAAATGTGCCCTCCCCACTCGGGCTCGCGAGGAGCCTTAGCGCAGCCGATTCCTTCCAATCTCTCTGTCAACTGGGCCGCTAGCTCACGTTTGCGGCCGATAATCACACCCAGCTTTCGCATCTGAGCTACTCCTACGGCCGCCAGAATGTCACTCATCCGGTAGTTGTATCCGGCCGCCTCAAAGGTGAAGCGACCTTCTCGCGGCGCCCCGCCATGGTTGCGCAATAGCCGGACCTTCTCCGCAAGCAGATCATCATCGGTAGTGATCATCCCTCCTTCGCCCGTGGTGATCACCTTGCGCGGATGAAAACTGAAACAGCCCGTCGCTGCGAGGCTGCCACATGGCTTGCCGTAATAAGTTGCGCCCAGGGCGCAGGCAGCATCTTCCACCACGGCCAGCCCGCGCCTCTGAGTCAACTCCCTGATCGGATTCATGTCTGCCGATAGCCCGAAGGCATGCACAGGGATGACAGCCTTGGAACGAGGGGTGATCTTCTCTGCGAGATCATCGACGTCGATAGTGAAGGTCTCCAGGTCAATATCCACGAGCACCGGCCTGGCCCCCCGCTGTATCACCACGTTGGCCGTAGCCGGGAAGGTGAAGTCTGGTACCAGGACCTCATCCCCCGGACCTACGTCCAGCGCAACGAGGGATAGGTGCAAGGCCGTGGTCGCCGAAGTCGTGGCAAAGGCGTACTTGGTCCCCACGCAGCAGGCCACTGAGCGCTCGAACTCCGCCACTTTGGGCCCCTGGGTGAGATAGCCCGAGTCCAATACACCGCGAATCTCTCTAAGTTCATCTTCGTCGGTATACGGCGCGGCCAAACGCATGAAAGTCTCAATCGCCATTGCCCCTCTCTCCAGCCGCGAGCGCCTTTCTGTACCAGGCTACTGTTTCCGCCAACCCGTCCTTTAAAGTGACCCGTGGCTCAAAACCGATGAGTCTCCGGGCCAGGTCTGCGCCTCCGCAATGGCGCCGTACGTCGCCAAGGCGGCAAGCCTCGTAGAGTATTGGGACCTCACTATCCAGAATCTCAAATATCGTCCGCGCCAGACGGTTGATCGAAAGCTCATGCCCCGTGGCGATGTTGAGGATCTGTCCCCTAGTGGCCGGCTCCTCGTAGATGCGCACGGCGGCGTCGGCCACCTCCCGCACGAAGATGAAATCGCGCGTCTGCTCCCCATCTCCATAGATGATCACCGGTTCCCCTCGTAAGGCGCGACCAATCACGACGGGGATCACACCCGCATAAGCGCCCTCGTTCTGCCGCGGGCCAAAATTGTTAAACGGCCGTAGGATCGACACATCGACGCCAAATGTCTTGTAATAAGATAGCGCCACATGATCGCCGGCGATCTTACTGGCTGCGTAAGGCGTGGAGGGGAGGAGGGGGTGTTTTTCGTCCATCGGGATGTATTGGGCCGAACCATAAGCCTCAGATGAAGAGAAGTGGATCAGAGTCCGGTAATAGCCTTCTCGAAGCAACTCACAAACCACCGTCGTAGTAACTACATTGTTCTCGACAGCCCAGCGAGGGTTCTCCAAAGAGACTGGTAAGGGCGCCACAGCCAGGTTGAAGACCGCCTCTACAGCCTCGGTACTAATGATCCGTTTCATGGACGCTTTTGCCCGCTAATTTCAGCATACTCACTTAACTGAAGCCTGTGCGAATTAAAGTTGAATGCAATCAACCACTTGGATTCTGCGCATAAATCAGGAGACGCCTGGGTACGCATCGCTTCCAGCGTGCAGGCGTGGATCGTAGTACATTGGGAGGACCCGCAGCGCCTGCAGCCGATTCGTATTCCCGCGCATTTGATTCCGATCAATGCGCCTCCCGCCGAAGACTGCACGCTGGAAGCGATGCGTACCCAGGCTTGCGCTAATCAATGTATGGATTTCAAAGGGCTTTTATTTGCACAGCCTTCACTTAACTATGCGTCGCTTTCCGAGACGATGCTTCGTCCGGGTCGGCTACCGCGACCAGTTCCACGGCCTCCATCTCGGCATAGACCCGGACGTGGTTAGAGCCCATGTGCCCGGCGCCGATGACGGCCGCTTTGATCATGGTATTTCCCTCCATTTAAGGCCGCCCGATTTCTCTCCTCGCCGATGAGAGGCGCCAATCGCGCCAACAACCTCCACCAGTCTCGATTGTCCGCGCCCCACAGTAACAAACGAATCCGACCAATCTTGCGGGATTGCCCACAACAAGCCCATGATCCGGAACGTCTTTGGTAACTACCGTCCCGGATCCCACCATCGCAAACGCCCCGATGACCACCTCTGGCAACACCACCGCGCCTGCCCCCAGCGAAGCGCCTCGCTTCACCAAAATCTTTCCCACCTCCCAATCGGCGCCAGTTTTCAGCGAACCGTCCGGGTTGATCGCTCTGGGCAGTTTGTCGTTGGTCAGGATTACTCCCGGCCCGAAAAAGACACCATCCTCCAGTGTCGCGCCATGGTAGAGAAAGCATCCGTTCTCGATCTTCGCGTGATCGCCGATGACCACATCGAAATCGACATATACGCCCTTCCCAAGGATGCAATTCCGCCCAATCCGGGCTCGCTCTCGCACCTGAGCCTGATGCCAGATACGACAACCCTGTCCAATCGTCGCCTCCTCTGATACCTCGGCCGTAGGGTGGATGATGGTTGAATCATCTACCCGTCGCGCCGCCTCGATTTGAAAATGCATGGCCTTACCTCCTCCCTCTAACTCGTCAATGCCATATTCAGAATCTTCAATCAGCGTTACTTCCTCATCCAACAAACAGCGCTCCGCGTTGGCCAGCCAGGGCTCGATGATGGCAGTCCTGCCGTTGCGGAGGGTGCACAGCTCGTAGTGGAGACTTTGCAGAAAAACCATGCCCAGATAGAGAGCCAGCCGCTGGCCCGACAACATCGGCGCCGCCTCCAGGTAGGCCTGTAGTAAGCGGTGGCGAACCCGTGTGGTGGCGGCAAAGCTGCCCCGGCGGCGGTACCCCATAATGGCGGTCTGGGCCAGGATGTATGCCACGTCCGCCGCCTGTTCTTGCAATCCAAATGTGTCAAAGTCGATGACCGTCACCCGGCCCTCGGCGGTGATGAAAACGTTCTTGGGGTGAAAGTCGCCGTGGCTGGGAACTAAAGGCGTCACGTGGCGCGCATCCAGCCCCGTCAGCGCGCGAGCCGCCAGGCGCTCCACTCGGGGGGCCTGCTGGGGAAGCAATTCCATCAACTCGCGGCCTTGGCGCGCCACGAGCATCCTGACCCGCTCCAGCCGGGGCTGTGCGGTTACTTCCGCGCCGTGCAACGCGGCTAGCCAAGCCGCGGCGCGCTCCATAGCGTCAAACGCCGCAGAGTCGGGTTCGCCGAAAATAAGGTCCGCCAACAGACTCCCCGGCGCCTTCTCTTGCAAGAGGAAGCATCTATCAGCAACGTAGGCGACAGGGTAGACCACGGTGAAAGGCGAGGGTGGGCGAAATCCCACTTCCCGTAATCGCGATAGAGTGTCGAAGTGGCCCTGGCCGCAGTCGCCTTTATAAACCTTACCGATGAGCCGTCGCAGGTCGGCGTCCTCGCGGTCCTCCGTTTCAACTTCGAACTCGATGATAAACTTCCCCAGATTGCGTCTGACGCGCACTACGCGACAGGATTGGCTTCGGCCGCAGTCCAGGCGCTGCGCAACGCAAGTCACCAAGTCTGCGAAATCTTTCAGGTGTTTCCCAGAATCCACCGCCTCCATTACGTTACTTTCTCTGGTCCGGAAAGCGCCGCTCATATACCTCCTTTTACCTCTTCAACTTGTATTTCCCCGTCCATTCTTGTCTTGCAAGACCGGCGAGTTGGTATTCCCACCCCGAGTTCAAGGTGGAAATCTTTGGAGAATGATGTTACTCGCAGATTTAGTCCGTGCCCGCACTCGATCTGATAGGGTCTGTCCCAGAAGGTCGATTGTCGCGGGTCTATTCGCGCCCAGACATGCGCAGAGCCGTTACTCCATCCCTTCCAATCACGCCCGTCGAAGGTCGCGACACCGTCACGGCCGTGCCGCAGCAATCTGTGGTAGTCCGGCGAAAAGCAGATCTCGGTGCTTAATCGCCACCACCCATGCGGCAAAAGGTAATTGACACACATATATCCTGCGTCCGCCGACAACCTTATTCGCTTCTCGGCGCCTCGCAGCGGGTTTTCCGTTTCAATGTTTCGCAAGCTAACATTGACCGCCCGCCCGTGAGCCTCAGAAATGACGCCCTGATAGCGGTCATGCTCGTGTCCGACCTCTGCCAGAGCGCCGGGATGATTTTGTGGGAGGTCCATATAGCGGTTGAGTTCCTCTTGCAGGTTCCAGTCGTCGCTGATGTTGCCGATCATCAGACGGCCTGAGCAGCCGGTTAAATCGAAGAGGTAGGTCAATCGCCCGCCACGACGTGGGGAGAAAACGGCGAAGAGCCAGTTATTCTTGAGCACCAGTTCCTGCTCCCCGTCTTCGTCTATATCGGCCAGCTCGGCGTGCGCCGCCCCGTCGCGCTGCTTGAACCACTCTGCCGCCATGGCAATGACGAGGCAGCTTCGCGCGTGGCTAGTCAGGGCCGCGGCCCAACCTGCCAGTCGCCTTTCATTCTCCGGTTTGGTCTGGGAACTGTCGGCCGAGGTTTCATAAGTACACGGGTCGTGCCATGAGGTCTCATAAGAACAATGGAGCAGGTGTTTCCATCCCAGCTCCAGTAGGCCCGACTCCGCGCCGCGCCGCCCGGCCTTGAGAAGCGATTGCTCTGCTTTGATCAAATACTGGCGGTGTTCGAAGCAATTTGGGTCCTCATACCACCCGCGATAGTCCTCCCCAGCCTTCCATAATTGAGCCAGTTCGTAGAATGTCCCCCGCTCAATCTCCCTCGCGCCTGCTGCGGCGCGCCCTGTCGCCCAGCTGCTGATGAGGATAGGTCTGACCCACCTATTTCTACTTAGCCAACTCAGGAACCGCTCGTAGCGCTCCAGGTGGTGATGGTCCCAACCGCCTACCCCGGCGGCCTTCTCCAGGTCATCTCCGTAAACAGCAATCGCGCGCTCATCACCGGACGAAGCAAGCCAATTAAATATTTCGGACAGCCTGTTGAACGATTCAGGCCGCGATGACGGGATAAGATGCCGCAGTTCCTTGGAAATAGGCAGCATCACCAGTCCTTGTCCGCCGGCGATCTCCCATGGCATGAAGGCGTCTAATTCAAGTGGATTGTCCTGGTCGAATCTTTCCCGCGCGCTGCCCTGATAGCTATCGCCGACGGCATAAACGAGGCGATCATCAAGCAGCACACGAGCGTAGCCTCCGTTTAAAAGCTTCTCGCTACGTAGCGTTCTCGCCAGTTTCTCCGTATCCCACACCCGCTCAGGCGCCCAGAAAGTCTTCACCGCGCCCAAGTCCCAATCCAGATGCCGGCGGTAGAGCCAGAGTTCCTCGTTTATCTGGCGCAGATTGTGCTCATCGGAAAAGAAGGGCATGATATTTTGGCTGAAGGCGCTGCCGATCATCTCAAGCAGCCCCGCCTGGCGCAGCCGCTTGATGAGGGAGAAACTTTCCGGGTGGTGCCATGCCAAAGTTTCAATCAGCGTCCCGCTCAGATGAAGGTTGAGCGGTATCCGGTAATCCAGGTGCATCTGAAGTAAAGGCAGGAATCCTCTCCGATGACCCCCAAGGTACCCGGGCCCCCCGAGTCCGAGTATCTCGCCGATACCTTCACGGTCAGCATAGTTGTCAGTGATTACAGACTGATTCGCGTGATGCACCAGTGTTAGGTAAACCTGATTGCTTTCTCGCCGGACCTCGTGTGTTCCCAATAAAGCCCTAGTAGAACTGGATCTCATGGATGGTTCATCATTAAAAGATGGGCTGAGCGAAAAAAAGTTAAACCAATCCTGCTGCGCCGACGTCTCTACTAGAGACTAAACGGGCAGGCGGAGTAATTCTCTCGCTCAATTGCCTGTGGTCAGTTGGGCCAGGGCGCTATAAGCTTTCTCATGGCAAGAGCGTTCCTGGCTCTTCCTGTCGCTACCTACAATATGCCTATCGTGCTCAGGAGAGGGTACCTGATTTGTTTTATATAGTCTTCAGTCCTGGTCTCGGTCAGATGGATAAGGGCGGCGCTCCACTGCAGCCTGTGGCGTAGCGAAACAACTCGCCACAAATGAGGGAGTAGCTCAATAAAAGTACATCAGATTGTACATCCTAGGCGTGTACGAAATAGCTTTGGGAGGAATGTCGAATTGTAAATAGGTTAACCACGTCCTATGTCGTAGGGCAACAATAATGGTATCAAATCTTCGTTAAGCATAGCTTCAGCTATTTAGACCGTCAACAAGAATAAAATTAATACCATTCGCTTTTCAGCAGCCTACGGCGACGACTAACCGCCCGTGCGCGGGTCGATAGGATAGTCACTTATACACGCTCCAAGCCGCCACCCTCTCTTCAGGTGGGGCTACTCGATGTTGGTTTATACTCTGTTGGCTGCTTTACTCGATTTAGACCAAGAAGACCTGGTCGGGTTCGAGTTTAGTTCGTAAATCAGCGTCTCAAGTGAATGATGATGACACACTCTGGTATCTATCATCTCCCATATTCATTTTCTGATGTTGGGAGCGTATTGAATTCCTGTGGGAAGCTCCGCGGGGGCATCGCGGCACAGTTAGACAGTCGTCCGACTGTAGGCTTGCTTATGCAAAATGAATGCCAGGCGTTCGCGTTCTGCTAAACGCTTGATTTTGCAAGATGAATGAAATAAGCCAACTCAGAGCAGAGGCGAAGGACGTGACAGTTTGACGCGGCGATAATAGGGATAAAGTGTCATACGGTTCTCGTGAGGTCAAACGCATTATAGTTTGTTGACCGCATTGACTTTAGGGCATACAAAAGGCGTCAATAGCGTGGAGATCAATAAAAGACCAATCCACGATGCTGACCACCGATCACGGGCGAACAGAAACACGCCGTGATAACCCTGAGCACGAACCAGCGGAGATCGATCTCAATATCCGCTACCTAACAAACGCCGCATCTGACAAGCGACGCGAAGCTCGCACAATATATTAGACTTGTTGTGATGGGCGAATTTCGCCACAACATATTGATTTCCCAGACACTTGCTGTCAGCAGGGGGGGACTGCTAATTTGGGAGCGTGAAGCTACAAATCTCTGACTTAAAAACAGAACGTCAATGGCGTG
>WNFU01003832.1_pt1 | contig 19568 bp, 12 predicted proteins | sample 5400121 | NCBI WGS metagenome assembly WNFU01 (sample SAMN13153360, study PRJNA577476) | soil metagenome | isolation source: 100 cm soil or saprolite under grassland replicate 1 | place: USA:California | collected 2016-06-15 | reverse complement strand
TCCACTTGGAGCTGGACGCTGCCGATCCGGTGCGCGCCGCAGCCGAGTGCCGACGGCAGCTCGCGCGATTCGAAGAGCTGGCCGGAATCCTACCGACGCACGTGGACTCGCACCACAACGTCCACCGGGACGCGCGCGTTCTGCCGCACATCCTCTCGGTGACGCAGCAGGACGGGGTGCCGGTGCGGGGACACTCGCCGGCGCGCTACGTCGGAAAGTTCTACGGCCGCTGGGGCGGTGCGACGCATCCCGAGCAGATCGGCGTCGACGGCCTGCTGCGCCTCCTGGACACAGAGTTGCGGGACGGCGTGACCGAGCTGTCGTGCCACCCGGGCTACGTCGAACCGGGATTCGACTCCAGCTACCTCACCGAGCGCGAGGTGGAGCTGCGAACGCTGTGCGACCCGCGCGTGCGACGAGCGATCCACGAGCGCGGGATCACGCTGATCGGGTTCCGCGACGTGTCGCAGCGGGTGGCCGCAGTGACGACGGAGGCGCCATGACCGCTGTCGTCCTGTCGGTGAACAAGGTCGCCAGTTTCCCTGACGGCGGCGGCCACTTCTGGGTGTACCTGCAGTACGCCCTCGGGCTGCGCGGGTTGGGGTGCGAGGTCTATTGGCTTGAGCAGCTCCGTCCGGTGCGAGATCCCAACCGGCGCGCGTACCTCATCGCGACGTTCCAGGACCGGATGAAGCAGTTTGGGTTCGAGGGCCGGACACTGCTGTACGACACCGTCGAAGGCCAGCCGTGCTTCGTCGGCAGCACGAGGTCCGACGCCGAGGCCGTGCTGCGGCGGGCGGACGTCCTACTCAACTTTCATTACGCCATCGACCCGCGCCTCCTGGCGTGCGCCCGTCGCACGGCGCTCGTGGACATCGACCCTGGCCTGCTTCAGTTCTGGATCAGCACGGGCGAGCTCGCCGTACCTCCGCACGACTGCTACCTGACTACGGGCGAGACCGTGGGGACGCCGGCAGCCCTCTTTTCCGACTGCGGTCTGCGGTGGACCCATATCCGTCCGCCGGTCTGCCTCGACCTGTGGCCGTTCACCTACGAGCCCCAAGCCGACGCCTTCACCACCGTCTCCAGCTGGTCGTCGGCGAGCTGGCTGAAGATGAACCGGAACGGCCAGACCGTTCTCGTGGACAACACGAAGCGCATTTCGTTCCTCGACTTCGCGGACCTGCCCCGCCACACGAGCCAGCCGCTCGAGCTGGCGCTGTACCTGCTCGACCGCGATCCCACGGGCCAGTCGCGCCCCAGGCAGGCGGAGAAGGACGCGGAGGACCGGGCCCTGCTTGAGGGGCACGGCTGGCGCGTGCGAGACTCCCGGGATGTCGCCGGCAGCCCCGCCGCGTACGCCGCCTACATCCGGCGGTCGCGCGGCGAGTTCAGCGCGGCGAAGCCGTCGTGCATGGCATTCCAGAACGCCTGGGTCAGCGACCGGACCGTCGCCTACCTAGCGAGCGGCAAGCCGGCCGTGGTGCAGCACACCGGTCCGAGCTCGTTCCTGCCACATGGTGAGGGGATGTTCCGGTTCACGACCCTGACCGACGCGGCGGACGCGCTGGAGACGATCAGCGCGAACTACGAGCACCACTGCCGGGCGGCGCGCGACATCGCCGAGAGGCATTTCGACTCGCGGCGCGTGCTGGCGACGGCGCTGAATGCCGCGCTCGACGCTCACACGGCGCCGTTGCAGCGGGCCGGCGTATGAGCATCACCGTCTGCCTCGCCCCAGCCAACACCGTGGCCTACCCCACTGGGGGGGGACACCTCTGGGTCTACCTGCACTGGGCCCTGGGGCTCAAAGCCCTCGGCTGTCGAGTGATCTGGCTCGAGGGCATCGACGTCGACGAAAGCGACATGTCGCCAGCGGCGCGCCGCCGCCGGCGCGGCGGTCCCGCCGTCGAATGTGTCGCGGCACTCAAGGCGTACCTCGCGCCGTACGGTTTGGCCGACGCGCTGGCGCTGTACGCCATCAACGGCCAACCGGTGCCCGCCGGCATCTCGCAAGGCGCGATGGACCTGGCCGCTGCCGCCGAGGCCGACTTACTCCTGAATCTCTGGCACTCCGCCCCCGCCCGAGTCGTCGGACGGTTCCGCCGGTCCGCATTCGTCGATACCGACCCGGGGTTGCTCCAGATCTGGGCGACGACGGGCGCAGTCGATCTGGCTGCCCACGACGTCTACTTCACGATCGGGGAGACCGTGGGAACGCCTGCCGCGCGCTTCCCCGACTGTGGCCTGCGCTGGCGCCACACACCACCGCCGGTGTTCCTGCCCGAGTGGCCCGCGATCCCCGGCGCGCGGGCGGCGGCGTACACGACCGTGGCGCATTGGTGGGGCGGCAGCTTCGAGTTCAACGGCATCACCTTCAGCAACGAGAAGCGGGTCTCGTTCCTCGAGTATCAAGACCTGCCGCGGCGTACGCCTGTCCCGCTCGAGCTCGCCGTGTGCCTCGCCGAGTTCCACGACGAGTACCGCCAGATCCTCGAGCCCAAGGGGTGGCGGCTGCGGGAGGCGTGGGACGTGAGCGCGACGCCTGACGCGTATCGCGCCTACATCCAGGGCTCGCGCGGTGAGTTCAGCTGCGCCAAGCCGGCCTACGTCTCGCTGGACACGGCGTGGGTGAGCGATCGCACGCTGTGCTACCTCGCCAGCGGCAAGCCGGCGGTGGTGCAGCACACCGGCGCGAGCCGGCTGCTGCCGGACGCCGAGGGGTTGTTCCGGTTTCGGACGATGGACGAGGCCGTGCGGGCCCTCGCCGCCGCCGAAGCCGACTACGAGCACCACGGGCGCGCGGCCCGCGCGCTGGTCGAGGAGCACTTCGACGCCCGGCGCGTCGTGGCCCGGGTGCTGGAACAGGCGCTGGGGCACGAGGCGAGGACCGCAGCGTGACCCTGGTCGAGCCCGTCCCCCGCCCCCAGGCCGGAACACGGGCCGTCGCCAATACGCGCCGCGAGCCGGCGTGGACCGAGCTGTGGCAGGGTCTCCGCGCCGTGCTTCGGGGCGCCGATCCCACCGATCGAGTGACGAGCGTGCAGCCGCTCAAGGCAAAGGTGTACCGCCTGGAGTTCGACGCGCGCGCGCCGTGGAGCTCGGTCGTTGTCAAGCGCGTCGAGCCCGCGGTCGCTCAGCGCACTCGGCTCCTGGCGCAGCGTTGGCTCCCCGCCCTCGGCATGGAGCACGCGTGTCCGCGGCTGCTCGGCGCGGCGGCCGACGAGCGCGGCGAAGTCGTCTGGCTTATCCACGAGGACCTGGGCGACGACACCCTCGCCGCCCGGCCCGCGCCGGAGCTGGTCGAGGCCGCCGCACGGCAGGTCGCGGAACTCCACGCTCGCGCCGCTCGTCACGCTGTGCTGCCGGACGTTCGCCGCTTCGGCCCAGGCCTGGGCCTCCAGTACTTCACGACCAACGTGCGCGACGCGACCGCCGCGCTCGAGACGCTCCAGGCCGCCGGCATCCAGCCACCGACGTCACACGCCGGGCTCCCGGAGCGACTGCTCGCCCGCTTGCGGGCGCTGCTCGCGGACACGCCGCGCCGGGCCGCCGTGTTCGACCGGGCCGCCGGTCCGGACACGCTGCTGCACGGCGATCTGTGGACCATCAACATGTTCGTAAAAGGAACCGCCGAACGGCCGCAGCTGCGCCTGGTCGACTGGGATCGCGTGGACGTGGGGCCGTTCAGCTACGACCTCTCGACGTTCTTGTTCCGCTTCCCCGCGGAGCGGCGGCCCGTGATTCTGGACTGCTACCGGGACGCCGCGGCGCGCGGCGGATGGCAGCTCGGCTCCCCGGAGGACCTCGCGCTGCTCTTCGACACCGCCGAGCGCGCGCGATATGCCAACCGCGTGATCTGGCCTGCCGTCGCACTGCTCCAGGAGCGCGCGGCCTGGGGGTTTCCCGAGCTCGCGGAGGTCGAGCGCTGGTTCCTGGCGCTCGACGGAGAAGCTCAGAGGAGGACGCTATGACGATGATCCAATCCCGCGCGGCGCTCCTGCTGCCGCTGCTGGCAGTAGTCGCGCGCGGCACGCCGCTGCGCGCTCAGACGTCGACACCGCATCTCGGCACACCGGCCGCGCCGACGTTCGTGATTCACCGCGTGACCGAAGTGCCTCGCCTTGAGGCGTTCCTCGCCGGTTCCGCGGGCGCCGAGACCAGCGCGGTCACCGACTTCCGGCAACGCGAGCCCGGCGACGGGATGCCCGTGAGTCAGGGCACGACGGCGTACCTGAGCTACGACGACGCGAACCTGTACGTCGTGTTCGTGTGCCACGACGATCCCGCGCGCGTGCGGGCGAACGTCGCCCGCCGGGAAGACATCAGCCACGACGATCACGTGGTCATCTACCTCGATACCTTCCGCGACCACAAGCGCGCCTACCGGTTCGCGGTCAATCCGTTCGGCGTGCAGCAGGACGGCATCATCACCGAGGGACAAAGCGAAGACCTGAGTTTCGACGCCGTGTGGAGCGCCGAGGGCCGAATGACCGACTCCGGGTATGTCGTGCGGATGTCGATCCCGTTCCGCAGCCTACGGTTCTCCAACGACTCGCTACAGACCTGGGGCGTCGCGCTTGGGCGAATCATCCCGCGGGAGAACGAGCGGTCCTATTGGCCGAACGTCACGAAGCGCATACGGGGCCTCGTTACCCAATTCGGCACGCTTGAGGGGCTGGCCGGCATCTCTCCGGGACGGAACGTGCAGGTGAACCCGTACTCGGTCCTAGCCCGGGCGCGGATCCTCGACGAGGGCATCCCGGCGCACGTGACGCAAGGCGACGAGCGCATCGGCGCGGATGCCAAGCTGATCCTGCACGACGCCTTCACCGTCGACGCGACGGCGAACCCCGACTTCAGTCAGGTCGAGACTGACGATCCTCAAGTGACTCTCAACCAGCGCTTCGAGGTGTTCTTTCCCGAGAAGCGGCCGTTCTTCCTGGAGAACGCGGCGTTCTTCCAGACGCCCGTGACCCTCTTGTTCTCACGGCGCATCGTCGATCCGGCCGCGGGGTTGCGGCTGACGGGTAAGGCGGGCGGCTGGGCGTTGGGGGCCTTCGCAATGAATGACCGTGCGCCCCTGCCGTCGTGGGACCCCGCCGCCGGTCGGGACGCGTGGGTCGGGGCGGCGCGCGTGGAGCGCGAGCTCGGCAAGGAATCCACAGTGGGGCTGTTGATGACCGACCGGGAATTCCTCCGAAGCTGGAAAGCTGACCGCATGTTCTCGGCCGACGGACGGTGGCGGGCCGGGAAGTACTGGTCCGTGACCGCGCAGCTCATGCGCAACGAGTCCGTCCAGGAAGACGGCGCACGGTCGGGCGACTGGGGCGTGCTGGGCGAGCTGTCGTTCAACAGCCGTCCCTTCGATTATAAAGGAAGGTACCAGGAGTTCGGACCTGGCTTTTCGGCGCCGCTGGGGTTTGTGAATCGGGTCGGTTTCCGGCGGACCGAACACGCGGCCGACTACACCGTGCGGCTGAAGAGCGGCCCGGTGACGACGTTCGGGCCCGCCGTCTCCGTGAACGCCTATTGGGATCACGAGACAGGCCAGCTCCTGGATCGGGAGACCGAGGCCCAGTTCTTGGTGGAGCTTAGAGGGAACTCCAAGCTGTTGGTCAACCGGCTCGAGGGATTCGAGCTGTTCGAGGGGATGGGGTTCCGTCCCCAAGCCACGCAGGCGGAGGTCGGCACTGAGTGGGTGAAGTGGCTCGCGGTGACCGCCTCATACATCTGGGGCACCGCCGTGAACCACGACCCGGCGGACGGTCTCCAACCTTCTCTCGAGCGCGCACGCGAGGCGGAAGTCAAAGTCACCCTCCGGCCCACATCGCAGCTTCGCATCGAGCAAAGGTACAACTACGCTGAGCTGCGGACGTCGGCAGGCTCGCGCATTGTCGGCGAGCACCAGCTTCGAGAGAAACTCAATTACCAGTTCACACCCTTGCTTTCGCTCCGCGCGATCGTGGACTGGAAGGTGAGCGACGCCGACACCACGCTCTCCGCCGAGGACGCGCGGCAGCGGAAGTGGGGGATCGACTTCCTCTTCACCTACCTCGCGCACCCAGGCACGGCCCTGTACCTCGGCTACACCGACCGGTACGAGAACCTGCAGTTCCTCCCCGGCCCGCTGCGCGAGCTCGGTCCCAGCAGGTCGCCAGACATGTCCGTGGGCCGGCAGTTCTTCGTGAAGGCGAGCTATCTGCTGCGCTTTTAACGGAGGGACACATGACGCTCGCAACCGCGTGGACGGGCTAAGATCCCACGAAAACCTAAGAGGCTAAGCCCACTCAGTGGCTTAGCCTCTTAGTCCCTTAGCCTCTGTCCCTATTCCCACTCCCTCTTCGGTCCCTTCTTGGGCCGGAACTCGTCCTCATCCGTTTCGTCAAACTCGTCGTCGAGATCATCGTAATCGTCTTCGTCGAGATCGTCTTCGTCGAGATCGTCCTCGTCCAGCTCATCATCGAAGTCTTCGTCGAGCTCCTTGTCCTCTTCGAATTCTCCGAACTCCTCGTCAACGTCGTCGCTCCTGCGCTTGAGCGACCAGTCCGTTGACGTCTCGCGGGCCTGCATTGCCCACCTCCGGCTGAGGTTTAGCCAGACGACCGAACTTCGGGACCCTGCCCTACTCTTCCAACAACGCCCGCTTCTCGCTGCGGGCCAGCTTGCGGCGTTCCGTCGCGCCGAGTAGACGCTTACGCAGCCGCAACGAGGTCGGTGTCACTTCGATCAGCTCGTCATCCTCGATGTACTCCAGCGCCAGCTCCAAGGTCACCTGGCGCGGCGGCTCCAAGATAATCATCTCGTCGGCCGCCGTGGTGCGCATGTTCGTGAGCTTCTTTTCCTTCGTGGCGTTCACGTCGAGATCACCCGGCCGCACATGCTCCGCGATGATCATCCCCTCGTACACCGGATCCCCAGGCTGTACGAACATCGTACCGCGCTCCTGAAGATTGAAGAGGGCGTAGGCCACCACCACCCCCTCCCGGTCCGCCACCATCACACCCCGGTTCCGGCCTGAGAGCGGGCCGGCCCATAAATCGTACTCGAAAAAGCGGTGGTGGATGATCCCCGTCCCTCGCGTATCCGTCAGGAACTCCGAACGATACCCCAGCAACCCGCGCGCCGGGATCTTGAACCGCATCCGCACCATCCCCAGGCCGGGGTTCTTCATGTCCAGCATCGTGGCGCGCCGCGGCCCCAGCTTCTCCATCACTACCCCGACGTACCCCTCAGGGCAATCGATCATCAGCTCCTCGTACGGCTCGAGCCGCTCGCCGTTCGGACCCTCCCGCGGGATGATCCGCGGCCGGCTCACCTGGAACTCGTATCCCTCACGCCGCATCGTCTCCATCAGGATACCGAGGTGCAGCTCGCCTCGGCCCGATACGGTGAAGGCATACGCAGTGTCTGTGTCCTCCACCCGCAGGGCGACGTTGCGCTCCAGCTCCCGATACAGCCGCTCGCGCAGTTGCCGGCCGGTCACGAACTTGCCCTCGCGCCCCGCGAGCGGCGAGTTGTTGACCAGCACGTCCACCGAGATCGTCGGCTCCTCGACGGCGATGCCGGCCAGCCGGTCGAGGTGATCGGGCGCCGTCACGGTCTTCCCAATTTCGACACCGGCAAGCCCCGCCACGGCGACGATCTCGCCGGCAGCCGCCGTCTCGAGCTCGGCGCGCTCCAATCCCTCGAAGGCGAACAGCTTCACGATCTTGGCTTGCTCGAACGCGCCGTCGCCCACAGGACCCGGCTCGCCGATCGGTAGTAACGCGACCGTGTCCCCGACGTGCACCTGGCCCCGCTCGATGCGCCCGATCCCGATCCGCCCCAGGTAGGACGAGTAGTCGAGCGTCGAGATCAACATCTGGAACGGGCCGGCCTCCGTGGCCTTGGGCGGTGGAATCGTGCTCAGAATCGTGTCGAACAGGGGTGTCAACGTGGTCCCCGGCTCGGCGAGCTCCAGCGTCGCCGTGCCCAGGCGACTCGACGTATAAAGGAAGGGGCAGTTGAACTGCTCCGGCGTGGCCTCCAGATCCATGAGCAGCTCCAGCACCTCATCATGCACGCGCATCGGCTCGGCGTCGGGCCGGTCGATCTTGTTGACCAGCACGATCGGCTTCAGACCGAGCGCGAGCGCCTTCCCCGCGACGAACCGCGTCTGGGGCATCGGCCCCTCAGCCGCATCCACGAGGAGCAGGAAGCCATCCACCATTCGCAGGATGCGTTCGACTTCGCCGCCGAAATCGGCGTGCCCCGGGGTGTCCACGATATTGATTTTCGTGTCGCCCCAGCGAACCGAAGTGTTCTTTGCCAGGATCGTAATTCCGCGCTCCCGCTCGAGCGGATTCGAATCCATGACGCGCTCCGCCACCTGCTGATTGGCGCGGAACACACCCGCCTGGCGGAGCATCTGATCCACCAGCGTGGTCTTGCCGTGATCGACGTGGGCGATGATGGCGATGTTACGGATTTTCACAGGCTTACGTCCTGACAGGCGCTGAATTGTGAGGGGCGCAGTATAGAAGAGGAGCCTGGAAAATACAAGGCTGAAGGGTCGGCCCTAACCAGCCTTCCGCTTCCGCAACTCTGCCTCCAGCAACTCCCGCCGCAGGATCTTGAGTGCAGCGCTCTTGGGCAGTTCGCTCATGAACTCGATCTCGGCAGGCACCTTGTATGCAGCGAGGCTCTTCCGGCAGTGCGTCACGATCTCTTCGGCCGTCGAGCTCATGCCCGACCGGAGGACGACGAACGACTTGACCGTCTCGCCGCGCCGGGGATCGGGCACGCCGATCGTCGCCGCCTCGAGCACGGCAGGATGGCTCATGAGCGCGCGGTCGACCTCGTCCGGGTAGACCTTGTAGCCACTCGCATCAATCATCTCCTTCTTACGCCCGACGATCTTGAAGAACCCGTCGGCGTCCATCACAGCCAGGTCGCCGGTGTAGAGCCAGCCGTCGCGGAGGACGTTCGCCGTTTCCTCCGGCTTCTTCCAGTAACCATCCATCACCTGCGGACCCCGGATCAAGAGCTCGCCCTCCTGACCGGGGGGGAGGTCGCGGACCCCGGTCTCCATGTCCACGATGCGGCAGTCGGTGTTCACGATCGGCACACCGATGGTCCCGATCTTTCGCAACCCGTTGAGCGGATTGATGTGCGTCACCGGCGACGTCTCGGTGAGCCCGAATCCCTCGCAGATCTTGCCGCCCGTCAGCGCTTCGAAGCGCTCCTGGACGTCCACCGACAGCGGGGCGGAGCCCGAGACGCACACCGCAACGCTCGAGAGGTCGCGACGCGCCACACCGGGAAACTGGTTGATCGCGTTGAAGAGGGCCGGCACGAGCGGAGCGATCGTGACGCGGTGCCGCTCGATTGCCTTCACGAGTGCGGGGACATCACGCGGGTTGGGAAGCAGCACCATCGTTGCGGCCAGGTGGACGGGGAGATTCATGCAGACCGTCATTCCGAACACGTGGAAGATGGGGAGCGCGGTGAGCATCACCTCCCGCCCATCGCGGAGCGCCGGCAGCCACGCGCGCGCCTGCTGGACGTTGTACGAGAGGTTCCGGTGGGTGAGCATGGCGCCCTTGGAGACGCCCGTCGTGCCGCCCGTGTACTGGAGCACTGCGACATCGTCGAGGCCCAGGCTGACCGCTGGGGGCCGGGGGGCCGTCTCCGCGATGAGGCGCTTGAAGAAGTGAATCCCTGGACCGGACTTGACCTTCGCGATGGCGGGGTGCGGCTTCTGCCGCTTGAGCTTGAGCGGCGCGAGCACGTTGAGCGGGAACCGCAGGTACTCCGGGATCGACGCGATGACGTAGTCCGAGATCGGCAACCGCGAGCGATGATCCTTGATTTTCTGGTCGTAGGTGAAGTCCGCGACCACGGCGACCGTGCACCCGGAATCCTTCCATTGGTGCTCCATCTCCGGCGCCGTATAGAGCGGGTTCGTAAGAACGACCTGCCCGCCGAGCCGCACGACTGCGTAATAGGCGATCACCGTTTGGGGAAGATTGGGCAGCTGTATGGCCACCCGCGTGTCTTTCGCAACGCCGAGCCCCGCAAGTGCGGTGGCGAGGCGATCCACCTGGTCCTTCAGTTCACGATAGGTGAGCCGACCGTTGAGGAACACCACCGCGATCGTGTCAGGGTAGCTCGCCGCCGCGCGCTCGAGGAACTGAGGAAGTGTGAGATCCGCGAAGGTCGCGTCGCGCGGCACGCCGGGATCGTACTGGTTGTACCAGGGCCGGTCGTGCATGGAGCCCTCGCGAAAGGGGCGTTCGTCTACTCGCACGTCGGATCCCGCTCCACCTGCACAGTCACGTGCGCAATTCCCAACGCCCGCATCCTGTCCTGCACCGCCTCCAGCACGGGTTGATTGTCGGTCGGGTTCTTCACCACGAGATGCCCACTCATCGCCACGACCCCGCTCGTCACGGTCCACAGATGCAAGTCGTGGACTGATTCAACACCTGGCACCGACGCGATGCGCTCGTGCACGTCCGACAGCGCGATGTGTCGGGGCGTTGCCTCGAGCAGGACGTCCGTGCTTTCCTTGACCAGGCGCCAGGCGCTGACAAGGACCAGGGCACCGATCAGCACCGAGATGAGCGGATCGGCCACGATCCAGCCGGACGTGAGGACGATGACCCCGGCAACGAGCGCGCCCACCGAGCCCAACAGATCGCCGAGCACGTGCAGGTACGCGCCCCGCTGATTGAGCGAGTGCTCGTGGCCGCGGTGCAGCACCACGACGGCGGCGAGATTCGCGACAAAGCCGACGGCCGCGACGCCGAGTAGCAACGGCCCGTTTACCAGTTGCGGAACATGCAGACGGTGCCACGCCTCGATCCCGATGCCGATCGCGATGGCGAACAACACAGCGCCGTTGATCAGTGCCGCCAGGATCTCCAGTCGCATGAACCCGAACGAGCGCTCGGGCGTCGCCGGCCGTTGCGCGATCCACGCCGCGATCAACGCCAGACCGAGCGCTGCGACGTCGGCGAGCATGTGCGCGGCATCGGCAAGGAGCGCCAGCGAGCCTGCGAGCCACCCGCCGATCAGCTCGACCAGCATCACGACCGCCGTGATCGCGAGGGCCAGCATCAAGCGGCGTCGAGTCTCGACGTTGATGGGCGCGCGATAGGTGCAGTGGGCTTCAGCGGGGAGCACGGATGTTTCCTCGGCGCAAATCTAATACTATTAGGCCGTGAACGTCCTGGGTCTGCGGCTGCTGGCTGTCATCGTGCTCGTCGCGGCCAACGCATTCTTCGTCGCGGCCGAATTCGCGCTCGTCGCGGCGCGCCGCACGCGGATCGAAGCGATGGCCCGGCGCGGCGACCGCAAGGCCCGCACCGTGCGCAAGGCGCTCCAGGACCTCTACCGCCAGCTCTCCGCGGCGCAGCTCGGCATCACCGTCGCCTCCATCTTGCTTGGCTATGTCGCCGAGGATACCGTCGCACACCTGTTCCGCGACTGGTTCTCGTCGCTCCCAAGTAGCCTTGACTTCCTCACCCGCGGCGGCATCGCCTCCGTCACCGCGGTGGCGGTCATCTCATTCCTGCACGTCGTGTTCGGCGAGCAGGCCCCGAAAGCGTGGGCCATCACCTACCCGGAACGTACGAGCCGCTGGGTTGCGGCGCCGCTGATCGTCTTCTCGTGGATCACCCGGCCGTTTACGGAGCTGCTGAACTGGAGCTCGAACCTGCTGGTGCGCATGCTCGGCATCAAGAGCACTAACCCCGAGCATGACCGCGTGCATTCGCCGGAAGAGATCCGTATGCTGGTCGAGCAGAGTCGCAAGACGGGCGGCCTGGGCGCCGGCGACGCGCGCCTGTTGGAAGGCGTCTTCGAGTTCAGCGAAAAGAATGCGCGCGAAGTGATGACGCCACGCACGCAGATCGTCGCCTTGCCCGCCGAGGCATCCCTCGCGGAGGCCGCGGATCGCGTCGCGGCGGCGGGACGATCGCGTTATCCGGTGACGGGCGAATCGCTGGACGACGTGGTCGGCATCGTGCACGCCAAAGACATCCTGCGCGGTTTGCTGTCCGGCTCGGAGGCGCCCGTGCAAGACATCGCTCGGCCCGCCTTCTTCGTCCCCGGCACGCGTGAGGTGGAAGACGTCCTGGCGGACATGAAACGCCAGAAGGTACATCTCGCCATCGTGCTCGATGAGTTCGGCGGCACCGCCGGGCTGGTCACGATGGAGGATCTGCTCGAGGAGATTGTCGGGCCGATCTACGACGAGTATGACCAAACGCCGGCGCCGGCGCCGGGGACCGTGGCGAGCAGCGGGGGGGCGGGGGGCGGCGTGCCGATTCTGGCTGGCAGTGCGGAGATCAGCGACGTCAATCGGGTGCTCAAGCTCCACCTCGATGATGCGGACTACACCACGATTGGCGGACTGCTGTTCGGGCGGCTCGGCCGCCTGCCGAAGGTGGGCGACCGCGTCAACCTGCAGGGCGCGACGTTCGAGATTCTGGAAATGGATGGCCGGCGTGTGGGGCGAGTGCGCGTGTGGCCGGCGACCACGCACGTGCCCGAGCCGTCGAGCTAATCTCCCTTTAGCTGCCGGGCGACCACCAACTGCACGGCCAGTTCCAGCGATGCCCGCATCGATCCGGGATCGGCGATGCCTTTCCCCGCGATGTCGAACGCCGTACCATGATCGGGTGAGGTGCGAATAAAGGGCAACCCGAGCGTCACGTTCACGCCTGTCCCAAAACCCGAGACCTTCAGCGCCGTCATGCCCACATCGTGATAGGGCGCGAGCACGGCGTCGAACTCACCGCGCAGCGCGCGCACGAACACGGTGTCAGCGGGCAGCGGGCCCGCGGCGTCGAGCGCCGACGCAGCGGGCCGCAGCAGGCGGTCGTCCTCGTCACCGAACAGCCCACCCTCACCCGCGTGCGGGTTGAGCGCGCACAGCGCCAGGCGCGGCGAGGTGATGCCCCACCACTGCCGCAGCGCGTCAATCGCGATGCGCCCCGCCTGCACGACGCGCTCGGTCGTGACTGCCGCGATTGCGTCCCGCAGCGAGAGGTGCGTCGTCACGAGCACGACCCGCAGCCGCCCCGTCGTCAACATCATTGCGACCGGGATATCACCGGCGATATGTGCGAGGAATTCAGTGACGCCGGGAAAGCGATAGCCTGCGCCGTGCAGCGCCAGCTTGTTGACGGGTCCCGTGACGATCGCGTCTGCTTCACCGGAGAGAGCGAGCCGCGCAGCGGCCTCGATGTTCTGCGCGGCCGCCCGGCCGGCCTCGAGGTCACTCGGCGTCTTCCCCGCGACTCCCCCTCCGTCCTCCCAGCCACCGACGATGCGGACGTCGGCATCGAGCGGCTGTCGCAGCGCTTTGCGCACGACTTCGGGGCCGATCCCGCGGGGATCGCCAACGGCAACCGCCAGACGCGGCCGAGGAGGTGCCAAGGCTAGAGTCTGATGTCGATGTAGATCTGGCGGCGCAGTTGGTCGACGAAATGCCGGATCGCGAGCTGATCACCGAGCGACTGGCGGATGCGCAGCTTGACGTCTTCGAACGACAACTCACCGGCATCATGGCGAGCGGTCACTTCCAGGACCACGAACTTCCGCCGTGGAGTGTCGGCGCCTTCCGCGATCACCGGCTTCAGCCCTACGGTCGTGTCGCTCGAGAAAACCTTCTGGTATTCAGGTGGGAGATCCGTGAGCGGGGCCTCTTCCGCGAGCCTCGGCTCCTGCGGATCGGCGTAGATCTTCGCCAGTGAATCGAAGGAGGCGCCTGCGCTGCCACGCGCGAGAGCGTCGTGCAGCGAATCCGCCCGGTGCCGGGCGATCGCGATCTGTCCCGCACTGATTTCGGGAGTTATCAGGATGTGACGGGCCAATATCTCGGCGGGCTGCGTTCGCTCGACGTTGATGATGTGGAACCCGAACGTCGTCTCGACCGGTCCGGCGATTTCTCCCGGGCGGACACGAAATGCGACGTCCTCGAACTCCTTCACCATCAGGCCGCGGCGGAACCAACCCAGCTCACCGCCCTGCGCCGCAGAGGCGCTGTCGCCCGAAAACCGCTTCGCCGCCGCCGCGAAATCGCCGCCGTGCCGCAGCTGCACGACGAGCGACTCGGCGAGCTGCAGCGCACGCAGCCGAGCCGCTGAATCCGGCACTGGCTTGAGGACGATCTGGCGGAACGAGACCGTCGCGGGTCGCTTCGGCTGCTGATCCTTGTTTTGCTCCCAGAATTCGCGCATTTGTGCGTCGGTCGGCGGAATCGGGCGCAGCTTCCCCTTCTGGCGCTGCGCCTCGATCAGGCGCTGCGCGTACAGCTGCCGGCGCTGCTCGTCGGCCAGCCACCTGCGCCACTCCTCGACCGACCCGAAGCGCGCTTGGCGAATCTGATCGCGGAAATCGTTCTCCGAGCTGAATTGTTTGCGGACATTCTGATACGTCTGCTCCACCTGATCGAGGACTTCCTGGTCGGTCACCTTGATCGATGTATCGCGCTCTGCCTGCTGCACCAGGATTTCCAGCTCGATCAGGCGGTCGAGGATTTGGCGCCGCAGCGTGGCCAGCGCGGCGGAATCCGTAGGCAGCGTCTGCCCCTGGGCCTGCTGCTGGACCATCTCTTCTTCGATTTGCGACGCCAGGATCGGACGCGTCCCCACGACCGCCACGATGCGATCGAGTGTTTGCGCCGAGGCGGCCGCCGTGACGGCGCAGGCGACCAGGAGTACGAGCAGAGCTTTCATCGCGGCGTCTGCCTCCTCGTCGTGTCGATCGGCGCCGGTCCCGGTGCGGGAGTCATACGCGGCGCTCCGGACGCCTGGGTGGAATCGGACCGAATCTCCTGGCCCCGCTCCACCGCGCGCCGCACTCCCGCCGCGTCCACGTTCCAGCGCGCCTGTGCGAGCAGCGTATCGGCGAGGAACGCCGGCAGTGGGAAGAAGCGCGCCCGTCCATGGAACACGCGATCGAAGTAGTCGTTCACGCGCCCCAACGCGAAATTGACGCGGTCCGCCTGCGACTTACCGCTCGAATCGCGGAGCGCCTGGGGTGTCAGATTGAGAATCGACGTGATCATGGCCAGCGTGGAGTCATGCTCGTCGCGGACACGCTGCCAGTCCGCCGCGGTCAGCGTGACCCGGGCGGAGTCTGCCTGCTCCAGCATCAGCTGTTGCTGCGCGAGTGACTTCAGGAACTGGTTGATTTGCTCGTCGTTCGCCTGCGGCAAGGCGTTCAGGATCTGTGGATCGAGCGCGTTGAGCCAGCGGGCGAAGTCCCGGACCCGCAGCGATCCGCCACGGTACTTGACGAGCACGCGGCTACTGGAGCGCGCCGCGTCGATATCCTGCGCGGCGGCTTTCGCGTACGCGGGCGCCCGGCTCACCGGTTCGATCTTGCGCTTGATGAGCAGGCTGTCGACGTACAGCGAGTCGCCATGCCGGCTCATTCGATCCTGCAGCCCGATGCGGAAGGAATCCCGTACCTCGGCCAGCGGCGGACGGCGGATGATATGATACCCGAACTGGCTCTTCACCACCTCGCTGACGCCGCCGGGCGCGAGCTGCCAGGCCGCGTCATCGAATTCGGGCACGAACTGGCCCCGCGTTGAGAGCCCCAGCGATCCGCCATCGACCTTCGACGTCGGATCCTCCGAATACCTCGAAGCGAGCTGCGCAAAGCGAGCGCCGGCCGTGCGCGCCTGTGGCAGCACCTGCTCGGCCTGGCGGCGCTTTTGGCCATCGATGCGCGCCAATGCGTTCGTGTCAGTCGCGCCACTACCCTGGCTTGGCGCCACCCGAAACAAAATGTGTTGGAACACCCGGTAGGAGCCCGTCTGGTACGCGGAATCCACCTGCTGCGCTGTGAGGTCATGACGCGCGGTGAGCCGGTCGTGGAATCGCTGCCACTTGAGCCGGGACACGACGGGCCACATCGCGGTGGCGGCCGTCGCCGAGTCACGCAGATCCTTCCCGCTCGCCAGCGCTTCCGCGAACAGCGAGTACTCCACCCAATAGCGCGACACGCGACCGAGGGTCATCGGATCGAGCGGCACCTGTTTGCTTTCGCCGGCCCAGCCGCCGAGCCGTTCCACCGTCAAGGTCTGGTCGTTGGCGCGGGCGACGACGTCCGCGCGCGGCGAGAATGCGTCGCGCAGGGCGTCGCACCCGAACAGCGTCAGCGAGGTCAGCGCCAGCAACACCAGACTCAAACGTCGCATCCCTTTCCTCTTTCCCGTGTTAACCGTGATGGTTCCGCAGAACGGCCGTGAGCGCCCGGACCAGGCCGGGGCCGATTGACTCTCCGCCGAGCCGGCGGAGCCTGAGGGAGAGCGGCATCGCGCGCCGCACATCGGCTTCGAACTGCACCGCCTCGAGGGCCACCTGCAGGCCCGCCAACCGTGGCGACGCGTCCCGCCGGAATATGAGCCGCGCTTCGTCGCCCTTGATCAGGACCGTCTCCAGACCGACCTGGGCACCCAGCGCGCGCAGCGCAGCGACGAGCAGGAGCCGCTCGGCGGCCGCCGGTAATCGCCCGAAACGGTCACGCAGCTCGTCACGAACGGCTTCAATCTCACCTGGTTGCTCAGCCCGCGCCAGCCGCCGGTACAGATCGAGCTTCGCGTCATCGTCGGCGACGTACTCATCCGGCAAATGCGCCGGCGCGTCCAGCGTCACATCGGGCGGCGTCCACGCGTCCCCCGTCCCCCGTCCCGAATCGCCCGTCTTCAGCCCGCGCACCGTTTCTTCTAGCCACCGCAGATACATGTCGAACCCGACGGCCTGCACGTGTCCTGATTGCTCGCCGCCGAGCAGATTTCCGGCCCCGCGCAGCTCGAGATCGCGCAGCGCAATCCGATAGCCCGATCCCAGATCAGTATGATGCTCGAGTACCTGCAAACGTTCCTCCGCCTGCAAGTCCACCTGATCCGGCACGAGGAGGTAACAGAACGCGCGCCGGTGGCTGCGCCCCACGCGTCCGCGCAGCTGATACAGCTGGGCGAGGCCGAAGCGGTCGGCGCGGTCCACGATCATCGTGTTGGCGTTGGGCACGTCGAGGCCTGATTCGACGATCATCGTGGACACGAGAATGTCCACCTCGCCACGCACGAACTGGCCCATGACGGCCTCGAGATCGGTCTCGCGCATTTGTCCGTGCGCCACCGCGAGCCGCGCGCGCGGCGCCAGCGACCGCACGCGTGCGGCGATAGTCTCGATCGTCTCGATGCGGTTGTGGACGAAATAGACCTGCCCGCCGCGATCCAGCTCGCGCGCCATCGCCTCCTCGAGGAGCGCATCGTCCCATGGCTCGACGAACGTGAGGACGGGAGAACGGTCCTTCGGCGCTGTCTCGAGCAGCGCCAGGTCACGCAGGCCGGCCAGAGACAGGTGCAGGGTGCGCGGAATCGGTGTGGCGGTCAGCGTCAGCACGTCCACGCTCAACTTGAGCGCCTTCAGGCGCTCCTTGTGGCGCACGCCGAAGCGGTGCTCCTCGTCGACGATCAACAGGCCAAGATCCTTGAACGTGACGTCGGGGGACAGCAACCGATGGGTTCCAATGACGATGTCGACTTCGCCGGCGGCGAGGCGCTGCACCATCGGCGCGGTCTCCTTCGTGGTCCGAAACCGGGACAGCACCTCGATGCGCACCGGGTAGTCGGCGAGCCGCTCGCGAAAAGTGCGCCCGTGCTGCTCGGCGAGAATCGTCGTGGGCACGAGGACGGCGACCTGCTTCCCTGCCTGCACCGCCTTGAAGGCGGCGCGCACGGCGACCTCCGTCTTTCCATACCCCACGTCGCCGACGAGCAGCCGGTCCATCGGGCGGGCGCGCTCCATGTCCCGCTTGACCTCGTCTGACGCCCGCCGCTGGTCCGGCGTGTCTTCATAAAGGAAGGCGGATTCAAGCTCGCGCTGCCACGGCGTGTCGGGAGGAAACGAGAAACCCGTGGCAAGTTGCCGTCGGGCGTACAGATCCAGCAGCTCCGCCGCCATAGCCAGGATCGCGGCCCGCGTCTTGTCACGCTGCCGCTGCCACGTCGTGGCGCCGAGCCGGTGCAGGCGCGGCGGCGGCGCGTCGCCATCGCCCACAGTTCTATATGGTTCCAGCTGATCGATACGATACAGGGGCACGTTAAGTCGATCGCCCCCTTCGTACTCCACCACCGCGACCTCGAGCGTCGCACCGTCTGCACCCACCGCGATCGTTTGCAGGCCGCGGTAAATGCCGATCCCATGTTCGAGGTGGACGACGTATCCGCCGGGCGTCAGCGGCCGCGATGCGGCCGTCGTCACAGCACTCCGGTAGCGGCGCGGCCGCCGCAACCGTCGAGCGCGCCGGAAGATCTCATGGTCGGTGAGCACCCGCAGCGTCGGCAGGTTGAATCCGCCATCGAGGGCGCCCACCGCGAGCGTAGCCCGATCAGGACCGAGCAGCTCTTCCAACCGTTCCAGTTGCCCCTCGTTGTCGCAGAGAATCACTGTCGGCGGCGGCTCGGCGACGATCTGCCGCAGTCGCTTCAAGTCGCGGTCCACGTGCTCGGGAGGCGCGAGCGGGAAGCGCTGCTCCGTCTCGGCGTCCGACAGAGCGATCCGCGCAAGGCCGGTCAGCCGCGCGCGCCACGCCCCCGGTTCGAGGAGCAGGTCCTGGCGCGGGGGCGGCTCCTCTCCCATCCGGCGAGCGACTTCGAGATGGTGCGCGGCATCGGCCCAGGCTCGCTCGACCTCTCGCTCCACGGCGGATTCCTGATCAGTGAGGACGATCGTGTCCGTCGGGAGTAACTCGAGCAGGTTGCTGCGCCGCGACCCTGCCGAGCGAGTCGCATCGAGCTGCTCCGATTTCACCGGCAGAACGGTCACACGATCCAGCGCGTCTCCCGAACGTTGCGTGTCGAGATCGAAGCTGCGGACGGAGGCGACCTCGTCGCCCCACCATTCGATGCGCGCCGGCGTCGCCATACCGAATCCGTAGACGTCGAGAATCCCGCCACGAACGCTGTACTGGGCAACTTCGGTGATGGTCAGGACGCGCTCGTATCCCATCCCGTCGAGCCGCTGCGCTGTGTCGGTGAGACTTCTTTCCTCTTTGCTGACCTCGATCAGCAGCCTTCGCTGCTCGAGAGCCGCCGGCACCGCCGTCTGTTCGGCGCTGGCTCGCGCTGTCGTGATCAGGATTCGCACCGCTCCCCGCAGCAGCGCCTCGAGTGTCTCGATGCGCTCGCCCGCGAGCTCGTAATGCGGCTCCTCGGCGCCTAGTGACTCGCGCTGCGGATAGAGCGCCGTCGTGTCGGGTCCAAGGAGTGTTTGCAGATCCGCAAGCCAGCGCTCCCCGTCGGCCGGGGTGGGAGCGATGACGGTAAAGACGCGCTGCGGCAGCGCCCGAGCGAGCGCAGCGACCAGCACCGCCGCGCTGGAGCCGGGAAGCCCACCTACGCCGATGCGCTTTCCCGGCAAAGGGAGGCGCCCGATGAGCGAGCGCGTGGCGGGAAGGTCCTGGAACCTCTCGAGCAGAAAGTCGAGCGGCATCAGCGTGTCCGGGTCGCGACCCCCAGCTCCGCGGCGGCGAGCAGCAACGCCAGGACGAGCAGCATC
>WNFU01007886.1_pt1 | contig 19570 bp, 14 predicted proteins | sample 5400121 | NCBI WGS metagenome assembly WNFU01 (sample SAMN13153360, study PRJNA577476) | soil metagenome | isolation source: 100 cm soil or saprolite under grassland replicate 1 | place: USA:California | collected 2016-06-15 | reverse complement strand
CCGGTGGCTAAACTCAGGCTGCTGGACAAGCTAACCTCTCATTTCCGTTTCTCGCACCCTCAAAACGGGAACTCCGACTTTGTTGGACTTGATTTGCTATCGTGCAGTCCCGGACTCAGACCCGGGAGCAGAGTCCCGGGAACGGAGTCCGGCCAAACACTTGTTCACTCCGGAAATCCGTCCCGCCGCCTACTTGACGGACGGATCCGCGGGCAGGCCGAGTTTTTTGTAGAGACCTCGCCTCGCGGCCTTGTCGGTCTCGAGAATTTTCCGGGCGTAGGTGGCGACGGCCATGGCCTTTTCACGCGGCACAACAATAACGCCGTCGCCATCGGCCGCGATTACGTCACCCGGCCGGACCAGCACGCCGCCCACCACCACCGGACGATTGATGGATTCAATTTCATTGCGACCGGGCCGAATGCCGCGGCCCGGGCGGCGGAAGTAGAGCGGCATTTTCTCGGTGGTGACTTCATCGGTATCGCGCGCCGTGGCGCCGGTGACGACTCCGACGCAGCCGGCGAGTTTCCAGGTCATGATGTTGTTCGAGCCAATCGACCCCACGTCGGCATTCGACGTGTCTTCGATCACCAAAGCGCTGCCCGGCCGCAGCACGGACTTGAATGGTTCGCCGGAGCGGTGGCGATACCATTCCGATGCCCAACGATCATAATCCTCCACGCTGCGTTGCCCGGCGGGCGCTTCCTGAGTCGGGACGTAACGAGCCGTGACGGCGATGCCGATGAACCGGTGGGCGAATTTTTCTGTATCGCGCCAGAGCGGGTGAACGTCTGCGTCCATCAAACCGACGTTCTGCAAACCCACGGCGTCCATGCCGTCGCAGACATCCGCGACGCGCAAGCCCTGGAATGCCTCGAGCAGCTTTTGATCTTCGTCGGCCGAATACACGCGCGTGGCGATAAAATTTGTGCCCGCGCGCAGGGCACTCGCCTCCGGCGGCGGTTCCGCGCCGCTGACGGCCGGTGCCGCCGGCGCAAGTCCAATGAAGAGGACAACCGGAAAAGGGAATTGGAGGGGAGATTTCATTGCGGAATTTTGTAAAGACCGCCAATTCCGTCCAACAAGAAAAAGCAACCCTGTTGCCGCGGGGCGTTGTCGGGTTGTCGGGGTCGCGGTCTTGCTTTGTAGGCGCTCTCAGCCGCCGCGCCGGGCGGTGCGGCGATGCGGGCCCATTGCTGACCGACCCCTAAAGGAAGACTTCACTGGCTTTCGCCGTGCTTCTCGACGCGTACCTTCGGTTGTGTCTCCGCCGCGGCGGGAAATTTGCCGGCTACCCCTTCCCGGAGGGCAGTCGCCGGAAGATCTCGTAGATCGCGTGATTCGAGAGCGAGACGACAAACAAATTGCCGTTGGGTCCCGTTTCGATGTCGGTGCCGACACCAAAGTCCGTCCCGATGAGCAGGCTTTCGCTCTCTGTGATATTAAACTTGGCCGTGTTATCGGCCACGCCATCCTCGAGGCGCGGATCGGTGGGAACAATCGTGCGGCCATTGCCGGCCAATCGAAAACGAAAGAGGTAGCCATTGGCCAGGGTTGGCCGCGCAGCGCCGACAAACAAATCTCCCTCGAACTCGGGTCCGAGCCCTTTGCCGTTCACAAACCCGATTCCCGCCGGGGCCACGGCGTATTTCCAACTGAATTCCGAGTCGCGATAATGCGCCCCCGGCAGCATGAACAGCCGCGACAACGCTTCTTCGGGTGTGTCGGCCAGCAGCGTGGGCGGCCAGCGGAGTTGTTGCAGCCCGAAAAAGGCCGGGTCGGTCTCAATCGCCTTGAACTCGGCCACGCGGCTGACCGGGCCCATGATTTGTATCCAGCCGCCGTTCAGTCCGGCATCCACGCGACGGAGTTCGTCGAACGAGTCGTCGCCATTTTCCTGAAGCCAGAGCTGCCCCGACCTGGGATCGAACGCCATGCCGAAGGTGTTGCGGATGCCGTAAGCGAAGATTTTTTGCAGGTTCGCCCCGACTTCGCCCGACATGGACGCGCCCACGGCAAAAAACGGATTGTTGGCGGGCGCTGTGCCGTCGTCGTTCAGACGGAGAATGACCCCGGTGAGGTGGGCGTTATCCGGTTCCGGTCCGCCGAACTGGTCGTCCTGAACGATCGGACCGGGGCAGGTTTCGGCCGGACCGCAAGGAAGATTTTGCACAAAGCCACGACGCCCGTTGTCGCCGATGACGATGTAGAGCTTGCGATCGGGGCCAAAGCGGATCACGCCGCCGTTGTGATTGCCGCGCGGCGTCTGGCCGGCGTCGGCCTGAAAGGCGTGGAGGTGGATGAGATTCTGTTCGAGGCTGAGCGCCGAGCCATCCCAGGTAAAGCGGTCCACGCGATTTCCCAACAACGGAGTGTTGGTGACCACGGACGTGTCGGCGCCGGTCGAACTTTCAGTCCAGTAAAGGTAAACGCGCGGGTTGGACGGGAAATCCGGGTGGAGGGCGATGCCCAGCAGGCCGCGTTCGGAGTTGGAGTTGACCGGCAAATCGAGCACGGTCGAGGTCAATTCGCCGTTCACAAACCGCTGGACTCGCCCCGTTGCTTTCTCGAGCACGAGCATATCATTGGCGCCGATGAATGCCAGACTGGTGGGCGAGTCCAGGTTCGTCGTGATGGTGCGCACGCCCAAATGCGGATGGAGAAGGCGCGGACCGGTGCCTTGAGCCTGGCCGTTCCATGCTGCGTGCGTCCCCACAATGAGAGCCGCGCAGAGAGTCGATTTCAAACCAGTGACCAGTTTTTTTTGTTCGCGAGTTTTCATAATCATATTAGATGAGAGCAGGGCATCGAACTCAGGGTTCCAGGCGGCCGGGTGGGGTCTTCACCCCATACCCGCAGCGAGGCGGGAAGGATGATTCGGAAAGAAAAGGTGTCCGTTCCGAAAGGTGTCGGTTTTTGGGGACTGAACCGGGACTGAACCTTTTCTCTCCTTTTTTCTTTTCACTGCGTCCGCGCTCGATCACTCCGGTGTCACGCCTTGGATTGCAGCCGTCGCCACGCTTCTTTCACGACCCAACCGGATTTTTCCAATGCTTCTTCGGCAGTTGCCGGGTCCACGGCGGCCAGTTCGCGCACGATTCGCACGGCCCGGTCGCGCAGCTTCAGGTTGCTTGGATTCAGGTCCACCATCAGGTTGCTGATGACTTTGCCGGTCCGCACCATCGCCAGCGTGGTGAGGATATTCAAAATCAGTTTCGTTGCCGTGCCCGACTTAAGCCGCGTGGAGCCGGTCAGGATTTCCGGGCCGACGTTCGGCGCAATGACGAGGTCGGGCCGGTTGCGCCGGGGAATTTCCAGGTGCGGATTGAAGCAGAGCAAAATGGTTTTCGCGCCGCGCCTCTTTGCCGCCCACAACGCGCCCCAGACAAATGGCGTCCGGCCGCTGGCGGCGATGCCGACGACCACGTCCCGGCGATTCACGTCCCGGAACTGGATCGCCCGCGCGCCGGCGGGCGCGTCGTCTTCGGCGCCTTCAACGGATTCCCACAAGGCGCGCTGTCCGCCGGCGATGATGCCTTGCACCCTATCGGGCGGAGCGCGAAAGGTGGGCGGACATTCGCTGGCATCCAGCGCGCCGAGCCGTCCGCTCGTGCCGGAGCCGATGTAGAACAACCGGCCGCCTCGCTGGAATGCGCGCGCGGTGAACTTCACTGCCAGCTCAATTCTCTTTCGTTCCGCAAGGATGGCCGGCGGAATTTTTTCGTCTTCGGTCAGCATCAGCATGATGGCTTCCGCGATGGAAAGTTTATCCAGGTTCATGGAGCGCGGATTGCGCTGTTCGGTCGGCGAACGCTGCAAGGATTCCAGCGAAGGGAAAGAGGGCCGGTCCAATGGGGAACGATCTGATGGGGAAGTCGGACGGTTGACCCACGAGCCGGGGCTCGCGGGGACGTTCGCTCCAGCGTTTGGAAACTGGCGCTTGGCCAGTTCGACGGCGCCCCAGACACTCTCCCGCAGGAGCGGAGTCACGACGCTGTTCGGCCAGGATTTGTGCAGGAGACCGGCGACCTTTTTTGCGAAGCGCGGCTGCCGGAGCAGCACCCCGCCGGCAAGGACGAACTGGACCGGCGCGCCGGGCTTTACGAGCCGTTGCGCGCAACTCACGGCGTCCCCGGCCAGGCTGTGGGCCGCCCCTTCCAAAATGTCCGCGGCGATTTTATCGCGATTGGACCACGCGTTGAAGACTTCCACCGCCACTGCGGCGACGTCGTCTTTTCCGGCCTTTTGCACCCAACCGATCAAATCGTCGGGTTCATTGAGTTGGAGTTTGCGCAGTATCCGCCGGCCCAGTTCCGACCACTCGCCGTCCCGGTCGTAGTAATAAACGACGGCTTTCAACGCGCGGAGGCCGATTTCAAAAGCGCTTCCCTTGTCGCCGAGGATGTGGCCCCAGCCGCCGACCTTGGCGCTTTTGCCGTCGGCGGTTTGGCAGAAACAACATGAACCGGTGCCGCTCAAGACAAGCACACGGCAGGCTACAAGTTGCGCGTTGCGGCCGGTGCCGCGGGGAGCGGGTCGGGTCGGCGCGGTTTCCGCCGCCGCCAGCGCCGTTTCCAGATCGTTGGTCGCATAACAGGGGACGTGCGGCCAGACTTTAGCCGCGGCGCGCAGAATACGTTTGCGGTCCGCTTCGGTGCGCGCGCCGGCCATGCCAATGGCGATCGCGGCCGGCTTCGGCAGGGCACTGGCAATGGCGCGATAATGACGCAGCAGTTGGGTATCGTCGAGCAGTCGCAGATTGGCGGGTCCGAATCTGCCCTGCCAAAAAATGGTCGGTTCATCTTGAGCGATGACAACGGAGGTGCGCGAGCCGCCGCATTCGATCCCGAGAAAGAGAGGTTCTGCGCTCGTTTCCGGACTTCTTGTCATCCAGTGAAGTATTTTCCGATCAGCCTCTTTTGCAAGGCCAATGGGCTGGTTGCGCCGGCTGGAAATGCCAGTGCCACCTCCGGCCCTGGTTCATCGTCCTGTCCGCGGGTCCCCAATCGCTCCGGAACCGGTTTTTGAAGAAGGGAAGAAACCTGCGGGCGGATGGCCGCTCAATGGATCTGGCTGAGCAAATAAAGGAGGTAGGCAAACCCGGCTGAAGCGAGGGTGCCAACAACGATCGCCCATCGTACGAACTGCTGGTGCCGGCGGCGGTTCGAGCGGCCCATTCCGGGCAGAAGATAGTAGCGGTGTTCCTCTTTGTTTTTTCGCGTCCAGAACATAGCCGGTTTGCCGGCGGGTGTATAGACGATGTCATCGCGTTTGGCAAATCCGCAAATCACGGCCGAAATTGACAGTGATGAGAGAGAACATTCGTCGTGGCGTGTCCCGGAAAATGCGGGGACTACCCGCGCGCAGACCTCTCCTACCCATGAACCGTACAAAGCGCTCGGACAGATTCGTGTTGCATATGCGACATGAAATTGTCCAATCGGGTTCGTGGTCCCAATGCGCGACGAAAAAGTCGTGAGGGCTACCCATGAACCGTCCTTTCGTCCTCGTCCTCGATCGGATGGCTTGGCTTCGAGGACGAGGACGACGACGGGCACGAGGACGAACTGGTTCATGGTCCCAACGCATGCGGAAAAAAAGCGAAAGAGGGCTTTCCATGAACCGTCCTGTGGACCGGAATGGTGAGGCCTCGACCCGCTCGGGACACGGTACAAAATATGTTATAGCTATAACAATAATTGTACCCGTTTTCACTGAACCGGTGTTGAAGTCGTTCCGAGCCAGGCCTCGAATTTTTGGCCGATGGAGGCTGCTGCGAGTGCCGGACAGAGCTCGGTTCATGGTCGGTGAGCAGGTCCCATTGGAAGAGTGGGCTTCCCCTGATCCCGGCTGCGGCGTCCCCCGACTTTGGTCGCATGCGAAGGCTGTGTCCTCCTCGCCAAATTCTTCACTGCATTTGAGATGGTTTTCCGGCCTAATGACGCCGGGTTATGAAATCAACTTTTCTGAAAATTCAACTCTGTCTCTGGCTGTGGTGGCTGGTTACCGCCCTTTCCGGGCAAACGGCGGAAACCAATTCGCCTGGCGAAGGGCAGTTCCTGTCGCGCATCCGCCAACTCACCTTCGAAGGTCGGCGCAGCGGTGAAGGTTATTTTTCGACGGATGGGAAGTCGCTCATTTTTCAGAGCGAACGCGAGCCGGGGAACCCTTTCTACCAGATTTACATCCTCGATTTCGCAACCGGCGACTGTCATCGCCTCTCGCCCGGCACCGGCAAGACTACCTGCGCCTTTTTTCGTCCGCGCAGCGATGAGGTTCTCTTCGCCTCGACACACCTGGATGCGGAAACGGCGGCGAAACAGAAGGCCGAACTCGAATTCCGCGCCGCCGGCAAGGAACGCCGTTATACCTGGGATTACGACGAGCGCTTCGACATTTTCGTCACCAGGCGCGACGGCAACGCGCTCCGTCGCCTGACCGATGCCCCGGGTTACGACGCGGAAGCGTCCTATTCGCCCGACGGCCGGAAGATCGTGTTCTCCTCGCTGCGCGACGCCTATCCGGCCGAAAAGCTGTCCCCGGAAGACCGGAAGCGGCTCGAGACCGACCCGGCTTACTTCGGCGAGATTTACATCATGAACGCCGACGGCACCGGCCAGAAGCGCCTCACCTTCACCCCGGGTTACGACGGCGGACCGTTCTTTTCGCCGGACGGCAGGCGCATTCTCTGGCGCCGCTTCGACACCAACGGCGTCAATGCCGACATCTATACGATGAAGACCGATGGCTCGGACGCGCGGCGGATCACGGACTTCGCATGCATGTCGTGGGCGCCTTATTCTCATCCTTCGGGCAAATATCTCGTCTTCACGGCCAACAAGCTTGGCTTTTCCAATTTCGAACTGTTCATCGTCGATGCCGCCGGCAGGCGCGAACCGGTCCAAGTGACGTTCACGGACGGCTTCGACGGACTGTCCACCTTTTCGCCCGACGGCAAAAAGCTGTGCTGGACGTCGAACCGCACCCCGGACGGCAAATCGCAACTTTTCCTCGCGGACTGGGACCACAGGGCGGCGCTGACCGCGATCGGCGCGTCGCCCTCACGCGGCGCATTCGCGACACATCAGGACCGTGGTCCCGCTCGTGAGAGCATGGCTGACTCCCGCCCGAAAGCGGGCGCGACACCCCCGGTCGGCGCCTATGCCCCGGAAATCCGCATCGAGGACCTGCACGGCGAAGTGGGCTACCTGGCGTCCGACGGACTCGAAGGCCGGTTGACCGGATCGAAAGGCGGCTGGCTCGCCGCGGAATTCATCGCCGGCCAATTGCGCCGTGCCGGCCTCAAGCCGATGAACCGGGAGAGAGGCTACTTTCAACCGTTTGAATTCAGTGCCGGCGTCAAGGTTGTCACCAATGACAACCGGCTCATGGTACACCCGCGAGCGATCGAGACGCCGACGGTGTTCGAGGTCGAAAAGGATTTCCGTCCGCTGTCGTTCACTTCCAACGGCGAATTCGAAGGCGAAGTGGTCTTTGCCGGTTATGGACTGACTGCTCCGGGCAAGGCGGGCGAAGGCTACAATTCCTACACCGGCCTGGACGTCACCAACAAAATTGTCCTGGTCCTGCGTTACGTGCCGGAGAACGTTGAACCAAAGCGTCGTCAGGAACTCAACCTCTATGCCGCCCTCCGCTACAAAGCCATGGTCGCGCGCGAGCACGGCGCCAAAGCCGTCCTCATCGTCACCGGCCCCAACTCGCCCAACCCCGGTGCGCTCGTGTCGCTCAGCTCCGACGGCAGCCTGTCCGGCTCGGACATCCTTGCGGCGTCCATCAACACGAACATCGCCGACGGGATCCTCGCCGGGAGCGGCAAGGACCTTAAATCGCTCCAGACCGCGCTTGACTCCGAAAGCCCGCACGCCGAAGGCGGCTTTATCATTCCGGAAATCAAAGTGAAGATCGCCCTGGCTGTGGAACGTGTCCGGAAGACCGACCGCAACGTGATCGGCCTCATCCCGCCCGCCAGGAAAGCCGCCGGGCCGACCGAATACGTCCTGCTTGGCGCGCATTACGACCACCTCGGCCGCGGTGAAAGCTCCGGTTCGCGGGAAACCGGCGAGGAGACGGGCCAGATTCACCATGGCGCGGACGACAATGCTTCGGGCGTGGCCGCGGTGCTGGAACTCGCGGCTTCCCTGACCGACGAAGAAAAGCAAAAGCCCGACGAATTCCGGCGCGGCGTCGCAGTGGCATTCTGGTCCGGCGAAGAGCTTGGGTTGCTCGGCTCGACTTATTTCGCGGAACATCCGTTGCTGGGACTCTCGAACCTCGTCGCTTATCTGAACTTTGACATGGTGGGCCGGCTGCGCGACAACAAGCTGACCCTGCAGGGCATCGGCTCTTCCAGCAGGTGGCGCCGACTGATTGAAAAGCGCAACCTGGCGGCCGGCTTCGATCTGATCCTGCAGGACGACCCGTATCTGCCGACCGATACCACGGCGCTCTATCCGAAACAGATTCCGGTGCTGGCCTTCTTCACCGGCAGCCATGATGACTATCATCGGCCCACCGATGTCGCGGACAAGGTGAATTACGAAGGGTTGGAGCGCATCACGCGCTTCGCGCGCAGCCTCGTGCTCGACCTTGCCGCGGACGAGGCGCGGCCGGATTACGTGAAGGTCGAGCGCAGCGACCGGGGCGGCGGGCGCGACGCCCTGCGCGCTTATCTCGGCACCATCCCCGATTACACCACCGAAGTGAAGGGCGTCAAACTGTCGGGCGTGCGCGGCGGCAGCCCGGCGGAAAAAGCCGGCCTCCAAAGCGGCGACATCATTGTCGAGTTCGCCGGACAGAAGATCGCGAACATTTACGACTACACCTACGCGCTGGACGCCGTGAAGATCGGCCAGCCGGTGGACATTGTCGTCGAGCGCGAGAGCCGGCGCGTGACACTGAAAGCGACCCCGGAAGCGAGGAAATGAGGCGGCTGATCTTGACCACGAATGCACACGAAGGGAATCGTGCCTTAGGCGAATTTCACGAATTGCCGCGAATGTAAACCCTGACGTTGCATAAAATTCCCATGACAACCTTTTGTTGAATATGCAACAAAAGGTTGTCATGGCCGTTTTGAGTGGTTGACGCCTGTTTCGATTTGCATTCGGCGCTCTCGACCGGCAGCATGCGCGCATGTTGCTGAAGCCGCTGCTGCTCGCCTTCGTCGTCTCCGTTGCGGCCGCTCCAGGGACTTCTTTGGCCGCCGAGCCGCCTGCCAAAGCCGACGACAAGCCCGCCGAGAAACCGTCCGATAAATCCGCGGAGAAGGCCGGGGTCGAATCCGACAAAGACAAGTCCAAACCCGGGGAACCGAAGGAGAAACTGGTTGAAAGCAAGCACAGCATCACGATCAACGGCGAGAAGATTGATTACACAGGAAAGGCCGGCACGATTCTGCTCCGCGACAACGAAGACAAACCGACCGCCGCCATTTTTTACATTGCCTACACCAAGGACGCCGCAGGCGATCCGGCCAGGCGCTCCATCACATTTTCGTTCAACGGCGGTCCCGGCTCGTCGTCAGTCTGGTTGCACATGGGGTTGCTCGGACCGCGGCGCGTCCTACTGGAGGAAGACGGCAGCCCGCTCCCGCCGCCCTACCGGACCGTGGACAACGAATACTCCCTGCTCGACGAAACGGACCTCGTGTTCATCGACCCGGTCAGCACCGGATTCAGTCGGGCGGTCAAGCCGGACGATGCGAAGAAATTCCACAGTGTGGAGGGCGACCTGCGTTCCGTGGCTGAATTCATTCGCCTCTACACGACGCGAAACACGTGCTGGGCTTCGCCGAAGTTCATCATCGGGGAAAGCTACGGCACCACGCGCGCGGCCGGGCTTTCCGGCGAGCTGCGCGAACATCAGCGGATGTACGTCAACGGCATCATGCTGGTTTCCACGGTGCTGAATTTCGAAACAATCTCCTTCGCGCGCGGCAACGATCTGCCGTACATCCTGTATCTTCCCAGCTACGCCGCCACCGCCTGGTATCACAAGAAGCTTGCCGCCGACCTGCAAAAGCTCCCGGTCTCGGAGGTTGTGGCCAGAGCCGAGACGTTTGCCGCCGAGGATTACAACCATGCTCTGCTGCGCGGGGGATCGTTGCCGCCCGACAAGCGCAGGAAGATCGTTAAGGAATTCGCGCGCTTCTCCGGCTTGAGCGAGGAATACGTCGATCGCGCGGACCTGCGGGTGCCGCTCGCCCGGTTTGCGGAGGAACTGCTGCGCAACGAAGGCCGGGTGCTGGGGCGGTTCGACAGCCGTTACAAGGGATACGTGCGCGATCGCCTGTCGGACAACATGGAATATGATCCGAGCGGCGAAGCCGTGTTCGGCGCGTTTACCGCCACGTTCAACCAATACCTTCGCGCCGAACTCAAATACGAAAGCGATCTGCCATACGAGATCCTGACCGGCAGCGTTCAGCCCTGGAACTGGGGCGGACAAAACAGCTACCTCAACGTGGCGGAAACGCTGGCGGAAAGCCTGACGCGAAATCCGTTTCTCAAGGTTCATGTCTCGAGCGGCTACTACGACATGGCCACCCCGTGGTTCGCCACTCACTACACCTTCAGCCATCTCAGCATCGACCCGTCTCTCGCCAGGAACATCACGCTCGACGACTACACCGCCGGCCACATGATGTATCTGAACCTGGCTGACCTGAAGAAACAGAAGGCCGACCTCGCCCGCTTCATCCGCTCGGCCTCGGGCCGGTAAGCTCGATACCGTCTCCCGCCCTTTTGCAAGTCTGTGGTTGTTGGCGGACGAACAGGTTGCGCTCAAGACGGGCCTCCCCCTGATGTGCGTGGCGGCGCCGATCCGGGACGATGGCGGCGAAATCATTGCCGTGCTCGGTCTGAGAAAGCGGGGCGTAGTGGCACGGGCGTCTCGCCCGTGTGTTCGTTGCCTTGTTCGCACGGGCGGGACGCCCGTGCCGCTACGCCGAAATCAACTGCCGTTCTCAGCGACTGCCACTAAAAGACCAGTTCCATCCCTTCTCGTGCGGCGAAAACGATGAGTTTGCTGCCGACACGGTTGACCCGTTTGCGGCAGCTTTCAATGATTTCGTCCACCACGCTGTCCGCGTGGGCGGGGTCGTGGTGGAAAATGGCGAGTTGCCTGACTTCCGCCTGCACCGCGAAGTCCACTGCGGTCAGGCAACTGGTATGGCCCCAGCCCTTTTTTAACTGGTACTCGCCATCGGTGTATTGGCCGTCGGCGATGAGCAGATCGGCGCCCCGAACGAACTCCACCAGCGCGGGCCGGGCGTTTCGCAGCTTCACTTCGCCCTTCGATTCAGGCTGGCTCGAGTCGATTTCGATCTCGTTGTCCGTCGCATAGACAATCTTCCTGGTCCGGCGAGTAAACGCGTAACCGAGACAGCCGCCCGGATGGTTCAAGGGAAAGCTTTCCACCATGACCTCGCCGATTTCCTTGCGCCCGGCATCGAGATGATCGGCGATGATCTCGGCCCGGAGCGCGCCGAACCCGATCGGGAAGTAGTCCGATTTCATTTGCCCGGACAAGAGCTGATAAAAGCGATCGTCACCTTGTTTCGCGCCGTAGATCAGGAAACGATTGCCGGCCCGGTCGGCCGGAACGAAGAAGGGGAATCCCTGGATGTGGTCCCAATGCGCATGGCTGAAGAAAAAGTGTCCGACGATGGGGCCGTTCGCGCGCGCGGACAAATCAGCGCCCAGTTCGCGGATGCCCGAGCCCGCATCGCAAATGAACAGGTCGCTGCCGCAGCGAATTTCCACGCAGGACGTGTTGCCGCCATATTTCCGGGTGCGGTCCCCGGGTGTCGGGATGGACCCCCGCGTGCCCCAGAATTTGACGTAGATCGGCATCGTTAATCCTCGCAAAACTCGAAGACCACATCGGCCAGTTGAATGATGTCTCCGTCGCGCAGCACGGCCGAATGCACCTTGATTCCGTTCAGGAAGATGCCGTTCCGGCTTTCGAAATCATGGATTGAAACCTCCGGCGGGCGGCATTTGACCCGGGCATGACGGCGCGACACATTGGCCGACGGCAAGGTGATATCGGCCTTGTCATCCCGGCCAATGACCATCTCCGGCTTGTTCAAGACGAATTTTTTCGGGGCGCCCTGACCCTTGATCTGTTGCAAAAAGGGCAGACGTGCCCGGCGGCCCACCCGAACCACCGTGATGCTGGTTTCAATGGTCGATTCGGCCTGAAGGCCTTCGGTTTCGCCCGATGTTGTGGAATTGTTCAGATCTGCGCCACGCTATTTCCGATCCACCCAAAATGCAATGGGTTTGAATGTGCCGGGAGCCAATGGGCTCTTCCGGGGCCGATCCGGACTGCGACGCCCGGTTCAACGGCAGTGGGGCGGCGTTGATGGGCGAGTTTCGGTTCTGCCGGTGAGCGGCTACGCCGCAATTTGTTTTCGCGGGGCGAAGTCGGCGCACCGTTTCGAGCCGGGAAACATTTTATGCGGGTTGCAGCGGTTGTCCGGATCGAACACGCGGCGCAAGGCGCGCATCGCGTCGAGGTCGTGCTTGCTGAACTGCTTTTCCATGAAATCAATCTTCTCCACGCCGATGCCGTGCTCCCCGGTCACACTGCCGCCCAACGCGATGCACTGCTCCAAAATGTCGTGGCCGGCCGCCAGCGCGCGGCGGACCTGGTCGGGATCGCGTTCGTCGTACAACGCCAGCGGATGGATGTTGCCGTCGCCGGCATGAAAAACGTTGGGAATGCGCAGCCGGTATTTTTCGCTCGTGGCGCGGATAAACCGCATGATCTCGGGCAGCTTCGAGCGCGGCACCACGCCATCCTGCGTCAGATAATTGGGACTGAGCCGGCCAATGGCGCCGAACGCCCGTTTCCGGCATTTCCAGAGTAACGCCCGCTCGTCCTCCGTTTTGGCACGACGCACTTCGCGGGCGCGGTTCCTTCGGCAGATTTCGACCACCCGCTCCGCCTGCGGTTCGAGCCCGGCGGCCAGCCCGTCGAGTTCGACGATCAGCACCGCGCCCGCATCGAGCGGAAAACCAAAGTGATACGCGGCCTCAACCGCCTGCGTGATGAGCTGGTCCATCATCTCCAGCGCCCCGGGCACCATGCCCGCGGCGATGATGTCACTGACGGTCTGGCTGGCGTCCTCGACGCTTTCAAACACGCCGAGCATCGTTTTGTAAGCCTGCGGCGCGCGGACGAGCCGCACGAGCACGCGGGTGACGACGCCAAACATCCCTTCGCTGCCGATGACGGCGCCTCGCAAATCGTAGCCGTCCACTTCCTCGCCGCCTTCCGGCCTGGTGCCGAGCCAGACCACTTCGCCGTCGGGCAGCACCATTTCAACGCCGAGCACGTGGTTGGTGGTGACGCCGTATTTGAGCGTGTGCGGACCGCCGGAGTTGGTCGCGACATTCCCTCCGATGGTGCAGGCCGGCTGGCTTGACGGATCGGGCGCATAGAGCAGACCCCGTGATTTGACCGCGTTGGTGATCCAGGCGTTGACGCATCCGGCTTCCACCAGCGCCCGACGATTCCGATGGTCCACCGAAAGAATTTTGTTCATTCGCGACAACGTAATCATCACGCCGCCGGTGACCGCCAGGACGGCGCCGCTCAGGCCGGTGCCGGCGCCGCGCGGGATGATGGGAATGTTTCGCTCGGCGCAAAGCTTGACGATGGCGACGACTTGCTTCGTCGTCCTGGGCAGAACAACAACGGTGGGGAGGTTTTTTTCCAGGGTGTAAGCGTCGCATTCGTACACCAGCAGTTCCTCCGGTTTCGACACCACGCCGTCGTCGCCGGCAATGGCGCGAAGTTCATCGGCGAGTTGCGGCGCGCTCTGGGTTGTCGGCGCTGTCATCCATGCCAGGCTAGCCAAATCGACCTTCGCTGTCGAGCCCGCGTCGCTCGCGATTGCGGAAAAGGCTCAGATCGAAACGCGATTCGCCGTGCGCCAGAAGATCGGCCAGAACTTCCCCGATCACGCTGGAGAACTTGAACCCGTGCCCGGAACACGGACTGGCGATGAGCACCTGCGGGTGCGCCGGATGCCGGTCGATCAGAAAATGACCGTCCGGCGTGTTCGTGTACAGGCAAACCACCGCGGAACGCAGGGGACCATTGGCGTCAGGGAGAAATTTGCCAACCACTTTCCGCATCGCTTCGACTTCGCGCCCCGCCACGTCGCGATTGATGGAATCGGGACCGGTGATTTCGCCTTCGTGATGGCCGGCGACCTTCACCCCGTCGCCGAGATCGGGAAAGCCGTAGAAATATCGGCCCGGCTCATGTTCCCAGAGGTGGATCGGACAGCGGTCCGGCTGAAACCAGGCCGGATGCCTCGGCGCGAACCAGAATTGAACCTGACGTTCGACGACGAACGGCAGTTTCAGGTCCGGCAACAGCAATTGAATCCAACTCCCGGCAGTGAACACAAGCTGGTCGGCCGGATATTCGCCTTTCGCTGTAAACACGCGCACCCCGTTGCCGTCCAGTCGCCACCGCTTGACCGGTTCCTCCGTGTGCAATGCCGCGCCGTGCTGTCGCGCCATCGTCAGGTGCGCTTCGATGCAGATTTCCGGAAACAGGATTCCCGCGCGCGGTTCCCAGACAGCGACCATTTCGTCCAGGGGTTGGAGCGCCGGAAAACGCCGACGCACTTCAGCCGCCGCGAGTATTTCGTGGTGGAGACCATGTTCCTCCGCGCTCCGTTTCGCGCCGTTGGCAACCGTGCCCTCGGGCCGCCCGATCATCAGGCCGCCCGTTTGTTGAAATAATGTGCGCCCGGATTCTTTCTCCAACTCCGCCCACAGTTCGTAAGCGCGCTGGATGAGGGGCACGTAAAGCGGGTGCTCGAAATAGGCCTCGCGAATAATGCGCGTCTTCCCGTGCGATGAACCAAACGCGTGCGGCGGCGTGAAGCGGTCGAGGCCGAGCACTTTCTTGCCGCGTTTGGCCAGTTGATACGCCGTGGCGCTGCCCATCGCACCCAGGCCCACGATGATCACGTCGAGTTTCGTCGCTGGCACGCCGGCACAGTAGCGGGATTCGTTAAAACGTTGAACCGTTAAAACGTTGAACCGTGAAGGCGCGGTGCGCCAAATCGCGGGATCGACGTTTTTAACCGTTCAACGGTTCAACCATTTCACGCTTCAACGTCAGGGTGCAAATTCGTTGCCGGCGTCGAGCGAACCTTTTAGTGTGCTGTTATGCAAACGTTCGCCGCTTTTCAACCGCCACCTCGCCTGCTGATGGGACCCGGCCCGAGCAACGTCGCGTCCTCCGTTCTCGAAGCCATGGCGCGCCCGCTGGTCGGCCACCTGGATCCCGTTTTCGTGAAAATGATGGAGGAGATCAAAACCATGCTGCGCCAGGTGTTCCTGACGAAGAACGATATGACCTTCCCGATCAGCGGCACCGGCAGCGCCGGCATGGAGTTTTGTTTCGTCAACCTCGTGGAGCCGGGCGACGAGGTGATCATCGGCGTCAACGGCGTGTTCGGCACGCGCATGTGCGACGTGGCCGAACGCTGCGGCGCGAGCGTCACCAAGGTCGAAGCGCACTGGGGCCGCATCATCGAACCGCAGCAAATCGCCGATGCGCTCAAGAAAGTTTCCAGGCCGAAGCTGGTCGCCATCGTTCATGCCGAGACTTCGACGGGCGCGCTGACCCCGGTCACGGAAATCTCCCGGCTCGCGCACAACGCCGGCGCGCTGATGGTGCTCGACACCGTGACATCGCTCGGCGGCTGCCCGGTGCGCCTTGACGACTGGCAGGTGGACGCCGTCTATAGCGGCACGCAGAAATGCCTGAGCTGTCCGCCCGGATTGGCGCCGGTATCTCTCGGCCCCCGCGCGCTCGAAGTCGCCACGAAGCGCAAGAGCAAAGTCCAGAGCTGGTATCTCGACGTGAATCTGCTGGCGTCCTACTGGGGCCAGGACCGGGTTTATCATCACACAGCGCCGATTTCGATGAACTACGCGTTCCATGAAGCGCTCCGGCTGGTGTTGGAGGAGGGATTGGAAAACCGCTGGCGTCGGCACGAACAGAATCATCTTGCGCTCCGGGCCGGTTTGAAGGCGATGGGACTTCCGATTGCATCACAGGAAGGCCATCAACTCTGGCAACTCAACGCGGTCACCGTGCCGGAAGGGGTCGATGAAGCCGCGGTCCGCAAGCGGTTGCTTTCCGACTTTAACATTGAGATCGGCGCCGGCCTCGGCCCGCTCAAGGGCAAAATCTGGCGGGTCGGCCTGATGGGCGAAACCTCGAGCAAAGCGAACGTGAAAGCGTTTCTGTCAGCGCTCGCACAGATTCTGAACGATTCCGGTCGAAAGACGGACGCAGAGACGGCGCTCGCCGCCGCAGCCGTTTGATTTCAATCCGCGAATTACACGAATCGCTGTCTGACGCTTGTGGAGCGCGGCCGGCTATCGGCTGCCCGCTCCGCGCCGGGATGCCGCACGGTCCGGTGTAAACATTGCCCGGAAGGACCCGAGAGTGAGTTCAAGAAGGGTAGCCGCCGACGTAAGGAGGCGGATTTTGGCATGAAAAACACTTCCGCCTCGCAACCTTGGCGGCTACGGCTCTTGCGACGATTCTTGAACTCACCCTGGGAAGTACCGCTTTGCCGACCGTTTGCCAACTTGACGTGCGGGGCCTGAACGGGCAATAGATGGTTATGAATCCGAACCTGCTGACAAGCGGTTGCGGGGAGGAAACGAGAAACGGAAACGGGTCAGTCCCGGCTATTAATCAAGCGTAGCGTGTTCTTCAATGTGTTCACCCGCGCGATGCGCGCCTTCTGCCGATCGGTCTTCGGTTTCTGCCCCAGTTCTTTTTCCAGCCACCTCCGCCGCGCCAATTCTTCCCGCACCAACCGCTCGGCCTTTTCCTCCTCGCCCTCCTGCAACTCCGCTCCGTAGTGGTGGGCGCCCCGCTGCTCGCTGACCTGCGCCAGCAGCTCCTTCCGAAATGCCACCTCCCCCAAACACCAACCGCGTCGCACCGGCGTCCAGATTTCCCGCCCGCCCTCCTGCCGTTGCCGTTCCTCCATCCGTTGTTCAAACATGCGCCGCCCCGCCGGGCTGTCTTTCGGAATGCCGTGCTCGCCCAACAGCCGGTCCACTCGCAGCCACGCCGGCCGCCGCGAGGCCCGCTTCAAATACTCCCTGTAACTGCTCCAGCGATAACCCCGTAACAACCCTTCAGGCCCGAGCCACCTCGCCCGCACCGGATTCAAATGCACATAGTCGCACGCCGTCTTCAGATAGCCCGGCGTCGCACTGTCCACGATCAGCGCCTTGTAGCGGCCGGCACTGTCCACGATCAGCGCCTTGTAGCGGCCGCTGAACAAATGGCCGAACAACTTGTGGCGGCGGTTGAACCGGCCCGTGTAAGTGCCCAGAAACCATTTCATGCCCGCAACCAGGTTGGGATGGGGCGTTTCGAGCAACAGGTGAAAATGATTCGGCATGAGGCAATAGGCATGAACCTGCCAGCCCGTCTTGCCGCACACCTCGCCCAAGGTCTCGATAAACCGCTGGCGGTCGTCCTTGTCGTGGAAGATCGATTCGCGCCGGTCCCCACGGTTCATAACGTGGTACACGGCCCCGGGGTACTGAATCCGAAGTTTGCGCGCCATACCCTCGCCAGAATCCCGTCCGCCAGAGCAGGTGTCAATCAAGCGCCAATTGACGAATAGCCGGGACTGACCCGTTTACGTTTATGCGTTTACGCCTGCATTACCTACAACTCTGTGTCAATGTTTAGGACCGACCCCTTTCCGGGATCATGCAGCCGTTTGGCGATCGGCACAGCCGACGGCGTCGCGAACCAGCTAACCCGGTTTGTTTAAATAAGCGGAACTGACCCCTGCTCGCCATGACCCCTGCTCGCCAGAGCAGGTGTCAAACGGCAATTGACGAATAGCCGGGACTGACCCGTTTTCGTTTTCTTCTGACGTTTTCGTTTTCCCGTTTGTGCGGGACAGCCGATGGGTTTTATTTTCTGACGGCCGCCATCGTCTGAGGCGTCCACGTTGACGGTTGCGGCTCGGTTGTTGTGCCGCGTTGGAAGTGAGTCAATGTATCCTTGCTCCAGTCGTAACGAGCTACTGCTTTCGATCCGCGAAAAATCGTCGCCGTTTTGTTTGTGGTGTCCAATTGGATTCTCCCGGAAAGCCAAGGCAGATCTTGATGGTCGTAATAGAACCATCCCCAGTTTGCGCCGGGTTTCTTTGAGTAGAAGCTCGTCTCGAATGGTTCAGTCGTGCCCGTGAAGCGTTGAAAAACACAAATCTCTGTGCCGTCGGGTGTCACCGCGTGAAGCACGATTCTCGGTTTCGCGATCCGTGCGACGAAAATTACAGCGACCAACGACAGCGCAAGCAGGATGATTCCTGTTATGGCAGCTTTCCGCTTCATCGCTCGTCGTAAGGATACTCAGGAGGCGTGTCTCCCTCCTTTGAACCTCTCTGCGTTGGTGACTTCGAATCAGGGCCGCCGCCGGATGGAGTCCAGCGCCGATCTTTGCATTTAGGGCTGTCCTTCCTCGGGGTGTTGCAGTCTCCCCCTTCAAGGTTTTTGACCTGATAAAAACCGCCGCCGCAAGTCATGCCGTCGCAGTCTTCAAATGCGCCGGTGCATTCTCCGGGCTTTAATTTCTTCCACGTCCCGTCGCCAACAAGTGCCCATTCCGGGCCAGACGAGTTGTTGCAACATTTTCCACCAAGGAGACCCCAATCCCGCAGACCGAGCGTGTCAACTCTGTTCACTGGCCGGTTTCTCACGAACGCATAGAGATTCAGTTCAGCCTTTTCACTGCCGAACCTGACGCGGCTGAGTTTCCTGAAGCCCAGTTCATTGATGGGGTCTCTATTTGGCCACCGTTGCAGGTTGGGGTCATACCAGCGGTAGCCGTAGTAATACATTCCGCTGTTGGGGTGGCGTTCCTTGCTCGAAAACCGATACGTGTTTGCGCTGGCTAGAGTGCCGCTGGTCGAAACCGGGTTGCCAAACGGATCATAGCGATAAATCGCCGCCTCGCTCTGGCTCGAGTTCACCAGGTAGGTGATGTTCCCGTTCCCGTCTGCGTGATAAAAGTTATGGTTCGTCCAGCTTCCGCTCGAATAACCGTGTGAACGCGCCAACAATCCCCCTATCCCGCCCGCGCCCTCCATCGTTCCGCTCAAATCGCTGCCGCGCGTGTAACTTACCGTCGGCGTGTTAAAGGCGTCCCGCTCCTGGATCACCCGCATCCCGTCGTAGATGTAACAGATGGCGGGGCCTGTAATCCAGCCCGGGGGGTTGCCACCATACCAGGTGTAGTCCTGCCGCTGGCGCAAGCGGCCCCGACCGTCATAGACAAAGTCGCTCCGCCACCAGGAAGAGTTCGCCACGGCCGGATCCTGATACACCACGTTGATCAGTTGATTCTCGTCGTCGTAACTGTAGCTGTAGGCCAGGTTGCCGCCGTTGGTGCGCGAGGTCAGATTCCCGTTGCCGTCATAGCCCGCCGCCCAGGTCGAAGCAAAGCTGCTCAATTGGTTCCTGCTATCGAC
>WNFU01003830.1_pt1 | contig 19578 bp, 18 predicted proteins | sample 5400121 | NCBI WGS metagenome assembly WNFU01 (sample SAMN13153360, study PRJNA577476) | soil metagenome | isolation source: 100 cm soil or saprolite under grassland replicate 1 | place: USA:California | collected 2016-06-15 | reverse complement strand
GACGGAGCGGGATGGTACCATACGCCCCGCACCCCCAGCTCATGAGTATCCCGCCCACGTAGCTCAGGGGATAGAGCGACTGCCTCCGGAGCAGTAGGCCGCAGGTTCGAATCCTGCCGTGGGCACCGACCCGTACATTATCCGAACACCCCTGCCGGGTGCCGGGGGTTGGCCCCCCGGCACCCGGAACACGGGGAAGATCGCATCGCGGCCCTGGACCTGGACCTCGTGGACCAGGGCGTGCAGCAGGCGCTTACGAGCCGGAGTCGGCCCCTCCGACACTGCCACCCTGACCTGGTCGGCAAGGTCGGTCAGCTCCTGGCGGGTGGGTGGCTGGATGTCGACGGCGTCAAGGGCGCGGCCCAGCTCGGCTTGACGGACGCGCAGCTCGGCGATCTTGGCGCCCTGGCGCTGGACCCGCTGGCCACAGGTGTCATCCGACATGGTGCCGGCCTCGAAGGCGTCCAGGTAGCGTTCGATGGTCGCCTCGGCCTTACCGATCTGCTCGGTGACCGTGGTCAGCTCGGCCTGGTGCTGCTCGTGGAGGATCTCGGCTTGGGTGCGGGAGGCGGCCACGGCCTGCTCGAACAGGTCGGTTTGTTGGAAGGTGGCCAGCAGCGCGTCGATGACGGCCCGGTCGAGCAGGTCGGCGCGCAGCCGCTCGGCGGGGCAGGTTTGGGTGCCGTAGCGCTGGCGGGAGAAGCAGACGTAGTAGGGGTAGCGGTGCAGTTTGCCGTGGGCGGCAGCGCCGACGAACCCTTTGCCGCACCGCTGGCAGCGGACCCGCCCGGCGAGCAGGTAGTCGGAGGCGTTGCTGGCGCGCTTGGAGTGCGCGTCGCCGCGCTCGGCCATTAGTGCCGCCACGGCGTCGAAGGTGGCCTGGTCGACCAGCGGCTGATGCTGGCCGGGGTGCCAGGTGTCGCGGAAGAACACCTCGCCCAGGTAGACGCGGTTGCGGAGCATCGTTCGGACGGCCATGTGGCCCCAGGGCTTGCCGACCTTGGTGCGGTGACCCTTGTCGTTGAGCCAGGTGGCGATGGCCTGTGCGCCCAGCCGCTGGTTGGCGTAGTGGTCGAAGATGACCGGCACCAGCGGCGCCTCGGCCGGATGCGGCACCAGGATGTGGGTCTTGTCGGTGGTCTTGTGGACCTGGTAGCCGTAGGGCCGGTAGCCGCCACACCACTCCCCGCGGGCGGCTTTTCGTTCCATGCCGCCGATGACGCGGTCGATGATGGTAGCCCGCTCGAACTCGGCGATCACTCCCAGCATCTGGACCAGCATCCGCCCGGCGGCGGTGGAGGTGTCGAACGGCTCGGTCGCCGAGCGGAAGGCGACCCCGGCGGCGTCTAGCTCGTCCAGGATCTGGGCCAGCCCGCGGACGGTCCGGGCGAGCCGGTCGACCTTGTAGACCAGCAGGATGTCGTACAACCCGGCGCGGGCATCGGCCAGGGCGCGCTGCAGGCCGTCGCGGTCAAGGGTGGCGCCGCTTTTGTTGTCAGTGTATTTGCAGACCAGGACCCAGTCGTCTTGGCTTTTGATGTAGGAGCCGAGCTTGGTGCCTTGCAGCTCGATCGAAAATGGCTGGTGTTGCTCGTCGGTGGACCGGCGGGTCAGGGTGCCGACGCGGGTTGGCATTTGCGGCGTCCTCTGTTAGCGGTCGGGGTGGGAGAGGGTGGCGACCCGGCGCAGGTGCGCGACCAATTGGCCGCGCGACAGAATCTCCGGCGGTTCGGAGGGGCTGAGCGAGCGGAGCGTGATGTCGCTTGGCTCCAGGGCTGCCAGGATCTCCAGTAGTACGCTGGGGCTGCGGCCAAGCCGCTCAAGGCTGTGGACCAGCAGCAGACCAAAGGCGTGCTTGCGGGCGTCGGCGAGCAGGCGCTGCAAGGCCGGACGCTGCTGGATCGCCGCGTTGCCGGAGACGTCGCGGTCGAGGTAGGCGCGCACGTGCACAAGGCGGCCCGGGTGCTGGTCGATCCAGGCGGTGACTGCGCTGCGTCGCCGTGTCAGCGCGGCCAGGACGGCTGGTTCGCTGGTGGGGATGCGGTCATAGGTGGCGACCCGAACAGCCATGGTGGCTCCTTTCCCGCGAAAATCCAGATTCGGATTCCCGCAAATTGGATGGGATTTCCCGGTTCGTTTTCGCTCCAGCTCGATGTTTTTGTCAAGCGAGCGGCGGTGATTATGGAAATGGCCCGGTGGCCGCATTTGGTTTTGCGGCGACCGGGCCACGAAGCGGGAGGCGGTCAGGGTGGTTGCTGTTGGGTTCGTTCACGGACCAGCGCCAGCAGCCGCGCCAGCGCAGTGATCGCCTCGCGTTCCTGCTCGGCGGTGAGCGCCACGTAGCGGGCAGGGCCAAGGACCAGGCCGCCAGACTGCGACGCTGCCGCACCCCCAGGGGTGCCGCGGTGCTTGGGGTCATCCTCGGCAGCAGGCGCCGGGCCGGACGGGTCGGGAGCGGGACGCTCAGCCATGCTGGCGGGAACTGGGTCGGCTGGCCAGGGTCGTGGGCGCCTGGAAGACCAGGATGTCCTCGTGCGCCACGACGTGGACGGGCAGGCCGGCGGCGCGGTACTTGCGGGTGTTGTCGATCTGGAAGAACGACGCCCGCCCCACCAGCCGCTGCTCACGCAGCCCGGCGAGCAGCGCGATGTTGCGCTCCAGCGGGTGCAGGCCGGCGCGCTCGGCAGCGTGGGCGACCTGGCCGGGGAGGTCGACCAGGGCTCCGTGGAAGCGCCACGGCCGGGTGGTGAGCACCACCAGCCCGCCGGGGCGAAGCACCCGCCGGCATCCGGCCAGGATCTGCTCAACCCCGGCCAGCAGCCGCGTGGGGTTGGTGTTGCCGAGGTTGTCAGGATTGGCGGAGTAGCGGTTGTGCCACTTCTGGACCCCTTGGCCGGGGCGGGTGCGGACCTGGCCGTGGTTGTAGGCGGCGTGGGTGTAGGGCGGGGAGGTCAGCACGAGCGCGACCTGGCCGTGCAGCTCGCCCGGGACCAGATGGACCAGGTCGCGGGCATCCCCGCAGACCACTTCGGCGGTCCCGGGCGCCCCGGCGGTCAGGGCCAGGGCGAGGTTGCCCTCGGCCAGCCCTGCCCAGCGGGCCTCCAGCTCGAGGCCGACCGCGCGGCGGCCGAGGTGGACGGCCTCGACCAGGGTGGTGCCGATGCCGCACATGGGGTCCAGGACCAGCTCACCAGGAGTGGTGTAGGCGCTGATGGCGGTGCGGGCGATGGCGGGCAGCATCTTGGCGGGGTGCGCGCCCGAGGCGCGAAGGTAGCGGCCCTGGCGCTGCCAGCGGGACGGGGCCTGGGCGGTGGGCCACACTGACAGCGGCAGCTCTGCGGTCGGCTCGGGGATGGGGATGGTGGGGGTCATGTGGCACACATCCCTTCGCACTCGTTGCCGAACCCGTCGATGACCGCCCGGTCGGCCGGGCCGCCCAGCTCGACCCGGTCCAGTGGGACCAGGGAGCGGTGCACGAACGCCTCGCCCCGCAGCGGCGGGCTGCCCTGGCGGGGGTGGCCGCCGCGGATGGCGCGGTCGAAGACGACCGCCTCGGTCCAGTCCGCTGGGGCGGTGTCGCGGAGTTGCCGCCACCGCTGATCAGAGTGAAACGGACACGCAACGCACGCCGAAGCCGGCACGTTTGGCCAGCCGTGCGTCTGGAGCCAGCGGTGGCAGTCGGCGCGGGTCAGGCCCCGTGCGATGAGTGGATAGTGCAGCTGGATGTAGGCCACATCTGACGACCGGAGGCGGTGGGCCTCATCGCGGGAGATCCCCAGCCACTGCTCCACCGGGGTGGTGGGGCGGCCAGCTTGGGTCCACAGCTCGCGGATCTTGCGGCGCAGCGGCGCGACCTTATAGGAGCGGGTGCACTGGCGGCGGACCATCCCACGGGTGCCGTCGGGATGGGCCACGAACAGCGGCAGCGTGGCGTGGTGGCGGGTCGGGTCCAAGGCGTCGTCACGAAGACTCCCGGCAGTCACCCGATAGACCGGCACACCCGCTGCGTGGGCGACTCGCTCCAGGCGGGCGAGATGGTCATAGACCGCTTGGGGCTCAAACTGGGTGTCGGCGAAGATGGCGGCGTCCAAGCAGGGCAGCTCGCCGGCCAGGCTCATCAGCAGCAGCGTGCTGCTCTGCACCCCGGCACCCAGCGCCAAGATCCGCAGCCGACGCGACGACCGCGGCCGGCGGGATGAGGAGGTGCGGCGCAGCTCAGCCACGGCGGACCACCCCCTCGGCGGCGCCGGTCATCCGTTGGAACACAAGGACGTCCTCGTGCACGGGGAGGTGGACCGGCACGCCGCGGGCGCGGGCGTTGCGGGTGTTGATGCGCTGGCGCAGCGACGGCGGCGCGACCAGGCGGCCGTCGCGGATGGCGGCGTGCAGCGCGATCACGTGCTGCAGGTAGACCAGCCCGGCCTGCTGGGCGAGCTGCACGGTCGCCGCAGCCAGGTCGAACAGGCGGCCCTGGGGACGCGGGTTGCGGGTGACGGTCACCAGGAACCCGCCGGGGCGCAGCACCTCGGCGCAGGCGGCGTAGACCTCGCCCATGGCGGCGAGATAGCGCTGCCCGCGGGCGTGGCCGAGGTTGGCAGGGTCGGCGGAGTAGTAGCGGGTGCCGGCCACCCGGGAGCTGCCACCCTGCCGGTAGGCGGCCATGTCCATGGTGGAGATGTCGCAGCCGTACGGCGGGGAGGTGGCGACCAGGTCGAAGGTCCCAGCCCGCTCCCCCAGGAGGGTGGCGAGTGCGCGGGCGTCGCCCTCCACGATCTCCACGCGCTGGGCGTGCTGGGGGTCCAGCGCGTAGGTGAGGTTGCGGCGGGCCAGGGTTGCCCAGCGGGGCTCCAGCTCCACGCCGACCGCGCGGCGGTCCAGCAGGGCGGCCTCCACCAGGGTGGTGGCGATGCCGCACATCGGATCGACGACCAGCCCGCCAGGTGGCGAGTACTCGGCAACGATGCGGCGGGCCAGCTCGGGCAGCATCTTGGCGGGGTGGACGCTTGTGGCGGGCAGGTAGCGGCCAGCCCGCTGGGTCCTGGCAGGGGTCTGGCCGCATGGCCAGATCGCCAGCGGCACCGCCTCGGATGCGGTCGTGGGTGGCGTCGGGAGAGTGTTGGGAGGGGTCATGGTGGGGTGCGGCCCCGGTTGCGCCTACCCCCATAACCAGCTTTCGCCCCCCGAATTTCGACATCGCAAGTCGAAGATATTTCAGATGGCTTGCGTGGCGCGATCCGTCACCCAAGGCCCAGGGAATGATGGTACTGGCGTCAGTGCGGATGCCGACGCCCTCTGACTCGGCGTGACCGTGGTGTGCTGTCACCACTGTCACGCCACTATCACGCCGCTGAGCTGCACTGTCAGCGCACCATCACGCCACCGTCACACCCTGGCGCTCCCAGAAGCAACGCTGGCGGCCTGCACGCACCGGCCGCTCGGCTAGCAGCGCACTAGCACCAGCCTGGCAAAAACCTATCCGAATCCCATCACGCAACCATCACCCGATCCCAGCGAGGCGTGTGACGGAAAACTGATAGTCGTCTGTGGCGTCATTTGGCTCGTCCCGATCGCTATTTCGCAGGAGGAGCCGACATGGCCGACGACGCCCCGTTTCCGTTCGACACCCTGGAAGCCACCTTCACCGCACTGACCAGCGGCCCCGCCCCGCTGGCCCTGGACGGCCGCCACGCAGGCCATGGGCTGCCCGCCCGGCTGCTCCCGCTGGATGAGCTACGCCGACTGCTGCTGGACCCAAGCCTGGGCTTCGCCGCCCGCGACGCTGCCCTCGCCGTCCTGGTCGACCGCGCCAAGACCCACGGCGGCGCCGCCACCATCGGCCTGGCCGGGATGCTGCTGCCCGGCCTTCGCCGCGCGACCGCGTCGCTGACCCTGACCAACCCACAGCGGATCTGGGACCTCCAGGCCGAGGTCCTGGCCGGGCTGCTGGAGGCCATCGCCACCTTCCCCACGCCTGCTTGGCAGGTCGACCGGGTCGCGGCGCGGCTGGTGTGGGCGGCGATCCACGCCGCCGAGCGGCTGCTGGACCGCGAACGGGTCTGGCACGCCCGCACCACCACCGGCACATCGCGCAGCTCGGCCCCGCCGCCCCGCCCGGCCGGCCACCCCGACTTCGTGCTGGCCCGCGCCGTCCGCGAGCGCGTGCTCTCACCCGAGGACGCCGAACTGGTCGGCGAGACCCGCATCGGCCGGGTACGCCTGTCGGACCTCGCCCGTACCTGGGACCAGCCCTACAAGACGCTGGCCAAGCGCCGCGACCGGGCCGAACGAGCGCTGGTCAGGTGGCTTTCTCGAGATCGGATGTCGAATTTCGAGGGTCGCACCCCGGTTTTGGGTCGGATGGGTGCTCGTGGCGACCGCGGGACGAGCCGGACACCGGTTGCGCCGCCGTGGCCCTGACATCCGAGAGGAGGCAGGCCCCGGCCGCCCAGCACGCCACGAGCCACCCGCCCACGCCTGGCGGCCTGCCGACTCCAGGCCGCATAGCCGCCAACCCGCCCCGTTGATGCTCGCCAACCGCCGTGGAGGCCACCATGTCCGCGCACATTGCATACCTGCTCGCCAGCCTGGCCAGCACGACAACCACGCCGACCCCGGCCCTGGCCGCCGTCCTCGCGCAAGCCGACCCGACCCTGTCGGGGGTCATCAGCCGCGCCCGCAACGTCGTGGTCGGTCTGCTGGTCGCGCTGGCGACCCTGCAGCTCACCATCGCCGGGGTCCGCTACCTGTTCGCCGCCGGCGAGCCCGAGCAGCTCGACAAGGCCAAGCGGGGCGTGCGGGCCGCCGCGATCGGCTACGGCCTGGCCGCGCTGGCACCCGGGCTGGTCGCCCTGCTCCAGCAGATCGTCGGGGTGTGAGCCCGATGCCCCACCTCCTGCTTGCGCGCGGCATCGCCCCCATGACGGCCGCCGCCTTGGTGCTGCTGCTCGCGGTGCTGCTGCTGGCCGACTCGCCGGCCGAGGCAGCCCAGCCCGCACCCACCCCGACCAGCACGACCACCACGACCCCGGCACCAACCACCTCGCCGTCTGGGAATAGCGGCTTGCGGGACCGGCTGCGCGACAGGCTGCCGTTCCCGTTCGGCAACGGCCCCGGCTTCCCCTCCATCGGCGACGCGATCAACGGCTGGTTCCGCGACCTGGCCGCAAGCTCCCTCGGCCCGCTGCTGGACATGGTCGCCCGCACCATCCTGGCCACCCCCGACCTGACCGCCGCCAACAGCCGCGTCCGCGAACTCTGGCTGGTCTCCGCCGGAATCGCCAACACCACCTTCGTGCTACTGGTCACCGCGGGTGGGGTGCTGGTCATGACCCACGAGACCCTGCAGACCAGCTACGGCGTCAAAGAGATCGCACCGCGCGTGGTGGTGGCGTTCCTGGCCGCCAACCTCAGCCTGATCATCACCGGCCAGGCCATCCCGCTGGCCAACGCGCTGGCCCGCGCGCTGCTTGGCACCGGCGCCGACCCGGCCCACGTCCAAGCCACGCTACGCACCCTCGCGCTAGCCCCCCTGGACACCTCAAGCGGCCTGCTCATCCTGATCGCCCTGGTCATCGCCGTGATGGCGCTGGCGCTGGTGGCCACCTACGTGATCCGGGTCGCGCTGCTCATCGTCTTGATTGCTGGGGCGCCGCTGGCGCTTGCCTGCCACGCGCTCCCCAAGGCCGAAGGGCTCGCCTACCTGTGGTGGCGCGCGTTCACCGGCTGCTTTGGCATCCAACTCGGCCAGGCGCTGGTGCTGGCGATAGCGGTACGGGTGTTCTTCCAAGCCGACCGCGCCCACGTTCTCGGCCTGCAAGGCAGCGCGCACCTGGTCGACCTGATCGTGGTCGGGTGCCTGCTGTGGATGCTGCTGCGCATCCCGGTATGGGTCTCCCGGCTGGTGTTCGGCCAGCGAGGCTCCACCCTGGTCCGCCTGGCCAAGTCCTACTTTATCTACCGCGGCATCCGAAGCTGGGGGCGAGGCTGATGCGCCCCGGGCCGACCCCCACCCCAGCGCACCTGCGCGCGGGAGCGTCCAGCCTCGGTGCCGGGCGACGCGAGGAGGCACTGGCCTCGGGACCGATCCGGCGGCCGGCGCTGCGCTGGCACGGCGGCAAGTGGCGCCTGGCCCCCTGGATCATCCGGCACCTCCCAGCCCACGACGCCTACCTGGAACCCTATGGCGGGGCTGCCTCCGTCCTGCTGCGAAAGCCGCCCGCCCCACTTGAGACCATCAACGACCTGCACGGCCGGCTGGTCAACTTCTTCACCATCCTGCGCGAGCAAGCCGACGAGCTGGTCGGTGCGGTCGAGCTGACCCCGTATGCCCGCGCTGAGTTCCAGCTCGCGCACCAGCAGGCCGACAACCCGCTGGAGGACGCCCGCCGCTTCTACGTGCTCGCCGACCAGGGCCGCGGCGGTGCCGCCAGCGGCCGGACCCGGGCCGGGTGGCGGGCCGAGCACAACCCCACTCACCGGCTGGTCCCGCCACGCGACTTCACCGCCGCCCACCTCCGGGCCATCGCAGCACGGCTCAAGCACGTCCAGATCGAGCATGGCGACGCGCTGGCGGTGATCGCCCGCTACGACGCTGCGGGGACGCTGCACTACGTCGACCCGCCGTACGTGCGCGCCGCCCGCAACCCGCGCAGCCAAAGCCGCTACGCCCACGACCTATCTGACGCCGACCACCGCGCGCTGGCGGAGCTGCTGCACCAGGTCCACGGGATGGTCGTGCTGTCGGGCTACCCAAGCCGGCTGTACGCCGAGCTGTACGGCGACTGGCAACGCGTGGACCGCACGGCCCGCGACGACGCCTCGCGGCCACGGGTCGAGTCGCTGTGGCGCAACCCCGCCGCCGCCCACGCCAGCAAGGAGGCGCGACCATGAGCCACGCCCGCATTCCCGCCGACGTCGAGCGCCCCGACCGGATCGCGTTCAACCTCACCGCTCGCCAGCTCGTCATCCTCGCCACCAGCGGGGTCCTGGCCTGGCTATTGGCCACGGCCGCCCAGCTCCTCGTCCCTCCGGTGGTCGCCTACGCGCTGGCCCTTCCGATCGTGGCCGTGGGTGCGGCGTTGGCGCTCGGCCGGCGCGACGGGCTCGGCCTTGACCAGCTCGCCCTCGCCGCGCTGCGCCAGGCCCGCGCACCCCGCCGGCAGGTGCCCGCGCCAGAGGGGGTGCCCGCCCCACCCGAGCTGCTCGCCGGCATCCCTGCCGGACCGCCGCCGGGGCCGCTGGCCCTGCCTGCCTGCGGCATCGACCCGGACGGGCTGGTGGACCTTGGCGGCGACGGGATGGCGCTGGTGTGCCAGGCCAGCACCGTCAACTTCGCCCTGCGTACCCCCGCCGAGCAGGAAGCCTTGGTGGCCGCGTTCGCGCGGGTCCTGCACGCGCTCACCGGCCCGGTCCAGCTCGTGGTCGGTGCCGAACGGGTCGACCTCGCCGGGCTCGTCAGCGACCTGGAGGCCGCCGCAGGTGGGCTGCCGCATCCGGCGCTGGAGCAGTGCGCCCGCGACCACGCCCGCTCCCTGGGCGAGCTGGCCCGCCGCCGCGACGTGCTGCGCCGCCAGTGGCTGCTGGTGTTCCGCGACCCCATCCCCCAGGGCGCCAGGGCGCGGCTTGCCCGCCGCGCCGAGGAGGCCGCCGCGCTGCTGCAGGGCGCCGGGGTGCAGCTCGCGCCGCTGGACCAGCCAGGTGTCCACGCCGTCCTTGGCCGGGCACTGGACCCCGACAGCCCACGGCCGCCGGGCGGGCTCGCGCCGTCTGACCAGCCCATCATCCGCGCCGCGAGGAGGCCCCCATGCTGACCCGGCACCTTCGGCCCCGCTCGCCGCGTGGCCGCCGCACCACCACGACGAGGAGCGAGCCGGCCGGCTTGCTGGGCGGGCTGCCCGGTCCCGACGCGATCGAGGTCGGACCGCGCTGGCTGCGGGTGGGCGGCACCTGGTGCCGCACCCTGGCTGTCACCGGCTACCCCCACGAGGTCCCGTTGGGCTGGCTGGAGCCGGTCCTTGCCGCGCCCGGCACTCTCGATGTCGCGCTGCACATCGAGCCGATCCCACCGCTGGTCGCGGCCGAGCGGCTGCGCCGCCAGCTTGCCCGGCTTGAGTCCACCCGCCGTCTGGACACCGATAAGGGCCGCCTGCCCGACTTCACCGCCGAGGCCGCCGCCGACGACGCCGCCGAGCTGGCCCGCCGCCTTGCCCGCGGCCAGGGCCGGCTGTTTCGCGTCGGCCTGTATGTGACCATCCGCGCCCACACCGAGCAGGAGCTGGACGAGCAGACCGACGCCATCCGCGCCCTGCTCGGCTCCCTGCTGCTCACCAGCCACCCCGCCACCTTCCGCACCCTGCAGAGCTGGGCAACCACCCTGCCACTCGGCGTGGACGCCCTGAAGCTGCGGCGCACCTTCGACACCGAGGCGCTGGCCGCCGCCTTCCCGTTCGCCTCCGCCGAGCTGCCCCACACCAACGGCGTCCTCTACGGCCGCAACCACACCACCCAGGGGCTGGTGTTCTGGGACCGCTTCGCCCAACGCAACTACAACACCGTCCTGCTCGCCCCCTCCGGCTCCGGGAAGAGCTACCTTGCCAAGCTGGAGGCCCTGCGGTGGCTGTACAGCGGGGTCGAGGTGTTCGTCGTCGACCCCGAACGCGAATACCAGCGCCTCGCCGCTGCGGTCGGCGGCACCTACCTGCGGCTTGGCGCCCCGGACGTGCGGCTCAACCCCTTCGACCTACCCACCCCGACCGGCACCGAAGCTGACCGGGAGGCGCTCACCCGCCGCGCGCTGTTCCTGCACACCCTCATCTCGGTCCTGCTGGGTGGGCCACCCACCCCAGAGGAGGCCGCCGCGCTGGACCGTGCCATCCTCGCCTGCTACAAGGCCAAGGGGATCAGCGCCGACCCGCGCACCCACACCCGCCCCGCCCCACTGCTCGCCGACCTCGCCGCCGCACTCGCCTGCGACGCCCACCCTGGGGCCAAGACCCTCGCGGCGCGGCTGGAGCCGTTCACCACCGGCTCACACCGCGGCCTGTTCGACGGGCCAACCACCGCCCGGCCCGAGGGCCACCTGGTCGTCTTCTCCCTGCGGGAGCTGCCCGACGAGCTGGCCGGCGTCGGCACCCTGCTGGTCCTGGACGCGATCTGGCGGCAGGTCACCAACCCCGCGCAGCGCAGGCGACGGCTGGTACTGGTCGACGAGGCGTGGCTGCTGCTGCGCGACCCGGTCGGCGCGAAGTACCTGTTCCGGCTGGCCAAGGCGGCCCGCAAGCACTGGTGCGGGCTCACGGTCGCCACCCAAGACGCCGCCGACCTGCTCGCCAGCGACCTCGGCCAGGCGGTGGTCGCCAACGCCGCCACCCAGATCCTGCTCGGCCAGGCCCCCCAGACCATCGAGCAAGTCGCCCAAGCGTTCCGCCTGTCCGGTGGGGAGCGCCAGTTCCTGCTGGCCGCCCAGCCGGGCGAGGGGCTGCTGCTGGCCGGCGGGCATCGGGTCGCGTTCAAGAGTCTGGCCAGCCCCTCCGCCGAGCACCCTGTGGTCACCAGCGACCCGGCTGAGCTCGCCGAGCTGCACGGCGAGGAGGCGGCGCTGTGAAACGCGTCCTGGTCGCCGCGGCGTGTCTGCTGCTGGTGCCGGTGGTGCTGCTTGGCGCCGCGGTCGGCGCGGTCGGCGGCGGCTCGGAAGCGACCATGCCGGTCGGCACCCACGGTGCCGCCGGGCTCGCGGTGGCCGCTGCGCAGGCCGGCTTCACCGGCCAGGGGTTGCGGCTGGCGGTGGCGGTCGGGCTGGCCGAGTCGGGTGGCAACTCCACCGCCCGCGGCCCCAACCCACCCACCCCCGCCTGCCCCGCCGGGTCGGTGGACCGGGGCGGCTGGCAGCTCAACAACTGCTATCACCCCGAGGTCTCCGACGCCTGCGCCGACGACCTGGCCTGCGCCGCCGAGGCGACCTACCGGATCTCGGCGGCCGGCAGCGACTGGACGGCGTGGACGACCTACACCTCCGGCGCCTACCAAGCTCAGCTCGCCGCTGCCGACCAGGCACTCGCCACCCTCGCCGCAGGCGACGCGGGCGGCGGTGTCCCGCCTGGCTACGGCACGCCTGGGCCATGCGGGCTGTCGCCGGCGACCGACTACGCCAAGCACCTGGTCACCTGGCTGTTCGGCATCAGCGACATCGGCGGCTGCGCCGTCTCAGGTCACATCAACAACAGCGACCATCATCCAGACGCAGGCGGGCAGGCGCACGCCATCGACGTGATGGTCGGCGGCGACAGCACGCTCGGCTGGCAGGTGGCCGAGTGGGCGGCGGCCAACGCCGCCGCGCTGCACGTGAAGTATGTGATCTTCGCCGGGCAGATCATCGACTTCCGCGAGCCCACGCCGGCCTGGCATGCCTGCCGCGACCCTTCCTCGAGCTGCGCCGTCGAACACCTCCAGCACGTACATCTCTCATTCGAGCCAAATGCCTAGTTCCTATTGTTCTGGCTGCTCTTCCCGCTGCCCTGCCGGAAGGAGAACGCCATGAGCGCTTCAGCGAACCCCAACCCCGAGATCCGCCACCCCGAGATCACGGTGCGCCTCACCGGCATCGACGGCAACGCCTACGCCATCCTCGGCGCCGTCCGCACCGCGCTGCGCACCGCAGGCCACGCCGACGAGGTCGCCGTGTTCCTCGCCGAGGCGACCAGCGGCGACCACGCCCACCTGCTGGCGACCTGCATGCGCTGGGTCACCGTCCAATAGAGAGAGGCTAATCCTTGATGCGTCCCACCCTGACCCCACCGCCGCCCACCACCACCCGACCCAAGACGCCGTCCACGACCCAGCCCGACCTTGACCGCAGCCCCCTGGGCCGCTACCTGCTCCACCCCCAACACACCCTCGCCGCCATCGCCAAGACGCTCGCCCACCACGCCGCCGAGACCGTTCACCGCTACGGCCTCTGGCTCCTGCTGTTGGCGGTCGTCGTGCTGGCCGCGCGGCCCGCGCTGGCGCGGTGGCGGGCCGCGCGTCTGCAGACAGGCGCCCGGCTGGTCGAGATCCTCCCACCGCCCCAGGTCGACCCCGATGGCGCAGCGGCCCTGTGGCGCAACCTCGCCGGGCTGCTCCGCCAACACCGCTTGCTCCAGGGCCGCCCCCACGTGGGGTTCGAGTACCGCTGGTCGCCTGACGGGCTCACCATCGCCCTGTGGCTGCCCGGCATGATCGCCCCGCGGCTGGTTGAGCGGGCGGTCGAGGCGGCCTGGCCGGGGGCGCGCACCCGCACCACGACGCCCGCCCCGCCGCCGCTGCCGGTCGGCCAGCGGGTCGGTGGTGGGGCGCTGCGGCTGGCCCAGCCCGAGTGGTACGCACTCCGCGGCCACCCCGAGCATCCCACCGACCCCCTGCGTGCCCTGCTCGGCGCGGCCGAGGAACTCGGCGCCGGCGAGTCCGCCATCGTCCAGATACTGGTCCGGCCCGCCAGGGGCCGGCGGCTGGTCCGTCTGCGGCGGGTCGCGCGAGCGCTTCGCCGCGGCCAGCACCCCACCCGCCCCGGCCGCCTGCTTGACCTGCTCAACCCCACCACCAGCGGCATGGGGAGCCGCCGGGCCTACACCGACGACCCCGCCCGCCACGCCGACGTCCAAGCCATCGGCCGCAAGGCCGCCGGCCCCGGCTTCGAGACAGCCATCCGCTATGGCGTCGCCACGTCGGTCGGGCACCATGCGCGGGGACGGCTTCGTGCCCGCGCGCACGCGCTCGCCGCCGCCTTCGCCATCTACGCCGGCCGCAACCGCCTGACCCGCACCCACCACCCCAGCCGGCTCTCGGCCCGCGCGCTCTGGGAGCGGCGCCTCGGCGGTGGGATGCTGCTTGGCCTGGACGAGCTGGCCGCCCTGGCGCACCTGCCCTGGGACCGTGGCGTCCCCGGCCTGGAACGCGCCGGCGCCCGCTCGGTCGCCCCACCCCCCAGCGCACCACGCGACGGGAAGGTGCTCGGCGACGCCGACACCGGCACCACCCGCCCCATCGCCCTCGCGCTCGCTGAAGCGCGCCAGCACACGCACCTGGTCGGCGCGACCGGCTCCGGCAAGTCCACCCTGCTCGGCAACCTCGTCCTCCAAGACGTCGACGCCGGCCGTGGAGTGGTCCTGATCGACCCCGCCAAGGGCGACCTGGTCCGCGAGCTGCTGGACCGCCTGCCCCGCAGCGCCAAGGATCGGCTGGTGCTGTTGGACCCCGACGAGCGCGCCGCCCCACCCACCCTCAACATCCTGGAAGGCCCCGACCCGGAGCTAGCCACAGATCATCTGCTGTCGAGCCTTCGACGGGTGTTCGCCAGCTCCTGGGGGCCACGCACCGACGACGTGCTCCGCACCGCCTGCCTGACCCTGCTGGCCCGTGGCCCCGCCACCCTGGCCGACGTGCCCCGCCTGCTCACCAACCCCGGCTTCCGCCACCGCATCACCACCGGCCTGACAGACGACCTGCTGCGCGGATTCTGGGACGGCTACGACCAGCTCACCCCCTCCGGGCACGCCCAGCTCGTCGGCCCCGCCCTGGCCCGGCTCCGCGCCTTCCTGCTCCGCTCCTTCGTACGAGACGTGGTCGGCTCCACCACCTCCAGCTTCTCGCTCGCCGACGTCCTGGACGGAGGCATCCTGCTGGCCCGGCTGCCCAAGGGCGTGCTCGGCGAGGACACCGCACGGCTGCTCGGCGCCTTCGTGATCGCCAAGACCTGGCAAGCCACCACCGAACGCGCCACCCGAGGCGAGCAGGCCCGCACGGATGCAGCGCTGTACCTGGACGAGTTCCACAACGTCCTGCACCTGCCCTACCCCTACGAGGAGCTACTCGCCGAGGCGCGCGGCTACCGCCTGGCCCTCACCCTGGCCCACCACAACCTCGCCCAGCTCCCCCGCGAGCTCCGCGAGGCCATCAGCGCCAATGCCCGCACCAAGCTCTACTTCACCGTCTCACCCGAGGACGCCCACGTCCTGGAACGCCACGTCGCCCCCGAGCTGACCGCTCATGATCTCTCCCATCTGGGCGCGTTCCAGGCCGCCGCCCGGCTGGTGGCCGGCGGGGTGGAGGTGCCCGCCTGCACCATGGCAACCCGGCCACTGCCCGAGCCGGTCCCCGGGCGAGCGGAGGAGCTGCGCATCGCCGCACGTGCCCGCGTCGGCCGCACCAGAGTCCGGCGGCGTACCGAGCAGCAGCGGCGCCAGGTCGTCGAGGACCAGCCGCTCCGCCGCCGACGCTCAACCGGGATCCGCGGTCAAGCCCCGCCGGCTTCTCGGCCAACTGCCAGCGGCTCGGTTGCCGCCACGACCATCGTCCCCGGCGAGGCGGTACACCGCCAGCCCGGTGGCGCTAGCACCACGACCGGGCAGGACCAGCCGTGACCACGGTCAAGCGGCCCATCCAGCCAGCCACCACGGCCAGCACGGGCCGCCCGGCGGGCATCCGTCCAGTGCCGCCGCGCACCCCGGCCAGCGCCGACCTGGCACTGCTGGCCGGCCGGCTCACCGACCGCGACCGCCAACTCTGCCGTCTGCTCCGCGAGCATCGCGTGCTCACCACCAGCCAGATTCGCGAGCTCGCCTTCGGGTCGCTCAACGTCGCCCAGCACCGCCTGGTCGCCCTTGCCCGCCTGGGCGTACTCGAACGGTTCCGCCCCGTCTGGCCCCACGGCGGCGGCTCCGCGCCGTGGCACTACGTGCTCGGCCCCGCCGGCGCCGCGGTGCTGGCCGCCGAGCAAGCCGCGACCCCGGCGCAGCTTGGCTACCGCCGCGACCGGACCCTGGCCATCGCCCACTCCCAACGGCTCGCCCACCAGGTCGGCGTCAACGGCTTCTTCACCGCGCTGGCCGCCCACGCCCGCCGCCACCCCAACACCGAGCTGCTGACGTGGCTGTCAGAGCGGGCCTGTGCCGAGCGGTGGGGCCATGTGGTCCGCCCCGACGGCTACGGGCACTGGCGCGACGACGACGGCGAGGTCGACTTCTTCCTGGAGTACGACACCGGCACCGAACCCTTGGAGCGGCTGCTGGCCAAGGTCCACGCCTACACCGAGCTGGCCAACGCCACCGAGATCGACACCCCGGTGCTGTTCTGGCTACCTGGACCCGGCCGCGAGGCCACCCTCCACCAGGCCCTCCGCCACCCAATCATCACGCTGGCGACGGCCACCGCCCGCATCGCACCCCACCCAGCCGGGCCAGTGTGGCTACTTACTGGTGAGGCCGGTCCCCGGCTAACCCTTGCCGGCCTCGGCGACCCACCCTGACCTCGCTCCACGATCGCCAACGGCGGCTCAACGTGACGACACCTCAGTCTTGGCGAGGACGAGACGGCTACACGCAGACATCGTCCGGCTGGGCGGTACTACAAGTGCGGGACTCTCGGACGAGTCAGGCCGGCTAGACTTCGCACTGAACACAAGTCGGTGTTTCGCCGAACCCGCAGGGAGGCTCCCGCCGTGACTGCGCAATCACTCCCATTCGCCCTCCACGATCTCACGCTCGCCCTCCACAGCGTCCGGTATCTGGGCAGCATGGCCGAACCGGAACATCGGTTTATCGAGCACTGGTCCGTCACGGCTGGCTCTCACGATATCGACGGCGAGATCGCAGAGCAGGTGGGCACTGCAGACATTGGGATCGTCAATGTCGGGGCTGCGCTTGCCGCACGCCATCATCCGATCGAACTGCTCGACGAGTGGAGCCAAGACCTGGTCAACATCGGCGAGGCGATCTTCGATCGCGACGGGGAGTACAGCGAGGAACTGCGGGACTGGCTAGAAGGGTCTCCGCTCATCGGTGACCTGCTCATCGCCGACCGGATCACGCTCGACCCTCGCTTCCGAGGACACGGGCTCGGCCCGCTGATCGCCGGACTCGCCATCGCTTCGCTGGGGCGCGGTTGCGCGCTCGCGGCCTGCATTCCCGCCCCAATCGAAGGCGACCTTGAGGGACCCGCTCGAGATCGCGCCGTCACGGCACTCCAGCGGACATGGGCGTCGATGGGCTTCGAGCAATACCGAGGCAACGTCTGGCTGCTCGACATGGAGAGCCAACCGTACGAGGACATGGTCAGCAGCCTGCTCAAGCGCCTCGGATAACCGGTAGCGGCCCCCAGTCTGCCACGACACAACCTCCGGCACGACCAACGCACCCTGCTCACCACCGTGCGATCTCGTTCGACGAACAACTCGTGATCCGGCGGGGTGACCAGTAGCCGGCATCAGCTCGAACGAGTCTGATAGCGGATCTCCTAACGGGTCTGGTAGCGGGCTTGGACCCGCTATCCCCATCAGCGGCAGCGACCCAGCACACGCGGGCGGTGCGAGCGCGGCGCGTGGCGCCGACTGCGGTCCGCCGGAGCCAACCTCCCCCCCACGATCCCCGGTCGGGGAGTGGGCGGGAGGCCGGCTCCACCGCCCCGCCCGCGCGGACGTACGTGGCCGCGTGCGCGCAGGGCACGCTCCCGCCCCCGGCCGAGCCGCCGGTTGCCGGCATGGCTCGATGCCCCATGCGATGCCCGCATGCCAAGCCGCAACGGCGAGCCATCGCCCGCCTATCGCGCGGCCCCGGCGGCCGGTTCGGCCCTCATGCCCGGCCGCGATCCCCAGGCCGGCATGCGCGCGGGAACGACCGCGCGTGCCGAAAATCCCCATCGCGAAAACCGCTCGTCAAGAATCAATACCCGATCGGGAATTCGGGCTTGACTTTTGCCCGAAATTCGAGCTACCACCTGGAGAGCGATAATCAACGGCCGCGCCGAAAGGGGAAGCCATGGAAAACGCCCTACCACGGGTCATCGTCATGACCCAAGTTACTCCCGACTTCCGCGTCGGCCCTGTTGAGACCGAGACGCGCGATGATGGCTCAACGATCCGATTCCAAGTGTGCGAGGAACTGCTCGACGGCCGCTGGGAAGGCTTCGTCACCATCATCGAAGACACCCGCGATTTCTGCCCAGAATGCGGAACCCACAAGTCCGTATGCCGATGTGGCACGAAGGGGTGACCATTCGTGACGAGCAACAACAGCGAAACTGACCGTGCGATTCGCCGCATGGAAGCCGCCGGACTTTCAGGCGACGAGGCCCAACGTGCGGCAGCGCTTGACCTTGCTATCCGCCGCACCATGCAGGAGCCCCGCTGATCGAACAGACCCAGACGGCCCCAAGCCAGCCCATCATCACGCCGCCCAAGGGCGGCGTGATGGCGTCAGGCTGCGGCGCGGCAACGCCACGGACAGTCAGGCCATGAAGGCATGGCCCCCACGCCGGCCCCACGGCCCCACGCCGGCCCCACGGCCCCACGCCGGCCCCACGGCCCCACGCCGGCCCCACGGCCCCACGCCGGCCCCACGGCCCCACGCGCGGGCGCGCGAACCCTGCCCGACCGTTCCGATCCGGCCTACGGCAGCAACCCGAGCACGACCCGATTTTCTGCGAAACCGCAGGTCACAGAGCTTGACTGCATGCCGGCGATGGAGGTACCACCTTGCTCGCAATACCGTCGCACCCCACGAAAGGGGACGGAAATGGCGAACCCCGCCAACTACGCGGTCAGCCTCGGGTTGCTGATCGCGGTCCTGGCCGCCATCCTGGCGGCCACCAGGCGCACCCCGGCCATCGCCGGGGCCGCCGGGCCGCTGCTGGCCGCCGCCAACGGCCGCCAGCCCACCCGCCGAACCAGCACCAGCCGCACCGCCGCCCGCAAGGGCACCGGCAAGGCCAACGGCAACGCTACCCGCGCGGGCAACGGGCAGACCACCACGGCCACACCGCCGCGCACGCCCCGCCGCGCCAAGGCCGACACCACCAGCGCCGCCCCGGCCGTCAACACCATCAGCGGCACCGAGCGGCTCCAGCCCGGCAAGCTGCAGGAGCAGGTGCTGGCCTACCTGACCGACCACGCGGGCGAGGAGCTGTCGCCCAGCCACATCGCCAAGGCGCTGGGCCGCTCCAGCGGGGCCGTCGGCAACGGCCTGGAGAGCCTGGCCAAGGACGGCGAGGTCCAAAAGACCCGCCAGACCCCACGCCGGTTCATGATCCCCGCCCGCGGCACAGCCAAGCGCAACGGCACAGCCAAGCGCAACGGCACCGGCAGGCGCAACGGCACCGCCCAGGCCACCGCTCCCGCCACGCCCAAGGCCACCCGCGCCACCCGGGCCACGCGCGCCAAGGCCGGCAACGGCCCCAACGCCACTCCCAGCACCGGCAAGGGCAACGGCGGCAACGGCCCCAAGGCCGAGCCGACCGCCGAGCCGACCGCCGAGCCGACCGCCGCCGACCCGGCCGCCAACACAACCGGCCGCAAGCCCGCCACGCGGCGGGGGCGCAATGGCAAGGCCGGGACCGCAGCGGACGAGGCTGCGGCCACCGGCACCTAACCCCCACCCAGCCATCACGTGAGGGCGCTGCCGGGGTGACCTCATCACCCCGGCAGCCGCCGCATCCCGGGAAGGAGACTCCCAGGTGCGACCAGCAAACTCTACCCAACGCCACGCCCTGGGCGACACCATCGCCCGCCTGGCCGAGCAAACCGCCAGCGCCATCGCCCACGCCATCCAACTC
>WNFU01003827.1_pt1 | contig 19586 bp, 15 predicted proteins | sample 5400121 | NCBI WGS metagenome assembly WNFU01 (sample SAMN13153360, study PRJNA577476) | soil metagenome | isolation source: 100 cm soil or saprolite under grassland replicate 1 | place: USA:California | collected 2016-06-15 | reverse complement strand
CAGCAACTGGGTGGACGTCACGGGACGGACATACGCGCCCGACATGGCCGTCCGGCGGCCGGACGGCCAGCGAGTCCCACGAGACGCCAACCTCGTCTGGCAGCGTGCCCTGCGCGACTACCTGCTGTCGGGCGACGCGGTCATCATCAGGCGTGCAATGGATTCGGGCATGAGTCCTGGCACGTGGGAGGCGATCCGCAGCGGCGGTGTTCTCGCCGCCCAGGACGGTCAGGTCGTCTACCGGGTCAACCGCCCGTAGGGTGCGTAAATTCGGCTATCGGCGCCAATCTTCCTGATTTGCAGGGAGATCGAGTTTGCGAACCCTACGCGCCGGACGCCTAGCGGCTCTTCGCCGAGATGCTGCTCGTCGCCCGCGTGCACGAGTGACGGCACACACCGTGTGCCCGCAACGAGCGCAGTAGCGCGTCCGCTCTTGCCGAGGAGGGACCAGACGCGGTGCGGACAGCGCCCGCTTCGAGGTACGAGATCCCGGCTTGGCCGCACTTCCGGAATCCTTGGCGAGCGCATCTGCGGAGCAAGCATCAGTCAGTTGTCGATGCGAGCACGGCGATGATCGATCCCTCACCGCTGTCGAGCGTCCAGCACGCCGTGCCCCACCATTCCCGCCCCGGCGCGAAGTAATCAGACCAGCCGGTTGACCAGGACCAGATCTCCGTGGAGTCGCCGGGACTACGGAGGACCTCCTGGACAACGGCGTCGAAGAGCTCGACCAGATCAGAGCGAGCGAGCCGCTTGTACTTGCCATGCAGTCCATACGGCGGATCACAGAAGGCGCACGTGAAGTCGAGCTCATCGCCGAACATCGAGTAATGCTCCTCGATATCCGGGACAAGCGTCCCGCCGACGTACCCGGAGCCGAAGAACTCCGCTGACGATACGCGGTCGCCGCGCAACGCTTCAGGATCGAGGCCTTCGATCCGCTCCGCCTCTGCTCGGAAACTGCGTGCCGTCTCCGCAAGCTGCGCGCGCTCGCGCGGATCGGAGGCATCGACAAGGTTCGCCTCTACGGCGATGGCGTGCCGTCGAGTGGCCTCGGCCAAGGCCGCAAGCGCCGCCCGGCGATGTGCAGGCTCGCCCTCTTCGCCCACGTCCGGCGCCACCCGCACGAAATCGACGACAACCCCGGCTTCCTCGCAGCGGCGAAGGACGGACTCAGCCTCCGGTGGAAACCGCAGGACCCTCACACAACAGATATTCATGAGGACTGTGGAAGCTCGCCAGCTTCCGGCACGAGCGAATCGCAACCGGGGAGGCAGCTCCGACTTACGGCGCGGCGGCTTCGGGTTCGGGTGGGTGCGAATCGAGATGCGTCGCGGCATCCCAGTCGACCACGTCGTCCAGCGGCGCCAACGCCACATCCGCGCGCGCTCCCGCGTGGACCTCGACGAGGTTGTCCCCCTCCTCGAAAACGATCGCGACAACGCCGAGGCGGGCGCGGAACGAACATTGCCCCGGACGCGTCCATCGTGCGAGCGGCAGCGTCGGGAGCAGTTCGTCGAGCGGAGGTCGCCGCGCGGAGTCGACCCAGCCCCAGCCGCCGTGCCGCGATCCGAGCGCTGCCTCGTAGAGCGCATACTGGAGAAGGAAGAGGCCGAGTCGCTCGCCTTCATGCTCCCAGCGCGGCGCCTCGACGTCCCATGTCCCGAAGACCGGTGGATCTTCCTCTCCCCGCCCGACCGCGTACGCGAACACACCTTGCTCTTCGACGGCGAAGAGCATCGGGTCCTCGGCGGGATCGAGTTCCGCCGGCTGCACGAGGTGAAGGTTCACGGTGTCGTGGCTCCCGAACAGCTCGTAGAAGCGGCGAAGACGCGCAGGAACGGCCGGCGGGAGGTCACGCGCATCGAGACCCTGTGGGGTAAAGAAACTCGGTTCACGGTGGCGGGCTCGAGTTCTTGGTCATCCGTTGGTCGCTGCCGCATGCTGAAGATCGCTCGCAGCCGTCCCAGAGGAGCCGATGCGTACTTGGCCCGGACGCTGGACGCTACGCGGCGACGGCTTTTGACGTCCTGCGAGAAGACAGGGCTCTGGGACGAGCGCCGGCCCGGGCACGCAGAAACTCAGACCAGCTGGGCCGATGCGCCGGGGCGCCGGCCCCAGACCCGACCTGCGCAACAGGCTCGCGATCGTGGTCGCGGAGACGCTGATCCCGAGCTTCAGTAGCTCACCCTGGATGCGCATATAGCCCCACCTTGGGTTCTCCCTCGCCATCCGCTCGATCAGGCCACGCGTCTCAGCCGCAAGTGGGGGACGACCCGGCCTGCGACCCCGCCTGCGATTTCCCTGCAGCAGTGCCCGGTGCCAACGGCGAAGCGTCTGCGGGCTGACCGCAAAGCACAACCACCGCTCGGGCGGAAGCAGCCGGCTGGCCGCAGCGAGCAAGGCTCGGTCGGCGAGCGTGTACTGCGGCCGCCTCCCGCCTCGCCTGAGGATCGCGAGCTGGTGGCGCAGAACAACGATCTCAAGCTCCCGCTCACCGCCGCAGCGGGCGAGCAAGTGAACGATGCCCCACAGGAGTCGGTACAGCAAACACGTCAGCACGACGCGCAGTCTGAACCGCTTCGGGCGCGATCACCAGCACGCCGTTCCCGTCCGAATCGAGTTTCTTTACCCCACACCCGCGCTCTCCTGGTTGTCCTAGCTGCGGATGGTCGCGCTCGCTGAACCGGCGTAGCAGCTGCCTGCCTGCGCCTGCGTCAAGAGTGCCCGCACGCGCAGGCGCGCTTTGATCCTTGAGCGGAAGACCGCCTTTGACACCGTCGTCGGGTTGATCGGCGACGTCAGCGTTCCGTCAGCGACCAGCGCGACGGTGCGGACCCTGACCCAGCGCCTCTGCACCGAGCTGAAGCGCTGGAAGATTACGAACTTGCCGGCGAGAGAATCGGCAGCAAGCACGGTGACGCGGAACCTTCGCGGCGCCAGCTTCCGCAGCGTGACCTTCGGGCGAACCTTCACGAGCACTCGCGTGCTCTTCAACGCGCGGAATCGCGACTCATATGTCGTATTCCTGCGCGGCTGCACGGCGAACGTATACGCACCGTCCGTGGTGGTCGTCACCGTCGTGAGCTTCGTGAGGGCGCCGGCGCCACACTCCTGCGCGAAGATGTCGACCTTCTGGTTCGCCTGGCCGGTGCCGAGCCGACCGGAGAGGGTGCTCTGTCCGCCGTAGAGGACGAGCTGCGGCGCGGCCGTCAACGAGAGCACGCTGCCGGGCGGGCCGGCATTGACCGTGATCGTCCCCTTGAACGCGGACGTCTTGCGGTTCGGGTCGCTCACGGCGTACTTCGTGACCGTGCGGAAGGTGCACGTCGAGCTCTGGCCGGGCTGGACCACTAGGCCGGCCGTGCAGGTGAACCCGGTCGTGGGCTTGAGGACAACCTGGTGAGCGACTGTGTCCTGGTTCGCGAGGACGACCGAATCGCCGGTGACGATCGTCAGCGTCTTGGGCACGTAGCCGTTGCGGGTGATCGCCATCGTCGTGGTGGCCGCAGGCGCCGAGACAACGCCACCCGCGAGGCCGACAAGCGCCAAAGCGGCGAGCTTCTTCATGACTTTCGAGACCCCCTAGGACGAGTTTCGCCTTAGAAAAGACGCGCTCACCCTAGGAGGCTTGCGGTCTGCTGCTTAGCGCCTGACAACCGGCTGGGTGCGGACTTCGACGAATCGTTCCTGTTTTCGGTGTTAGTGCCCGTTCCAGGAGAAGTGCATGTAGTCCTTCGTGTTTCCCGGCCAGGCGCCGCCCCAGCCCCAGCCGATCGACCGAAATGCCGTCACGACCGCGGGTGTGATCATTCCTGGGCGGTGTCGCTTGCGGTCGCGGTAGGGCCGGCTTTCCGGCGTGAGCGTTGCGCCGCAGCCCACGTACGGGTTCTCGATTGGGTTGAGGTCGACGGCGAGACCGTAGGCGTGGTTCGACCAGTTGCCCGTGCCGCTTCCGCATGGTGACGGGATCGCTTTGCGGCACTCGAACGAGCCGCTGATGTCGCCGTCGGCGGGCTGCGTCGGTCCGGAGGCGCCGTCGAAGCGGAGGTGTCGGATCGGAAAGCGGAGGAGGTACAGCTGCCGGAACACGCGCGCGAGCGGGACTGCCGCCTTCTGGTTGGCGACGAGCTCGCCCGCGTGCACGCGCGTGTCGAAGCCCCAGTAGTTGACGGTGAGGACGCGGAGCTGGGAGAGGCCGACGGGACAGCCGGGCCGCCAGAAAGGGCCGTTCAGCGCGGCGCGCTGCTGCGGCGTCAGCGGGTGGATCGAGGCGCCGAACGCGCCGACGACGAGTGGCAATGCGAGCAGCCGCACCATCGCGCCCGAAACCTATCCGGCTCGCGAACGCGCTTCACCTCGCAGACCGTGCGAAGAAGCGTCGGCCCGCGGGGCTCTCGGATCCTGGCGTCTCGTCGAACGGCGGCCGTCGTCGGACGAGATCCGAGCGCAGCTGGCGACGGCGATGACTGGGGAGGCTCGAAAGCTCGTGCGTTTCCGACCGGCAAGCGTTCGATATCTTCGGCGAACCCTACGGCGTCGTCAAGCGCTCTAGCGCAAAGCGCTAGTACGCTTCCGCAGGAGGTCATGGCTCAGCCGACGAAGCGCCGCGCGTGGCCCGCAAGCGCCGACCGATGCCCGACTATGCCGCCAAGCTCAGCGCCGTTTCCGAGGCCGCCGAGGCGGTTGCGGAGGTCGAGGCTGAGCTTGATGCGGCCCGCGAGAGGCTACGGGCCGCGCTCAAGGCCGCTCATCGGGCTGGGGCGTCCTATTCGTTGCTGGGGGAGCTGTCGGGCCTCAGCCGCCAGCGCGTTGCCCAGCTCGTGGCGGAATAGACGCCGGCCGGCCTAGCGCCGTTTCGCGAGCACGCGCCAGACGGCGATCGCGAGTAGGATCCAGCTGGCGATGATGATCAGGCTGATCGTCAGCTCTCACCCCAGTCGATGATCCAGGCGGCGCCCTGGGTGATGTAGTAGACGCGCAGCCAGTCGCGCACGTGCAGGGTGACCCAGGGGATCGAGGTGGGGCAGCTGAAGTTGCCGCCGCTCTCGACGTAGACCCAGGAGTAGCCGATGCCGCCGCCGATCTTGACGTTGTAGGTGTCGTGGCTGCACAGCCAGGAGTCGGCGGTCGTCCAGGTCGTGCGAGCCGTGATCGCCCCGGCCCAGTAGCCGCACCAGTAGGTGTGCTGGGTAACCGTCCGCTGCCACGGCGACCAGCTCTCCCACGTGTGCGACGGTTCGGCGAACCAGCAGTAGACGGCGTCGGCAGCCCCGCTTCGTGCGAACGACCTTCCCGGCGGTGTTCCCTCGCTGTCGGCTCCCGGCCGGGCAAACGCTCGTGCCACCTCGGCTGGCGTCGCTGGCCTCACCGGTAGCGGCACCGGCGACTTCCCCGCTTGGCGGGCAATCTCGGCTGCCGGCGGCGGAAGCGGCGGTGTCGCCGCGGCCGCGGTCGTCCCGAGCGCAAGCGCGATCGGGACCAGGAGAGCGCAGATCGTGCGATGCATCATCGCGGGCCCCTTTCATCTCGGAGCCGACGCCAGGGAGTAGCAACACGCATTGTCTAATCTCCTAGCGTTTTTGTCAAGTGCTATTGGCAACGACGTTGAGAGCGCACCCACGGTGAGCCTCTGCCGATCACGCCGCTCTGCCCGGAGTCGACGATCGCGGTGGGTGAGCTCGGAAAGCCTCGCCGCCGTGCGCGCGCCGCGCCCGCAGCGGCTCCTGACCCTTGGTCGCGCCGGCGGTGCTCCCTCGAAAGGGGGTTTACGGAGGTAGACGAGCCGCCGACGCAGTTGTCACTGGTCAGGGATCGCGCCCCGGGGGATGGAACCGCAGTCCGTCTTCGCCGGGAGGCTCGCCACAGCCGCGCTCCCTCATTCTCCGGGGCGGCCTCTTCGTCCTTGGGGCCGCCCTCTCCTTTCTGCTGTGCCGGCGCGGAGCCCGGCCAGGTAGCCTGCCGCTCGAGCGGCGTCCACGTGGGCGCCGGTGGAGACCAGGGCGAGATCGGGACGAGGCCGCGGCGTCCGTCGCGCCGTCCGCGGTCGTATGGCTTGCGCGGCAGCTCGATCGGCATAGCCTAAGCGGGTTCGATTCGCGCTCTCGCGGGGAGCCCGGGATCGCCGCGCTCATTTTCGGTCCCGTCGACACTCGTCATCCGACACGGGATCGCCGGCACTGTCGACCCCTTCGCAGCCGCGCGCCGGCGCCTCGCTTGCTTCGTGTCTGTGACTGCGGGATGCTCACTTGCGACAACGCCGCCGCAGATCACGGTTCCACCCGCTGCGGCTGTGGCCGAGGCGGCGAGTTTGCGTGCGGCGGTCGACCAGGTGGTCCCCGCGAAGCAGCACGATCGCAATCTGCTGATCGGCACCTGGAACCTGCGCGCCTTCGGTGACCTGACCAAGGCCTGGCAGTCAAGCAAGGCCGACAGTCCGAAGCGCAACTACGGCGACATCCACTACATCGCCGCCGTGATCACGCACTTTGATGTCGTCGCCGTCCAAGAGGTGCGCGGCAACATCCGCGCGCTTCGCTACTGCTCAAGCTGCTCGGCGACGATTGGGGCTTCCTGCTCACCGACGTCACCAAGGGTCCGGCCGGAAACGACGAACGGCTCGCGTTCCTGTTCGACAGCCGGCGGGTGAAACCGTCGGGGCTCGCATGCGAACTCGTCGTCTGGATCGCGACCGACTCGCCCCGGATCAGCGCGGGCACGCTCGACCGCCAGTTCGCACGCACCCCGTATGCCTGCAGCTTCGTCACCACCGGCGCGAACCCGACCACCTTCATCCTGGTCATGCTCCACGTCGACTGGGGCAAGAAAGCGGCCGACCGGATCCCCGAGCTGCGCGCGATCGCCGAATGGCTCGCCGGCTGGGCCGAACAGGAAGACGACTGGAACCACAACAAGGCATTCACCTCCACCGGGCTCGAGCCGCCACCCGGCATCGCCGACGTCCCGCGCACGATCTTTCGACAAACCGAAGAGGCGCCACCACTACGACCAGATCGCCTGGTTCAACGACGCCGCCAAAGGACCACTGCTCACGCTTACCTGCTCGGCCGCGAGCTTCTTCGACTTCGTCCCCGAGCTGCGCGGCAACCAGACGCTGAACACCCTCTCCTGGCACATCTCCGACCACTACCCACTGTTCGTCGAGTTCGCGCTGCCACAATGAACTGAGCCCGCGGCTCGCATTGGCGCGAATGTTCGCGCTCGACAGTGGACACGTGCGTCGGTAGACAGGTCCAGGCAACTGCTGTGCAATGTCCCGGTTGCCAGATGTGGCCCATTGCAAGGCGCTAAACGAGCACCCCAGGCACGTATGCTTGCCACGCGGTTTCGCCATCACCTTGGAGGGAGCGAACGATGGGCCGTCCACGAAAACAGCAACGAGAAGCCCAGCAGGACTTCACGTGTCCTGAATGCGGACGCACGTTTAGCCGCGCCGCCGCGCTCGGCGCCCACCGCCGACAAGCGCACGGCGTCGTCGGTGCGACTACCCGCTCCACTCGAGGCCGCGCACCAGCGAGCTCGCGCGCGAGCTCGACCGCTCCATCAGCATCAGGCGCAAGTGGCGGTCGCCGACGCCGGACAGCGTCTACAAGACCAGCGGCTTCGAACGATCGTGGTCGCCGCACGCGAGCGAGCGCTGATCGTGACGCGTTGCTAAGGGCAGTGTTCCCAAACGGGATCCCCCCCAAAGAAGAGATTATCCACGCCGCCGAGGCCTGGCTTGCCGAGGCCGAGCGACTGTCGCGGATGCGGTAAAGCAACGACCGACATAAGGTGCGAGAGGTGGCGCACCTACCGATACCTAGCCCTGGGAAGGCCAGAATGTCGGATGCGGCGAGCGGTTGATTAGTCATGTCGCCGCCCAGGAATCCTGGAGGAACTCCTGGAGGGAACCCCCTGCAGCGAGACACACGCCGGAATCACGCGCTCGATTCGAGTACGACTCTCGCGAAGCTCCCCTTTGGCGTTCCTCGAACTGTCCGGACGAGTAACTAGAGAAGGGGGACGCCCCCGCGCACTGCGGCCCGCGCGAAGGCGCCCCCATGAAGCTCGAGCAACCTCTCTCCCCTATGAGCCGTAACTGACGGCTTGGAGCAGCTCGGGCTCGCCTAGATAGACGCGGATCTCGCCCCGATTCTTGCGGTCTGTTGCGGCGCCCAGGGCATCGAGCGCGTACGGTTCGTAAACCCGGTCGTGGCCGATTTCCAGGGAAATCCTGAACCCCTGCCCTTGGGCGTCTCGGCCCGCAACGCGGCATAGCGGCCGACAAAAGGGAGCGAGTAGAATAGGGCCTCGCAGGATTTCTCGGCGCCCTGTGGGTGGCCGAGCACGGCAAGGGCTCGCCACCCCGCTGCCGGCGTGCCTCAGTCGAGCAAGTGCCGCAGATCGTCGAGCGCGCCCGGTTCACGGGTCCGCGAGTGTCGCCCGGGCGACAGCACGAGCGGTGGAACCGACCGGCGCCAGCGTGACGGCGTCCACTCGATCCGCTAGCCACGCCTCCTCGGCTCCGGGGCGAATCCCCCGCAAATCTAGACGACCGGATTTACGAACCCTACGGGCCAGACGAAGGAGCCATTCCCGTAAATGCAACCAGCGGCTCACTAGCTGTCTCTCCTGACTGCGAGATGCTGTTGATTGTCACGAAAGACATCCATTGGGGTCGCGTCGCTCGCGGTCGTTGAGGTTATGCTCATCGCCAGATGTCGAAACGAGACAATCGGGAGGCAATTCGATGGCGCGCACGCGAAAAAGCAGCGAACAGGCATTGACCTGCCCTGAGTGCGGAAGGACGTTTGCGCGTGCGGCCGCACTCGGTGCCCATCGCAGAGCCGCACACGGAGTCGCGGGTGTGTCCAGGCAAGCGCGTCCCGGTCGCCAACGGACGACGCGAGCGACGTCGACCGCCAGTGCAACGCCGCCACGTCCGGCCGCGGCTCGCCGCCAATCACGAAATCCCCGCAGCGCGGCCACGAGCTCAGATGGTCGCAGCAGCACCACAAACGTTACCGTCGACCGCGACGGCCTGCTCAAGACGCTGTTTCCGAGTGGGATCCCCGCCAGCGAGGAGATCATCCGCGCCATCAGCAGCTGGCTCGACGATGCGGAGCGGCTCGCGCAGATGAAGTAGCGACAAGCCTCTCCCTGCTCGACCTCGGTCCTCTCCAGGCTTCTGACGGCCCGGCAAGCCCTACACGCAGAGCAACCGACGTTTGAGCGACGCCTTGTGTGGCGGGCTTCCCTGATCGCTGCCGGCTACTAGGACGGGTGAGCAACCCGCTGACGCCGGCGGCTTAGCCGCACGGGGATCTCTCCCTGAGCCGCAAGAATCTCTGCGGCTGCTCACCCGAGCCCGAGTCTCACAAACACCCTTCGGTTCCGCAATGGGCCGATCGGCCTACCGTCCAAAGTCGCAAAGCGCCACTTCGGAAACGTTTGCGAACGACGAGGGCTCGAACTCGCGCTCGCGCAACTCCGGGGATCCCTCCGCCGGGGGATGTAGGTGGCCGCGATCTGCATACGGTCATTGGTGTAACTGCGGCCAGTCGGGCTTCGTGTCCGAAGGGGAGGAATCACTCAGATGTTTTCACGAAACGCTCGGCGTGACACTCGTTCGAACGCGCTCTGGGGTCGGCGCGGTGGGAACCGACGCGCGCGTGCCGGAACACAGTTTTTTGGTGGTCGAGGCCGTCTCGCAGCGACCGTCACGGCGCTGGCGTTGTCGGTCCCCTACATCGCCTCTGCAGGAATGCCGACGAGTTCTGGCTCAGTCCCGGGGGGCGGGCTGCCGGTCGTTTCGCAGAGCCTGTTGACCCATGCTCAGGAGCATCCCGACGCGCTGCTTAGCGTGATCGTGCAGGGGAGGGGGTCGTTGCGAAGCTCGGGTGTCGCGGCGCGGGTTGGGAGCGCGATCGGAAGCCGTCCGGGCGGGGCGAGGATGAAGAAGCAGTTCGTCACGATCAGCGGTGCCTCGGCCGAGATCACGGGGGCGCAGCTGCTCGAGCTGGCGCGCGACAAAGGCCTCGGCGCGATCACGGAGGACTCGAAGGTTCGGCTCGCCGGCCTCTCGAACACGCAGCAGTGGCCGTACCAGTCGGAGCTGTCGAAGTTCTGGGACGCGATGCAAACCTCCGGCGTCCAGGCTCCGACGGTGGCGGTCGTCGACTCGGGTGTCGACGCCACGCGGGCGGATTTCGGCGGGCGCGTGGTCAAGCAGGTGACGATGACATCGCTCGTTCCGAACAGCCCGGGCGACGGCCGCGGACACGGCACCTTCGTCGCCGGCGTGCTCGCGGGCTCGGCCGCCGGCTATGCGGGCGGCGCGGCCAACGCGAAGATCGTCTCGCTCGACGTCATGGACGACAAGGGCATGGCGATGACGAGCGACGTGATCGCGGCCGCCGACTGGATCTACCAGAACAAGGACGCCTACGGGATCCGCGTCGCGAACTTCTCGCTGCACAACTCGGTGGCGAACAGCTTCATGCACGACCCGCTCGACAAGGCGGTCGAGAAGCTGTGGTTCAGCGGCATCGTCGTCGTCGCCGCCGCCGGCAACTACGGCACCGGCACGGGCGCGAGCGGCGTCCTCTACTCGCCGGGGAACGACCCCTTTGTCATCACCGCCGGCGCGGCCGACATCGAAGGCACGTTGGCGAGCAGCGACGACACCGCCGCCCCCTGGAGTGCCTACGGCTACACCGTCGACGGGTTCCTGAAGCCAGACCTCGGCGCACCGGGCCGGTACATCGTCGGGCCCGTCCCGCCGACCTCGACGCTCGTCGCGGAGCGGCCCGCCAGCGTCGTCGCTCCCGGGTACATGCAGCTGTCGGGCACCTCGTTCGCCGCCCCGGTCGTGGCGGCCGCCGCCGCCTATGTGCTCGCGCTGCATCCCAGCTACACGCCGGACCAGGTCAAGGGCGCGCTGATGCTGACCGCGGTCGCACCGCCGGCCGCGGCGCCGAACTCGCTCGGCGTCGGTGAGATCAAGGCCGGGAAGGCCACGAGCGTGACGGCGCCGCCGAACCCGAACCTGGCGCTCGACAGGTTCGTCATCTCCGATCCCGCCGGCGGCTCGGGACGCGTGTTCGACACCGCGAGCTGGTCGGGCGCCGCCACGGCAGACGCGTCCTGGAACACCGCCTCCTGGAACAGCGCCTCCTGGAGCGGAGCCTCCTGGAACACCGCTTCCTGGGGTGCCGCCTCCTGGTCGGACGCATCGTGGGCGTCGGCCTCCTGGTCGGACTCCTCCGTCGCCACCTCCCTGACCGATGCCTCCTGGGCAGACAACGCGGCGACGGACAGAGGCCCAACCGGAGGCTACAAACTAAGCACCGCCGATCTCCTCTCGCTCGGACTACCGCCCAAATAGGCTCAACCCAGCGGCCGACCGCAAGCCCCGAACGCAGCGGGGCTTTCGGCCGTGGCACGGCCGCATCGGCGCTCGGTCGAGCGACCCAGACCGGAACCGCTCAGCCCGACCACCCCCGCGACGACGCAAGCCAGACCACGGTCGCGCGTCCGTTGACCAGGAGCCAGGCGTGGACTGACGGTCCCTGACCCCTGCACCCCGGGGAGAGAGGGCAGGAGACGCCTGGCTCTACCATGATTCTCCTTCTATGTCTCGATCCCCGACCTCAGAGGTGTACGCCACCCTGAATGCCCAGCTCTCGCGCGGCACGTTGCAGAACCAGCCGACGTCGCCTCCTCGCCAGTCCAACTCCGACGACGCTCGTCTCCCACTCATTGAACTTGCAGCGGAAGACTGAAGGGGATCAAAACCTAGCTTCAGCCCCGAATCTGAGTTTTGACACCCTTCACCGCGGCTGCTGCCGACGAAACACTTCGAGCTGATGCCGCAGAACCAGCAGCTCGACGTCCTTGGCGAACTCGCTGCGGCGATCACGCACGAGCAACCGCAGCAGCGTTGAGAGCGCGAGATAAGCGAAGGAAAAGAGCATCCGCCGATGCTCCCAGAGCCCGCCACCGCCGACATCGAGAGCACAACCTAGTTTTGAAACCCCTCACAATGAGCAATCGCTGGCAAACGCTCACGCATCCGCTCGACTCGCTCTCCGCTGGCCGCCGCTATGCAAAGTTGCGGCCGAAGTGCCGGAGGCCACGAGTTCAGGATTTCCCTGGAAATCCGCTACGACCGAATTTACGAACCCTACGCGCTCCCAAGCGCCGCGATCGCCCCGAATGGCGAACGGCTCCTCTACACAAGCGGTTGCGACGTGTGGCTCGCCAACATCCGCAAGGCAAGGTACGCCGCTTCGCTCACGCCAGCTACTCGCCCACCCTGAAGGGTGTCAAAACTCCGATTCCGCCGGCAAACGGGTAATTCTTCGAGAATGAACCCGGGTTTTGAAACCCTTCAGGCCTACAGGACGAGGCACTCGGCCGGTCGTGGCAGCCGCGTCCTGCACGTACACCGCGAGGGATCTCAGTGCTGCTTCGCGTTAGCGCACTGCTGCACGAAGTCTCGGTAGCGCTCCTGCGTCATCGAGAACGGCGACGCGTCGACGAGCGTGAGGAACGCCTTCTTGTGGAAGATCTCGAAGCGAACGAAGAATCCTCCCGCGCGGAACGGCCACTGGACCCATACGGGCACGACCGATTGATCGATCGTCCGGCTGTGCTTGACGTCGAGGATCGGGCCTCCACCGCTCACGGTCTGGAAGGCGCCGCGCAGGCGTAGCCTCGTCTTCGCGTCGTACGTGTACTTCACGATCGACGTCGAGCGGTCCTTGAACCCCTCGAGGTTCTGCTGGATGTAGTAGACGTCGCCCGGGAGGCAGCGCGTGATTCTGGCGTCAGCGCCATTGCCGACGCCGACGCCCACGTACTCGCCCATCACATTCGGCACCTCGCGCCCGATTCGGCCGACGTAGTCCGCGATGGACACGCCGCGCTCGACGTCGACGACCCTCGCTTGCGCGACTTGTCTCTCGCCGGGGTCGGGTCGCCAGTTCGGCCGGACGACGAATACGAGCCCGAGCGCGCCGGCGGTAAGGCTGATCAGCGAGCTCACGGCGGCGACGGTCAGCCACTGCGGCCAGCGGCGCCGGCTTTCCGCCGGGTCGGACCCAGCTGCGTCTTCGTCCGGAGGCGCTCGATCGGGAGCGGGGCGCGGGCTAGTCGCCATCGGATCTGGCGCCCCGGACGAAGTCGAGACCGCGATCGGGATGGACGACGTTGTTGCCGCGACCACCCCAAAGTCGATCCTTGTAGCCATCGCGGGCGAAGATCTCGTCGCGTCCGCGGCCGCCCCTGACTCGGTCGAGGCCGAGGCCACCATCGATCAGGTCGTCGCCGCCGCGGCCGAAGATCCGATCGTTCCCGCCGCCGCCGCAGATTGCGTCGGCACCGGGAGTTCCGCGCAGCGTCTCCGCCTTTTTGAGCCCGAGCACGAGGTGCTTGCCTGAGTTCACGTACTGGCAGCGAAAAGGATTGCCGGGTACGAGCCTGCCTGCTGGAAGCTTCACCGGTGCGTGCGTCGGCGGCCCGGGCACGGGCTGAACGCCCGGGTTCAGGTCGCCGTTCGGCAAGCTGAGCGTCAGGTCGACTTGGTCGGAGCCGTCGGGATGCATTCCGAACACCTCGTAGTCACCGGATCGACGGCTGGTGAAGGTGATGATGTCGGCTTCGGGTGCCCAGGCGGCGTGCGAGTCCTCTCCGGGATCGCTCGTCAACTGCCGCTCCTCGCTGCCGTCTCCACCCATCGTCCAGATGTCGTAGTTCCGGTTCGCAAGCCGCGTGAACGTGAGCTGCCCGTCAGGCGACCACGCCGGGTCGAACTCACTTGCAACGGTCCTGGTCACGGCTGTCTCACCGCTCCCGTCCGCTTTCGTGACCCAGATGTCGAAGGTGCCCTGCTCGTTCCGGTCGAACGCGATCTTCGTCCCATCGGGAGACCACGCGGGATCGAAATCACCGGCGGCGTTGTTCGTGATCTGGGTCAGCCCCGTTCCGTCACGGTTGATGACGTAGATCTCGGAGTCGCCGTCGCGTGGGCTCGAAAAGGCCAGCTTGAGGCCGTCGGAAGACCACGTCGGGTGGAGGTCGGAAGCCTCGTTGTTTGTGACGTTCTGCGGCGAACTGCCGTCGGAGCGCATCGTGTAGATCTCCCAGTTGCCGTCGCGGTTGGTCGCGAAGGCGATCTGGTCGCGAAATGACCAAGCGGGCGTGGTGTCGTCGCTCGAGTCGTACGTGAGCCGCGTCTGGCCGGTGCCGTCGAGGCGCATGACGTAGATCTCGTCGTTGCCGTCGCGGTCGCTGGTGAACGCGACCAGGCCGTTTGACACTTGCGGTCCTGCGGCCGGCACGGCGCCGGGGAGGAGCGCGAGAGCCGCTGCGCCAACGGCACAGGCGGCAGCGATGAACCTCGGACGCAAGAACGACCTCCTCGGCCGACGACGAGCCTTCAGCGATGGTATGGCTGCTCTGAAGGGACATCAAGCTCAGTCGCCGCGGGCGAAAGGAATGGCGATCGAGCTTCGTAAGCCGTCTGCGTCCTGGGCGCGGAGAACCAGGCGGCGGTATTCGGCTCCACCCACGATCGTCTGCCCACGCAGGCGTGCCCGCACGGCGATCGTGCCCGCGTTCTGCGCTCGACCGTTCAGCTCGAGCGCGTTCGCGCGGAGCATCCGGCCGGGCAACGAGCTGCCGGCAAGCAGGCGAAGCCGACGCCCCTTGCTGTCGATCGCCGTCAGCGTCAGCGCCGCCGGCTCGTCGATCGAGACGGTCGCTGTGACGGTGACGACGCCGCGGGGTGGCGGTTTCTCCTCGACGAGCGACTCGACCAAGAGCAGCGTCGGTGCTCCGCTTGCCACGGTCGTCGCCGTCGCCGCGTTGTTGGCGGGAACGGGATCGGCTTGGTCAGCGCGGACGGCCGCGGTGACGGCCAGCGCCCCTCGGCCGACTACGAGCAGCCGTGCCCTGACGGTCGCAGTGCGGCCGCCCGGTAGGAACTGGAGGTCGCAGACGATCGCGGTCTCGAGCGTGCAGCCGGGGCCGCGCTCGGCGGAGGAGGAGCGGAACTCGAGGCCGGGCGGAAGGTCGATCGACAGCTGGACGCCGGTCGCCGTGCCGCCGCCGAGATTCGAGACCGTCGTCGTGAATTCGATCTCATCACCGATCGACACCGATGCTGAACTCATCGTCGCGGTCGTGGCGAGATCGACGGGACCGACCGCAGGTAGCGGCGCCACGACCGCGGTCGGGCGCGAGAGCGACGAAGCGATCCCGTCGACGCCGACGGCCGTGACCGCAACGCGGATCGTCCAGTCGACGTCGCTCAGCATGAGCCGGTACGCGCGGGTGACGGCGCCCGCGATGTCCGTACAGCTGCCGCCGCCGGCGTCACAGCGGCGCCAGTGGTAGCCGAAGCTCGCGTTGGGCAGCTCCGGCCACGATCCCGGCGCAGCCGTCAACACTTCGCCTTCGCGGGAGGTGCCCCCGATCGTGGGGACGGTGCCGCAGGTCGGGAAGCGAAACGAGCCGATGCGCGTGTGCCAGCCGTCGGGGCTGCTCGCGGGATAGTACTCCTGCGTCAACCAGAAGCTGCATGCGTCGACCGGGTCGACTGTGAGGCTGCCGTAGTCGCCCCAACGCTGCCCGCCTGTCTGCGACCCGTCGGCAAGGGCAAGCCGTCCTTCGCCCGGCAGCGGCGCTTCGGGGTCGACGGGAATGCCGGTGTATCCGATCGACGGAAAGAGGCCGGCGTCGACGCCCGAAACGGAAAAGGCGAGACCGATGTCCCCCCGCCCGTCGAGCGCGGCGCTGCCGAGCCAGCGGTTGAGGTTGTCGGCGGGTGCGAACGTGTTTTGGCGGGCGATTGCGAAGCCGTGCCCCGAGTCGCGAAGCTCATACCACCGCAATCCGGCGCGGCTCCCGATGGCGTCTGCGCGGATCGTGTGCGTGAGCGCGAGCGCGTCGTACGCTGCGAAGCGCCGATACTCGGCCCGAAACATCAGCCGATCTGAGAGTGCGTCGAGCGCTCCCCCGCCGGGTTGGCCGATGCATCCCGCTTCGGCGCAGAGGCTCGAATCGAAGACGTTCGTTCGAAGGAGCGCGGGCCTTGAAAGCAAGGACGCCCTTGGGTCGTCGAAGTCTGGGCGAAAGCGCCAGATCGTGAGCGAATCCTCGAAGTCGAGCTCGTCGTCCTGAAAGCCGACGAGGATCGGGTCGCCGAGCGGACGCAGCGGCGGTCCCGGCGGTGCGGCGGGGCCGTCGAGGTCGACCGGCAGGAGCGGCCCGCCGCTGTCGACGAGGACGAAGACACCGGTGGTCGGCACGCCGGCGAGCATGCTCGAGCGATCCAGGGCGAGGACGCCTGCGGCCGCCTCCTTGCCCGCAATCTCCTCCTCGTCGACCGCCTCGTGCGTCGCGATCTCGGTCAGCACGTACGAGCCGGGCCACATGCCCAACTTCGCATAGTCGTTAAAGAGGTCTTCCGGCATCCGGAACGCGTAGCGGAAGTACCGTCCCGTCGGATCCGGCGTGGCTGAAATCGCCACGCACTGGACGTACGGTGGTGCTCGCCGCGGCCCGCTGAACTGCCACGCGAACTGACTCAACACCCATCGATCCGCTAGTTGGTCGTAGACGACGACGGGATCTCCGCGGTTCGTCGTCTCGCAGAGCCGCGCGGCGACGTCGTCGCCAGCGGCGAGACCGAACCCGCTCCAGACGAGGTTGCCCGGCAGCGGGCCGAGCAGCCGCCTCCCCTCCTTGTCGTAGACGGCGAGCGACGTGTTCACCCATTGGACGTAATGGCGAGGACCGACATCTCCTTCGGGATCGGGAGGAGAGGACCGCGCGCTCGCAGCAGCTCCGTTGTCGTCGTTGGCGACGCCCTCGAAGCTTTGAACTGGCCCGAGCAGGTCCCCGCCACCGATGCCAGGACGAAATGTGCGTGGCTCGGGCTGCGCCACGGTAGCTCCCAAGCCGCCTAACTCGGCTAACCGGGGAGAGAGGTCGTTGGCGAGTTCGGGTACTGCGACCGGTGTCGCTGGGTCGAGACGTCCCTCCGCCTCCCCGGGCGGGGTCAGAGCGCACGCGACGACGATCGAGGTGACGGCGATCCTCAGGAACATCTGCGAATGACCAATGCAGCATCGCTCAGAACCGGCGCCACTCCAAGGTGTCGGTCCAAGGATGCGGTTACCCGAGCTGGGGCTGAAGGGTGTCAAAACTCGGATTTGACCTTCGAGCGTGGATTCACCGTTGACCGGCGGACCTCTGCCTGTGGGGTGACAAAAATAGCGTCCTACCTGCAAATCGACGATTTCTCGGTGCGCGCACCGAGTTTGTGACACCCGCAGGAGTCCTGGAGAGCGCGATACCCCGAGGCGCGGGTCGACGTGGTCTCGCCCCAGCGCTAGCCGCTATTCGCGCGACGGGCTTTGCCGCGGTCTGACTCGTGGGCAACCCTGGAGGAATCGCCGGCGGACGCTAAGGCATCGCTCTGATCGTGCTCCCCTGGCCCGCCGCGAAGCGACGCGTGCTCGGCCTGCCGGCAATGTCCAAGAGTTCATGATTTGCCCGCAAATTCGGGACGATCGAGTTTACGCACCCTACGGGTCGCCGTCGCGCTGGCGACGGCCACTCCACCCATCCCCCCATGGTCTCGAGCGGCAGACGCGATCCCCCGAACGGCTTCCCTCCCGCGAGCATCGGCTTGACCGAGAACTTCATCAGCGACGGGAGGGGCGAGCGCGTCTCGCCCTCACCGGTCACCCAGACGGGACTAGAAATCACTGGCTACCCGCTCGCACACCCACTCGAGTCGCTCTCCTTTGTCCCCCGGGTATGCAAAGTTGCGGCCGAGATAGCGGAGACCACGGGTTCAGGATTTCCCTGGAAATCGGCGACGGCCGAGTTTACGAACCCTACGGGCCTCAGAGCCGCTCCCCGGTGGCGGCTCCCGCGCCCGGTTTCGGTCGTCGCTTCTGCCAGCGGGAGGTGAGCTTCTCGTAGGCGAGCTCGGCCTGCTCGCTGAGCGCTCGCTCGCGGGCTCGCACCTCTTTGAGGTTGTAGGCGTAGGTGGAGCCGCGTTGGCCGCGGCGTGAGGGCGCGCCGGCGGCGAGCTCGAGCGCGCGCAGCTTCTGGGCCAGCAGCGAGGGGCGCCCCGTAGGCGTAGTCCTCGCCTGTGCTGAGCAGGTGCCAGCAGAGCACGGCCAGCTTGCGAGCGGTTGCGACGGCCGCGACCTGCTCGCCGCGGCGGGCACGCACGCGCAGGAAGAAGGCGCGCAGCGGGCCCGGCGTCTTGGCGCAGACCCAGGCGGCCTCGACCAGCATCCCGCGCGCCTGCGCCCGGCCCTGCTTGGAGATGCGCCCATGATGGGCGGGCTGGTTGCCGGACTGGCGGACGCGTGGGTCGAGACCGAGGTAGCTGACCAGGCGGCGCGGGCTCGCGAAGCGCTCCACCTCGCCGATCGCGGCGATGAGCGAGAGCGCGACCGTGCGATCGACGCCGGGGATCGTCAGCAGCCGCTTCACCTCGGCGGAGGCGAGCCCAACCTTGGCCAGCTCGCGGTCGACGAGGGCGAGCTCCTCGCCGGCGACGTCGAGCCGGCGCAGCGCCGAGGCGACGGCGATCTCCTCGTCGGGCGGGAGCGGCTGCTCGCCGAGCCAGGCCCGGCCTTTCTTTCCGAACAGGTCGGCGGCGGGGCAGCGCGGTCGCAGGTTGCGGTGCAGGATCGCCTGCACCTGGTTCTTCAGCCGCGTGCGCTCCCGCACGATCCCAGTGCGGCGAGCGACGAGCCGTCGCAGCGCCTGCAGCTCCTCGCCTGGCCGCCAGATCCCGGGCAGGTACCCGGCCGCCAACAGCTCGGCCAGGACGCGGGCATCGACCTTGTCCGTCTTCACCTTCGCCTCGGCGATCGCCCGCGTGCGCACCGGGTTGGAGATCACGACCCGCGCCACATGCTCGTCGAGTAGCCGCGCGATCGCGAACGTATTCACGGTCGCCTCGATCGCGACCTCGTCCGTCTTCGCGAGGCTCTGCGCGAACAGGCGCAACGCCTCCGGCGTCGTCGCGATCTGCCCGCCAGCCCGTACGGCCCCGCCCTCCAAGATTGCCACCTCAGCGAACTCGCGATGGACGTCCAAACCGATTGTCCGCATCGCCCAGTCACCACCTTTCCCTCTCGAGTTGCCGATTCGGGAGGCAGGTGGGCACCACGACACCTACGGATTCGCGCTCGCAGCGCATCCGGGCAAGTCGCAGGGGCGGCCACCTACTAACGCGGGCTCTCAGCCCATCCTGCAAGACCGGCCTGCCCATCCTGCGTAGCTCCCAACGCCCCTGTCCCGGAGGCTCGCAGCCTACCCGCCACGCGGCGGTCGGTCAGCCAGGCGTCGGCCCTTTCATACCGGATACCAATCCGCTCGAGCGGCTCAACCGGGAGATCGGCCGGCGCACCGACGTCGTCGGCATCTTCCCCGACGACGCCTCGCTGATCCGACTCGCGACCAGCCTCGTGATCGAACAGAACGACGAGTGGCTCGTCGGCCGCCGCTACCTCTCACTCGACTCGCTCGCGCCGCTCCTCGAGGAGCGG
>WNFU01007188.1_pt1 | contig 19604 bp, 13 predicted proteins | sample 5400121 | NCBI WGS metagenome assembly WNFU01 (sample SAMN13153360, study PRJNA577476) | soil metagenome | isolation source: 100 cm soil or saprolite under grassland replicate 1 | place: USA:California | collected 2016-06-15 | reverse complement strand
CTGTCCGTGAAGGGTCACGCTCCCGTCCAGACGTTCGAGGTCCTGCGCGCGCGCGGTCGCAAGGCACGGCTGGACGTGGAGAGCGAGCGCGGCCTCACGCCCCTCGTCGGACGAGATCAAGAAATCGCCACCCTCATGGAGCTGTTCAACCGGGTCCGGGCGGGGCGGGGACAGGTCGTGTTCGTCGCTGGCGAGGCGGGCATCGGAAAGTCACGGCTCCTGCTCGAATTCCAGCGCCGGCTCGTGGCGACAGGCGAGCCGACGACGTGGCTCGAGGGCCGCTGCATCTCGTTCGGCCAGTCGAGTCCGCTCCTGCCCGTCGTGGATCAGCTTCGCGAGAACTTCCGTATCGACGAGTTCGACGGCGAGCCCGAGATCATCGCGAAGGTCGAGCACGGGATGCGCAGCCTGGGTGGGCTCGAGCCCCATGTCCCGTTCGTACGGTATCTCCTCTCCGTCGATCCCGGAGATCCCGCCGTCGTCGCGATGGACGCTGCGCGGCGCCGAAAGTGCATCTTCGACGCGGTGCTCGCGATGTCCCTGCGCGGCGCGACGCGACGCCCGCTGGTGTTCGTGTTCGAGGATCTCCACTGGGTCGACACGAGTACAGAGGAGTACCTCGCCGCGCTCATCGACAGCGTGGCCGCAACGCGCATCCTCATCGTCGCGACGCATCGCCTTGGCTACTCCCCGCCCTTCGGCACGCGCAGCTTTCAGACGAGGATCACGCTCAGTCCGCTGTCGGAAGCCGAAGCCCTCACCATGGCCAGCCGGATGCTCGGCGTCGAGCGGTTCCCGGCCGACGTGACGAGGGCGCTGCTCGACAAGGCCGAGGGCGTTCCGCTCTTCGTCGAAGAAGTCACCAAGACCTTCCTCGACCTCGGCATCCTCGAGCGTGACAACGGCGGCTTTCGGGTCGTGAGACTGATCCGGGACGTCGCGGTACCGGACACCATCAACGACATCATCATGGCGCGCCTGGACCGGCTCGGCGAGGAGGGCAAGCGCACCGTGCAGCTCGCCTCGGTCATCGGCCGTCAGTTCCTGCGCCGTTTGCTCGAGCGGATCGCGGGACTCACGGGCGAGCTGGAGGGATTCCTTCAAGAATTGAAGGCGCTGGAGATCATCTACGAGCAAGGGCGCTTGCCCGAGCCGGCCTACATCTTCAAGCACGCGGTGATCCAGGATGTCGCCTACCAGAGCCTGCTCGTCCAGCGCCGGAAGGAGCTCCATCAGGCGGTCGGCCGCGCGATCGAAGAGCTCTATCCCGATCGCCTCGCCGAGCATTACGAGGAGCTGGCGCACCACTTCGTCGAGGGCGAGCAATGGGACGAGGCGTTTCGCTACAGCATTCTCGCCGGTGACCGCGCCGCGCACGCGTTCGCGAGCGCGGAGGCGCGCAGGCACTACGCGCAGGCGCTGGAGGTTGCCGGTCGCGCGCGGCCGGCGCCGAGCGACCGGGAGCTGGCCAGCGTTCACGAAAAGCTCGGCGGCGCCCTCTTCATCCTGGCCGAGTTCGAGGCGGCGGTGGCGGAGTTCGAGCGGGCCCTCGCGCTCATCCGCCGGCTCGGCGACCGGAAGCAGGAAGTGGCGACGCTGCTCGGATTGGCCAACGTCTACAACTGGGGCCACAAGATCGCCGAGGTCTTGGCGACCGTGGACGGCGCCCTCGCGATCGCGATCGAAATCGGCGATACGGCTGGCCAGGCCGGCTGCCACGCCCTGCGCGGCGAGGCGAGAGGCGCCGTATACGGGCCGGTCGTCGAGGCGATGCGCGACTCGTCCGAAGCGCTGCGTCTCGCACGCGAGGTCGGCGATTCCCGTCTCCTGGCGCAGTGCCTCACGTTCGCCGGTCGGCACCTCGAGTGGTACGGCGAATACGACGTCGCGGTCGGGCATCTCCGCGAAGGGCTCGAGCTAGCGCGCCGCGAGCATTCCGGTTATCTGGTAGGCCTCTCGCTGTATCACTTGGGCCACGCCGCTCTGGCTCGCAGCGACTACGAGGGCGCACTCGAGCACTACCGGAGCCTGCTCGAATACGCAGATGCCGCCGGCGACAAGCTTTACCTCGCGCGCTTGCCAAACCTGTTCGGCGGCGTGTCCCTCGAGATCTACGACCTCGACGAAGCCATCCGACTCAACACGGAGGGCGACGAGACCAGCCGGCGACTCTGGCCATGGCCCGAGCCACGCGGTCACTCACTCTGGAAGCTCGGTCTCGCTCACCTGTACCGTGGCAATCACGGGAGCGCCGAACGGGCGTTTCGCGAGGCGGAGTCGCTTCGTGAGCTCGATAACTGGGGCCGCTGGACGTGGGAGACCTCGCTGTGGAGGTCACGCGGCGAGCTGTCGCTCGCCGAGGAGAAGTACGAGGAGGCCTGGACCTGGGCCTCGCGTGCGCTCGAGGTCGCGATCCAATGCCGCCAGCGCAAGCACGCGGCTCGCGCCCTGAGACTGCAGGGTCGAATCCTGGCCGCGCAGGGACGGCTCGAGGACGCCGCGCGAGCACTGACGGCGTCGCTGGATCAGGCGAGCATGCTCGGTACGGCGCGCGAGTCCTGGATCGGACAAGCAGCTCTCGGCAACGTGTTCACCCGGCTCGGCCGGGACACGGAGGCCGAGGCACAGCTCACCGCGGCAGCGCACACGATCGAGTCGACTTAAGCCGGTCAGCTCCCGGGCGGGCACCCATGCGGTGCGACCAAGCGCAACGCTTCATCGATCTGACGACCATCCGCGAGTCGCCGCTGAGCCTCGCGGAGCCGGCGCGCCGCGAAGCAGGCCTTCTGTACTCAGGTCTTCATCGATATCCGGCCAGTGGATGCCGAATCCACCCCCGGCCATCCGCCAGTTAGCGCGTTGCTCGAGAGTCGCCGACAGGAGGCGCGGATACCACACGAGCGGCACTGAGATGGTGCGGCCGTCCAGAAGATCGACGACCAGGACGTCGTCGGTAAACCGAACGCCTTTCACGCGCGCACCCGGCCGACCCTCCGAAGTACTCATACCAAGCCTCCAGCAATCGCGGCTCATGCTCAGCGACGAGTCTCTGGACGCGCCGCAGCTCGACCGCAGCGAATCCAAGGTTACGCGCCAACGCGACGGGCGCCAACCAGAACTTCGCTGATTGATCATCGCGGTCTACGTGGACGTGTGGTGGCTCGTCCAGGTCGTGGCTCACGAAGTAGACGCGATACGGGCCGCTCCGAAGAAGGTGGGCACCGCTGAACTCGCGCATGCGACGGCGGTGCCCATGACGGGAGGCTAGGCAGCGCGTGGACACCAGCCTCCTTCAGGCCGACCCGCGCGGGTCGCGAAGCTCTAGCCCCCCGGCTCCCCCGCCATCACCGCGAACTGACACAGCGCGTTGATCAACCGCATCTGCTCGATCGTGCGTCCCTCGTTGATCTCCGTGCCGTTGACCGCGAGCGGGCCCGTGATTGCATGGAGCAGGGCGATCCTGATCGGCTCGCGCTGCGCCTGAGCCATGAGGGCCCCGCCAGAGACCACCATCGCGACGACGAGCCCCGCGAGCACGCAAGAGAGCCGTGCGATCATGCCGGGATTATAGAGCGAGGAAAGCGCTATCCTTCTGCTGCCCGACCGGTCGGCGCGGATCCCCGCGGAGCCGGCGCACCGCGGAGCAGACCTTCAGTACTCAAGTCTTCTTCGACGTCCGGCCAGTGAATGCCGAATCCGCCACCGGCTACTCGCCAGTTTGCGCGTTGCTCGGGAGTCGCCGACAGGAGACGGGGGAACCACACGAGCGGCACTGAGATGGTGCGGCCGTCCAGCAGATCGACGATCAGGACGTCCTCGGTAAATCGCACGTCCCTCACACGCTCGCCCGGACGACCCTCCGAAGTATTCATCCCAAGCCTCCAGCAATTGTGGCTCGTGTTCCACGACAAGCCTCTGGATGCGCCGTAGCTCAACCGTCGTGAATCCAAGGTTACTCGCCAACGCCACCGGGGCCAACCAGAACTTCGCCGAGTCATCATCGCGGTCTACGTGGACGTGCGGTGGCTCATGCAGGTCGTGGCTGACGAAGTAGAAACGATAGGGGCCACTGTGGAGAACCGTGGGCATCCCTCACCTCGCACGTGCGACGGTATTGCCCATGACCGGAAGTTACGCAGCCTCCACCCCGACGCGTCAATGCGTCGAATCGTGGACACTTGGGGAGCATCGACCGCGGCGTGGAATGACGTTTCTAGCCTAGCCCCTCTGCTCCTCCGCCATCTCCGCAAACCAAGTGGCACTCGTAGCCTGCCGCGATCAGCCGGCGGATTCTCGGACCGAAAGACCGGCTTGCGAGCGTCGTCTCAAAACCGAAACTCCGCCGCTCCATAGCCAGTTCGTCGAGGCGTCGGAGCACGGCGCGGCTGGCCGTGACAGCGGTTGCCTCTGAACGCGGCAGACTGCGAGCGAACACGTCGGCATCGACGTATTCGGAGACTCGCAGGGCGCCAACAAGCAACCGCGCGGCCATCGTGGATTTTCCGGCACCGTTTGGACCTGACAGGACGACGACGGAAGGGTGCGCGTCCGGCACGCCAGCACGTTAGTTGCTCCGGCGCCGAGGCGTCAATGTCCAGGGAGGTCGCCTTCGCTCAGCCAAGGACGACTGGAACGTCTCGGGCATGGCCAGTAGCTCTGTCGACCTGTCATGTCGATCTCCGGCCGTGTAGTTCGACTATCCACTGAGACGAGTGCTGGCACGAAGCATCGGCCATGACTGACGGAGGGTGCAAATGACAGCTCGCAATAACAGATCCCGAGACGAAACGGAGATCCGGCAGCTCATCGACGGTCGGCTGAAGGCGATCCGCGCCAAGGACGTCAGCGCGGCCATGTCGCCCTGCGCTCCCGACATCCTGTCGTTCGACCTGGCGCCCCCCTGCAATACCGGGGAGCGGCCGTGAATCGCAAGAGCCTGGAGGAGTGGTTCCTCACGTTCCGAGGTCCGGTGGGCTACGAGATACGCGATCTGAGCATCACCGCGGCCGACGAGGTGGCCTTCTGTCACAGCCTGAACCGGATCAGTGGTGCAAGGACGGACGGGACGGAGACCGATGTCTGGGTCCGCGCGACCTCTTGCTTCCGGAAGATCGGCGGCAAGTGGATGATCACGCACGAGCATGTATCCGTACCCTTCGAGATGGCGCCGCCCTTCAAGGCGTCGCTCGGCCTCAAGCCCTAGCCGGGAGGATATGATGAGGAGACGGGTGGATGTCTCCTTCTTGGCACGTTGACCCGAGAAACATTGCCTGTCTAGATTGGGGCTAGGCGCTCGGACGATATCCTGAAGGAGGCAATTGATGGGGACGGGAACGACAGCAGCCCGCCACAGCGGACCAGAGGCTGGAAAGGGTCGCGCCGAGAAAGCCGGCTTTTTGAGTACGCTCGACAGTCGGATCACGCGTCATCAGTCAGCGATCTCCGTCATTACTGGTGCACTAGCAGTTCTGGGCTTGGGGGCCATGGCCCTTGGCCTCTCCCGAGTATCTCCACTACTGAAGGCTCTCTGGCCTTTCTGACGCGCCTTTGCCGGCGCGCCGGCCAGAGTCACCAACTCTCAGAGTTCTCGCCGCATTCATCGGGATCGTCGGCCTGGAGGTAGTCCGTTACATCGCATTCAGGTCCGAGTACCAGGCCGATCCGTCGTTATGGTTTGTCATCGTGGGTTCGATCGCCTTCAACATCTGGTTTCAATGGTGGACGCTACCGGATACGGCATGGAAGGCACTGATCGCAGCGGCCCTCACCGAAGCCGGATTGCCGCCGGCGGCTGGGATAGTCGCCAAGGCCCTCGTCGCGCTTCTCAAGGCCCTCGCGCCACTCATCGCTCCACGCTAGCTCGCACGTCCCACTGATGACGCCCTCGGCATCGGCGGAAGGCAGACGTCCGGCGGGTTTTCATCACGGAGCTTGGGGGCCCCCGGGTCGGCGATCGTTACCCGGATTTCACGATAATCGGTCCCGACCTGGGCGTCGTCGTCCTCGAAGTCAAGGACTGGCGACTCAAGTCGATCGTGGGTGCTCAGCCAGACAGCGTGGTGATCAAGACGAGCGACGGCGAGCACGTCGTCCGCAGCCCCCGTCCCCCAGGCGCGCGGGTACACCGTCAAGATCGTCGAGCTCGCCACACCCGACTACAAGCAGATCGCCTATCTCGACGTCCGGGTGTGGAACAACGCCGGGGGGAGGCTGGGCGCTGAGTGGCGCCTGACCGGGCACCGCGCTCGCCCAGGTGGGCGAGGGAAAGCTGGTCGCCTTCTTCACGGTGTCGGGGATCCTGGTCGGGACCTACGTCTTCGGCGCGCTCCGCTCGGGCGCCGGTGCCCCGACGACGGGCGCGCGAGCGCCCCGAGGACTAAGGCGACGGTGACATGCCCGAAGGCAATCCCCCAGCTGAGAACGCTCGGGCCGCCGAAGAGGTCGAGCGTCGCGCCGAGCGCGAGCGGACCGAGAAAGCCGCCGGCATACCCCAGCGTCGAGTGGACTGCCAGCGTCGCGCCGCGTCGGCCGGGCTCGGCGCTGCCGGCGCTGCCAGCGGTCAACGACGAAGAGTCCGACCAGATCAGCATCGCGTAGACCAGGACCAAGGCGACGGCGCCCCCGTACGGCAGCGCCGCGCTGAAGCCGACTACGCCCGCCATCCCGGCGGACGCGAACATGGTACCGAGGATGAAGCGGCGCCTCCCGAACCGGATTGCCAACTCGTTGCCCCACACACTCGCCCACACCCCGAGCAGCCCCATCACGCTCGCGACAGTGGCAGGCGCGAGGGCCGTCCACGCACCGGCGGCTCTTTGGGCGGCTGCGAACGTGAGGAACGTGACGACCCATGCCCGCAGGGCCGACATCTCCCAGGTGTGGACACAATAGGCGAGCGAGTAGGCGAGCGCCGACCGATTACGCAGGACCGGTCTGAAATCGAGCAGCGCCGCTCGAGGCCCGCTCGAGGTGCGCGGCGGGCGGGCGGGTAGTCCAATCATCACGAGAGCGAAGGCCAGCGCAGCGCCGAGCGCGCCCGGCACCAGCGCCCATTGCCAGCCGAGCCGGACGTTGACCGCGCCGGCGACGCCGAACGAGAGTGCCCCGCTGATGCCCACCGCCGCCGCGTGCGCGGCGACGGCTCGGGACTGCTGGGGGCCCTCGGCAACGTCGCTCAGGGCTTTGAGCCCCGGCATGTAGCTGCCCGCCCAGCCCACACCCATCAGAGCGCGAAACGCGAGCGCCGACCAGAAGCCCGTCGAAACCCAAGCGAACCCGGCGAAGGCCACGGCTGTGAGCGCGACGGAACCGAGGTAGATGCGCTTGGGATCCACCCGATCGGTCAGCGACGACAGCAGCGGGACGACCAGCGTGTAGGCCGCATAGTAGATGCCGCTGATCCAGCCAGCTTCGGTATTGCTCAGTGACCAGGCCGGGATCAGCGTGGGAAGGAGCGCCGCCACGGCGAACGCGCCAATCTGCGCGCAGGCCTGGCTACGCACATCACGACCACAGCGCGGTTCACGCGGGAGACAGCAGGCATTCGACGACGACGCCGTCAAGGCAGCGCCAGTCGAGGCCACATTCCCTACTTGTCCGCACCAATTGTCCGTCCTACCGGCGAATCGTAATGCACGATCTCCTTTTTACCCGATCGCACGCTCAATATTACTCAGGGGTGGACGGGTCCCCGCCGTAAAAGAACTCCGCTCCCGCAGCGCCTCGAAGCTCACCCGCGCGGCGACCGCCTCCGCCCCGAGCGCCGTGGCCGGCGCCACGCCAAGCCGTGCCATCTCCTCGGCGGCAAAGCGCACGGCAAGCTGCGTGAGGCTCGCGCGGTGCAGCCCGAAGGTCGCCCTCTGCGCCGCCGTGACCCGTCGAGCGAGGTCATCCGCCGCGTCGCGGGACGCGCCGACCATCAGGACTTCCGTAGCAGCTGGAAAGCGCTCTACGAAGGCGCTGGCGGCGCCGAGCCGCTCGGCAGCCGAGGACGACTGGAACGTCTGGAGCATAGCCAGTAGATCCTAGCCTGACGAGAAATTGGAGGAGGCCTAAAGCATCCTCGAAGAAAGGCCGTGGCTCTGTGGATGTCGCAATCAACGGGATGTTCCGGTTCATTTGGAGGCAACACTGCGCGACTTCTCAAGTATTTGTCATGCTACGCTGAGGCGCGGAAGTTCCGATCTTTGCCATCTGGCCCCTGGCCAGAGGACGGAGAGGCGCAATGCCCGAATTGGGCTTCCTTTCGGACGACCAGATTGTGTCACGGCTCAAGCAGGGAGATCTGATCGAACACGGTACTTGGGACGAGACCCTGATTCGCCATGCTAGCTACACGCTTCGCTTAGGGGACCGAGTCGAGCTCGCAAGGGGCACTGACTCGGACCGTCGCTTCACCGTCGTGCGCCTCGCCGCAGGCGAGACCTTCGATCTGGCGCCGTTCGATACAGCCCTTCTGTACTCGCGCGAGTACTTAAAATTCCCGGCGACTGTCTTCGGTCTTACCGTCGCCAGAGGGTTACTCTTCACTGAAGCACTCTGTCCTGAGAATACTTACGTAGATCCTGGCTTCAGTGGATCGCTATACACGACGGTTGTTAATGTCTCTAATCGCGTCGTTCAACTATCAGCTGGAATGCCGATCGCGCGGCTCTTCTTCTATCAGCTTTCAAGCGCGGCACAAACGCCATATCGTAGTGGAGCGTCGCAAGGCATATCTCAGCAAATCGCGAGTGTACCGTCCCGAATCGCCAGTACTCCGGAAGCATGCCGCGCTGGATCGTACGATGATTTGCTGTCAGTCGTGGGAACGCTACCGCTGTGCGGAAATCATTTGGTCGAACTCTTCGCGCGCGAGCGTCAGATTGCCAACTCGCGACTCGTAATGGCGGCGACCGGTGCATTCGTCTGGCCCGTTCTTTTCCACATCGGACTCAATAGCAGATGGATCACCAACAACGCCACAGATCTCACCGTCGGAATAGTCGGAAGCCTGATTGCCGCGGCTGTCGCCTGGGTCGTGGGCAGGCTCTATCGTATGTACCGGCGATGACGCCTCAGTTTGCTGCTCTCACCCGACAGAGGTTTCGGCGATTCTTTCAACCGTCCAGGATCGTCCTGGCGGTCATTCCAGCAGATGTCGACAGTGGGCTTAATGTCGTGACGCTCTGCTTTGATATGCATTGCTCCTACAAGCCGCCGATGATGGCGATCGCAATTCAAAATATCAACGCGAGCTACGAACAGATCCAACGAGCTCATGAGTACGTGCTTGCTGTCCCGGGGCCCTCGCTCGTTACCGAGACCCTCTTCTGCGGCTCGATGTCGAGCCGTCAGACTGACAAGGTGAAGAGCCTAAAACTCGATCTGTGTCCGAGCGCGGTGGTTGCTGTCCCTGGGTTGAGTCGGGCCATTGCGAATATTGAGTTAGCAAAACGCTCCTCGGTCGAGACAGGAGATCATTTGGTCGTTTTCGGAGAAGTCATCCGGTTCAGTGTGAACACCGAACTCAACGAGCTCCCGTTGCTCTCGATCGGGCCTGTTACCCAAGGCTATCGACTACTGGCACAGCAAGGGATCCATCGGATTGCAACTGTCCAACCGCACGCGGATGTGGCGGGCGCATCACGTGCATCTCGGCACGTCGAACGAGCCAGCACGCAGAATAGACGCCGAGCTCGCTAGGCTCGATCGAGAGTCTCCTCGTTGCGCCGGGACCATGTCGGTTACTGCACGATTGAGCAGATCAAGGCTAGGCCGACGCTGCCTGTCTTTCTGACGCCCGCCCAGGTCGCCGACATGCTACAGATCAGCGAGAAGACTATCTCGCGCTGGGCCCTTGAGAACGCCTCGATGCCCGTCACGCGTATCCGCCGCGTGATGGATCAGGTAGTCCGGCTCCGAACGGTTCGTCGCCGGCTGATCCGCCGTGGTTATGGGAGAGGTGTCATTCGCTACGTGACGTGCCTGCACTTGGCGGCAGTGAATGCTCTGCTCGGCGACGTGTTCAAGTCGCCCGCAATTTCAATAACTCCACTTCTCTCGCCGAACCGGCAGGCGATTCAGCACCTGGCGATGGAACTGCCACTTGGGGATGAATCGGTCCATCAGCGTGACGAAGCGGGCGTTGTGAGTCGGCTCCAGCAAGTGAACCAGTTCGTGCACAACAATGTACTCGAGGCACTCCCCAGGCTTCTTGGCCAGCTCGGTGTTGAGGCGAATCGTGCCCGCCTTGTGGTTACAGCTCCCCCACTTGGTCTTCATCCGTTGCACGAAGAACCGCTCCACTCTCACGCCCAGCAGCGGCTGCCATCGCGCCAGCAAGGCCGGCACGGACTCCCTCAGCTGCTCTCGATACCATTCCTCTACAAGTGCCTCTCTCTCGTCCTCACCTGTTCCCGGACGCACTCGCAAAAGCATGCGGCTGGGCTTTAGCTCGATAGAGGGTGGTTCATCTCTCTCGGAGACCGTGAGCAAGTAGCGCCTGCCCCACACGTAGTGGCTTTCCCGGTCCACGTAGTCGCGGGGCGCCTCGCGCTCCTGTTCGCGCAGCTTCGTCTGCTGCTGTTTGATCCAATCCAACTTTGAAATGGCGAAGACACGGATGGTATCGATGCTCATGCGCTTCGGGGCCGAGATTCGCACACGGCCCGTAGGGGGATAAACACTGAGATGGACGTTCTTGATGTCCTTAAGGACCACGTCCACTTCGATGTCACCCAGCTTGACCTGCGACAGCATCAGTACTCGACCTGCGCCTTGATGATCAGGAAGATCCGTTCCACCTCGGCTTCATCGCGCAGAATGTCATACAACGCAGCCTTGATGACTTGCTCGCGGGCCTGAACTCCGCGCCACCCGTCCGGATGGACTCGCCTCACCGCGGCATCAAGCTTCAATGCCAGATCCAGCACCGAGTCGCCGGAGACCCTGTATTCACCTGGCGTTTCGGCTACGCGATCTGCTCGCGCAGGGGTCCCGCGGTCTCTCTTCAGATTGTTGTAGAGCGCCCGGAGCGCCGGACTGCTCTTCAACTGCTCGGGCGTATCCTCTGCCAGCCCTGCCTCTACCCTCCGCGCCAAGTCTGCGATGCGCTTCAGGTATTCCTCGTACTCGATGGCCTTAGCTTTCCGGGCAGTGATGATCTCGTCGAGCAGGGCCGACATCGTCTCGTAGTAGGCCGGGTCGCTCAGGTGCTCTTTGATGATTTTGCGGCGGACGTTGTTCTCGATGGTCTCGGCGATGGCGTTCCTGTTGCACTTCAAGCCACCGAGCTGCGACGTGATGGCATTGCCGATGCCGCTCTTCACGATCAGCTCCAGCAAACCCATCCCGTCGAAGGGCGAGATCGTCCTCGGTTCGTCGGCCTCGATGTAGGTATCGATGAGGTGCCGCATGTCGGCCTCGTAGGCCTTGAGGTCGAGGCTCTCGCCACTTGCCTTGCGGATGATCTCGCGCACGTTCAGGTAGTGGCCGAGCTGCTTCTTGGTGCGGGTGATGTCGGCACCGTCATATCCGGCGACTTCCAGTTCGTCGGCGATGTTGGCGTAGGCGCGCACCAGGGCCACGGTCGCCTTGTAGAGCGCGGCCCGCTGCGGCTCGCGTTCCTGAAGGTCGGCCGGTATCTCCGTGTTGCCACAGAAGTAGTGGATGTGCTCAAGCTCGCCCCTGGGCGGCTCGACCGGCTCGCACAGCAGGGCAAGGGCCTCCAGCGCGTTGTCGAGCCGTTCCTTCCCTTTCTTGAGGCGGTCCTGTAGCAGCACCTCGGGATCGGCTCCGCCGGCGCTGTGATCTAGTTCGGAGGTGTAGACCGCAATGGCGTTCTCCACCTTCTTGAACAGATCCTTATAGTCCACGACGTAGCCGAAGTCCTTGTCCTCGCCGTCCAGGCGGTTGACGCGGCAGATGGCCTGGAACAGGCCGTGGTCCTGCATGGACTTATCGATGTAGAGATAGGTGCAGGGCGGCGCGTCGAAGCCGGTGAGCAGCTTGTCCACCACGACCAGCAGCTTCATGTTCGCCGGCTCCTTGGTGAACAGCGCCTTGGCCCGCTCCTCGTAGGTCGCCGTCTTGGTCATGTCCGGCTTGGCGTCGACGTCCTTCAGTAGCTCGGTGTAGGTGTTGTAGATAAACTGTTTGTCGGTCTCGGTGTTGGCGCCCGTTTCCTCCAGCGTCACATCCTTCGCCAGCGGGTTGTAGGAGGTCACCACGGCGCACTTGCCCTTGAACGGCGTCTTCTGGAAGAGCGTGAAGTACTTGCACGCCTCGTAGATGCTGGAGGCCACCAGGATGGCGTTGCCGCGTTCGCTGGACAGGCGCGGCTTCACGCTGAAGTCGAAGACGATGTCGCTCACCACCCGCTCGATGCGTGACTTGGAGCTGAGCACGTGCTGCAGCGTGCCCCATTGCTTCTTCACCTCGTCCTTCTGCCAGTCGTTCAGCCCCTTCGTCTTGGCCTCGAACCAGGCGTCGATCTTGTCTTCGGAGCCGAGCCGTTGGTCGATGTCCCTCGCTTCATAGACGAGGTCGAGCACGACCCCGTCCTCGACGCCCTCGCTGAATTTGTAGGTGTGGATGTAGCCGCCGAACACTTCCAGGCTGGTCTGCGCGTCCTTCTTGAGCAGGGGGGTGCCGGTGTAGCCGATGAATACCGCGTTGGGCATCATCGCCTTCATCACGCGGTGCAGCTTGCCGCTTTGCGTGCGATGGCACTCGTCCACGAACACGAACACCTCGCCCACTGTGGGGCTGGGCTGGGCTTCCAGTTCCTTGATGAAGGCGTCGAAGTCGTCCACGTCCTTGCGGCCAAACTTGTGCACCAGCGAGCAGAGCAGGCGCGGCTTAGCCTTGCCGAGCTGGCTCATCAGGTCGCGGCCGCTGCTTGTGCGTTTGATGGCTTCGCCCGCCTCGGTAAAGACCCGCTCGATCTGTTTGTCCAACTCGTCGCGGTCGGTGATGATGACGACGCGGGCGTTGGGGTTGTTCTCCAGGATCCACTTAGCGAGCAGCACCATCACGATGCTCTTTCCGCTCCCTTGCGTGTGCCAGATGATACCGCCCTTCTTCTGGCGCGCATGCGACTGCGCCGTCTTGACGCCGAAGTACTGGTGCGCGCGCGGCAGCTTCTTCACGCCGCCGTCAAAGAGCACGAAGTCGTGCATCAGCTCGATCAGCCGGTCCTTCCGGCACATCCTGAGCAGGTACTTGTCCAGCTTGAAGCGGCTGTCGTCGGCCTCGTCTTCCTTCCACTTCAGGAAGTACTTCTCCGGCGTGCCGATCGCACCGTACTGCAGCCCCTCGGAGTCGTTGCCGGCGAAGATGAACTGCACCGTGCTGAAGAACCAAGCGTTGAACTCCGGCTGCTGGTTCGAGAGGTTCTGGCGAATGCCGTCGCCGATGCTCACACGGCTGTTCTTCAGCTCCAGCGCGCTGACGGCGATGCCGTTCACATAGAGCACGAGGTCCGGACGCCGCTCGTGGTTCCCCTTGAGCGTTACCTCCTCGGCGATGGCAAAGTCGTTCTTCTCGGGCTGGTGCCAGTTGATGAGGTGGACGGTCTGCGTCACTTTGCCCGCCTCGATCTTCACGGGCACGCCGTAGCGCAGCAGGTTGTAGACGGCCTGGTTGTTGCCGTAGAGCGTGCGGCTGTGGTTGTCCGCCTCGGTGCGGAGTTTGTGGAGGACGACGCTGATCTGCGCCGGCGTGTAGCCGCTCCTGGTGAACCATGCCGAGAGCAGATCCTCCTCGATGTTGGTGTTGCCATCGCGATCGGTCCAGTCGCCGAGGTAGCGGTAGCCCAGCTCGTCGCGGAACAGGGAGATGACCCGATCCTGCGTCGCGCGCTCGGGCTGGCCCACCCTCATGCCGGTGTTTCGTGGACCAAAATCTCCGACTGCACATACCGCTGAAAGTCGGCAATCGCCGTGAAACACCGGTAGCCTGCTTGACTGGCGATGGCCATGGTCTCAGAGCCTTCGTTCAACAGGACGACCACCGGTTGAGTGAGTGCCTCCTGGATACCGGTGGGCCAGGCCAAATCGAGCACGGCCTTCTGCTCCCCTGTGGTCGGGTGGGCCAAGTCGTAGGCCAGCACGCCGCGCGGCAGACCCTGCGTGTCCATCCAATCGTTCAGGGCCTCGAGCTGTTCTTCCTCTTCCTCACTGGTGATGCTGCCGTCGACCGCCACGGCCGCGGCGATAGCCGCGGTCGGGCCCTCCAGCCAGCGAGTCTCGCCGTGCAGCAGATCTTCCATGCGCTTGTTGACCTCTGCCGCGAGCAACGACTTCCTTGCTTCGAGAAACTCGCGAAAGTTCTCGATCTTCCACATTGCGGGATCCATGGGGATCCACTGGGACGCCAGCGCACCGGGATGTGCCTGCTCAATCTGCGGGAAATACGCCTCCGGCAGCCGATCCCTGATGTCGAGATTGGCGTCCTTGGTGAGGAAGCAGAAATTGGCCAGCGCGTTCACCTCCGGCCGCTTGTACTTCCGTTTGTAGAGCTGGGCCTTGGGGAAGATGTGATGCACCTCCAGCCGACTCATCCTTCCGAGCAGGTTGGCCTTGAGCGGCAGCCCGGTCCCCCAATCACGGGCCTGTCCCATGCGGGTGAGCAGGTAGAGCACCGGATAGAAACGAGCGCCGAGGCTCCAGCCGGTGAAATGACCCGGCTCGATCCGCAGCCCGCCATGCCAGAGACGCAACTGGTCTAGCAACTTGTCCAATCCGCCATCCGGCCCTTCCAGCGCCGCCAAGTCCTGATCGATGAACGACTCCGTAGATCCCGAGAAACGCCCCCACATGCCTGCCTGCACGAACCAGAACAACAGTTTGTCCCGCTCCTTTTCACCCATGGGCCCGCTGTGGCGGTCGAGGTAACGCACCATGACGGGTACGCCAAAACGACCAAAGAACACCTGATCGTGGTCGAGACCGAGCCGGCCGCTGATCAGGTTGAGGCTCGTGTCGATGTGCTTGGTGGCCCGCCTGAGACCATCCCGAATCTCCTCGGCTGTTTTGTCGTGCAGGAACTGGAACTTGGCCTCGCCGGTAAGTGCGGTGTTTACCGAGCGCAGCAGCCAGTCGAGGTTGAAACGGTAATCGGCCTTGGCCCACTCCTTGAGCTTGGCCTTCATCGTGTCCCGCGCCTCCGGCCAATCGGCGCAGATCTGGGCCAGCGCGAGGTCGCCTTTTGAGAGCTTGGTGCCGCCGCTGTTCACCTGGTTGAAGATGTCCACCACCACATCCAGGGTCTTGTCCGCTCCGGTCACTTCCTCGACGTGCAGGTCCACATCCGTGATGCCGAGCAGGCGACTGAGACGCCCGACATACTCGCCCACGTTCGCTGCCAGGGCGGGTTGTGCAGCCAAGCGGGTCACGAACTCACCCAAGCCTGCCGTCCCTTTCTTCATCAGTTCCGTGACATCAATCCAGAGCGGGTCGTCCCGCATCTTGACCGGCTGATAGAATTCGAAGGTCTGGGCATCGAGATGAAACCGCAGCCCGGTGAACGCCCTGACGTTTCCGTCGAAGAACTTGGGCGGCTTGCCGCGCACGACGCCGTAAAGCGAGGTCATGCGCTGCTGACCGTCGAGCAGCAGTTTGACCACGCCGGCCGCGAGCGGCCCTTCGCCACGATGCGCGGCCGTTCTGGACTCAGTGGCCCACACGAGCAGGCCGCCCACCGGACGGCGCAGGTAGAGCGACGTGGACAGCTTCCGAACCTGGTCGCTATTCCAGACATAACCGCGCTGGAACTCGGGTAAGGCCATGTGCCCGCTGTCGATGTGGTCGAGGATGGTCGAGATCTTCATGCGAGTCGGATCCCTCCGGTGAGCAGTTCCTGCATCATGCCCTGCTTGATCCCTCGGGTCTTGGCGAGTCTTGCCTCCAGCGCGGTTATTTCAGTGTCCAAATCGCTGAGAACCTTCGCGATACGAATCTGTTCCGCCAGTGGTGGCAGTAGCACCGGATAGGCTGCAACAGACGCTTGAGATAATCCAAAAAAGGTTGTTCCCGACTTACTTAGTTCGACGAAGTCTTTGAACCGCCGAGAGCCTAACTGGTAGTACAGATATCTGGGGTTGTAGCTGGATCCAACAGGGCGAAAGAGGAGTAAATGGCTGTTCAGTGAGGCTTTGCCTGGGTAAGGAATCGTATCAAGGTAGAGGACCTTTCCGATCGTGCCATCTTTGGTCATCAACACGTCATTCGGTCGTAGCTGAATTTCAGGTGCTATTTCGTAACGCGCCTCCGAGATATGGTAGACCTCGTTCCACCGTATCGCGCCCTCTTTGAAATTCATGCCGGTGATCAAGAAGGGCTCGGCGTCGTTCGTAGTGAACTCTGCCTGCTTCAATCCCTGCCAACCAATTCGGCCCTTCAACGAAGACACCTCACCCAGGAATCGAACGTCGTCGCTCGGCTTAGGGCGAAGCAATTCCTGCATGGCGCCTTGTTTGACCTGGTGCTTCTTTGCGACGAGTTGCTCCAGGGATTCGATGAGAGCATCCGCATCGCTCAGTGCTTCGGCGATGGCTTTTTGTTGAGGAAGCGGAGGGACGCGAAAGCGCAGGGCACGCAGTTGCCCCAAGTTGAAACCGGGTATCGAACTGCCGATGCTCTGATTGATGATCCGACGCTGAAGCTCTGCCCCCGAGAACAGATAGAAGAGGAACAAGCTATCCACTTTCCGAGGATCGGGCGTCAACTTCATCTGCTTGTTGGAGATGACGTATCGCGGATGGGCCGCTCGATCGCTTATCAGACCGACTTGGTTGATTGTTCCCCAACAGGTGAAGATCAGATCACCTTCACGTACCGTAGAACGTCGTAATTCTGCGGCCTTGGCTTCGGATACGAAAACGAGGCCGTCGTCTACGAGATGTGTGCGTCCATCCGCGGAAAGATTGCTGCCGCGTATTAATGGCACGCCCGTTGGCTGAAAGAACCGAGACCCAATGCTGGACCCGAACGGTCCCGTGGAGAGCGCGTTCTCGTTTGGAGCTTTCAGGTCGTCGACGGAAACCTCTGACCACGCCTGCGGCTCGCGCAGAGAATTGATCTTCACTTCCATGCGAAACCCATATTCTCCAGGTGGCGGCTCACCTTCGCCTCCAGTTCGGCCACGCGACCGGCCAGCTGCGGTAGCGGAGTCTCGTAGCGCTCGGCCAGCTCCTTCACGCGCTGGGTGAGTTGCTGGCTGACGCGATCCATCTCTCCGTGGATGACGACATCGAGCGCGGCAAGCCACTTGTCGTCCACCACCAGCGCCTTGATGTCGGACTCCGTGAGCTTCTGATACTTGGCGTAGGCTAGGGCGTCGAGCGCGGCCTCGGCCTCCTTGAGGCGCTTTTTGAGGTCGGTCTCTTCGCCGTTCAGTTTCAGCCAGTCATTCAGCACGGCGGCTTCGTCCTTCGCGTCCTTGTCGCCCTTGATCTCCTTGAGGCGCGCGGCGATGCTGGTCTTATTCACCTTGTCGAATTCCGAGAATGCCCCGTCCTCGCCGCCGTGTTCTTCTTCCATCTCGGTGATCCGGGCGGTGACGCCCTCCAACTCGGCCGCGAGCTGGTCAATGGCCGCCTGATCTTTGGCGAGGTAACGGGCGACGATGAGGGCCTTGGGGATGAGGTCGCAGGTCCAGCCCTTGTCCTTCTCCTTGCCCTTCGTGTCCTTCTCGATGATACGAGTGGTCTGGGCCTTCCAGCCGTCGGCGGCGATCAGGTAGCAGTCGTCCTGCATGGTCTCGGCCCAGTAGTCCATCAAGTGCTGATAGACGTCGTAGGGATCGATGAGCGGCTTGTCGGCGTATTGGGCGAGCAGGCCCTCGGCCAGCGCGGCGATCACCTCCTTGGGATGGCAGCCGGCCTGCAAAGCCTTGAGCGTCGCGACGCTCGTCTGCCGCCACGCGGCGAAATGGGCGTTCATGCCGGCGATGAACGTCGTGAACTCGGGGTGCTCGTAGATGGTGGACTTGATAACCGCCTTCTCCACGGCGAGATCGACGTAGGCGGGGCGGTTTTCCTTGAACAGGCTGTGCCGGAGCTGCGGGCAGACCGCCCAGTAGCGCTGGAGCGCATTCACATCGGCGGCGGGAATGCCGCCTTGCAGGTGGCCCACGATGTCCTGCAGGTCCTCGGGCGTCTGGCTGTCGATGTAGCGCGGCAAGTTGAGGTTGAACTCGTTCTGCTCAATCTCCGTGAAGGGGACCATGCGCGCGAATTTCGGGACGCCGAGCCGCTTGTTGAAAACGTCCACGATCTTGTGGATGTCCATGCTGCGCAGGCGGTTCTTGGGGCCGTCCTTCATGAACCCGCCGCTGGCGTCGATCATGAAGATGCCCTTCCGGGCCTGGGCGTCCTCTTTGTCGATGACCACGATGCAGGCGGGGATGCCGGTACCGTAGAAGAGGTTGGCGGGCAGGCCGATGATGCCTTTGATGTAGCCCTTGCGCACCAGCGCGCGGCGGATGTCGGCCTCAGCGTTGCCGCGGAACAGCACGCCGTGCGGCAGGATGCACGCGCCCTTGCCGGTGCTCTTGAGGGAGCGGACGATGTGCAGCAGGTAGGCGTAGTCGCCCTGCCTGGCGGGTGGCGTGCCAAAAGGCTTGAAGCGATCGAAGGGGTCGTGCAGCGGATCGAGGCCGGTGCTCCAGCGCTTGTCAGAAAAGGGCGGATTGGCGACGACGTAGTCGAAGGTCTTGAGGGTGTCGCCGTCCATGAACTTGGGATCGGCGACCGTGTTGCCCTGCACGACGAGCGCGGTCGGGTTGTTGTGCAGGATCATGTTCATCCGCGCGAGGCCGCTGGTGGCAGCGTCTTTTTCTTGCCCGTAAAGCGTGACGGCGGTGCCGGCCTCGTCGCCCACCTTGAGGAGCAGCGAGCCCGAGCCGCAGGTGGGGTCGTAGACGGTGGTGGAGGCGCTGGTCTTGGCGTTACGAATGCCACTGATCTGCGCCATGATGCGGCTGACTTCGGCGGGGGTGTAGAACTGGCCCTTGCTCTTTCCACTCTCGGTGGCAAAGTGTCGCATTAGGTATTCGTAGGCGTCGCCCAGGATGTCGTCGCCCTCGGCGTGGTTCTTGGAGAAGTCGAGGGCCGGGTTCTCGAAGATGGCGATCAGGTTGGTGAGCCGATCCACCATCTCCTTGCCGCTGCCGAGCTTGGCAGCGTCGTTGAAGTCCGGAAAATCGGAGAGCTTGTTGGCGTTGGCCAGCGGGGCAATGATCTTCTTGTTGATCTGGTCGCCGATGTCGCTCTTGCCCTTGAGGGCGACCATGTCTTTGAAGCTCGCGCCGGGCGGGATCGTGATCGGCGCGTAGGGCTGGCCGGCGTACTTGTCGCTGACGTACTTGATGAAAAGCAGGACGAGGACGTAGTCCTTGTACTGGCTGGCATCCATGCCGCCGCGCAGTTCGTCACAGCTTTGCCAGAGGGAGCTATAGAGTTCGGACTTCTTCAGGGCCATTCGCTAGTTACTCCAAGTACGGAGACAGGCGCCTAACGCTCCGTTAAGCGGCGGCGCGCAAGAGCGCCTGCCGAACTTCAACCGGCACCGAGACACGCGCACCGACCTCGAGACAACGCCGCGAGCGCCGGGTTGAGGTCG
>WNFU01003816.1_pt1 | contig 19614 bp, 25 predicted proteins | sample 5400121 | NCBI WGS metagenome assembly WNFU01 (sample SAMN13153360, study PRJNA577476) | soil metagenome | isolation source: 100 cm soil or saprolite under grassland replicate 1 | place: USA:California | collected 2016-06-15 | reverse complement strand
AGGACGGCGAGGTCATGGGGTACTACGAGGTTCCCGAGGAGCTGCTCGAGGACCCCGAGGCGCTGCGCCCGTGGGCCGAGAAAGCGATCGCCGTGGCGGGCCGCAAGAAGGCAAAGCGCCCGCGTCGCGGCGGCGCCCAACCACATTGAGACTTTCGCCTCGCCCCGCTACTTTCCCCCGGCTATGAACGTGATCCCCCAGTGGCTGCGCGACGCCTTTGGCAAGGCGCTCGCCCCCGTGGCCCAATTGCTCATCCGGTTTCACGTTCGGCCGAACACCATCACCACGTTCGGGACGCTGCTCGTCGTCGCGTCCGCGGCGGCGTTCGCGCTCGGCAAGGTCCACTGGGCGGGCTTCCTGCTGCTCGTCTCCGGCCTGTTCGACATGGTGGACGGGCGGGTGGCGCGCGAGGGCGGCATGACCACTACCTTCGGCGCGTTCTACGATTCGACGCTCGACCGCGTGGGCGAATCGGCGCTGTTCACCGGGATCGGGGTGTACTTCCTGCGCGGCGCCGTCGCGCCCGACCGCGTGATGCCGGCGGTGCTGGCGTGCTTCGTGGGGCTCGCGGCGTCGCTGCTGGTGTCGTACACACGCGCGCGCGCCGAAGGCCTGGGGCTCTCCGTCAAGATCGGGATCGCCCAGCGCGCCGAGCGGGTGCTGCTGCTCGGCGTCCCGACGCTGTTCTTCGGCGCCGGGAACCAGGGTGCGTTGCTGTTCTGGATCGTGCTCGTGCTCGCGCTCGCCACCACGGTGACGGTGGTGCAGCGCGTGATCTACGTTGCTCGGGTCGCCGGGGACTCGGCCGCGAGGCCGGTCCCGCGCCAGCGGGACACGCTCCCCGGCCACGCCCCGGCGTTGCAATCTCGGAAAGGACATTGATCGTGGCAAAGCAGGTTAGTCGGGTTATCGCGCCCGCCAAGGGGAAGCTCGGGGTGATGCTCGTGGGGCTGGGCGCGGTCTCGACCACGTTCATCGCGGGAGTCGAGCACGTGCGGCGCGGCACGGCGCTGCCGATCGGGTCGCTCACCCAGATGGGCACGATCCGCCTCGGCAAGCGCACCGAGAAGCGCAACCCGAAGATCAAAGAGTTCGTCCCGCTCGCGGACCTGAAGGATCTCGTCTTCACCGCGTGGGATCCCATCCCCGACGACGCCTACACCGCCGCGGTGAAGGCGGGGGTGTTGGACCGGCACGAGCACCTCGAGCCGATCAAGGCCTTCCTGCAGGGTATCAAGCCGCTCCCCGCCGCCTTCGACCAGTACTACGTCAAGCGGCTACAGGGGACGAACGTGAAGCGTGCCAAGACCAAGCGCGAGCTCGCGGAGCAGCTACGCGAGGACATCCGCAGCTTCCGGAAGACGGTGGACCGCGTCGTGATCGTGTGGTGCGCCTCCACCGAAGTGTTCATCACTCCGGGCCCGGCCCACCAGAGTCTGGCCGCGTTCGAGCAGGCGATGGAGCAGAACGACCCCGCCATCGCGCCGTCGATGCTCTACGCCTACGCCGCACTGATGGAGAACGTCCCGTTCGCGAACGGCGCGCCCAATCTCACGGTGGACGTCCCGGCGCTGCAGCGCCTGGCCGAAGAGCGCACGCTCCCGATCGGCGGCAAGGACTTCAAGACCGGCCAGACGATGATGAAGACCGTGCTCGCGCCCGCCTTCAAGGCGCGCATGCTCGGGCTCGCGGGCTGGTACTCCACCAACATCCTCGGCAACCGCGACGGCGAAGTGCTCGACGACCCCGAGTCGTTCAAGACCAAGGAAGAGTCCAAACTCGGCGTGCTCGAGTACATCCTCCAGCCCGACCAGTACCCCGAGCTGTACGGCAACGTGTTCCACAAGGTCCGGATCAACTACTATCCGCCGCGCGGCGACAACAAGGAAGGCTGGGACAACATCGACATCTTCGGATGGCTCGGCTATCCGATGCAGATCAAAGTCGACTTCCTGTGCCGCGACTCGATCCTCGCCGCGCCCATCGTGCTCGACCTGGCTCTGTTCTTCGACCTGGCGCAGCGCGCCCGGCTCTCCGGGATCCAGGAGTGGCTGTCGTTCTACTTCAAGAGCCCGCAGACGGCCCCTGGGCTGTACCCGGAGCACGACCTCTTCATCCAGCAGACCAAGCTGAAGAACACGCTGCGGTGGCTGGTGGGCGAGGAGCAGATCACGCACCTCGGCATCGAGTACTACGAAAAGGCGTGAGCGTCGCGCAGTACGTCGTCACGGCCGCCGGCCTCGGCGCGATCGGCTGGGTGCTGTGGTACTTTCTGTTTTCGACGGGACGGGGGACGGCGGCCGCCGCGACCACCGCGGCCGATGGATTGCAGGAAGTGCACATCACCGTGAAGGGCGGCTACACCCCCGACACCATCGTCGTGCAGGCGGGGAAGCCCGTCCGGCTGCAGTTCTACCGCGACGAGACGGCCGACTGCTCGGAGCGCGTCGTGTTCGAGGACTTCGGGATCGACGTCCCGCTCCCCGCGTTCCAGACGACCGCCGTCGAGTTCACGCCGCCCGCCGCCGGCGAGTTCCGGTTCCGCTGCGGGATGAACATGCTCAAGGGGTTGCTCGTGGTCGAGCCCGCCACCGCGGACCGCGCGCCGTCGGCGTCGCCGCACAAGTTCCATGAGTAAAGCGCGCATCATCCTCCCGATCGAAGGGATGAGCTGCGCCTCGTGCGCCGCCACGGTGCAGGAGGCGCTGGGGAGCGCCTCGGGCGTCGCGAGCGCCGCCGTGAACTACGCCACCGCCAAGGCCGCGGTGGACTACGACGACGCGCAAACACACGTCGCCGAGCTGATCCAGACCGTCCGGGCCGCGGGCTACGACTGCGGCAAGGCGAGCGTGACCTTCGGAGTGGAGCAGCTGCACTACGCGCCCAGCGTCGCGCCGCTCGAGCAGGCGCTGCGCCGGCTCAAGGGCGTGATCCGGGCGGCGGCGAACCAGGCGACCGAGATGGTGACCGTGGATTACGTCCCCGGCGCGACGACCGCCGACGAGCTCGAGCACGCCGTGGAAGGAGCGGGCTTCCGCGTCGCCGAGCTGATCGCCGCCGAGGACCCGGTCGAGCGCGAGCGCATCGCGCGCCGGCGGGAGATCCGCACCCTCACCGGGAAGTTCGCCCTCGCCGCCGGCGTGGCAGTCGTGAGCATGCTCGGCGCGATGGTGCTCATGGCGGGCGAGCCCGACGGGGGAGGCACGCTGAAGCAGGTCGACCTGCTGGGCCGCGCGCTCATGCCGCTCGCCCACCGCCTGCGCGACGCGCTCGGCGGCTCGGCGGGCGCGGCGCTCGACCCGCGGTGGATCAAGATCGGATTGGCGCTGATCACGCTCCCCGTCGTCCTCTGGTCGGGCCGGCAGTTCTATCGCGGGGCGTGGAGCGGGTTCAAGCACCGCACCGCGGACATGAACACGCTGATCGGCGTAGGCACGGGAGCCGCCTATCTCTATTCGCTCGCCGCGACGTTCGCGCCCGGGGTGTTCGTCGGCGCGGGCCGCCCCGCCGACGTGTACTACGAGGCCGTGTCCGCCATCATCGCCCTCATCCTGCTCGGGCGGCTGCTCGAAGCCCGTGCCAAAGGCAGCACCTCCGAGGCGATCCGGCGGCTCGCGGGGTTGCGGGCCAGGACCGCGCACGTCGTCCGCAATGGCAGGCAGGTGGAGATCGCCGTCGAAGCCGTCGTCCCGGGCGACCACGTGATCGTGCGGCCGGGCGAGAAGATTCCGGTGGACGGCGTGGTGACGGAGGGCGCCTCCGCGGTGGACGAGTCGATGCTCACCGGGGAGCCGATGCCCGTCGCGAAGAAGATCGGCGACGAGGTGATCGGGGCGACCTTGAACACCACCGGCAGCGTCACCTTCCGCGCCACCCGCGTCGGCAAGGACACGGCGCTCGCCCAGATCGTCCAGCTCGTGGAGGACGCGCAGGCGACGAAGGCGCCGATCCAGCGGCTCGCCGACCGCGTGGCCGGTGTCTTCGTGCCGGTCGTCATGGCGCTCGCGATCGCGGCGTTCGTGCTCTGGTTCGATTTCGGGCCCGATCCCGCCATCGTCTTCTCCACGGTCGCCCTGGTCACCGTGTTGATCATCGCCTGCCCCTGCGCGCTCGGCCTCGCGACCCCGACCGCGATCCTCGTCGGCACCGGGAAGGCGGCGGAGCACGGTATCCTCATCCGCAGCGGCGAAGCCCTCGACCGGCTGTCGGGCCTGCGGACGGTGATGCTCGACAAGACGGGGACCATTACCGAAGGGCGCCCGAGCGTCACGCACATCGTGAGCGCGAAGCGCCCCGACGGGACGCCGATCGCCCCCGCCGAGGTGCTCAAGTGGGCCGCATCGGTGGAGCAGCGCTCGGAGCACCCCGTGGCCCACGCCATTCTCAAGGCGGCGAACGACCGCGGGGTGGGCCTGCTCCCGGTCGAAAAGTTCGCCGTGATGGAAGGGCGGGGCGCGCGCGGCACGGTGGACCGCCGCATCATCGAGGTCATCTCGCTGCGGCACGCCCGCGAGCGCAGCCTGGACCTCGGCGCGCTGGGCCAGGACGCCGATCGGCTCGCGACCCAGGGCCGGACGCCGGTGGTCGTCGTGGTGAACAACACCGTCTTCGCGGTGATCGCCATCTCGGATCCCGTGAAGCCGACCGCGAAGGACGCCGTGGCCCGTCTCAAGCGGCTGGGACTCGCCGTGGTGATGGTCTCGGGGGACTCGAAGCGCGCCGCGGAGGCGGTGGCGAAGGAGGTCGGCATCGACGCGGTGGTGGCCGACGTGCTGCCGTCGCAGAAGGCCGACCTGGTGAAGAAGGCCCAGCGCCACGGGGTGGGGGGACGCGTCGCCATGGTGGGCGACGGGATCAACGACGCGCCGGCGCTCGCCCAGGCCGACGTCGGCATCGCGATCGGCACCGGCACCGACATCGCGATGGAGGCGTCCGACGTGACCCTCATCCGCGGCGACCTGCGGGGGGTCGTGACGGCGATTCAGCTCGCGCGCCGCACCCTGCAGACCATCCGGGCCAACCTGTTCTGGGCTTTCGTCTACAACGTGATCGGCATCCCGATCGCGGCCGGGGCGCTGTACCCGTTCTTCCACGTCCTGCTCTCGCCGGTGCTGGCTAGCGCGGCGATGGCGTGGTCGAGCCTGAGCGTGGTCTTGAACAGCCTGACGCTGCGGCGCTTCCGGCCGGCGTGGGGGTGAGATGCGTCATCCGTTATCCGTCGTCCGTGGTGCACCGACGGACAACGGATGACGGACAACGGAGGACTCATGAAGTATTTCCACCGAACTAGCCTCAGCCCAGAAGACGTGCTCACGCTCGCCAAGGCGTTCTTCGGATCGCGCCTCGCGCCGGCGGAAGAGTCACCGCGCCGCCGCGCCTACGTCGGCGGGCTCGGCAAGGTCACGATCGCCGCGCGCGCCGAGGGCGGGCACTACACGTTCGTGGAAGTCGGCACCGATCAGGTGGGAGAATCCGAGCTCGACAAACTGGCGAAGCGCTTCCTCGCGGAGGTGCACAAGCAGGTCGAGCCCACGCACGAGCTCCGCGGGGCGTACTAGCCCGCCACCTTCGCCCCGTACCCCGCCGCTTCAACGGCGCGGACCAGCTGGTCGGTGGTCGCGGCGTCGTCGTTGAAGTCCACTTCGGCCTCGCCGGTCGTCAGGTCCACAATGGCGGTGTACACGCCGCTCGTCCCCTGCAACGCTTTCTCTACTTTCATCTGGCAGTGCCCGCACGTCATCCCGGTCACGCGCAGCTTGAGTGTTGCCATACGACCTCCTGCATGACCCGGGGCATGGCCCCGGGGTTAGACGCCCACTACAATTTACGTCATGGCATCCCGCGCCGCTCCCACCACCCCCACCCAGGCGCCGCCGCTTCCGGCGGGGCTCACGCGCGAGCAGCTGCTCGAAATCTACCGCTATCTCCGGCTCACGCGGACGCTCGAGGAGCGGCTCACGGCCCTGTACCGGCAAAGCAAGGTCATCGGCGGGCTGTTCCGCTCGCTCGGCCAGGAGGGGGAGTCGGTCGCCTCGGCGTACGCCCTCGAGCGGGGCCGCAACCAGGACATCCTCTCGCCGCTGATCCGCAACCTCGGCTCGATGCTCGTGATGGGCGCGCGTCCGGTCGAGATCCTGCGACAGTACATGGCCAAGGCCGAGAGCCCCACGCACGGCCGCGAGATGAACGTGCACTTCAACGACCTCGAGCGGGGCTACCTCGGCCAGATCTCGCACCTCGGCGACATGATCCCCGTCATGGCGGGCATCACGCTGACGTTCAAGATGCGCGGGGAGCCGCGGGTGGGACTCGTCTACATCGGCGACGGGGCGACGTCCACCGGGACGTTCCACGAGGGGCTGAACTTCGCGGCGGTGCAGCGCTGCCCGCTCGTGGTCGTGGCGGAGTACAACCGCTGGGCCTATTCGACGCCCCCCGAGAAGCAGTTCGCGGTGAAGGATCTCGCCGAAAAGGCGAAGGGCTACGGCGTGCCTGCCGTGACCGTGGACGGCAACGACGTGCTCGCGGTGTACGAGGCGACCAAGTTCGCGGTGGAGCGCGCCCGCCGCGGGAAGGGCGTCCACTTCATCGAGGTGAAGACCTACCGGCGCAAAGGCCACGCGGAGCACGACGACCAGCACTACGTTCCCCGCGAAGAGCTCGACCGCTGGGCGCAGGAGAACGACCCCGTCGACCGCTATGCGAAGCGGCTCGTCGGCGACGGCTGGGCCGACGAGCAGGATCTCAAGGACATCGACGAGCGGGTACGCGTCGAGGTGGACGAAGCCACCGACGCGTGCGTGGACGAGCCGCTGCCGGCGGGCGAGACGGCGCTCTCCGGCGTGTACGCGAGCCCCCCCCCGGCCGCCGCGGCGCCGCACTGGTACCGGAGCCTCTGATGGCCGACGTCACGTACCTCGAAGCGCTGCGGCAGGGGTTGTGGGAGGAGATGGAGCGCGATCCGCGCGTCTTCATCCTGGGCGAGGACGTGGGGATCTACGGCGGCGCCTTCAAGGTCACGGAGGGATTCGTCAAGCGGTTTGGCGAAGGGCGCGTGATCGATACGCCGATCTCGGAGGCGGCGATCGTCGGAGCGGCCGCGGGCGCCGCGCACATGGGCATGCGCCCCGTCGCCGAGATGCAGTTCATCGACTTCATCTCCTGCGCCTACGACATGCTCACGAACTACGTGGCCACCGCGCGTTACCGCGCCGGGCTGTCGACGCCCATCGTGGTGCGCGGCCCCTGCGGCGGCTACGTGCGCGGCGGCCCGTTCCACTCGCAGAACCCGGAGGCCGCGTTCTTCCACACCCCGGGACTCAAGATCGTCTATCCCGCGACGGCGCGGGACGCCAAGGGGCTGATCAAGGCCGCGATCCGCGACGACGATCCGGTGATCTACCTGGAGCACAAGTGGCTCTACCGCCGCATCAAGGAGCCGCTGCCGGAGGGCGAGGAGGTCCTCACGCCGATCGGCGCGGCGCGCCTCGCGCGCGAGGGCACGGATCTCTCGATCGTCACCTACGGCGCGACGGTGTGGAAGTCGCTCGAGGCGGCGGAGCAGCTCGAGAAGGACGACCGCCTCTCGGTCGAGGTGCTCGACCTGCGCACGCTCCTGCCCATGGACGACGCCGCGATCATGCGGACGGTGCAGAAGACCAACAAAGTGCTTATCGTGCACGAGGACACCCGCACCGGAGGCGTCGCGGGCGAGATCGCGGCGCGCATCAACGAGCAGGCGTTCGCGTGGCTCGACGGCCCGATCATGCGGGTCACGGCGCACGACGTGCCGCTGCCGTATGCCCCGACGCTCGAGGATTTCGTGCTGCCGCAGACGGAAGACATCGTGAAGGCGGCGCGGTGGTTGGCGGCGTATTGAGCGTTGTCCGTCGTCCGTTTTCCGTCATCCGTGGTGACGTACGGACGACGGATGACGGACGATGACGGTTTCCAAGGAGCTTTCATGGCTCGAATAGACGTTCTCATGCCCCAGATGGGCGAATCCATCGCCGAGGGCACGCTCTCGAAGTGGCTCAAGAAGGTCGGCGACGCGGTGAAGCGGGACGAGCCGCTGTTCGAGATCTCGACCGACAAGGTGGACGCCGAGATTCCGGCGCCCGCGGCCGGCGTGCTCGCGGAGATCAAGGTGCAGGAGGGGCAGACGGTGCCCGTGCAGACGCTCGTGGCGGTGCTGGAGACCGATAAGAGCGCCGCTGGGACCCCGGCCCCCTCCGCCGCAGCCCAGCGGGCGCCCGCTCCGCCGCCGGCCGCGGCCGTGACGGCGCCCCCCTCCGCAGCAGCCCAGCGGGCACCCGCTGCTTCGGGGGGCGCCGTCCCTGCCGCGGCCCCGCCCACGAAACCGGCGCAGCCGAAGGGTGACGGCGCTGAGACCGCGGAGGAAAGACTCCGCCGTCGCTCGACCCCGCTCGTCCGCAAGATCGCCGCCGACCATCAGGTCGACATTTCGACGATTCCCGGGACCGGCTTCGCGGGGCGCGTCACAAAGCAGGACATCCTTGGCTTCATCGAGCGGGGTACCCCGGGGGTCGTCCGAGCCCCGAGCCCCCAGCCCCTGGCCCCGAGTGCCGTTACGCACGCCGTCGTCGAGCCCTGGCCGGGCGACCGCGTCGAGCCGTTCTCGAAGATCCGCAAGATCACCGCGGACCACATGATCCTGTCGCGCCGCACCTCGGCGCACGTGACGAGCTTCTTCGAGGTGGACTACAGCCGCGTGGCGGAGCTGCGCCGCAAGCACAAGGCGAGCTACGCGGAGCGGGGCGTCAACCTCACCTATCTCGCGTTCATCGCCAAGGCCTGCGCCGACAACCTGAAGCAGCACCCGGTGGTGAACGCCGCGGTCTCGGGCGACAACATCATCTACCGGCGCGACGTCAACGTGGGGATCGCGGTCGCGCTCGAGTGGGGGCTCATCGTGCCCGTGGTGAAGCACGCGGACGAGCTGTCGCTCATGGGCATGGCGCGCGCCATCAACGATCTCGGCGAGCGCGCCCGCACCAAGAAGCTCTCGCCCGACGAGATCCAGCGCGGCACCTTCACCATCACCAACCCCGGCGTGTTCGGCTCCTACGCCGGCGTGCCCATCATCAACCAGCCGCAGGTGGCGATCCTCGGCGTAGGCACGATCGAGAAGCGGCCCAAGGTCGTCACGCTGCCCCCCCCTGACGGCTCCGACACGATCGCGATCCGCACCATGGGGATGCTGTCCATGTCGTACGACCACCGCGTCGTGGACGGCGCCGACGCCGACCGCTTCCTTGCGGACGTGAAGCGCACGCTCGAGACCTTCCCCGAGGGAGCGATCTAGCCATGCCCAAAGTGCTCACCGCCGCGCGGGTGCGCGTGCCCCCCGCGAACGAGACCGACTACCTCGCGACCCTGCGGGAGCTCTGCCAGTTCGCCGATGCGCGGGGCCAACGCATCTGGCTGTTTCGCAACGCCAAGGACCCGCAGCTCTTCACCGAGTTCTCCGAGAGCCAGACCGAGATGTCGCACCGGGCGCAGGCCTCGCGCCTCCCGGAGGAACTCAAGCTCGAGAAGCAGCTCCAGAGCCTCGGCACGTACGCTTCCGACGCCTGGGAGCTGTGGACCGAGGTCTCGCTCGCGGCGCCCACCGAGGCGTAGGCGGAGGGCCCCCCCATGGCCGGACGGACGATCGTGGTGGATGGCGAGACCTGGGAGGTGCATCCGTCGGGGCGGCTGACCGTCTACGGGCGCGATCAGTTCGGGCTCGTGTTTCAGCAGGGGACCGGCCCCGATCGCCGCCGGCGCTTCACGCGCTACGCCCCGGTGGGGAGCCGCAGCTCCGATGCGGCTCTGGCCGAGCTCTCCGAGCGCGACCTCGTGACGCTGTTCCGCGCCTCGCAGCCGGCGTGGACGGCACCGGAAGGCGCCTACGGCGCGCGTTGACCTGCACTGTCACTCGACCGCCTCGGACGGGGAGTATCCCCCCTCGGAGGTGGCGCGCCGGGCGCGGGCGGCTGGTCTCGCCGCCATCGCGCTGACCGATCACGACACTACCGCGGGCGTCCCGGAGGCCGCGGCGGCGGGCGCCGCGCTCGGCCTGCGCGTCGTTTCGGGTTGCGAGTTCAGCGTGAAGGCGCCGTGGGGGGAGATGCACGTCCTCGGGTACTTCTTGAGCCCGACGGACGAGCGGTTGCAAGCGTTTCTGTCGGAGACGCGCGCCGCGCGCCTGCGCCGCGCCGAGCAGATGGTCGGCCGGCTGCGGCAGCTGGGGGTGGACATCGCCGTCGCCGACGTCGTGGCGGCTGCGGACGGCGGCGCGGTGGGGCGGCCGCACGTGGCGCGCGTGCTCGTCGAGCGGGGCGCGAGCGCCGATATGAGCGACGCGTTCGCGCGCTACCTCGGCCGCGGCCGGCCGGGCTACGTGGAGAAACCGCTCCCCACCCTGGGGCAGGTCACCGAGCTGGTGCATGCCGTCGGCGGCATCGCGGTGGCCGCGCACCTGGGAGATCGCGGCACCGAGGGCCAGATCCGGCAGTTCCAGCGCGACGGCCTCGACGGACTCGAGGTGCGCCACCCCAGCCACGGCCCGGCCGCGGAGCGGCGGCTCGCACAGGTGGCCGAGCGTCTCGGGCTCGCGGTCAGCGGGGGCTCCGACTGGCACGGTGATACGGAGCTGGGCGACGAACACGCGTCGCTGGGCGGGTTGGATGTGCCGCTTGAATGGCTGGAAAACCTCGAACGACGTAGGGTGGAAACCGTAGAGGGAAAGGCGTAACGGAAAACACCGTATGGGAGACCCGTTAGCGGTCGGCGGAAGGGCGCCGTCGTTCAAGGCTGAGGCGTCCGACGGCAAAACCTACACCCTGGCCGACGTGCTGAAGACCCGGCACGCGGCGCTCGTCTTCTATCCGGGCAACAACACCCCCGGGTGAAACCGCCAACTCTCCGCCGTGCGCGATGAGATCGTCAAGTTCCAGAAAGCCGGCATCCAGCCCTTCGGGGTCAATCCCGCGAGCGTGGACGCCCACTTCAAGTACGCGACCAAACTGGGATTCAACTTTCCGCTCCTCTCCGACCCCGACCGCGCAATCGCGCGGGCCTACCGCGCGCTGAAGGACGACGGGCACGGCATTCAGCGGTCCGTCTACGTGGTGCGCCGGGACGGCACGATCGCGTTCGCGGCGCGGGGAGCGCCGGCGGCGGACGAGATCGTAGCTCCCCTGGCGGATGCCTCCTGAATTTCGGGGCAAGGTCGCGCTCGTCACCGGCGTCGGCCGGGTGGGCCAGATCGGTCACGCCGTGGCGCGCGGGTTCGGCCGCGCCGGGGCGAAGCTCGTCATCGCCGACGTCAACACCGCCGGCCTCGCCGAGCGCGCGCAAGAGCTTACGGCCGACGGCTTCGACGTCCGCCCCGTCGCGGGCGACCTCACGACGCCCGCGGCCGCCCGCGAGGCCGTCGCTGCGGCGCGGCGCCACTTCGGCGGCCTCGACGTGTTGGTCAACGTCGCCGGCGGGCTCTTGAATTACGGGTCCGCCCTGGACCTGACGCCGGAGCAGCTCGACCGTGAGCTCGCGGTCAACATCAAGACCACGTTTTTCGTCTCGCAGGCCGCCATCCCCGCACTGCTCGAGCGCGGCGGTGGCGCCATCGTCAATTTCGCGTCCATGGCGGTCCTCAAGCCCCAGAGCCAGATGGCGGGCTACATCGCCGCTAAGTCCGCGGTCGCCGGGCTCACCCGCGCCCTCGCCCGGGAGTTCCGGGACGGGGGCGTGCGGGTGAACGCCGTGGCGCCCGGAACGATGAGGACCGGCGACAACGTCGCCCAGATGAAGGACGCCAAGGTCCGCTGGGTCGAGCTCGACGAGCTGGTCTCGGCGGTGCTCTACCTGGCGAGCGACGAGGCGCGCGCTGTCACGGGCGAGATTCTCCCCGTCGCCGGGGACGTGTGACCGTGGTGGTGATGCGCGACGTCGTCGTCATCGGCGGCGGGTGTTACGGCACGTTCTACGCCGGCCAGCTCGCCCGGGCGAGGGAGAAGGAGAAAGCCCGGTTCCGGCGCGTCATCGTCGTCGATCGCGATCCGCGGTGCCGGGCGCGCGTCGAGCTGGGCGAGGCGGACGACCGTACGTTCGCGATCGCCGACTGGCACGCGTATTTCGCCGCATTCTTAGGCGAGGCGGAGCGGGTGCGCCCCGGGGAGCCCCAGGACTACATCGTCCCGTCGCCGCTGATGCCGCACCTCATGTTCGAGTGGGTGTTGACGCGGGCGCGCGAGCGGTGGCCGGATCGCCCGATCGCCGTGGCGCCCATCCCCGACTCGCTCGGCACCCCGTACGACCGCACCGCGCCCGACGGCACGCGCTACGTCTCGTTCGCCGACTGGATCTGTCCCACGCACTGCATCGAGCCCACGATCTGCCCCGCCATCGGGAACACCCGCACCTGGGAGATGCGCGACGCCGTGCGCGGGCTCGCCGAGCGGCTGCGCGCGGCGGGCGAGACGGTGCACGGCCCGGCGCTGTTCGTGTGCCGCCACCACGTGTTCGGCGTCGGCACGTTCGCGGTGGAGGCGGTGCTCGAGGGGGATGCCATCGTGAAGACCGCGGGTGCGGGCGGCGCCGCGGCGGCGGTGCTGGTGGGGACGATCTCGAGCTGCCACGGGGCGGTCAACTTGCTGCGGCTCGGGGCGGTAACGGGCGGTAACAGCCGGTAGTGGGCGGTACTGTGCGCACTCCCTACCGCCCATTACCGCCCATTACCGCCCTCTACCGCCCATGACTCCCGAAGACCGTCGAGCGCACCTGGAGCGAGCGCGGCAGCTATTCAACTCCGGCGAGTATTGGCTCGCCCACGAAGCGCTGGAAACCGTCTGGCGTTCTATTATTAGGGAGGGCGAGGAGGACGCGGCGGGCGTCTGGCAGGGATTGATCCAGGCGGCGGCCGCGTTGTTGCACCAGCGCCGGGGGAACCGGCACGGTGTCGCGGTGGTGGGAGGGGCCGCGCTCGCGAAGCTGGCCGGGCCGCAGCGGGCGGACGTGGAGTTCGAGACCGTGGCGTTCCGCGAGCGGCTGGCGCGCGCGTTGGCGGGCGGCGCCGAGCCGCCGAGCCTGGAGTTCCGGTCGCGCACCGGAGAACGGATGACGGATGACTGACGGCGTCATGAACGGATACGACGTGATCATCGTGGGCGCCGGGCCCGCCGGCCTGTGCGCCGCGATGTACGCGGGTCGCGGTATGCTGAAGGCGCTCACGATCGAGCGCGGCGCGCCGGGCGGCGAGCTCCTGAACACCGACCTGATCGAGGACTACATCGGGTTCGAGAGCATCAAGGGGTGGGAGCTGGCCCAGAAGATGGCCGAGCACGCGAAGAAGTTCGGCGCCGAGCTCGTCACCGACACGGTCGAAAAGATCCGCAAGGCGGCGGACGGCTGGTTCGACGTCGAGACGGCGCGCGGCCAGGTGTATCGCGCCCCCGCCGTTATCCTCACAGCGGGGGGCACCCCGGTGAAGCTCGGCGTGCCGGGCGAAAAGGAGTACGCGGGGAAGGGCGTCTCGTACTGCGCGGTGTGCGACGGCGCGTTCTTCAAGGGCGAGGTGCTCGCGGTGGTGGGCGGCGGCGACGCCGCCGTCGAAGAGGCCGACTATCTCACCCGCTACGCCAGCAAGGTGTACATCGTCCATCGCCGGGACGCGCTCCGGGCCTCGAAGATCCTGCAGGAGCGCGCGTTCGCGAACCCGAAGATCGAGGTCATCTGGAACAAGCGGGTGGTCGAGATCAAGGGGAGCGACAAGGGCGTCGACCATCTGGAGCTCGAGGACACCGTGACCGGCGAGCGCCACCAGCTGTTCGTGGGCGGCGTGTTCGTCTTCATCGGCTTCACGCCGAACTCGGGGCTCGTCGAAGGCCACTTCAAGCACGACGCGGGCGGATACTTCATCACCGACGAGCGCATGATGACCTCGATCCCGGGGCTGTTCGCCGCGGGCGACGTGCGCAGCCAGCTGACGCGCCAGATCACCACGGCCGTGGGCGACGCGACGACGGCGGCGATCGCGGTCGAGAAGTACCTCGCGGCGCAGCGCGAGAAGGCCAAGGCCGGGGTCGCGTCGTGAAGGTCGTCACCATCCCGAACGGCCGGTTCGCCGAGAACTGCTACCTGGTGATCGACGAGCCGAGCCGGGAATGCGCGATCGTCGACCCCGGGGAGGAAGCAGGGCTGATCGCGCACAAGCTGGCGGCCGCCGGCGTCACGCCGGTGGGCATCTGGATCACCCACGCGCACGTGGACCACGTGCTCGGCGTGCCGCGCCTCAAGGCCGACACGGGCGCGCCCGTGTATCTCCATCCCGCCGATCGGATCCTCTACGACCACGCCCCCGAGCAGGCCGCGGCGTTCGGGATGCGGGCCGAGGCCCTCCCCGAGCCGGACCGCGCGCTCGCGGGGGGAGACGTGCTCCGGGTCGGCGGGCTCGAGTTCCGCGTGCGCCACGCGCCCGGACATTCACCGGGGAGCGTCGTGTTCGAGGGGCAGGGCGCCGCGTTCGTAGGCGACGTGCTGTTTCAGGGGTCGATCGGCCGGACCGACCTCCCCGGCGGCGACTTCCAGACGCTCCTGCAGAGCATCGAGCGCGAGTTGCTTCCGCTCCCCGATTCGACCATCGTGTACAGCGGCCATGGACCGGAAACCACCGTCGGACGCGAGCGCGGCACCAATCCCTTCCTCACCGGCGCCTACCGCTTCGCTTGAGCGGCGGGCCCCGGCGTGCCTGCGCTGCGGCGCCGAGGTGCGGCCCAAGCCGTGGGGGTGCAAGAACCCCTGTCCCAACTGCGGCTTCATCTATCCGTTGGGCGACTGCTCCGACTGACCGCCGCGTGGGACACCTCCTCTCCCTCGCGCTGCTCGCGGTCGACTCCATCGCGCGCGCCTGGCGGATCCAGCTCGCGGCGTGGACCGCCGGCGGCCGGCTGTCGTTCCACGACGCGTTTCGGTTGAATCTCTACGGCGAGGCCGCCTCCCAGCTGACGCCCAACCGTCTGGGCGGCGAGCCCGCCCGCTTCCTCGGCCTCAGCGAGGCGGGTCTCCGTCCCGTGACGGGGATCGTTGCCATCGGCGTCGAGGTCGCCGCCGAGTGGCCGGTGTTTCTCCTCGCCGGTGCGGCGCTGTTCGCCTACTACGTCCCCGACTGGCAGGATGCCGCGCGCGCCTGGCTGCATCGCCACCGCGCCGGCGAGCTGCTCACGGTGGAGATCATCACCCTCCTCGTGCTGCTCGTCGTTTTCCTGCTGCAGCGCCTCACCCGCTCGGGCATGATTCGCCATCGGGTGCGGCGGCAGTGGCGCGTGGCGTGGGCGCACGTCCGCCGGGCTCCGTGGTGGGTGCTGGGGGCGGGGTCGCTCCTCACCGTGATCAGTATCGCGGCCCGCGCGCTCATCCTCCCAGCGCTCGCCTGGGGCCTGCCGGAGCACCCCCCGCTCGGCGTCATGTTCTTCGGCGCGCTCGCGTTGATCCACGCGCCCCTCGTCGTGCCGCTGCCGTCGGGGGGTGGGGGGCTGGAGGTCGCGTTCCTGAACGGGTTCGCGGGGGACTTCGGGTCGCACCAGGTGACGATGCTGCTCCTGTGGCGCTTCTACACAGCGCTGCTGCTCACGGTGGTCGGGGTGTACGCCTTGGTGCGCCAGGTCGGCTACCGCGCCGCGGTGGAGCTGTTCAAGATCGGGTGGGGAAAGGCTAGACGCCCAGACGCCGAGACGCCCAGTCGCGCAGGAGAATCCGACCCCCTATGAGCGAGCCCCGCATTACCCCGCTGACGCCCGAGCAGGCCGCGCCCGAGGTGCGGCCGATCTTCGAGACGTACCTGAAGGAGCGCGGCAACATCCCCAACATGTTCCGCACCGTGGCGCTCCGGCCGAGCCACCTGCGGACCATGATCGCGCACTTCCGGACGGTGATGAACGAGGGCACCGTCCCGCCGCTCCTCAAGGAGCTCCTCTGGGTGCGGATCTCCCACCTGAACCGCTGCCGCTACTGACTCAACTCCCACACTGTCTTGGCAAGACAGCGGGGAGCGAGCGAGGAGCTGGTGGCCGCCGTCCAGGATCGGGGCGGGCGCGGGCCGATCGAGCGGCTCGAGCCCGGGTGGCGCACGGCGCTCGAGTACGCGGACGTGATCCATCGGTCGGGCCATGACGTCACGGACGAGCTGTACGGGAGGCTGCGGGAGGCGTGGGACGAGGGAGAGATCGTCGAGATCACGCTGGTGATCGGGATGACGGAGTACTTCAACCGGTTCAACGACAGTCTGAGGGTTGAGCCAACCAAGTGAACAGGACAGCTAGCCTTTCGGGGCTGGTGCGATCACCACCAGCACGACTGTTTTCTCCAATGCCCGCTCGACCCCATGCGGGACGCCCTCCGGCGCCAGAATCAAGTCCCCCGACCGGGCCTCGACGGTCTCGTCCCCGATGACGAATCTCGCCTTTCCACTGATAACCAAATAGAATTTGTCGGCGCCCGCGTGCGCGTGGACCTTCTGCTCCTGGCCCGCCTCGAAGCAGTTGAGCCCCGCGAGCAGGCGATCGGTGCGGAAGCAGTCGACCTTGGTCATCTTGCCGGGCGAGAACCGGGCACGGGCGGGCAGGTGCTGCAGCACATCCTGGGCATCCATGGGCGATTCCTGGTTTGAGACCGACGGCGCGGTGACCGAACGGACGGAGGCGATGAGCGCGACCCGCATCGAGCGTGATCCCCTGGGCGAGCTGCCGGTTCCCGCCACCGCGCTGTACGGGATTCAAACCGAGCGGGCACGCCAGAACTTTCCGATTTCCCACCTGCTGCCGCTGGCTCCGTTCGTCGACGCCGTCGTCTGGATCAAGAAGGCCGCCGCGCTCACGCACAAGGAGACGGGGCGGCTCGACCCGAAGCTGGCGGACGCCATCGTGCGGGCGGCGGACGAGGTGCTCGCAGGGGAGCACCGCGAGCACTTCGTCGTGGACCCCTATCAGGCGGGGGCGGGGACCTCGCACCACATGAACTGTAACGAGGTGCTCGCCAACCGCGCGAACGAGCTGCTGGGCGGGAAGCGGGGCGAATACAAGCCCGTGCACCCGAACGATCACGTCAACATGGCCCAATCGACCAACGACGTGATCCCCACGGCGATCCGGCTCGCCGCGCTCGCCGGGCTCGCCGCGCTGCGCGAGGCGCTCGACCGGCTGGCGCGCGCATTCCTCGCCAAGGGCCGGGCGTTCGACCGGATCCTCAAGTCCGGCCGCACGCACCTCCAGGACGCCACGCCGATCCGCCTCGGCCAAGAGTTCACCGCGTACGGGCACACCATCGAGCGCCACCGCGAGCGCCTCGCGCAGGCCGCCGAGCCGCTGCGCGACCTCGGGATCGGCGGGACGGCGGTCGGCACCGGCCTGAACGCCGAGCCGGAGTACCCGCGGCTGATGGTGCAGCACCTCGCGGCGATCACCGGGCTCGAGCTGCGGGAGGGGAAGGACCGCGTCCAGCTGATGCAATCGATGGGCGACCCGGCCGCGTTCTCCGCCGCGCTCCGCACCTACGCCATGGATCTCGGGAAGATCGCGGGCGACATCCGGCTGCTCGCCTCGGGGCCGCGCACCGGGCTCGCGGAGATCGTCCTGCCGGCGGTGCAACCCGGTTCCAGCATCATGCCCGGCAAGGTGAACCCGTCGATCGCCGAGATGGTGAACATGGTCTGCTACCAGGCGCTCGGCAACGACGTGACCGTCGCCGCCGCGGCGGAGGCCGGCCAGCTCGAGCTGAACGTGATGATGCCCGTGATCGCCCACACCCTGTTATTCACGATGATGATTCTCACGAACGCCTCGCGGGTGTTCGCCGAGCGGTGCGTGGAGGGCATCGAGGCGGACGCGGCGCAGTGCGAGCACTGGCTCGAGCGCAGCCCCGCGCTCGTGACCGCGCTCGCGCCCAAGATCGGCTACGCCGAGGCGGCGCAGCTCGCGAAGGAAGCGGTGGCGAAGAACGTCACCGTGCGTCAACTCGTGATGGAGAAAGGCCTGTTGAAGGGGAAGGAGCTCGAAGCGGTCCTCGACCTGCTCGCCATGACCGAGCTGGGCGTGCCGGGGCAACGGAAGTGAACCGGAGACGGGAGGAGCACTCATGCACTGGATCGTCGCGGGGCTGATCGCAGGCGTCGGCGCGTTCTTCGCCGACTACGTCATGTGGGGGAAGGTCTTCACTGGTCCGGAAATGCGCGCGTTCGGCACGATGCCGCCCACGCCGGAGGAGGCGAGGAAGATGATGACGGCGAACATGCCCAAGGCGGCGGCGCTGGCGCTGGTCTTCGGCCTCCTGCTCGCGTGCTCCTATCAACGGCTCAAGGGCGGGCTCTGGGTGCAGGGTGGCGGGCCGCTGGCGGGGATGGAGTTCGCGACGCTCCTGTGGTTGTCCACCATCGCGCTGTCCACCGTCGGCAGCGGCGTGTGGTACGACAAAGTTCGACCGTTGCTCAAGGCGACGTTCTGGTCGTGGCTCGTCCGGATGAACGTGGCCGGCCTGTTGATCGGCCTGCTGGTGAAGTGATCTCGCCGGGCGGGGGGCCGTGATTCCAGTCACGGCCTCCCGACCCTCGCCGGTTGTACCCATCGGCATGCGCAACTCTCTCGGTCTCGCCGCCGCGTTGCTGCTCGCGACGGCCACTGCGTCGCAGGCCCAGCACCGGTTCCGGGTCGGTCCCACGGTGTCGTCCCTCTCGCTCGAGGACGCCTCGGGCGCGAGCCACGGCTTCACGTCGTTCGGCGGCTCGGCCGCGCTGATCACCGGCGACGACGGCGAGACGGGCCTGACCGTCGCCCGCTACGGCGACCTCGCGCTCAACAGCTGCGAGCGCTCCCTCACGCTCTATGCGCTGGACTCGTACTACTATCCGGTGGGCACGCGGGGCGTGGCGCCGTTCGCGTCGGGCGAGCTCGGCCTCGCCCGCGTCACTGACGCCGATCAGGGCCTGCTCGGCCTCTGTGGCAGCGCCCAGGCAACGAACCAGGTGGCGATCGGGTTCGGGCTCGGTGTGCGGGTGAACGCGGGGTCGGACGTCGCCGCGCTCATCGAAGGCCGCTTCCTGCAAGTGCCGAACAGTGCCATCCAGGGGCTCGAAGCACGCGCCACCGTCTCGCTCGCTTTCGGCAGCCCCCGCAAGGGCGAGTTTCTCGATGGCACCCTGGGTCCGGCGGCGAGCTTCATGATCCCCATTTCCGGCTCGCTCCGCGGGCGCGCCCCGTTCGTCGGCGTGCGGTTCCGGCGCGATACCAAGAAGGCGGGGACCGTGGGTCTCCAGATCGACTACGCGCCCCTCCAGGACACCGGCCCCTGCTCGCCGCCCGGCTGCGAGCCGAACGCGATCCTCTTCGCGCCCGGCTACGAAGCGTCGGCCTGGCCGGCCTGGGGACGGCTGTACGGCGAGCTCGGCTTCCTGCTCGCGGGCGTGTACTCGGAGGGCGCCGACCGCGGCGTCGCCCAGGGGGCCCACGGGGGGCTCGGGGTGGACTTGTACAGCGGGCGGGTTATGTGGAACCTCAACACGCGCCTGCTGTGGCTGCAGCGGAACAGCGGCGAGAACGTGTTCGGAGTGCAGGTCGGGGCGAG
>WNFU01014604.1_pt1 | contig 19619 bp, 21 predicted proteins | sample 5400121 | NCBI WGS metagenome assembly WNFU01 (sample SAMN13153360, study PRJNA577476) | soil metagenome | isolation source: 100 cm soil or saprolite under grassland replicate 1 | place: USA:California | collected 2016-06-15 | reverse complement strand
TCCGACGAGCGAGAGCTCGTCCGGCTCACCGGCGGGCCGGTCAAGTCGCGCCACCCGTTCACGATCCGGTGCGTTGGCCAAGAAGGTCACGTGCAGCCTCGCAGGGTCGATCTCTCGACCGGCGAACGGATTGTTGGCGACGATCTGGGCGAGGTCGTCCGTCGTCCGCAACAAGACGGTGGCCGTCACGCCCAGATCCTGGGCGATGCGCTTCTCGATGTCACCGGCCAATCGTGCCGGCTCGTCGACGGGAGACCTGAAGATCACGTTGCCACTCTGGATGTAGCTCTTCACGTTGGCGTGGCCCAGGGCAACAAACAATCTTCGCAGATCATCCATCCCGACCTTGGTGTGGCCGCCGACGTTGATGCCGCGAACGAGTGCCACGTAGGTCGTCATGGTCCGTGCCTCTCTGCTACCTGCGCCGGCAGTGCTCCCCCAGCGCCGCCAGCGCTGTTGTGGAATTTGATAAGGCTCCGGTCGGGGGCGCATAGTGACGGACAACAGCCGCCAATCGCGGGGAGAAGGGTAGCATGGGCATCGTTCGCCAGGGTATGGAGTTCTGGGCGATGGAAGACCGCGGTTGCATCACATGCTAGGGCGAGGTGATCCAGGACCATTTGGACGCTCGCTCGTGGTGAAGGCGAGCGCGGAAGACACGAGAGGCGCCTACTTGCTTCTGGAGATCACCGCGCCAGCGGGAAGCCCCTGGAGCACGCACCACGTCCACGACCCCGACGAGGCCTGGTACGTCGTGGAGGGCGGGCTGGAGCGCTTCTTCGCGGCCTTCGCCCGCCTGGTCGAAGCAGCGCGCCCGGGCGAGGTCAGCCGGGAAGCGCTTGATGCGCTGGCAGAGCAGCACGGGATCGTGTCGGTAGAAAGGACCGCGCCCGCCTGAGGCTCGGGTCGCAGCTGGCGGCAGGAGGAGCACGATGGTTCTCACCAGCAATGGGCTGAGGCTCGCGCTCCTGGCGCCGACGATGATGGCCATGCTCCTGATCGGGCCAGCTAGCAAGCCATCCCAGGCGCTGGCCCTGGGCCCCACCGCCAGCGGGCTCGCCGATGAGGCGAAGGAGGAGTTGACCGCCGCCGTCGACGCGCGGATCCGCCGGCACGACATCCCGGGCGCAGTCGCCGGCGTGTGGTTCGACTCGGGCGAAAGCTGGGTGGTGGCGCGCGGTTGGACCGGGCCCAACCACCGCACGCCTATGGGCGTAGACAGCAAGACCCGGATCGCCAGCATCACCAAGAGCTTCACCTGCACGCTCCTGTTGATGCTCGTCGACGAGGGGCGGTTGCGACTCGAGGACCCGATCGCCCGCTACGTGGCCAGCGTCCCGAACGGCGAGCGGATCAAGCTGCGGATGCTGTGCGCGAACCGCTCCGGCCTGCCCGACTACCAGGGCGCCCTGCTCGAGCCCTAGCTGACCAGGCCGCTCGAGCCCTGTTCGGCTGAGGACCTGATGCGGGTGAGCTTCTCGCAGGGGATCGAGTTCGAGCCGGACCAGGGCTGGGACTACTCGAACATCAACTTCGTGCTGGTCGGGCTGGCGATCGAGCGGGCCACGGGCCAGCCGTTCGCGGAGCTCCTCGAGCAGCGCATCCTGCGACCGCTGGGCCTCGCTGACACCAGTTATCCGACCACGCCGGACATGCCACCGGGATCGAGCCAGGGGGTCTGCGACGACGGGGTCGACATCACTCGCTTCAATCCGCTGGCCGCGCGGGAAGCCGGGGGGATGGTGTCGAACCTGCGCGATTTGCGGCCGGATGGAGGCGTTGGTGGACGGGAAGCTGGTGAGCCCCGGGCTGTACCAGCAGCAGATGACGTTCACGCCTTTGGGGCCGTTCGCCGGCTACGGCCTGGGGACGGAGCGGCTCGGGGATTTCATCGGGCACAACGGCTGGATCCCCGGCTTCACCGGGATCGCGACGCGGGACCCGACCCGCGGCGTGACGATCGCGGTGCAGTTCAACAAGTCGGTCGACGAGCAGTACCAGGTGAACAACGTGATCCTCCTGGAGCTAACAAACGTGCTGTTCCCGGGCGAGATGCCGTGGTGGGGCGCCGAATTCCCATGACGCGTTCGCTCACGAGCGGGGGAGGCGGCGAGCGAAGACGTAGCGCCGGTAAGCGAGTTGGAACGTGCCCACTCGGGACCGCCCGGCCGCTCCTTCAGGAATCGCCTCGATCGGGTCTAATCCCGGGGCCCGATGCCTTCCCAGGCCCTGGTTCCAACGCGGCGCCGCTGGGTCAGTCCAGCTTGAGCGTGTCGAACAGGTCCTGGACGACCAGCTCGAAGCCGGGCAGGACCGGATTCAGGTCGAGGCGGTCCTGGCAGCGCAAGGCGCTGGTCGAGGCGCCGGGGGGATTCGCTCCCAGAGGTAGACGGCGACGTCGGGGACTCGGGACGAGCCGGCGAACGTCGTGCGTAGCTCCGTGAAGGCCCGGGCACGCTTGCTCGGCTCTACGAAGCGATTGATCAACTCGACGAGCTTTGCCTGAAGCCAGCCATGGGGAAGCTTTGGAGACACCTTCTGGGTCACCACCCCATCTTCGAATTCGAGGGCTGGCTTCCGCTCGGGTAACCTCAGGAACTCTTCGAGCGTCAGTCCTCGCTGCGCGATCGCCATGCTGGATCTCCTGGACTCCCGTAACGGCATGATAGAAGGCCGGCAGCCCGCCTACCCACGTCATCCGGAGCTGGCCTCCAGCCCACGAAGCGCCTCGACGACCCTGCCCAAGCGCTCGACGGCACGCACGTCCCAGGGGTCGAGGATGACCGTCATGTGCTCGGCGCCGGCGGCGTGAAAGGCGTGAAGTTGCGCCGCGATCTGCTCCGGCGTCCCCTTGAGCGCCTCCGGGCGAGGGCTAGCTGACTCGTCGCCAGGCCCGGGCAGCCAGAGGAAGGCGCCGGCCGTGCGGCCGATCGTCAAGGGGTCGCGGCCAACCTCGTGGCAGGCCGCCTCTAGCCTGGCGAAAGGCTCGGCCAGCTCGGCCGGGCTGGAGTGCCAGACGGTGTTATAGGCGTCGGCATAGCGCGCAGTGAGTCGCAGCATGCGGGGTTTGTTCGCGCCGATCCAGATTGGCGGGCCGTTTGGACGTGGGCCGCGCGGTCGCAGCTCACAGTCGCGGGCCTGGTAATACTGCCCCTCGAAGTCGACACGTCCTTCGCGCAGCAGGGGCACGATGACCTGGAGCGCCTCCTCGAAACGACTCGCGAGGTGGTCGAAGGGGAAGCCGAAGGCGTCGTATTCTGGCTGGTGCCAGCCGGCGCCGAGGCCGAGGACTAGCCGACCGCCGCTCACCTCCTCGAGCGTGTCAGCCATCTTGGCCAGCATGGCCGGGTTGCGGAAGCTGGTGCAGGCGACGAAGGGCCCGAGACCAACGGCGCTGGTCGCCTCGGCCAGCGCGCTCAGGAGCGTCCATGCCTCGTGGACTCCGCGCGTCTTCCCCTCGGGCACGCTACTTCCAGGGCCGCTGCGAACAAGCACGTGGTCTGCGACCCACAGCGTGTCGATCCCCACTGCCTCTGCCACTTTAGCCATCTCGCGCAGTTCGGCCCAGCGCACCACCCGCCAGTCAGGTTGCTCGCCGTTCCGCAGCAACAGCCCCAGCTCGAGCTTTCTCGTCGCCCCCGCCATTCTCGGTCTCCCTCCGCTCGCGACACGCGTTCCCCGCGTCGGCCCAGAATGGTAACCGCTGCCTATAATCCCGCGGCAGTTGACAAAGTGGCGCCCGGGCCCTAGGTTTCGGGTCACCTGGCGCGAGGCGGGCGGCTTGAGCGAAGCACGCACAGTTCAGAGCCTCTTCGACCTGAGCGGCCGGGTGGCTTTGGTGACCGGTGGCTCGCGGGGGCTGGGGCTGGAGATCGCCCACGGGCTGGGGGAGGCTGGAGCTCAGCTCGTCGTCACGGCCCGCCGGGCCGAATGGCTCGAGCCAGCCGAACGGGAGCTGCGCCAGGCCGGCGTCGGCGCGTGGGCAGCCGCCTGCGACGTGTCCGAAGCCGGCCAAGTCGAGCGACTGGTCTCCAGCGCTCTCGAGCGGCACGGTAAAATCGACATCCTGGTCAACGCGGCCGGGGTGACCTGGGGAGCGGTGTCAGAGGAGATGCCGCTGGACCGTTGGCGCTCGGTCATGGATGTGAACGCCACTGGGACGTTCATTTGCTGCCAGGCCGTTGGTCGGCTGATGCTCGCGCGTGAGAGTGGCCGGATCATCAACGTCGCGTCGATAGCCGGACTCGTCGGTCAGTCGCCCGAGGTGATGAACGCGGTCGGCTACACCGCAAGCAAAGGAGCGATCATCGCGCTCACGCGGGACCTGGGCGTGAAATGGGCGCGGCGGGGCGTTACCGTCAACGCCATCGCGCCGGGCTTCTTTCCGACCCGCATGAGCCGGCCGCTGCTGGAACAGAACGAGAGCCGCCTGGCGTCCCTTAGCCCGATGGGTCGGCTGGGTCGGCCCAGCGAGCTGAAAGGCGTGGCAGTCCTCCTGGCATCGGACGCGAGCAGCTACATCACCGGCCAGGTCATAGCGGTGGACGGCGGAGCGACGGCCTGGTGACAGACAGTCGTTCAACGGTTGAACGTTGAACGTTGAACGGGGAGGCAGGGTCATGAACGTTGGCGAGATCGTTGAGGAGTCCGCGAAGACGTCGCCGGACAGAATCGCAGTCATCTTTGGCGACGAGTCGATCACGTACGCCGAGCTGGACCAGACCGTCAACCGCGTCGCCAACGGGCTCATCGAGCTGGGCGTCAAGCCGGGCGACCGAGTGGCGATCCAGATAACGAATCGGCCTCAGTTCATCCAGGCCTTTTACGGCGTGCTGCGGGCCGGCGGGACCGTCGTTCCCGTCAACGTCATGTACAAGGTCGACGAGATCGCCTACCTTCTGGAAGACTCGGGCGCGAGCCTCTACATCGTGTTGGAGCCCTTCTACCCGCTGGTGGCGGCCGCGCGGGAGAGGGCGCCAGGCCTCGAGCACATCGTGGTCGTCGGCCAGACCCCGCCGGCCGGAACCGTGAGCTGGGCCCGACTGGCCGGCCATCCGAACGCCGCCTTGCCTGGGGTTGGGGTCGAGGAGAGCGCCCCGGCCGTGATCTGCTACACGAGCGGAACAACCGGGCGCGCGAAGGGTGCGGTCCTCACCCACCACAACCTGGTCTACAACTGCCAACAGTGCGATCAGCTTCAAGCCCTCCAGATCGGACCGGATGATCGGGCGCTGCTCGTGCTGCCGCTCTTTCACATCTATGCCCTGAACGTCGGCTTGAACCTATCGCTCTACAAAGGCGCCGGCGTCGTGCTGATGGAGCGGTTCGAGCCGCTGGCATCGCTGCAGGCGATCGAGAAGCACGGCGTCTCGGTGCTGTACGCCGTTCCGCCGATGTATATCGCCTGGCTCAACACGCCAGGGCTGGACGAGTCTCACTTCCCGAAGCTTCGCATAGCCGTCTCTGGCGCGGCGGCACTGCCAGTCAGCATCCTGGAGCGGTTCCAGGAGATTACTGGGGTCACGATCTGGGAGGGATACGGCTTGACCGAGGTCTCGCCAGTCGCCACGAGCAACTCCGCCGGCCCTCGCCCGAAACCGGGTACGATCGGCCTGGCGGTGCCCGGCATGGAGGCCCGAGTCGTCGACGACAACGACGAGGACGTCCCACGCGGCCAGCCCGGCGAGCTGATCCTGCGCGGCGAGAACGTCATGCTCGGCTACTGGCACCGTCCTGAGGACACCGCGGAGGCCATGCAGGGCGGATGGTTCCACACCGGCGATATCGTCACTCAGGACGAGGACGGTTACTTCACCATCGTCGATCGCAAGAAGGACACTGTATCGCCACCCGAAGGTCGCCGAAGCGGCGGTCCTGGACTATCCGGACCCGTACCAGGGTGAGTGCGTCATGGCGGTGATCGTCCCGAAGCCTGACGCGGGCGAGATCGATCCCCAGGAGATCATCGACTACTGCCGCGAGCGGATCGCCGTCTTCAAGGCACCACGCAAGGTGGTCTTCAGAGAGTCGCTGCCGCGCAACCTGTCTGGCAAGGTCGTCAAACGCGAGTTGCGTGAACAGCTCCAGCAGACGACAGCCGGCTCTTGAGGCCCGCCCACGGCGCCGTCTGGGTCAACCTAGCCTCGCCCGCAGCTCGGCGTTCTGTCGCTCGATCCGCTCCAGCCGTTCAAGGATCTCGTTGAGCTTTGGGGTCTCCTGGTCGGCCTCGCCAGCCTCGACGAAGAACGCTGCCACGCGAGCCGTGAGCAATCCGAAGAGGCTTATTCCGACGAGCATCAAAAGAGTGGCGACGCCCCGTCCCGCGTTGGTCTTGGGATAAACGTCCCCGTAGCCGACGGTCGTGATGGTGGAAACCGCCCACCACAGCGCATCCGCAAACGTCTGGATCGGGCCGTCGCCACCGTGTTCCGCTTCGTACACCAGTGCCGCCGAAAGACACACGGCGGTGAGACTGGTCATCCCGATCACGCTAAAGGTTTGGTCCCGAAGCACCACCCGGGCCTGTTTCCACAAGCGGGCGCCAACCACGACTACGCGCAGGAGGCGAAGTGGCCTCAAGAAGGGCACAGCCACAGTGAGCACGTCCGGCCAGTGGGACACGAGGTAGCGGGTTCGATTCGGCGCCAGATAAGTCTTCACAACGAGCTCGAAGGCAAAAACAGCCCAGATGAACCACTCGATGCCCTCCAGCATGGTTTCCAAATCAGCGGGAAGATCGATGACGACGGGAAGCCCTCGCGACAACGAATCCGGTCGCGAGCACCAGCATGGGAAGCTCAGTTGCGCGCTCGACCTGCTCAAGCAGCCGCCGGCGGCGCTCGGGAGTCATATCCACCTCCTGCGGGACCGTTTCTGTGCCGGCACCAAGTCAGCCACGCACGCCGGCCAACCCACCCGAGCGCGCCGAGATGCTGACGGCAAGCGGGGCCACGTTTCCGTTACAGACGTCAACCTCTGGTAGAATATCGCAGGACCTAAGGAGGTCTCATGTGACCGACCGATCAAGAACTGTTGTTTTGCTTATTGACTGGGACAATCTCCAGATTTGCCATAGTCGCGACGCGCCCGGGACAGAACTGGACCTGAACGCCGTGACAGCCCTTGCCCAGAGCTACGGGACGCTGGTCTCGGCACGCGCCTACGCGGAGTGGAACCTCCCCGCCGAGCGGCTGGCCGTCTACAAGGCTGGCATCGAGCCCGTCTTCGCCCCGGTGATGCGGCCCGAGAGCGGAAACCGGGAAGGAAAGAGTCTGGCCGACACCGTCATGGTGGCGGATGGCGTGGACCTGATGTGGAGCGTCGCCCCGGACGTCTTCGTGCTCGTTACCAGCGACAAGGACATGATCCCGCTGGCTCGCCTCGCCAAACAGCGCGGCGCCGCCGTCGTGATTCTGGGCAGCGACTTGACGGCGATCCCGCTGGTGGAGATGTCGAACGTCTTCATCACCTATCGGCAGCTGCTGCGCGAGCTCGACAAGACCACTGAGCTGGATGCCCCATCTGGCCGGGCCCCGGCTCGTGAGCGGCGCCCAACCCGCACAGCTCGACAGGCGATAGCCGGGCCCATTCGTCCCGAAGCGAGCGCTGCGCCAGCCCCGACCCCGGCGCTGCCGCCAGCCGTGTCGGCCCCGGCGGCTGCTTCGGCCACCTCCGTCGCTGCGCCCGCGCCCATGATCGCTGGCGACGGCCTGGAGGTGACTGGTCCGGCCACGGCCGAAGGGATCGCTCGTCGGAGACGGCGCCGCGGCGGCCGCTCGCGCGGACGAGGCAGCAGCGCGGCGAGCTCGGCCGAGACGCCCGAGGCGCAGGCCGAGGGCGCGACACCGGGCGAGCCTCGCGCTAAGAAGCAACCCACCGACGCGGAGGGGGAACCCACCACCAGCGCCCAGGATGGGCCGGCCGGCCCGCGACAGCTGCGTCCTCGCCGGCCAGCGCGACCGCCAGAGCCGCGGCCCATCATGTTCAGCGAGTTCGGACCGCCGACTCTGACCCCCGGCGAGACGGGCAAGGTGGTGAGTGGTTCTGCCGAGCAGCGCGCGGGTGATGCGGCCGCCGAGCCAGCCAAAGATGATCGGCCGCTCGTCGTGGACGCCAGCACGCTCTCGACCGGCAACGGGGCCGAGAGCGGCTCGGCTAAGCCAGCCGAGCCGGACTCCGGGGCGGCGGTTGATCCCCCGCCGACAGCGAAGAAGCCTACTCGGAGGCGAGCTCGCGCCGCGCGCTAGAAAAGCGGGCTTGCCAGACCGGCAGCGCGGCTCGTCTCATCGAGGCCACGTCGCCCCGCGGTGAGCGTCCAGGCGGCCGACCCGTCTGAGGTCAGTCCGTCGAAGCGGCTCGACGGGCGGCCGACCGCCTGGCTGCCCCCCGTACTCGCGGCCCTAGTGGCGTTTGCCGCCTACCTGGCGACCCTGTCTCGCGGCGTGTTAGGCGGCGACGCGGGCGAGCTTCAGTTCGTCCCGCCGATCCTCGGGCTGCCCCACCCAACCGGCTACCCGCTCCAGGTCCTGCTCCACAAAGCGTGGAGTCTGGCGCCAATCGGATCGGTTGCCTATCGACTCAACCTGCTCGACGCCGGCTTCGCGGCCGTGGCGATCGGCCTGATCGCGGGCTGTGGCCGAATCCTGGTAGGAGGCTGGATACCGGCATTGCTCGGAGCGAGCGCTTTCGCGTTTGGCGAGCTCTGGTGGGACCAGGCCGTCAGCGGCGACAAGTACACCCTCAACGCGCTCTTCCTGGCGCTGGTCCTGTTGCTCTTCTTCCGCTGGCGGTCCGGGCGTGATCACGCCAGCCTGGGGGCGCTGGCTTTCACCTACGGACTCAGCCTGACCCACCACCGCAGCATGCTGCTCGTCGGGCCGGCCCTGCTCGTCGGGTTATTGCTAGAAGGCTGGCGGCCGCGGCCCTGGCGGAAGTCGCTCGTGCTAGTCGGGCTGGCGGTGGCGCCGCTCGTCCTCTATCTCTACGTGCCATGGGCTGCCAGCCGTGGCCTGCCGCCGGGCGCCTGGCGCGTCGACACGCCGGGCGCCTTTCTGGACTTCCTACTCGACCGCGGCTATACCAGCCAGATACGCCCCGATATCGGCCTGGGTGGCCGCGTGGCCGAGGAGTCGGCAGTCCTGTTCCGATCGTTCGGGCCGCTCGGCGTCATACTCGGCCTGATGGGGCTGGGAGGGACGGCCTGGCGCGACTGGAAAGCGGCCGCCGTGCTGGTCCTGGTCTTCGTGCCGCAGGCCCTCCTTGGCGCCAGCTATCTGCTCGAGTCGCACTACGCCCTGCCGCGCCATTGGGTCTTCTACCTGCCGGCCTTCCTTGTCTGGAGCCTGTGGCTGGCGGCGGGGGTCGACTTCGCTCGGCGATCGATTGAACAGCTCTGGCCAAAGCGCGGTACTCAGGCCGCGCTGCTGGCCGGTGCCACGTTTCTGGCGCTGCAGGCGGCGACAGTTTGGACAAAAAGCGCCGAGAGTATGGTTCGTGCCCAGCTCGGCGCCGAGACACTGGACGGCTATCGCCAGGACCTTCAACGATCACCGTTGGCCGAGCGATTCGGGCGGCTCGCGCTCGACTCGGCTGCACCCGGTGCCGTGATCGTGTGCGACTGGGAACAGGCAACCGCCCTCTGGTACTTCCAGCAGGCCGAGGGAGAACGGCCGGACATCACTGTCCGCTACCCGATCGAGAGGGTGGATGAAAGCCTGGCCGCCGCTCGGCGCGACGGGCGGCCATTGTACGTCTCGCGCAGCGTGCCTGAGCTAGCCTCGCGCGGCGTGCCGTCGTCGGCCGGACCGTTGATCCAGCTTCTGCCGCCACCGGGGGCAGGACTCCTGGCCGAGGCCGTGCCCATCGATGGCCGCCTGGAGGGCGGCATCGCGCTTGTCGGCTTCGCCGACGCAACATCCGAGCATCGCCCAGGCAGCGTGCTCCCGCTGACCCTGTTCTGGCGAGCTGAGCGGCCGGTGGAGCACGACTACGCCGTCTCAGTCCGGCTCGCCGCCGCCGACCAGCAGGCGATCTTGGCCCAGCACGACGAGCGCCACCCGGCGCTTGGCACCTCGCCGACGTCTGGCTGGCGCCCCGGCGACGTGATCGGGGACTACCACGAGCTGCCGTTGGGCAACCGCCTGGCGCCCGGCAGGTATCGTGTCCTGGTGGTGATGTATCAGCCTGAGCCGGTTCAGAACCTGCCCCCCGTCGATCGACCGCAAGACGATTTCCTCGCCCTACCCCCGTTCGAAGTCAAGCCGCGTGCGCTATCGCCGTTCGACCTCCTGGTTCGCCTGAGTGGCGGCTAGCGGCGGGGCCGTCAGCCGAGAAATTCGAGCAGATAGCTGGTCTAGCCACCCTCGCGCCTTTCGGAGCGGCGCGCCAGTAGAATGCGCGATACAAGCCGACGCCATACCTCCCTGCCAGGCGACCTCGGCTGGTCGAAATGGCGTCGGGAGGGGCGGGGTACACCGGCTACGCCCAGCGGTATGCTATACCCCGATGAGCCAGGGAGGGAGCATGGGCAGATGAAGTACGAATTCACGGTAATCCTAGAACGGGATGAGGCTGGGAACGTGATAGCGATCTGCCCTGCGCTTCAAGGCTGCCACACCGCGGCGGACACAGAAGAAGAGGCGTTGGACCTGATTCAGGACGCTATCCGGCTGCACCTCGAGGCGCGCACTGGCGCTAGGCGACCCATTAACGAGGAAATCGGGGCCAAAGAGTCCGCGTTGCGGTGTGAGGCCCACGGTTCCGGCGCTCAGAGCAAGTCAGGTGCTGGCGATACTCCGCCGGCACGGCTTTGAGCAGATACGGCAAAGTGGCAGCCACGTCGTGTTGAGGCATGCCGATGGCAGGTGGACCACCGTCCGATGCACAAGGGGCGCGATCTCCCGAAGGGTACACTACGCCAGATCATGCGCGATACCGGCCTGACCGTGGACGATCTTGCCTGATGCCAGCAGCCTCGCTGCCGGGCCTTCCACGATCTCCTGACAGCACCTGCGCGCCATCTCGACGACCGAGTCGGTGAGCGCTCGGCTCCGGCGGGATCACAGTTTCTCCCATCTTGGTCTTGGCGAACTGGACTCGGCTGAACACCGCCGCGCACAGGCCCTCGCGGCGACCTGGAGGACGCGCACCAGGACCGACGTTGCGGCCGCCGCAGGAGGGCCAGGGTCCGCTTCTACGGGGGAAGTTCGCCCGGTTCTGCTAGGATCCATAGAGCGGGACAAGGAGGGCACCAGAGCCGGCTGGGTGGGGACAGTTCAAGGTCCCCACTTGTGGCCCCGTCGCCCGCGCTGGAGGCTCCCATGGGCTTACTGGACAAGCTCTTCGGCAGGAGGCGCGGTGAGGCTCGCTCGGAGGGGCTCGACGTCGAGAGCGCGGTGAGCACGCTGGCCGCCGAGTACGACGATCCGGAGCTGAAGTCGGAGGGCGGCCTGTCGATCACTAGCCGCCGGGCCGACGAAGTGCGCGCGCTCGGCCGGCGCCTGCACAAGGCAGGCGGCAAAGAGCGCATGGTGGCCGTCCGCGACGGACTGCGGCAGCGCCACGGGTGGGCCGTCGCGAACCTGGAAGCGATTTGGGCCAGCCTGCCCGAGTGGCGGGGCGAGCGGTAATCCACACTCTGCCGATACCAAGTAGGCCAGTGTGAGTCGCGCAGCCGGGTCAGATTAGGAAGTCGAGCAGGTAGCTGGTCGAGGCGCCCTCGTGTGCGCGGGAATATCGCGCCAACGCCTGTGCGATCCGAGCAAACCGGTCGGTGGGCCATGAGCTTGGTACGCCGGCGTGCGCGCGCTCTGCGGCTAGGAAGTCGACAGTGAGTTGAATGAAATGATCGCGGTTGGCGGTAAGGAGGCAGCGATCGTCCAGGGCGGCCAATACGAGTTGGTCCTCATCCGTAAGGCTTCTGTGGCCAGCCTCGTGGGCGCTGATTACGTCGAGCCCCAGCCCCCGGGCGATCTCGGCGATCTGTGGCGACAAATCCTCGTCCAGATAAAACCGCACTAGCGCCAGGGCGGCTTCAGGAACGGATAGGTGCTCCAGACCCTCTCCGGCGTCCAGTACTCGTCGGCCTGGATCCGCGCTTCGATCTCCGCGGGATACGCGTCCGAGTATGCCAGCGCCGCTCGCAGCTGTCGTTCGGACAACCAGTCGTACGCTTTACGCAGCCGCTCCCAGTTCTCGTGCATCGTGCGGTACGCCCGTACCAGCAAAAAGACCTTGATGCCCGTGCCAGCTACACATGCGACCCGACCCGAGGGCGAGTCCGTGAACGTGGTCCCGGGAATGCGCCGGATTTTGACGGCCTCGGTCAGCATCTCGTTGGCGACGCTGGAAAACCCGCGGCCACTTCGCTTGGCGGTCTCCTGAATGGCGGCTCGCACTTCCTGCGGAATCCGCAGACTAACTGGCCCAGGGTTCGCTCGGCGAACCCGGGCATCGCTCAAACGGCCAACTGGTCGGCTGCTCACACTCGGCCCTCCGGTCCGGGCACACGTAGTGATTGTAATACGCCTCGGCGATCGGGGCCCGTCGCGTGCGGCCGGCTAGACGCGGCTGAACACGGCCGCGCATAGGCCTTCGGCGGCCACCTGGAGGACGCGCACCAGGACCGAGGCTACGGCCGCCGCGGGCAGCGGCATAAGCTGCGAGAGCAGGAGCGCCATCAGGCCCTCACGGACGCCCAGGCCGGCTGGGGCCAGGGGCATGATCAACCCCGACAGGTAGGAGAGCGCATAGATGGCGCCGAGGGTCGGGAACGTGACCGCCGCGAGCGGGTACACGGCCTGTATGGCTTCGTACAGCGCGAGGGCGTAGACGCACCACTGGACCACATACAGAGCGAAGATCTTCAGGATCGTGCTGTAGCTCGCCTCGATTGGCGGGAAGGTCCGAGCGGGCATCACCCGGTGAGCGACTCGAAACGCAAGGTTGAGCGAGGCCGGATGCAGCAGCGCCAGGCCGGCCACCACCGCGGCCAGTGCGATACCAACCGCGATCCGGCCGCTGACGATCCCCACGGAGGTGATGACCGTCGGCAGCGCCAGCACCGTCACGAGTGAGCCGGCCGCGACGTAGAGCACGATGTCGGTCACCACGACCGTCGTGGCGAGCGACAGCGGCATGCCCTGCTGCTGCGCCAGGTACACGCGCGCGAAGGCGTGCCAGACCTTGCCCGGCAAGTACTTGCCGAGGTTCGAGGTCGAGTACACGCGCAGCGCGGGCCGAGCCGACACGGTCGAGCCGAACGCGCGGGCGATCACCCACCAGGCCAGGGCCCCCCAAACCGTGGCGACGATCATCGCGCTCAGTGATGCGCCGACCGCCCACGGCTCGAGTTGCCACTGGTATTCGCGCAGCTTCTCCCAGCCACCCTCGAGCGCGACGACCAGCCCGCCAAATAGCAGCAGCACCACGAGCGCCCGCGTGAGCGTGGTGATGGACCACCCAGAGCCCCTGGAGGGTTCGCCGCCCAGGGACGGATCGGCTGGGGGAACGACACGCTGGCTCGTTGTCACAGGGAGTGTGCGGTCCAATCTGGCGAAGTGCGCCGCATTCTATCAGGAGGGACGCACGGCGTGCGCGTAAGGGCACGGCATGCCGTGCCCTTACTGAACCTGTATGTATCCCACGATCAGCTCCTCCCGCCCGTCGGCCAGCCGGACTATCCGGCGAGCGCGCGAGTCATACACACTGACGCCAACGCTGAGCTGGCCGGTCGGAGCGCGGCTGTCGGCGCGGACGAACGTGTTCTGAAAGAGCGGAGCACTGCCAACACGTGATAGTCGGCCGCCAGCGGGCGCAGCGACTCCCAGTGGAGGGCCAGTCCGGTCCCGTCGCCGCGGCGGACTTGGAGCCGATCGATCGCCGAGCCCACGAGCCTCAACTCGCCGCCAAAGTCGGCATTGGTGGGCATCATGGTCCCACCGTCGAGCAGGGACCTAACGCTGGCAAGGTCCGCGCTTCGACCGACGTAGATGCCGCGGTCGAGATCCTGGCGGCGGTTGTACACCTTGACCAGACGGTAGTTCTCCTCTACCCAGGCCTTGAAGTCGCGCAGCCCGCGCAGCCGGTCGGTCCACAGCACCACGAGGCTTGGAGCGTATGTCGTCGCTATCGCGACCGCTTCGCTGGCGCGCAGCGAGCGCGAGCGGATCCTCGCTCGCGAGGTATCGACCAGGGCAGGTGGCACCAGGCGTCGGGCGAGGAAGGTTAGGTACGGGTGATCGGTGACCACGAAGTCAGTCGGGCGGCTCAGCACGCCGATCACCGCCACGGCATCGGCGTACTGCTCGAACGCGGGATCCACGTCTGAGTCGGCGGTCACACGCATCAACTGGCCGCTCTGGGCCAGGCTGGGCGGCGCCGGCGCGGCGTACCAGGCCAAGAGCCCCAGGAACGAAGCGCTCACGCCGGCCCGCCAGACCAGCCGGCTCGGGGCCCGGAATTCGAGCCAGGCGAGACCCACCCCGGCGCCAGCCATCGCCGCGACCGGCGCGATCATGATCACCACGTGCTTGCCGTGGAGGGGCGAGTAGGCCAGCAGTAAGACGACGCTCGCGCAAGCCCAGGCCACCAGGCATACGCCGTCCCAGCCGCGGCGGGCCACGAGCAGCAATCCGCCGCCGAGGGCCAGACCGAGCAGCGCCGTCTGCTCGAACGACAGCGCGCGTGCTAGGGCCAGACGATTCTTGGCGAGACTCCAGCCCTCACTGGCCCGGCTTTCCAGGCGGTAGTCGACGATCTGCTCGAGGACCGCGGCCAGCCCGACCGCGAACACGGCCACGAGGACAAATATGGCGACGACTCCTCCCACTACGAGCAAGTCTCGCCGCGCGGCACGGCCGCGGCTCAGAACAGCGAGACCGATTGGCACGCACGCCGCCAGCGTGATGGGCTTCATCGAGACGCTCACTGCCAGCAAAATGCCGGCCGCGAGTAGCCAGCCTCGACGCTGGGGCTGGCCGGCGACAGCGCAACGTCGCATATACATGAGACCAGCGCCGATGGCCAGGATGGCGGGCGCCAGAGCCGGCACCTCGGCGAGCGCCAGCCGCGAGCCTTCTAGATATAAAGGGCTCAGCGCAAGGAAGAGTGCCGCGGCCGCGCCCCCGAGCCGGCCTCCCGCCAGGCGCCCAACCCAGTATGTGCCCGCTAACCCCACCAGGGAATACAGCGCGACCGAGAGCCGCGCCGCCACGAGGTCCTGGCCAAACAGCACGTACCACGGGTGCAGCAAATCCAACAGCAGTGGGCCCTGGGCCGCGAAGATGTCGCGAAAGGGCCGATAGCCGGCCGACATCAGAAAGAGCTGCTCGGTTCGGATCCCCTCGTCAAATAGTCCGCTGTACGCGCCCAGGTTGACCGATCGCATGGCCAGACCAAGCCCAAGAATGGGTGCCAGCAGCCCGATGTCAATCCAGGCCTGAGGGATGAAGGATGAGGGACGAATCGCCCACTCATGCCTCATGCCTCAGGCCTCATTCCTCGTTCTTTGTCGCCCGCTCTAGCTCGTCGCGAATGGATCGGTTGCCGGGCGCCAGCTCGACGGCCGCGCGATATTCCCGCAGCGCGTCGTCCCTTCGCCCCACGAGCAAGTACGCTCGCGCCAGGTTCACGTGCAGCTCCGGACGCTCCGGGCGGGCTTGGACACCCTGCTCGTAGAACCGGACCGCCTCATCCGGGCGGGCGAGTTTGAGGTAGGTGTCGCCGAGCTGGTTGTAAGTGGAAGGATTGCGCGGGTCGCGCCGCGCCGCCTCGGCGAAGTGGCTGGCGGCCTCCTCGTAGAGCCCGCGGTAGTACAAGATCGAGCCCAGCTCGACCTCGGGCCGATCGTAGCTGGGATCGACTCGACTGGCCAAACCAAACCAGAACGCCGCGCAGTCAAAGCGTCCGCCGCCTCGCCGCTCGTCGTTGCGACACGGCTCGCCGCGCAGCACGAGCTGCCTGGCCAGATTACGCGCCGCACCAGGATTCCTGACCACCGCCTGGCGCAGCAAGCCCATCGCCTCCTGCACGTCTCCGCCCCCGTTCAACACCGCGATAGCAGTGTTCGAGACGTACTCGGCCTCATCCGGGTTTAGCTCGGTGAGCGCCGCGTAGGTGACCGCAGCGTCGTGCCAGCGGCGTGCGGTCCACAACTGGCCGGCCAGCTCGCGCAAGCCAGCCTCGTCGCCGCCCTCTCTGAGCAGCGTCACCGCCAGCTCGGTCAGCCCGCTCTCGCGCGCCAGCCGGGCGAGCTGGGCACGCTCGAAGGCGGTCAGATCCGGGCGATAGGCGGCCTCGATTGCAGCGTGCGCCTCGACGACTTCGTGCTGGAGGAGGCGGGCCCAGCCAAGGTTGCGAAATGCCGCCACGTTAGTCGGATTCCAGCGAGCGGCCTGGGCCAGCTCCCACTCTGCCCGCGCCAGCCGAGCAGGCCGAGCCTCGACGTCACGTGAGCGATCCAGGGCCGCCGCGACAAGGTCTGCCGAGCCGATGTTCAAGAGAGCGCCGCTCACCCAGCGCGGCGCCAGCGCGACCGCGCCAAGCACCAGCACGAGGGCTAAGAACACACCAACCCCCCCGACGCCCGCTAGCAGTGACCTAACCCCCTGACCCCCTTCCCTAAAGGGAAGGGGGCGCTTGTTGAGCCGTTCCCCCCTTCCCTTTAGGGAAGGGGGCTGGGGGTTTAGGTCGGTGCCGGCGGCGGCTGGCGGGGTAGATTTAGAGCCACCGACCACGAGCGCGAGCAGCCCAAAGACAAGTCCGAGGCTCAGGTTCGTGGATGGCACCTGGTCGGTCAGACCGTAGACCGCTGAGGCGAGGACGCCGCCGGTCGCCCCGCCGATGATCCAGCGGGTCGATCCGACGCAGCGCCGGACGCAGCCCAGGCCCAGGCCGACGCCCGCTACAAAAATGGCGAACAGGCCGACCAGCCCAAACAGGCCCTGCTCGGCGTAGGCCTGCAGAAAGATATTGTGGGTGTGCGAGACCGCGTATGGGTCCGGCAGGCCGTGGTACCACGCGAACACCTCGGCGAATGTCCGGATCCCGAGTCCAGAGCCGCTCAGCGGGAAGTCGCCCAGCAGACCCAATGTTCGGCTCCAATATGAGAGCCGCTGGCTGAGCCACTCGGCCTCGATGCTCCGCGAGATCGTGCCGCGAGCCAGGAGGCCATAGAACGCCGCCCCCGCGAGCGGGAGAACGGCCCAGGCCCAGCGGGTCCGCAAGCCCGCCACCACGCTCGCCGCGACCGCCAGCGCGACGACGGCCCCACGCGCCTGGGTTGCAAGCAGCAGCGGCGTTAGTAGGGCGAGGCTGAGCAGCCCGCCTACCCGCAAGCGGCGCCCGGTTCCGAGCGCGAGCGCCGAAGTCGCGAAGGCCAGGCCGATCAGCAGCAAGTGTGCCAGGCCGTACTGGTGGACGGCGAAGCGCGCATTCACGTCGAGCGTGTCGCCACTGACTCCCGCGAAGCCGCCGAACACTCGCAGAGCCGGGCCTATCAAGCGGGCGACCGTGCTGTCCGGAAGCTGTCCCCGCAGCAGGGAGAGCACGACCAGCGACGCGACGACGACGCTCGCCAGGAGGAGCAGCGCCCCTCGGCGCAGCGCGCGCTCGCTCCTCAGCCAGTCGAGGCTCAGGTAGAACAGGGCCGTGGCGGCCAGCATGCCGGTGAAGCGCAGGAGCGCGGCCTCGAGGTTTTCGGCCACGCCCAGGCCGAGCAGCGCACCCAGCAAGAACAGCGAGAAGCCGGCGTCGAGCGGCGTCGCGGAGGCCAGCCTCTGGCCGCGAGCGAGGCGAGCGCCGAGGCTCAGCGTCAGCGCACCCAGCGCGACTGGCACGAGCGGATTGGGATAGGCAAACAGGACCGCGATAGCGGCGGGCCCATACCAGCACTCGGCGCGAGAGAGCGAGACGAAGGCCCGCTCGGCCACGGGCGCGGCGAGAGACCCATCCCGTCGCCCGTAGGACGTCCACATGGGCTCAGTTGAGAGCCTGCTAGGCGGCGCGCCTCGCGGGGCATCGCCAGGGCAGGCGGCGGCAGTCTAACATGGGCTCCGACCAGCTCACAAGATCGGATCCCCGCTGAACGCCGCCCATCCTGCGGCAATTTTCGCGCCTATCGCGCTGGCCAAGCTACACTGCGCGGAGATTACTCGGCGGGAGGACCGATGGGCGAGCGCGATGAGATCAAGGTCTACAACTACGCGGAGTTCGTCGGTGGGGAGAACTTCCTGGATTTTCGGACCGTCCTGCCGGTCGGCTCCAAGGCGCCCGACTTCGACGCCACGCTGCTGGAGACCGGCGGCCCTGTGCGCCTGAGCGACTACTGGCGTGAACGGGATGTCCTGATCGAGTTCGGCTCGCTGACCTGACCGTACTGCTCGCTGGCGGCGCCAGCGCTCGAGCCGATGGCCGCGGCGTACCAGGCGAAAGGGTTCGAATCGGTCTTCGTCTACACCCGCGAGGCGCATCCCGGCGAGAACTATCCGGCCCACCGCAGCATGGACCAGAAGCTCGCCCACGCCCAGGCCTTCAAAGCGCACTTTGGTGTCAAGCGTCCGATCCTCGTCGACGATCTGGTTGGCACGGGACACACGTTGTACGGGACGTTGCCCAATATGACCTACCTCATCGCGCGAGGCGGTCGGCTGCTATTCCGAGCCGACTGGACCGATCCGCCAACGATCCAGGCCGTGCTGGACTACGTCCTGGGCTCGCGAGCGCGACGCCGCGAGGGGCTCCGGATGGCTCCCTTCTACGCTGAGCTGGTCGGCTATCGCTGGAACGACTTTTCCAGGTTCCAGGAGGGCCTACAGCGGGCGGGCCAGCAGGCGGTGGACGACTTCGCGCGAGCGTCTCAGCGCTGGACAAAGGAGGGTCCGCGCCCAGGTCGAATCACGCTCGACGACTAGCCGAAAATCCAGCGGTCCGCGTCGCGCGGGTAGCTGACCAGCTCGTCGTCGCGGAACCACAGCGCCACTTCCTGCCGAGCCGTATCCGGGCCGTCAGACGCGTGGACCAGATTCTGGCCCACGTCGAGCGCCAGGTCGCCGCGGATCGTACCAGCCTCCGCCTCGAACGACTTCGTGGCCCCGACCGTCTTGCGAACGGCCGCGACGGCATCGGTGCCCTCCAGCACCATGGCCACAATCGGACTCGACGTGATGAAACGGACCAGACCGTCATAGAACGGTTTCCCGTGATGGATGGCGTAGTGCCGCTCGGCCAGCTCTGTGGGCACTGCCATCAGCTTCAGCCCGACGATCTTCAGGCCGCGCGCCTCGAATCGGGCGAGAATCTGGCCGACCAGGCCGCGCTGGAGGCCATCCGGCTTGATCAGGATGAGCGTTCTTTCCATGTCGGCACGATATCGGAGCCCACAGTTCGCTAGCAACCCGGACCTCCGAGTATGATTGGCCGCGGTGACTCCCCCAATCCTTCGGCGCGCCTCGGGCGGGCCGCCGGCGCCGCGCCATGCTTGGCCCGTGGCCGTGCCGCATGGCGGCCCGGATTACGCCGAGCTGGCAGGCCTGGGCCTCCAAGCCGAGAGCCTGATCGACTTCAGCGTCAACTGTAATCCGCTGGGCGCCTCTCCCAGGGCGATGCGGGCGCTGAGCTCAGTC
>WNFU01003808.1_pt1 | contig 19635 bp, 19 predicted proteins | sample 5400121 | NCBI WGS metagenome assembly WNFU01 (sample SAMN13153360, study PRJNA577476) | soil metagenome | isolation source: 100 cm soil or saprolite under grassland replicate 1 | place: USA:California | collected 2016-06-15 | reverse complement strand
CGGAGCACTCCAGCGCCCGGCTGGAGCGGTTCCTGCAGCTCGCCGGCGAGGACAACCTCCAGGTGGCGGTGCCGTCGACCCCCGCCCAGTACTTCCACCTGCTGCGCCGCCAGGCGCTGCGGGCCAACCGCAAGCCGCTGGTGGTGATGACCCCGAAGTCGCTGCTGCGCCTGCCGGCCGCCCGCTCCACCGCCGAGGAGCTGGCGGGCGGGCAGTTCCACGAGGTCCTGGCGGACCCCGAAGGGCCCGACCCCGAGGAGGTCACCACGGTGATCCTCTGCAGCGGCAAGGTCTGGTACGAGCTGGCCAAGCGGCGCCGCGACGGCGGCCACCGGCAGCTCGCCCTGGTCCGGGTCGAGCAGCTGTACCCGTTCCCGGCCGGGGCGGTCCGGCGCCAGCTGGACGCCTACCCGAACGCCGAGCAGCGGCTCTGGGTGCAGGAGGAACCCGAGAACATGGGCGCCTGGCGCTACCTCCGCCAGAAGGCCGAGGAGGAGCTGGGCGTCCGGCTGGACGGGGTGTCCCGCGAGGAGGGCGCCGCGCCGGCCGCCGGCAGCCCCACCCTGCACCAGCAGGAGCAGCAGGAGCTACTCGACCGCGCGTTCGCCGGGCTTTAACGTAGGCGCACTCCGATCCGCTGCCGAAGGAGGCGCGCCCATGAAGGTCCGGGATGTGGCGAGCAGCGCGGTGGTGGCGGTCGGGCCGGCACAGTCGCTGCGCGTGGCGACCCAGCTGATGGCCAAGCACCGGGTCGGGTCCGCCGTGGTCCAGGACGCCGAGCAGCTGGTCGGCATCCTTACCGAGCGCGACGTCCTCAACGCGGTCGCCAGCGGCGCCGAGGCGGAGACGGTCACGGTGCAGGAGATCATGACCGCCGACGTGGTCACCGTCGGTCCGGACTGGGACCTGGTGGAGGCCGCCGCCGAGATGGCCCGCCGGCGCATCCGCCATCTGGTGGTGTACGAGGGCGGTCAGCTCCTCGGGGTGCTGAGCGTCCGCGACGTGCTCCCGGCCCTGCTGCCCCGGTAGCGCCATGGCGAAGAAGAAGGAACGGGCCGCCGACCCGGCCGCCAGAATACTGAACGCCTACGACGACGCCGGCGTCGACCTCGTCCGATTCCTGTACGTCGACCACGGTGGGGTCGTCCGCGGCAAGGCGACCTCGCGGGCGCGGCTGGCCGAGTGGCTGCAGACCGGCATCGGCCTGGTCCTGGCCATGCAGGCGATGAACATGCTGGACGAGCCGGCTCCGGTGGCCGGCCTCGGCCCCGTCGGCGAGGTCCGCCTGGTCCCCGACCCGGACTCGTTCGTGACGCTGCCGTACGCGCCGGGCGCCGCGGCCATGACGGCGGACATGGTCCGGCTGGACGGCCAGCCATGGGAGGCCTGCCCGCGGGCGTTCCTGAAGCGGGCGGTCGGCGAGCTCGCCGGCGAGGGCTATACGCTGGTGGCCGCGTACGAGCCGGAGTTCACCCTCGGCCGGCGCGTACCCGGCGAGGGACCGGACGACCCCGACCGGCTCGAGCCGGTCGACCAGAGCCTCTGCTTCTCGACCACCGGCTTCGGCGCGGCGCACGACTACGCGATCGAGCTGGTCCGGGCGCTGCAGGCGCAGGGCATGGTGGTCGAGCAGTACTACCCGGAGCTGGGCCACGGCCAGCAGGAGCTGTCCGTCCGCCACGCGCCCGCCCTGCGGGCGGCCGACAACATGGTCTGCTACCGGGAGACCGCCCGCGGGGTGGCCTGGCGCCAGGGCCTGTGGGCGAGCCTCGCCCCCAAGCCCATCGCCGACCAGGCCGGCAACGGCGCCCACCTGCACCACTCGCTCTGGGAGGACAGTCGAGCCGGCCAACCGGGCGAGCGCAACCTCCTGCACGACGCCGGCGACCGCCGCGGCCTGTCCGAGCTGGCCTACCACTGGATCGGCGGGCTGCTGGCCCACCTGCCCGGCCTGGTCGCGCTGACCTGCGGGAGCGTCAACAGCTACCGGCGCCTGGCCCCGCAGTCCTGGAGCAGCGCGTTCACCTGCTGGGGGATGGACAACCGGGAGGCAGCCGTCCGCGTCCCCTCCCGCATGTGGGGGCTGGAGGAGGCGTCGGCCAACCTGGAGCTGAAGCCGTCGGACGCCACCGCCAACCCCTACCTCGCCCTCGGCGCCGTCATCCACGCCGGGCTTGACGGCATCCGCAACCAGCTCGACCCGGGCCGGCCGGTCGAGGTCGACCCGGCCACCCTGTCGAGAACCACCCGCAAGCGCCGCGCCATCAACCGGCTGCCCGCCTCCCTTGGCGAGGCGCTGGACGCGCTGGAGGCCGACGAGCTGCTGATGGAGGCCCTCGGGCCGCTGCGGCGGACCGCCTACCTGTCGGTCAAGCGCGCCGAGGTGGCCGCGTTCGCCGCTCGCGACGCCGCCTTCGAGTGCTTCCACCACTTCACCAAGTTCTGACCGTGCTCGGCGACCTGCCGCTGGTCGACCACCATTGCCACAGCCTGCTGGCCAGCTGGACGCGGGCCGGCGGCGGGCAATGGCCGGCCTGGCGGCGCTGCTTCACCGAGGCGACCAGGCAGGCCGCCCTGGCCAGGGACGTGCCCGGGCTGCTCGGCTACCGGCACTTCCTTGGCGCTCTGGCCGAGCTGCTGGCGATCGCCCCCGGCGGCGGCGAGGGCCACGGTGGGGAGGACCTGGAGCGTCGGGTGGTGGCCGGCCGCGACGAGCTCGCCGGGACCGACGCCGCCGGGTACCTGCGCCGGCTGCTTGGCCACGCCGGCACCGCCGCGCTGCTGGTCGATACCGGCTTCGAGGGGGAACGCATGCTGCGGCCAAGCGAGCTGGAACGGGCCGCCGACCGGCCGGTGCACGAGATCGTGCGGCTGGAGGTGCTGGCCGGGGAGCTGCTGCAGCCGGGCAGCCCGGCCGGCCGCTCGCTGTCCCGCTTCCTCGGCGGCTTCGAGGAGCGCCTCGGCAAGGCCCTGGAGCGGGGCGCGGTGGCGGTGAAGTCGATCGCCGCCTACCGCGGCGGGCTCTGGCTGTTCAGGGAGAGCGGCCAGGCGGCGCGGCGGCGGGCGTTCTCCGGCCTGGACAGGGCGGCCCAGGCCGACCGGTTCGACGACCCGGTGCTGCTGCCGTTCCTGGTCCGCAGGGCGGCGGAGCTGGCCGCCGCCCGCCAGGTGCCGCTGCAGTTCCACACCGGCTTCGGCGACCGGGACGTCTACCTGCCCCAGGCCGACCCGGCCCTGCTGTGGCCGCTGCTGCGGGACCGGCGCACCGAGGACTGCCAGGTGGTGCTGCTGCACTGCTACCCGTTCGTCGGCGGCGCCGCCTACCTGGCGGGCACCTATCCCCAGGTCTACATGGACCTGTCGCTGGCGATCCCGCTGGCCGAGCCGCTCGCCGACCGGCTGGTGGGCGAGGCGCTCGGCCTCTGCCCGCCCGGCAAGCTGCTGGCCGCCTCCGATGGCCACTCCTACCCGGAGATGCACTGGTGGGGCGCGACCGTCTGGCGCCGCGCCCTGGCCAGGGTGCTGGGGGCCGAGGTGGAGGCGGGCGGGCTGGACGAGCCGGCCGCGCGGGCCGTCGCCAAGTGCATCCTGGCCACCAACGCCACCCGGCTGTACCGGCTCTAGCCCGCCGCCGGCGGCGCCCGACGTCAGCCGCCGTCCCGGCGGGCCTCCAGGCGCCGTTCGGCGGCCAGGCGCCCGAGCTCGACCTGATCGTGGACCACGAAGCGCATCGACTCGGCCAGGGCGCGGTGGCCGGCCTGCTCGGCGACCAGCCGGTGCATCGCCTGGGCGACCTGCCGGTAGGCGGGGTGGCCCTGCGGGGTGGAGCGCAGCTCCGCCAGGTGCAGCAGCTCCCGCGCGTTCATCGTCATCGCGAAACGGACCCGGTGGGCCATGGCGACGGCGTAGGCGGCCTGGGCGGGGAAGCGTGGCCGCAGCTCCCGGTACAGCCCGGCCGATGCGGCCATCGCGGCGGCGAACCGCTCGGCCAGCCCGGCCTCGGCGACGTCTGCGGGCAGCTCGTAGCCGAGCGCCGGGGTGAGCGGCTGCCAGACGATCGTGCACATCCGGTGCCGCTGCAGGTCGCGGAAGGCGCCGTAGTCCGCGACCACGTCGAAGGTGTAGACGGCGCGTTCGAAGGCGCGGCCGGGACGGTGGCGGCGGTTGCGCCGCTCCCCGACATAGGCCGCCAGCAGCCGGGCGCGGTCCTCGGCCCCCATGCGGGCCACCCGGGCCGCCACCTCGGCCTCCCCCACCCCGAGGTGGGGGTAGGCGATCGCGGTCAGGACCTTGTCCTCGGCGGCCGGGTCGAACTCGGTGAGGCGTACCGACGGTCCCGGCTCCTCGGCGGTGGCCGCGGCCCCCAGGACGGACTCGACCACCTTGGCGGTCTCGTCGGCCGTCTCGGCCAGGTAGCGGGACCAGGCGACCCCGCGGTCGTCGCGGTCGACCCTGACCAGGAAGGCGGGGATCACCTGGCGCAGCTCCTCCAGCAGCAGCTCGGCGCAGGAGCGCGCCTCCGGCAGCGGGTGGGCGCGCAGGCGCAGCAGCAGCGCCTCGTAGGCCTGGCCGCTGGCGAAGATGCCGAGGTTCGAGGTGGTGGCGGCCGGCAGCAGCCCCCGCAGGCCGTCCAGGGCCCTGGCCTTGACCGCCCGGCGCCAGGCGGCCTCGCTGGACCCCGGCTCGTGGGGGACGACCCGGGTGAGGTGCCCGGTGAGGGCGGGCAGCAGCTCGGCGTAGGTGGCGAACAGCCCGTCGACCACCCGACGGTAGTCCGAGCCGAGGTCGCTGGCGTCCACGTCCGGGTCGACGTGGTAGCGCCAGCGGCCGCCTGGGCGGTCGGCGTAGGACACGTAGCGGGTGGACTGCTCCAGGTAGGCGGCCAGCCGCCCCCACTCCAGCACCTTGGTGAGCAGGTTGGAGGCCTGCTCGCAGGCCACGTGGGCGCCGCCGAGCTGGGCCACGCTGTCGTCGCCGTATTCGTCGAAGACCCGCCGGTACAGGGCAGTCGCCCTGGCCATACCAATGTCGCCGACCTCGCCGGTCTCCACCTGGTCGGCGAACTCGTCCAGGAACAGGCGGCGCAGGGTCTTGCCGGAGCGGGAGTAGCGGGCGAACAGCGCCCCCTTGACGGTCTCCGGCAGGTTGCGCAGCGCGAACACGGGGCGGTCGAGGTTGGTGACGTAGGGGGCCAGCCGGGCCCGCTCGGCCTCGGTGAACTCCTCCGCCCAGTAGGCCGGCCGCCCGCTCATGCCAGCCCCAGCAGCGGCTCGAGGCCGACGGTCAGGCCGTCGCGGGTGGGCACCTCCCGCACCGCCAGCAGCACGCCGGGCATGAACGAGGAACGGTCCAGCGAGTCGTGGCGCAGGGTGAGCACCTCGCCCTGGCCGCCGAAGATCACCTCCTGGTGGGCGACCAGCCCGGGCAGGCGGACCGAGTGGACCCGCACCCCGTCCACCGCACCGCCGCGCACCCCCGGCACCGACTCTTTCGCAGCGGGGGGCCCGGCGACCGCCTCCTCGCCGGCGGCGGCGATCGCCCTTGCGGTCCGGATCGCGGTGCCGGAGGGCGCGTCGGCCTTGCCCTCGTGGTGCAGCTCGATGACCTCCGCGGCCGGGTACCAGGGGGCCGCGATGGCGGCGAAGTGCATCGCCAGCACCGCCCCGAGGGCGAAGTTCGGCGCCCACACGGCGTTGCCGTGGTCGGCCTTGCCGGCAAGGGCGGCCAGGTCGTCCATGGTCGCCGGCGGCAGACCGGTGGTGCCGGAGACCAGGTTGACGCCCTCTGGCAGCAGCGCCGCCACGGCGGCGGCGGTCGCCTCCGGCCGGGAGAAGTCGACCACCACCTCGACCTCGGCGGCCAGCAGGTCCGACAGGCTCTCGCCGACCTGCAGGTCGGCGGGCGCCTCGGGGACCAGCTCCTGCAGCCAGTGACCGACCCCGGTGGCCTTGGCCACCACCGCGGCCAGCTCCAGGTCCTCCGCGGCCAGCACGGCCCGGCAGACGGTCTGGCCCATCCGCCCCGTGGCTCCAAGCACCCCGATCCGCACCCGCCGCCTCCTTTCGCTCCCGTCGCCCCTCGTCGCGCCCGCTCGCGCCCGCCGCCTCCTTCGCGCTCCCGTCGCTCCTCGTCGCGCCCGCTCGCGCCCGCCGCCTCCTTCGCATGCCCGCCGACGGCAGGCAGGATAGCCCCTCGTGCCGACGCGGGCAGCCGCTGCGCGATCGCCGGCTGTCTCTCCAGCCGGCGGCGCTGACGGGTTACGCTGTCGGCATGCTGGCTCCCGTCGACAACCAGGCGACCGTGCTGGCGGTGCTGGGCGACCGCTACCGGCTGCCGCTGGAGCTCCTCGCGCCTGGCCGGGTGGTGGTCGCCGAGTCGCCCCATCCACGCCTGCCGGCGCGCGCCTTCGCCCGCGAGGGTGGCGTGGTCGTCGCGGTCGCGCCCAGGTGGGCCGCGGTGCTGCGGGAGCATCTCGACGGGCCGGCCACCATCCGGCCGGCGCTGGAGGCGGTCGCGGCCGTCATCCCCGGCCACACGTTCTCCGGGATCGCCCGCACCGGGGTGGCCATCCCCCCGCCGGCGGTCGAGGTCACGGTGATCGACGCCGCCGACCCGCGCCTGCCCGACTGGGTGATCGGCCACTTCACCGGCGAGGCCTGGGTGGTCCTCGGCGAGCAGGGCGAGGTGCTGTCGACGGCGGTGCTCAAGCACTACGACGAGCGGCTGCGGGAGATCTCGGTGGGGACCGCCGAGGAGGCCCGCGGCCGCGGCCTTGCCCGCTCGGTGGTGGCCGCCGCCGCCAGGGCCGTGCTGGCCGAAGGCCGCGCGGTGCTCTACAACCACGACCCCGACAACCACCCATCGGCCAGGGTCGCCGAGTCGGTCGGCCTGCACGAGCTGGGCCGCTACCACGTGGTGGTCGCCGACCGCGCCGCCGGTGCCGACTACAGCGAGGACGACACCGCCGACCAACGCCCACCCTCAACCTCAACTTGAGAGTTCGGTGCTCGGTCAGTAGCGGATGTCGAGCGCGTACCGCAGTGCCCGGTCCAGCTCGACCCGCTTCAGCGCCAGGGTCAAGGCGGGTTCGGCCGGGCTGTGGACGGTCAGGCGCGGTCGGTCCAGTCCTCGGCGATCGCCTCCAGCGGCGGCTGGCCGGGGACCGGGGCGGGGCCCGCCTCTGCCAGGTCGATCGCCTCGCGGGCCGAGGTGGCCACCCGGAACAGCGTGCCCTCGCCCAGCGGGGCGAACCCCTGGCCGACCATGGCGCCGACCATCGCCAGGAACGGGTCGTAGTAGCCGGCCACGTTGAGCACCACGATGGGGCGGTCGTGCAGGCGGAGCTGGCGCAGGGTGAGCACCTCCAGCAGTTCCTCGAGGGTGCCGAAGCCGCCCGGCAGGGCGACGAACGCGTCCGCGCGTGCGTCCATCTCGGCCTTCCGCTCGCGCAGCGTGTCGGTGACGACCAGCTCGTCGGCGGGGCCGTAGGCCAGCTCGCGGTCCACCAGCGCGCGCGGGATGGCGCCGAAGACGGTACCGCCGTGCTGGTGGACCGAGCGGGCGACCTCGCCCATCAGGCCGACGTTGCCGCCCCCGTACACCAGCCGGTGGCCCCGCCTGGCGATCTCGCCGCCGAGCTCGCGGGCGGCCCGCCGGTGGACCTCCGGCAGCCCGGACGCCGAGCCGCAGAACACGCACACCGACCGGCCCATGCCTTCCTCACCGGACGTAGCGCTCGAAGCCGTCCTCGTCGAAGGGGCCGATCATGGCGAGGGCGCGAGGTTCGGTGCCGAGGACCTCCTTGGCCACCGCGCGCACGTCGGCGTCGCTGACGGCGTCCACCCGGCGGACCACCTCGTCGAGGGAGAGGATCTCGCCGTAGGTCAGCTCCGACTTGCCAAGGCGGGTCATGCGGCCGGAGGTGTCCTCCATGCCGAGCACCAGCGAGCCCTTGAGGTGGCCCTTGCCCCGCTCCAGCTCCGCTTCGGTCAGCCCGTCGGCGACCACCCGCTCCAGCTCGTCGCGGACGATCGCCAGCACCTCGTGGATGCGCTTGGGCGCCGCGCCGGCGTACACCGAGAACGAGCCGGTCTCCGAGTACTGGGCGGCGTAGGAGTAGATCGAGTAGACCAGGCCGCGCTTCTCGCGCACCTCCTGGAACAGCCGCGAGCTGACGCCGCCGCCGAAGGCGAGGTTGAGCACCCCGAGGGCGAAGCGGCGAGGGTCGGAGCGGGACAGCCCCCTGCCGCCGAGTACCACGTGCGCCTGCTCGGTCGGCTTGCGGCGCACCAGCACCCCGCCGTGCAGCCGCGGCTCCTGCCGCCCCGTCCGCGGCCCGAGCGCCTCGCCGTCGGTGGCGTCGCCGAAGGCGTCGGCGACCAGCTGGACGACCTTGTCGTGGCCGACGCTGCCGGCCGCGGCCACCACCAGGTTCCCTGGCATGTAGTGGCGCCGCCAGTAGCGGACGATCGCGTCGCGCGGCATGCCGGTGATCGAGTCGACCGAGCCGAGCACCGGCCGGCCGAGCGGGTGGCCACCGAACAGCGCCTCGGCGAACAGGTCGTGGACGATGTCGTCGGGCGCGTCGTTGTGCATGCCGATCTCTTCGAGGATGACCGTCCGCTCGGCTTCCACGTCGGCGCTGGCCATCCTCGAGGAGCGCAGCATGTCGACCAGGACGTCGACCGCCAGCGGCAGGTCGCGGTCGAGCGTCCTGGCGTAGAAGCAGGTGTACTCCTTGGAGGTGAAGGCGTTGGTCTCACCACCGACCGCGTCCATCGCCTCGGCGATGTCACGGGCAGAGCGGCGCCTGGTGCCCTTGAACAGCAGGTGCTCGAGGTAGTGGGAGGCACCGGCCAGGCGTGGGGTCTCGTCTCTTGATCCCACGCCGGCCCAGAACCCCAGCGCGACCGAGCGCACGGCGGGCATGCGCTCGGTCAGGACCCGCAGGCCCCCTGGCAGCTCGGTACGGTCGAAGGCGGCGGACGCCACCCGCGTCACCTGCTCTCGGCGTCGCCGTCGCCGCCGGCGGCCGGCGCTTCCTGGGCGGGCGCCTCGTCCTCCTCGGCCAGCCGCAGGGAGATGCGGTTCTGGCGGTCGATCTCCATCACCTCGACCAGCAGCTTGTCGCCGACGTTGACGACGTCCTCGACGGCGCGCACCCGCTGGCCCTTCTTGCCGAGGCGGGAGATGTGCAGCAGGCCGTCCTTGCCCGGGGTGAGCGAGATGAAGGCCCCGAAGGTGGTGGTCTTGACCACCGTGCCCAGGTAGCGCTCGCCGACCTGGGGCATGACCGGGTTCATCTGCTCGCGGATCATCTTGAGGGCGATGTCGAGCTGCTCGCCGGAGGTGGCGCCGATGTAGACCCGGCCGTCGTCCTCGATCGAGATGTCCGCGCCAGAGGTGGTCTGGATCTCGTTGATGCGCTTGCCCTTCGGCCCGATCAGCTCGCCGATCTTGGCGACCGGGATCTGCTCGACGTGGACCCGCGGGGCGAGCCGGTTCAGCTCCTGCCTTGGCCGCTCGATGGCGGCCTGGATCACGTCGAGGATCACCATGCGGGCGTCTCGGGCCTGGGTGAGGGCGGCAATCAGCACCTCGCTGGGGATGCCGGTCAGCTTGGTGTCCAGCTGCAGCGCGGTGACGAACTCGCGGGTGCCTGCCACCTTGAAGTCCATGTCGCCGTAGGCGTCCTCGGCGCCGAGGATGTCGGTCAGCGGGACGTACTCGCCGCCCTCGCTGATCAGCCCCATGGCGATGCCGCCGACGGGCGCCTTGATGGGAACGCCGGCGTCCATCAGCGACAGGGTCGAGGCGCAGACCGAGGCCATCGAGGTCGAGCCGTTGGACGACAGCACCTCCGAGACCAGCCGCAGGGCGTAGGGGAACTCCTCCTTGTCCGGGATGACCGGGAGCAGCGCCCGCTCGGCCAGCGCGCCGTGGCCGATCTCCCGGCGCTTCGGGCCCCGCATGAAGCCGACCTCGCCGGTGGAGAACGGCGGGAAGTTGTAGTGGTGCATGTAGCGCTTGCGGTCCTCCGGGTCGAGGGTGTCGACGATCTGCTCCATGCGGACCATGCCGAGGGTGGTGATGTTCAGCACCTGGGTCTCGCCGCGCTGGAACAGGCCGGAGCCGTGGGCCCTCGGCAGGATGCCGACCTCGGCCTCCAGCGGCCGGATGTCGCGCGGCCCGCGGCCGTCGATCCGCTTGCCCTCCTTGACCACCCGCTGACGGACCAGCTCCTTGGTGAGGCTGCGGAAGGAGGCCCCTGCCTCCTTCTCGCGCCCGGCCAGGGCCTCGCCGAGCTGCTCGGCGGCGGCCTGGGCCGCCTCCGCCTTGAGCTCGTCCAGCCGGGCCTCGCGCTCGGCCTTGTCGGCGACGGTGATCGCCTCGCGCACCTTCGGCTCGACCGCGCCGCGGACCGCGCCGGCCACGTCCTCGCCGTACTCGGGGAACAGCGGGTAGTCCTTCGGCTGGGCGCCGGCCTGGCGGACCAGCTCGAGCTGGAGCTGGCAGGCGGTGGCGATGTGCGACTTCGACAGCTCCAGGGCGAGCCCCAGCGCCTCCTCGGTCGGCTTGGGCGCGCCGGTCTCCTCCATCAGCCGGACGGCGTGCTCGGTGGCCTCGGCCTCCACCATCAGGATGTCGACCCCGCCGGCCTCGTTCTGGCGGCCGGCCACCACCATGTCGAAGGTGCACTCCTCCAGTTCGGCGTAGGTCGGGTTGACGATCCAGTCGGTGCCGTGACGGCCGAGCCGCACCGCGCCGACCGCGCCGGAGAACGGGATGCCGGCCAGCTGCAGGGCGGCGGAGGCGCCGTTGATCGCGAGCACGTCGGGCAGGTTCTCCATGTCGGCCGACATGATGGTGGCGATCACGTGGATCTCGTTGCGCAGGCCCTTGGGGAACGACGGCCGCAGCGGCCGGTCGACCAGCCGGGCGGTGAGGATCGCGGTCTCCGACGGCCGGCCCTCGCGGCGGAAGAAGCCGCCGGGGATCTTGCCGGCGGCGTACATGCGCTCCTCGACGTCGACCGTGAGCGGCATGAAGTCGAGCTGCTCTTTGGGGGTCTTGCCGGCGGTGGCGGTCACCAGCAGCTGGGTCTCGCCCAGCCCGATCACCACCGCGCCGCCAGCCTGCCTGGCCAGCTTGCCGGTCTCCAGGAACATCTCCCGGCCGCCGACGCTGCCTTGTACACGATGAATTGCCATGTGGATGTTTTCTCCTTCTACTTCTGCCTCTGCCCCATCGTGGGGCGAAATCCAGCTTCCAGTCTCATGACGGCTCCGCCGACGTCGACCTCGCGTCGCGTGCGGGTCAAGCTGGTGCGATGTGCCAGTTCCCAGTCGAAAGTCCTGGAGGTCGAAGCGGTGCTCCAGGGCTCACCACTGACAACTGACACGGCCGCCCGTCGGCCGGCCCGGTCTCGGGCCCGGGGTCAGCGCGCCAGCGGCCTCACCGCCTTCCGCACGCCCGACCCCTCCACCTCGGTCAGCGGCGCAGGCCGAGGCGCTCGATGAGCGCTCGGTAGCGGGCGACGTCGTTGGTCTGGAGGTAGCGGAGCAGCCGCCGGCGGCGGCCGACCATCTGCAGCAGGCCGCGGCGCGAGTGGTGGTCGTGCTTGTGGACCTTGAGGTGCTCGGTCAGCGTGTTGATGCGCGTGGTGAGCAGGGCCACCTGGACCTCGGGCGAGCCGGTGTCGCCCTCTCTGGTCGCGTACTCCGTGATGATCTTGGTCTTGTCGTCCTTGACCAGCATGCTGCTACCTCTCCTTGACGGTGCGGAATCTGCCCGGGGGCCCCCGGCTGCGGCGTCAACTGCCACGGGGGGTCCCGCATCCCGGACGGTCGCCGGGCCAGCACAGGCCCAGCCACCCGCGCCAGGGTAGCACGTCAGGGTGCCCCGGCGCCCGGAAGCCCCTGCTCAGAAGGGGGGCGGCCCGGCCCGCCGCGCGCGGGCGCCGGCCGTGAGGGGAGCAGGCCGCGGTCGGCCAGCAGCGCCTCGATGGCGTCCAGCCAGGCGGCGTAGTAGGCGCTCGCGGCCGACTCGCCGGGCTCCTGCGGCCGGCGCCGGATGGCGGCGACCAGGTGGCGGCGGAACTCCGCCCAGCTGGCGCCGGTGCGGTCGAGCACCACCACGCCCATGCCGAGGGCGCGTCCCTGCCAGGGTTCCTCGAAGACCAGCTCGCCGTTGTCGCGCGGCAGCGCCGCGCGCCCGGCGAGCGCGGCGTCCACGTCGGCGAGCCGCACCCCGGCGCTCACGGCGCCCCCGTCAGCGGCACGGCCGTGCCGATCATGCAGTCGCGCGTGACCAGCGCGCGCAGCGCGTCCTCGGTCAGGCCGTCGGTGCCGGCGGGCCGCATCGGCACGACCAGGTAGCGGACCTCGGCGCTGGAGTCCCAGACGCGGATCGCCACCTCCTCGGGAAGCTCGACGCCGAACTCGCGCAGCACGGCGCGCGGTTCGGCCACCATGCGGGCGCGGTAGGGCGGGCTCTTGTACCAGGTGGGCGGCAGGCCCAGCACCGGCCACGGGTAGCAGGAGCAGAGCGTGCAGACGACCACGTTGTGGACGGTCGGGGTGTTGGCGACCGCGACCAGGTTGTCGGCCTCGGCGCCGCCGAAGCCCAGCTCGGCGATGGCCTTGGTGCCGTCGTCCAGCAGCCGCTCGCGGAAGGCAGGGTCGGTCCAGGCGCGCGCCACCACCTTGGCGCCGTTCTGGGGGCCGACGTCGCGCTCGTACAGCTCCACGACCGCGTCGATGGCGTCCGCGGCGACCAGGCCCTTCTCGGCCAGCAGCGCCTCGAGGGCGCTGGCGCGCAGGGCCACCTCGGAGTCCCGGCGCGGGTGGTGATGGTCGTGTCCCCGCTCGGTCAACCGGCCTCCTCCAGGTAGCTCTCCCACAGGTCCAGCGCGACCGTCCATGGCGGCTCCTCGCCCCTGCCCCACAGGTCCTCGGAGCGGAACGCGACCGAGTAGACGGGCTCGACCGGCGCATCCGCTCCCTGGGCGGCGAGGTCGGGCAGGGTGTCGGCGCCATGGATGCGCTCGACCACGCCGGGGGCGCCGCGCACGTAGCGGGGGCAGCGGGTGTGGCCCGCCGGGCGCATGCGGCGCACCCGCACGCGCTGGCCCGGCGCGTAGCGTGGCCGCTCGGCCGGCTGCATCGGGATGACCTCGTGCAACCACCCGACGGCGCGCTCGGCCTGCTCCGGGTCCCGGTGGACCGGCGGTTGCCGCCCGCCGGCGGCGAGCCGCTCCATCATGCGCTCGACCTCGCCGGGCGCGATCGTCCCCTTGCGCAGCAGGCGCTGCTCGGCGCTCCACAGCCAGCGTTCGTAGTAGGAGGCGGCAAGGTAGTCGACCGGGTCCATCTGCTCGCGGGTGGCGCGGCCGCCTGGCCCTGCGCCCAGACGCTGCAGCTCCAGCAGGATGTGCAGGGCCATGACGCGCGGCTCCCAGGGCTGGTGGTACGGCGCCTCGCCGCCGGGCTCGACCACCGCGCCGAAGCCGTGCATGCCGCCGAGGTCGTGGATTCCGTCCATCGGACGCCAACTCTAGCCCACCGGCGGGGTGGTTCAGGTGGCGGCCGACAGCAGCCGGCGGGCCTGGCGGATGTCCTCCCGCATCTGCGCAATCAGCTCCTCGACGCTGGGGAAGGCCGCCTCGCCGCGCAGCCGGTGCTCGAAGCTGACCGCGACCCGGCGGCCGTACAGGTCGCCGTCGAAGTCCAGCACGTGGGCTTCCACCCGGAAGCCGGTGTTGAACTGGGGGTTGACGCCGACGCTGGTGGCCGCCGGCCGGCGCACCCCCCGACCGACCGGGGCACCCCCTTGGGGTCCCCCGGACCCCTCCGGCGTCTCCTCGGTCAGGTGGCCGGCGTAGATGCCGTTGGCGGGGACGGCGATGCCGGGGGCCACCGCAAGGTTGGCGGTCGGGACGCCGAGCAGGCGGCCGCCGCGCCCGTCGCCCTCGACCACGACCCCGTCGACCGCGTACGGGCGGCCGAGCAGGCGCGCGGCGGCACGCACGTCGCCGCGGGCCAGCTCGGTCCGGATGCGGGTCGAGGAGAGCGGCTCGCCGCCGTCGGCTCGCAGGGCGACGGCGACCACCTCGACGCCGAGCGGCCGGCCGAGCGCTGCCAGCAGGGCGGCGTCGCCGGCGGCCTTGTGGCCGAAGCGGAAGTTCTCACCCACCACCACGGCGCGGGCGTGGAGGCCGTCCAGCAGCACGCCGGTGGCGAACGCCTCGGCGGTGACCATGGACAGCTCCTGGGTGAACGCCAGCACCAGCACGAAGTCCATGCCGGCCGCGCCGAGCAGGGCGACCTTCCGGTCGAGGGTGGTGAGCAGCGGCGGCTGGCTGCCTGGCCGCAGCACCTCGAGCGGGTGGCGGTCGAAGGTGACGGCGCCGGCGGGCAGGCCGCGGGCGGCCGCCTCGGCGGCGACCCGGTCGAGCAGCACCCGATGGCCGCGGTGCACCCCGTCGAACATGCCCACCGTGACCACGGTCGGCCCGAGCTCGGCCGGCACCGCCGCCAGCCCGTCGAACCGCCCGGCGGCGGGCGCCTGGCTCATTCGAGCACCACCCGGGGGCGGGCGCGGCCGGCGCCGTCCTGGATGACGGCGACCAGCCGGCCGTCCGGGCCGATGGCGGCGACCGGTTCGCCGCGCCCGGTGGGGGTGAGCGTGCGGCCGGTCGCCAGGGCGGCCGCCTCGGCGGCCGTGAGCGGCCGGGCCGCGATCCCCGCAAGCGCCGCCGCCGGGTCGAGCACCGCCCCGGTCAGCCCGCCGGCGCGGGTGAGCGCCTCCAGCTCGGCGAGCTGGTGGGCGTCGCGCTCGCCGAACCGGCCGGCGGCGGTGCGGCGCAGCTCGGCGAGGTGGGCCAGGGTGCCGAGGGCGCGCCCGAGGTCGGCGGCGAGCGAGCGCACGTAGGTGCCGCCCGAGCAGGTGACGGCGATGGTCGCCAGAGGACCGGTCGACTGGGGGGGTCCGGGGGGTCCGGCTAGGCCCTCGCTGCCCCGGGGGGGTCCGGGGGGGCGCTTGTTGCCCCCCCGGTCAATCGGGCCGGGGTCGAACGCCAGCAGCTCGAGCTGGTGGACGACGATCGGGCGGGCGGCCCGCTCGACCGACTCGCCGCGGCGCGCCTTGGCGTACAGGCGCTCCCCGCCGACCTTGACGGCCGACACCATCGGCGGGACCTGCAGCTGGGGGCCGAGGAAGCCGGCGAGGGCGGCGCGGACGGCCGCCTCGTCGAGGCCGCCGGCCTCGGCGGTGGCGGTGACCGTCCCGGTGGCGTCCAGGGTGTCGGTCTCTGCGCCGAACGCGACCCGCGCCAGGTAGCGCTTGGGCTCCATCGGCAGGAACGGCAGCAGCCGGGTGGCCCGGCCGAGCGCCAGCACCAGCACCCCGGTGGCAGGCGGGTCGAGGGTGCCGCCGTGCCCGACGCGGCGCTGGCCGGCCAGCCGGCGGACCCGGGCGACCACGTCGTGGGAGGTCATCCCGGCGGGCTTGTCGCAGACGAGCACGCCGTCCACAGCAGCCGGCGCCTCCCTACCTGGCCAGGGGGCTGGTCGCGTGGCCGGTCACCGCCTCGACCACGGCGGCCACGGTCGCCTCCGGGTCGAGCTCGGTGGTGAAGCCGGCCGCGAACTTGTGGCCGCCGCCGCCGAAGCGGGTGGCGATGCGGCCCACGTCGGTGGCGCCCTTGGAGCGCAGCGAGACCTTCCAGGTGCCGTCCGGCTGCTCCTTGAGGACCGCGGCGACGTCGCTGGCGCCGTCGGTGCGGACCAGGTCGATCAGCCCTTCGGTCTCCTCCATGTCGACACCGTGGGCGGCCAGGTCGGCAAGGCCGACCCGGGTCCAGACCAGCGACGCCTCCGGAACCTGGACGAGCTGGCCGAGCGCGTCGGCGACCAGCCGCAGGTAGCCGATGCGGTTGGTCTCGAACACGGCCTTGGCCACCTCGTACTGCTCCACCCCGGCCGCCAGGAGCTCCGCGGCCAGCCGGTGGGTGTCCGGGGAGGTGGCCTGGTACTGGAAGCGCCCGGTATCGGTCACCAGCCCGGTGTACAGGCAGGTGGCGATGTCCCGGTCGAGGGGCAGGCCGAGGCGCCGCAGCAGCTCGCGGCAGAGGACGGCGCTGGCGGGCGAGGCCGGGTCGATCAGGTTGATGTCCCCGAAGCGGGTGTTGGAGGCGTGATGGTCGACCACCACCGTGCGGGCCGCGCCCTCGAAGGCGTCGACCAGGCTGCCGAGCCGGTCCAGCGATCCCGCGTCGAAGCAGACGAACAGGTCGGCGGCGGCGGGGACCTGGTCGGGGGGTGTGAGCCGGTCGAGGCCCGGCAGGAAGCGGTAGTGGGGGGCGACCGTGAAGGGCTCCGAGAAGCTGACCACCGCCTTGCGGCCGGTGTTGGCCAGGGCGCGGTGCAGCGCCAGCGCCGAACCGAGGGCGTCGCCGTCCGGGTGGACGTGGCAGGAGATCACCGCCTGCTCGGCATCGGCGATCGCCGTCACGGCCGCCTGCCAGTCCTGCTCGGGGATGCTCATGGCTGCGACCCTTCCTGGTCCTGTCCCTCCTGGGTGGCACCGAGCTCGGCCAGCAGCCGGTCGATGCGCGCGCCCCGGCCAGGCGCGTCGTCCGGGACGAATTCTAGCGTCGGGGTGTGCCGCAGCCGCAGCTGGCTGGCCACGAAGGTCCTGGCCTGTCCCGTGGAGGCGGCCAGCCATGCCTGCGCGGCGGACTGTGCCTGCTGGTCGCCGAGCACGGTGAAGTACACGCTGGCGTGGTGCAGGTCGCGGGTGACCCGCACGTCGGTGACGGTGACCAGCGGGCCTGACTGGTCGGTCGTCCTGGTCTCGAGCCATTCGCCGACCAGCCGCCTGATCGTCTCCGCCAGGCGGCGGGCTCGGGGGTAGCTGGGCTTGGCCATGGCAGATCCGCTTCAGATGTCCTCTGGTCCGAACAGGGTGGTGTCGCTGGAGAGCAGCTCGACGCCCGGCGTCCGCTCCACCTCCCGCTCGGCGGTCACCAGCACCCGGCGGGCGTGGAAGCCCTGGCCGGCCACGGTGGCCACCGCCAGGGTGGCCCGCTGACGCAGGTCCTGGTGGTCGACCTCCGCAACCGCGCAGTTCAGCTTGCGGAGGGCGGCGGCGACGCTCTTGACCACCGCGCGCTTGTCCTTCAGCGAGCTGGCCTCCGGGAGCCGGAGGTCGAGGCGGAGCAGTGCGACGAACATCGCCTCATCGCGGAATCTCGACCATCTCGTAGGCTTCGATCTGGTCGCCTTCCTTGATGTCCTGGTAGTTCTCCAGCCCGATGCCGCACTCGTAGCCGGCCGCGACGGTGCGCGCGTCCTCCTTGAAGCGGCGCAGCGAGCCGATCCGCCCCTCGTAGACGACCACGCCGTCGCGGACCAGCCGGGCCCGCGCGCCGCGGCTGATGTCGCCCGAGGTGACGTAGGAGCCGGCCACCACCCCGACCCTCGGGACCCGGAACAGCTGCCTGACCTCCGCCACGCCGAGCTGACGCTCCTCGAATTCGGGGGCGAGCAGGCCCTTGAGGGCCTTCTCGATGTCCTCGACCACCTGGTAGATGACCGAGTACAGGCGGATGTCGACGCCTTCGCGGTTGGCCAGCTCCTCGGCGGCCGTGGTCGGGCGGACCGAGAAGCCGATGATGATCGCTCCGGCCGTTGCGGCCAGGCTCACGTCGCCCTCGGTGATCGCCCCGGCGGCCTTGTGGAGGACGCGCAGGCGCACCTCTGGCACGTCGAGCTTGCCGAGGGCGTCGTCGATCGCCTCCACCGAGCCCATCACGTCGGCCTTGATGATCAACGGCAGCTCCTGGAGCTGGCCCTCCTTGATCCGGGCGAACAGGTCCTCCAGGCGTGGCGCCCGGCTGGAGGCGATCTCGGCCTGGCGCTGGCGCGCCTCACGGGTCTGGGCGATCGAGCGGGCGACCCGCTCCTCGGCCACCGCCCGGACCTCGTCGCCCGCGATCGGCGGGGCGGAGAGGCCGATGACCTGGACCGGCTGGGCGGGGACGGCCGCGGTGACCTCCTTGCCGTTCTCGTCGAACATGGCCCGGACCCGCCCGTGGGCGGTGCCGGCGACCACCGCGTCGCCGACGTGCAGGGTGCCGCGGCGGATGAGGATGGTGGCGACCGGGCCGCGGCCCTTGTCGAGGTGCGCCTCGATGATCGTCCCCTGGGCGCGCCGGTTGGGGTTGGCCTTCAGGTTCAGCTCGACGTCGGCGACCAGCAGGACCGTCTCGACCAGCGTGTCGAGGTTCTGCTGGGTCTTGGCGGAGACGTCGACGAACTGGGTCTTGCCGCCGTACTCCTCTGCCACCAGGTCGTACTCGGTGAGCTGCTGGCGGACCCTCGCCGGATTGGCCTCCGGCTTGTCGATCTTGTTGACCGCCACCACGATCGGCACCCCGGCCGCCTTGGCGTGGTTGATCGCCTCCACCGTCTGGGGCATGACGCCGTCGTCGGCGGCGACCACCAGCACGGCGATGTCGGTGACGGCGGCGCCCCTTGCCCGCATGGCGGTGAACGCCTCGTGGCCCGGCGTGTCGATGAAGGTCACCAGCCGCCCGTCCTGCCCGGCCCTGACCTGGTAGGCGCCGATGTGCTGGGTGATGCCGCCGGCCTCCCGCGCGACCACGTCGGTGTGGCGGATGGCGTCGAGCAGCTTGGTCTTGCCGTGGTCCACGTGGCCCATGACCGTGACCACCGGCGGGCGCGGCCTCAGGTCCTCCTCGCGGTCGGACTGGGTGTCCTCCCAGCCCTCGATCTCGTGGAGGACGTCGGCCTCGCTCGGGTCGACGATCTCGATCCTGGCGCCGATCTCCTCGGCGAGCAGGGCGACCGCCTCGTCGGGCATCGACTGGGTGGCGGTCAGCATCTCGCCCATCTGCATGAGCAGGCGGATGAGGTCGCCGGCCGGACGGCCGATGCGGTCGGCGAGGTCCTGCACGGTGACCCCGCGGGGTACCCGGATCATGCCCTCGACCGAGATGTCGGGCCTGCCCTCGATGGTGGGGGCGCCCATGGCCTCGAACTCCTCACGCCGCCGCCCGCCCCTGCGCTTCTTGGGCCGCGGGCCGCGTGAACCGCCGAAGTTGCGGCCGGGGACGCCGCGACCGCCGCCCGGTCCACCCGGACGGCCACCGAAGCCGGGACGGCCACCGCCGCCGCCCGGTCCACCCGGACGGCCACCGAAGCCGGGACGGCCACCGCCGCCGCCCGGTCCACCCGGACGGCCACCGACACCAGGGCGGCCGCCGCCGCCCGGTCCACCCGGACGTCCCTGGCCGGGCTGGCCGGATCGCATGCCTGGCTGGCCACCTGGGCGCTGGCCCATGCCTGGCCGGCCAGGCGCCCCCGGCTGGCCTGGACGCTGTCCCATGCCGGGACGGCCGGCGCCAGGCGGGCCCGGGCGGGCGCCGGGCGGCAACGGCCGAGCACCCGGCGGCAACGGCCGGGCGCCAGGCGGCAGCCGCCGAGCGCCAGGCGGCAACGGCCGACCCTGCTGCCCGGGCTGGCCCGGCCGCGCGCCAGGCGGCAACGGGCGGGCACCCGGCGGCAACGGCCGCGCGCCAGGCGGCAACGGGCGGGCACCCGGCGGCAACGG
>WNFU01009123.1_pt1 | contig 19640 bp, 17 predicted proteins | sample 5400121 | NCBI WGS metagenome assembly WNFU01 (sample SAMN13153360, study PRJNA577476) | soil metagenome | isolation source: 100 cm soil or saprolite under grassland replicate 1 | place: USA:California | collected 2016-06-15 | reverse complement strand
GGACCCTCGTTCCGGCGGTCCGGCGGGCCACGGGGAACGGCCTGCACGTCGCCGCCGTGGTCGTCGACGTGACGCACGGCTCGCGGCGCGGGGCGCCCGAGCTGGCGCCGGCGGAGGTCGACGAGCTGGTCGGCGGCCTCGCGGCGGGGGGGGCCGAGGTGCACCGGGGCGGCTCGGCGTCCGAGGTCGCCGCGTCCCTGGCGCGAAGCCCGGCGGAGGTGTCCTCATGAGGAGGCCGACCGGCGGCGCGACGATCGACGGCGGCGGCGCTCAAGCCACCGGCGGCGCCGGGCGCCGGCTCCGCCGGCCCCGGGAGGCCGAGCGCCCGGAGGACTCGGTCCTGCTGCGGGCGGTCGTCCTGGCGGTGACGGAGGTGTCGGTCATCGCGGTGGCCGCGGCGGGGGCCGTCGACGGCGCCACGACGGTGGCCTCGCTCCTGCTCGTCCCCGCCGGCTCCTACGTCGCGTTCCGTCGCAGGCGCGAGAAGAACGTGCTGTTGAAGCTGCTGCTCGCCGCCGGCCTCCTGGCCGCGCTGGCCGGCTTCATCGAGCGGGCCCGCCTGGCCACCTCCGTCGACGACGCCCGGGTCATGCTGGGCTCGCTGTTCGTGTGGGTCCAGGTTCTGCACAGCTTCGACCTCCCCCGCCGCCGCGACCTCGCGTTCTCGATGGCCGCGAGCGTGGTGCTGATGGCGGAGGCGGGGTCGATCTCCCTGGACGCCGGGTTCGGCCTGCTCCTGCTGCCGTTCTGCGCGCTCGCCGGGGCCTGGCTGTTCCTGTCCGACCGGGAATCAGGCCGCGCGAGGGCCGTCCCCGCCGCGATCCGACACTCCCCGGTGGCCCGCGGGGAGCGGCGACGCGGCGGCCCGGCGCGGTCGCTGGCCGGGGCGGCCCTTGCCGCGGCCGTGGCCAGCACCGTCGTGTTCATGTTCACGCCGCACGTCCCCGGTGGGCGCGTGCTGGCCCCTCCGTTCTCGCTGGTGAACCGCGTCGGGGTTCCGGCGTTCCACGGCGGGGTGGTCAACCCCGACTTCCCCTCCGGGGGCGGCGGCGGCGCGGGCTCCGACTTCGCCATGGGCACCGGCTACCCGGGCTTCGGCACCAGCGTGGACCTCAGGGTCCGGGGGCACCTGTCCGACCGACTGGTCATGCGGGTCCGGTCCCCCCAGCCGGCCTTCTGGCGGGCACAGGCCTACGACACGTTCGACGGGACCACGTGGACGGCGGCCCACCCCGACGTCACGGAGTTCGGCGCAACCGACGGACAGGCCATCGAGCTGTATCCGCCGGGGTCGCCCGTCCCCACGAGGACGGTGCTCCAGACCTTCTTCGTGGTGAAACGCCAGCCCAACATCGTGTTCGCGGCGGCGAACGCCCGGGTCGTGTACTTCCCGGCGGGGCGGGTGGCGGTGGACCGGTACGGCTCGATCCGTGCGCCGATCATCCTCGAGCCCGAGACGGTGTACAGCGTCGTGAGCGAGATCCCCGACGTGAGCCCGCACCGGCTCCGCCTCGCGTCGCTGCCCCGGCCGTCTCCGGAGATCGCCGAGTACACCCAGCTGCCGGAGGATCTCCCCGACCGGGTGGTGGCGCTCGCGCACCGCATCACCGACCGCCGGCCCACGACGTACGACAAGGTCATGGCGGTCCAGGAGTGGCTGCAGCGCAACACCGAGTACAACCTGGACATCGGCCCGGACCCGCCCGGCGTCGACGCCGTCGATGAGTTCCTGTTCGTGCGCCGCCAGGGGTTCTGCGAGCACATCTCCTCGGCCATGGCGATCCTGCTCCGCGCGGTGGGCATTCCGGCCCGGCTCGGCGTGGGCTTCGGCCCCGGCGACCGCAACCTGTTGACCGGCTACTTCGAGGTCCACGAGTCCGACGCCCACGCGTGGGTGGAGGTCTACTACCCGGGTGCGGGGTGGCAGGAGTACGACCCCACGTTCGGCGTCCCGGCCGCGAGCGGCGGGTTCGGGGTGTCGTTCCTGGCCGGCGAGCTGTTCGGCAAGATCGGCCGCTTCCTGGCCTGGATCGTCCCGGAACCCGTGCAGCATGCCGCGCGGGCCGTGGGCCGGGCGGTGGCCTCCGTCGGCCGCTCCGCGGTCGGGGCCTGGCCGCTCGGGCTCGTGGTCGCGATCGGCGTCGTCGCCGCGTGGATGGCCCGTCGGCGCCGGAGACGCCGGGCCGCCGAGCCCACGGGCGCGGCGGCCGCGTTCGAGTCGATGTGCCGGACCTTCGACCGCCGCGGCCACCCCCGGCCGCCCGAGCGAACCCCCCGCCGCTACGCGGAGGAGCTGGTGGTGTCCGATCCGGTGGCGCGGGGCGCCCGGGTCGAGATCGAGCGCATCGTCGCCGCCTTCGAGCGGGAACGCTTCGCCGCGCGACCGCCGGATCCGGGCGAGGTCGCCGGCGCGATCACGGCCGCGACCCGACTCCGCGAGCTGGCCTCGATACGCCAGCGGCCGTGATCTGAGCCTCACGTACCGGAGACCTCGGTCGCCGGTCGGACGGCGGCCGCGGTCGGCTCCTCGGTCAATTGGATGGCGACATCGCGGGCCGGGAGCCGGCGCACCACGAGGACCGCTCCCGCCGCCAGGACGGCGGCGCCCGCCAGCATCGCGGTTCCGAAGCCGTCCAGGAAGGCCGCGTCGGCCGCCTGACGGAGGGCCTTCCCCGCTGGCCCGCTCATCTCACGCGCCACCTGCAGCGCACCGCCCACCGACCGCCTGGCCGCCGCGGCGGGCCCCGGGGCGAGCGACGAGGCGGCCTTCGCGATCCCCGACGAGTACCCCGCGTTGGCCAGGGCACCCAGGACACCGATGCCGAGCGCCGCGCCCACCTGCCGTCCGGAGTCGTTGATGGCGGAACCCAGCCCCGCGTCGTTCCCGGGGACGGCGGCCATGACGGCGTCCGTCGATGGGACGAACGCCGCGCCGATGCCGACCCCGATGAAGAACAGCTCGGCGCCCACCAGCCAGTAGGACGTGCCCGCCTGGGCCTGCGAGAGCGTCGCCAGGAACACCGCCACCAGGCCGAGCGCGGCCCCCACGAGCCGGGCCGACCCGATTCGCGGGACCAGGCGCTGGCTGATGGGCCCGGCGACCCCGAACCCGACGGCGATCGGCAGGAACCGGAGCCCCGCCTGCAGCGGCGTGTACCCCTGCACGAACTGGAGGTACTGGGTGAGCTCGAACGCCAGCCCGCCGAGCGCCAGGGCGGCGACAGTGACGGCCCCCGCCCCCCACGCCAGGCGGGGATTCTGGAAGAGCCGCAGGTCGAGCATCGGCGCGCGCACCCGGGACTCGTGGCGAACGAAGGCGATCGCCGCGACGACCGCGGCACCCAGCGAGCCGATGACCTTCGCGCTCGTCCACCCGCTGGATGGAGCCTCGATGATCCCGTAGACAAGCGTGGTGAGGGCCACGATCGACAGTGCCAGGCCGGCAAGGTCGGCACGACGTGGCGCGGAGTGACGGCTCTCCGGCACGAGGACCGCGCCGGCGAGCAGGGCGACGGCGGCGATCGGCACGTTCAGCAGGAACACCGAACCCCACCAGAAATGCTCGAGCAGCCACCCGCCCACGATGGGTCCGATGGGGATGCCCAGGCTGGCGATCCCGGTCCAGATCCCGATCGCCTTGACCCGCTCCTGGCGCGGGAAGACGGCGACGATGATCGACAGCGTCGAGGGCATGATCATCGCTCCCCCCACGCCCATCAGCGCGCGTGCCACGACCAGCTGTGACGCCGAGGAAGCGAAGGCACCGAAGACGCTGGCTCCCGCGAACACCAGGAGGCCGAGCTGCAGGAACCGCTTCCGGCCGAAGCGGTCGCCGAGTGCTCCCATGGTGAGCAGGAGCCCGGCGAAGACCAGGACGTAGGCGTCCACGATCCACTGCAGCGCCGTGGCCGACGCCCCCAGCGACCGCTGGAGCGTCGGGACCGCGATGTTGATGATCGTGTCGTCGATGATGATGATCAGCAGGCTCACCGACAGGACCCCGAGCATCCACCACCGGCGCCGGTACTCCGGTCCTCCCGGCAGGCCTCCCGTCGCTTCGGTTCGCCCGGTTGTCCGTTCCGCCGGCCCGCTCGTCACCCCGCCGCTCTCCCGCTCGCGTGAGGCCATCGCGTCCTCCCTCCCTCGCTCCGTTACCGGATGCCTTGTGCGTTACCGAACATCGTGTTCGATTATGCGCTAGGCTCCGGGAGGTGCGTCAACAACCAATCGGGCGGAGTCCGTTCGGAACGGCACATGGCGGGCGGCGAATGTCCGGAAACGGAGACGAAATGGGTGGCGAGGGTTCGGCGACGATCGACCGGCGCGTGCGGCGGACCCGAGAGCTGCTTCGCAGGGCCCTGATCTCTCTCGTCCTGGAGAAAGGCTACGAGCGCGTCACGGTCCAGGACATCCTCGACCGGGCGGACGTCGGGCGCTCGACGTTCTACGCGCACTACCGGGACAAGGAGGACCTGCTGCTAAGCGGGTTCGAAGAGCTCCGGTCGATGTTGGCGGCCGAGCGGGACTCGGCCGAGCGGGCCGAGGACGGCGACGCCCGGTTCCTGCAGCCCATGCTGATGGTCTTCCAGCACGTCGAGGAGCACCGCCGGCTCGGCAGGGCCATGGCCGGGAACAAGGGGGCCGAGGTGGCCATCCGCGCGCTGCGGGGGGTGGTCGCCGACCTGGTGCGGGAGAACTTCCGGACGCACTTCCCCGGCGCGGCCGAGGACCCGCTCCGGCTCGAGGCCGCCATCCGGTTCGTGGTCAGCGCGCTGATCGGCCTGTTCACGTGGTGGCTCGACGAGGACGTCCCCTACTCCGCCGAGGAGATCCATGCGATCTTCCGCCGGTTGACGACGGGAGGCGTGGGTCGCTTCCTGGGGACCAGCCCGCGTGACGGCGCCTCCCGCACGGGCGTTCGTCTTGGGCGGGACCGGCGCGAGACGTAGCATGCGGGACCGCGGAGGAGATGGGAGGAAGACGTGCTGCTCGAGAACAAGAACGCCGTGATCTACGGAGGGGGCGGCTCGATCGGCGGCGCGGTGGCCCGTGCCTTCGCCCGGGAGGGGGCGAGGGTCTTCCTCGCCGGCCGCACGCTCGCGAGGCTCGACGCGGTGGCGGAGGAGATCTCGGCCGCGGGAGGCGAGGCCGAGACGGCCCAGGTCGATGCCCTCGACGAGGAGACCGTCGACCGGCACGCGGACGCCGTGGCCGGGAAGGCCGGGGGCATCGACGTCTCCTTCAACGCCATCGGCCACGGGGACGTCCACGGGGCGCCGCTGATCGAGATGCCGTTCGAGGACTTCGTCCGGCCGATCACGACCGCCATGCGCGCGCACTTCCTGACCGGTCGAGCGGCCGCGCGGCACATGCTCGAGCGGGGATCGGGCGTGATCCTGGCGATCACCGCGGCCACCGCCCGGCAGACCATCCCCGAGGTCGGGGGCACGGGGGTGACGTTCGATGCGATCGAGAGCCTCTGCCGGCAGTGGGCATGTGAGCTCGGACCGCACGGCATCCGCGTCATGTGGCTGCAGACGACCGGCCTCCCGGAGGCCCTCGCCGACGTCGACGTCTTTCCCGACTACGGCACCGGCCACCCCGAAGGGATGTCGCGTGAGGAGCTCGTCGCCTGGATGCAGCGGCGGACGATGCTGCGGCGGCTCACGACCCTCGCCGAGGTGGGCAGGGTCGCGGCCTTCGTGGCCTCGGATCAGGCGGGCGCCATGACCGCGACTTCGGCGAACGTCACCTGCGGTGCGGTCCCGGGCTGACGGTTGAGGGCGCTTCGACCGTTGGTGGACTGGCCCCGCGTGCCTGCGACCCCCCGTCGTTTCGACTCTTCGCCGGCTCACATGTGGATCTGACCGTCGTCCATGCCCGGCCGTCGAACATCGACTCGAGAGCGGCGAACAGCTCGCCGCCAGACACGAGGGAGATGCGGATGGACGGCAGGGAAACGATGGAGCGACAGGTGCCGGCGAGGCTTCCGCGGCGACGGCGGCTGGCGGCGGCAGGGCTGGTCGCGAGCGGCCTTCTCGCGGGCGGGATCCTGGCGGGCTCGCAAATCGCCAGCGCGGACAGCCCGTCGTCGACGGCCACCTCGACGACGGCCGCCTCGAACCGGCAGGCCGACCCGGCCACCGTGAACCACGGTCCGGGCGAGACGCTGCTCACCGACGGCACCGCCACCAAGGTCGAGGCCGCCGCGCTCGACGCGGTCCCCGGTGGCACCGTCATCCGGGTGGAGACGGACTCTGCCGGCTCGCCGTACGAGGCCCACGTGCGGAAGGCCGACGGCACCATCGTCACGGTGAAGATCGACGAGAACTTCAAGGTGACGAGCACGGAGTCCGGCTTCGGAGCCGGAGGGCCGGGAGCTCCGGATTCGAACGGACAGGGAACGGGCGCCTGATCCAGGCCCCTGCGGTCGAGGGCCCGGCGCATCAGCCGGGCCCTCGGCGCGTTCGCCCGGCGACCGGCCGGAGGAAATTCCGGCTTGACTCGGGCGGTTATGGTCAGGGCATGGCCAAACTGAGCGCCCGGGACCGGGCGAGCCTGCCGGACAGCGCGTTCGCCTACATCGACTCGCGGGGTCGGCGACGCCTGCCGATCAACGACGAATCGCACGTGCGCAACGCGCTCGCGCGCTTCGAGCGAGTGGCCTTCGAGGACGACGCGGCGCGGGAGCGTGCCCGCAGGAAGCTGCTCAACGCCGCGAAGAAGTACGGGATCATGCCGGTCGGGTTCATCGACGGCCAGCTCCGAGCCGAGCGGACACAGGCGGCGGCCCGGCGCGGCCCGGCCATCGACGTGACGGCGCTTCCGACGGGGTTCGTCACCTTCCTGCTGACCGACATCGAGGGGTCGACGGCCCTGCTCAGCACGCTCGGCGATCGCTACGGGGGCCTGCTGGAGGACGTCCGGGGGATCGTCCGCATCGCGGTCCTGAACGCGGGAGGCAACGAGGTCGACGCCCGGGCCGACGAGTTCTTCGCGGCCTTCGCGCGACCGGGGCCGGCCATCGAGGCCGCGGTCGACGTCCAGCGGACGCTGAGCCGCCGAACCTGGCCCGACGACGTCCAGTGCAGGGTCCGCGCCGGGATCCACAGCGGCCGCCCGACGTTGACGGACACCGGCTACATCGGCCTCTCCGTTCACACTGCGGCCCGGGTTTGCTGGGTGGCGAATGGCGGCCAGATCGTCGTCTCCAGTCAGACCACGGCCGCGCTGGCGAGCTCACTGCCCGCGGGGGTCAGGTTCGCGAGCCTCGGCCGGCACCGCCTCCCCGGGCTCACGCGCGACGAGGCGCTCTTCCAGGTGGAGGCGCAGGGTCTCCTGACGGAGTTCCCACCGCTGCGGATCGCCATCGAACCGTCCGCCCCGGGAGACGTGTAGCCGGGCACTCCCTCCGCACCACCAGGGCGACCGTCCTCCGGCTGTCCACTCGTGAGCTACTGTCGGCTCCGAAAGGCGAGCCCACATCGGATCGCTAGTGGGATCATGTCCGACGACCATCGCGGCGCGGGCGGCGACTCCACCGGGCCCGCCCGCCACCGGCCTCGCGGCTGGGCGCGGCACGTGGCCGGCCTGCTGTCGCCCCGGGCCGTGTTCGCCGGTCGCATCGCGTTGGAGCGCGACGCCGGCGTCAGGCTGCGGCGGCTGGTCGCGGCGTCGACCGAGGGCGCTCGGGAACGGCTGCGGCCCGCGCGTTCCCGCATGCGCGCCCTCGTGGCGTCGCCCGGGGGCCGGCTCTCGTGGCGGGCCGTCCCGGCCCCGCCGCCTCCGGGCCCGCAGGCAGCGGTCGTCCACCCGGTGGCCGTGGCCACGTGCGACCTGGACCGGCCGCTGGCGCTCGGTGCCACGCCGTTCCCCCTCCCCCTTCGGTTCGGACACGAATGCGTAGCCGAGGTCCTGTCGGTCGGAGAACAGGTCACGGGCGTGCGGCCCGGCCAGGGGGTCGTCGTGCCGTTCCAGATCAACTGCGGGAGCTGTCCCCCCTGCCGGTGGGGGCGCACCGGGAACTGCGCGAACGTCCCTCCCATCTCGATGTACGGGTTCGGCGTCGGCGGCGGCCACTGGGGCGGGGCGCTCTCCGACCAGCTCACCGTCCCGTACGCCGACGCCATGCTCGTGCCCCTTTCGGACGCGGTGGATCCGGTGGCCGCCGCGAGCGTCGCGGACAACGTGTGCGACGGGTACCGTCACGTCGCCCCGTACCTGCCCGAAATGCTCCAGCGCGATCCCGACGCCGAGGTGCTCGTCGTGGCGGGCGTGACCCGCCGGCCCGTGTTCAGCCCCAGCGTCGCCCTGTACGCCGGCCTGGTCGCCCGCTCGCTGGGGGCTCGCCGGGTTCACCTGGCCGATCCCCCTCGTCGTCGACGCCAGCGCCGCTCCTCGGGGGCTCATGCTGGCCCTGTCGAACACCGCCCCCGACGGCGTCTGCAGCAGCGCGGGAACGCTGCACGCCAGCGCGCGTCTTCCGGTCGGGCTGATGTACGGCCGCAACGTGTCGTTCCACATCGCCCGCACGCACGTTCGCATGCTCATCCCCCAGGTGCTGGAGCTCGTGTCGGACGGGCGCCTGCATCCCGAGGCGGTGACGACGACGGTGGCCCCGATGGACGACGCCCCCTCCGTCCTGCACGATCACGTCATCGGCGACGGCACCAAGACGATCCTGACCACCTGACGATCGCCTGGCGTGGACGTGATGGAAGCCCGGGAGCCAGCACCTCGGCCCGAGGAATGCCATCCTGAGGAATTCGGTTCCTAACCGTCGAGGAGGTCAGTCATGCCAGCGATCACCGTCGACGACATCACCACCCTGGAGCGCCTGCCGGCGCTGGATGCCACCCTGTCCCGGCGACGGGTCCGGAGCGTCACCACCGCTCCGAGCGGGCTCGAGGGCGAGGGATTCCCGGTCCGGCGTGCCTTCATGGGCGTCGACCTCGCCCAGCTCGACCCGTTCGTCCACATGGACCAGATGGGAGAGGTCGAGTACGCGCCCGGCGAGCCCAAGGGCACCCCGTGGCACCCCCACCGCGGGTTCGAGACCGTCACGTACATGATCGACGGGACCTTCGAGCACCAGGACTCGAACGGCGGCGGGGGCGTCATCACCAACGGCGACACCCAGTGGATGACCGCGGGCGCCGGGATCCTGCACATCGAGCGGCCGCCGGAGCGGCTCGTGGCGAGCGGCGGCCTGTTCCACGGCCTCCAGCTCTGGGTCAACCTGCCCCGCGCCGAGAAATGGTCACCGCCCCGGTACCAGGACCTCCGGGCGGGCGAGGTCGGCCTCCTCGCCACGCACGACGGCGGTGCACTGCTGCGGGTGATCGCCGGCGAGGTCGCCGGCCACCGCGGCCCGGGCGACACGTACACGCCGATGACGATGGTGCACGCGACGCTGTCCCCGGGAGCGCGGCTCGACCTGCCGTGGCGACGTGACTACAACGCGCTGGTGTACGTCCTGGCGGGCGCCGGGACTGTCGGCCAGGATCGCCACCACGTCCGCGCGGGCCAGCTCGCCGTGTTCGGCCAGGGCGACGCTGTCACGGTCGACGCCGCGCCGACCCAGGAGAGCCGCTCACCCCAGCTCGAGGTGCTCGTGCTCGGCGGCCGGCCCATCGGGGAGCCGGTGGCCTGGCTCGGGCCCTTCGTCATGAACACTCGCGACGAGGTCGTCCAGGCGTACGAGGACTACCAGGCCGGCCGGCTCGGGAGCATCCCGGCGGTCCAGGTCCACAACACGCCGACCCAGGTCGTCGAGACCCCGGCGGAGTAGTTGGGTGCCGCGGGTCCTCGTCGCGACGTCAGAGGGGCTGCGTTCGTTCGACGGCCGAGGGTCGCCCAGGCCCGTCGACCACGCCGGTCGTGACGTGACCGCCCTCGCCCCGGATCGAGAGGAGCTTTGGGCCGTCCTCGACGGGTCGGAGCTGTGGCACGCCCCCGACGGCGAGGCTTGGGTCCACCTCGGTGACCTCGAGGGCCATCGGGCCACGTGCGTCGCGGTGACGGACGGCGTGCTCGTCGGCTCGTCCGAGGCCCGGCTGTTCCGCGTCGGCGGCGCCGGCCTCGAGCCGGTCGGGTCGTTCGATCACGCGGACGGCCGTCCGAGCTGGTACACGCCGTGGGGCGGTCCCCCGGCCACTCGATCGATCTCCGAGTGGGGCCAGAACGTCTACGTGAACGTGCACGTGGGCGGCATCCTGCGCACCGACGACGGAGGCGAGACCTGGACGCCCACCATCGACATCGACGCGGACGTCCACCAGGTCGCCACCGCCGAGGGGCTGGTCCTCGCCGCGTGCGCCGGCGGGCTGGCCGTGAGCACCGACCGGGGCGGGGACTGGGCGTTGCGATTCGATGGCCTCGAGGCGCGCTATTCGCGGGCGGTCGCCGTCTGCGGCGACTCGGTGCTCCTCACGGCCTCGAGCGGGCCTCGCGGCGGGCGGGCCGCCATGTACCGCGGGGACCTCGCCGGCGGGCCGCTCGAACGCTGTGGCGGCGGCCTTCCCGAGTGGTTCGACGACAACATCGACACGTACTGGCTCGACGCGCTGCCGGACGGGTCCTTCGCCGCGTTCGGCACGTCCGATGGCCGGGTCTTCGTCTCCGAGGACGCCGGCACGACCTGGTCTGAACCGGTCTCGGAGCTGCCTCCGGTCCGGCGTGTGCTGGTCCTGCCGTAACCGGAACCGGCCCGGCGCCTGCCGTGCGCGGGCGGGTTGTCAGGACGAGGGCGGGAGCCAGGGCGGGGTCGGAGCCTCGATCCGCGCCAGCTTCGACGGGACCGGACCGAACCGGTCGTCGTCGTGGGCCCGCCAGGCGCGCCAGGCGTCGGTCATCTCGTCGAGCGTCCGGGCCACGAAGTTCCACCACATCTTGATCTCGACCCCGAGCGGCTCGCCGCCGAGCAGGAGCAACCGGGCCGTCGCCCCTGGCGTCTCCAAGACCAGCCGCTCGTACCCCGTGGGGACGAGCGCGAGCGAGCCCGGTTCCACGATGGCGTCCTCCACCCTCACGGGCCGGTCGACCGGGACGACCCCATATTCGAACCGCGGGTCGGCCGGAACCTCCACCCGCGCGTCGAACGTCACGTCGAGACCGATCGTCGGGTGGTCCACCCGCGCGGACGACGACTCTCCGGCGATCTCGCCGACGATGACGTGGGCCCGACCGTCGCTGGCCAGGTCCGCGACCGGCAACTCGCCGAGGTGCTCGAACCGCGAGGCGCCCTGACGCGTGGCGTCGGTCTGGGCCAGCCACATCTGCACGCCCATGATGCCGTCCGCGCCGACCCCGGTTGCCGTCTCCACGCCGAGCTCGGCGTGTGCGATGCCGCGTCCGGCCGTCATGAGGTTCAGCTCGCCCGGGCGGATGAGCTGCTCCGTTCCGAGCGAGTCGCTGTGCAGCGCCGTTCCGCGGAAGAGCCACGTCGCCGTGGCCAGCCCGATGTGCGGATGGGGCCCGATCTCGAGCGGCGGCGGCTCGGCGATGTCGTCGGGACGAATGAGATCGGCGAAGCACCACGGCCCGACCGTGCGCCGGCCCTTGGTCGGCAGGACCCGAAGGACGCCCATCCGCCCGACCTTCGCCGAGCGGCCCTCGCGGACCTCGATCGCGCTGACACCGAGATCGGGTGACACCGCGCTGAACTCGTCGACCGGCCCGCTCACCTCACCGCCCGCTCTTCCCGCCTCGGCTCACGATACGCCGTGGCCTTCGGGCCAGGTCTCCCGACGCTCGGGCCATCCCCTCCCGGGCTCCCCCGGCCGAGAACCGGTCGGCCGAGCGGCGGAAGGGAGAAAGTGCGCTTGTCCGGATCGGCCCGGAAGTGATCAAATGCGGGCTTCCGGGAGCGGCAGACCGGAGGGGGGTCGAGCCCGGCCCCGGGTCGCTCGAAGGACCGGCGAGGTGACCCGATGGGCGAGGATGGTTCCTCCTCGAGGGGGTTTGGGCCCGCGTGGCCGGACCACGGCTCGACGGCCCGGGGCTCGGATAGTGGCCCGCATTCGATGGACTCGGTGCGGAAGGTTCCCGCTCGATGACGACGGTGCTCGTCGTGTGCGACGTCCGGATCTACCGGGAGGGCCTGGCCGACGCCCTCACGGACCGCTTCGAGGTGGTCGGGATGTCGCGTGACGTGGCCGAGGCCGCACGGTCGATCCAGCAGGCCGCGCCCGAGGTCATCCTGCTCGACATGGCGATGCCCGACAGCCTCGAGGCGGTCGCCGTCATCGCCACGGCCGCGCCCGAGTCCAGCGTGGTCGCCCTCTCCGTCCCCGAGACGGAGCGCGGCGTGATCGCCTGCGCCGAGGCCGGCGTGGCCGGATACGTATCGCGCGACGCGTCGATCCAGGACCTCTGCGCCGCCGTGGCGGGCGCCGCGAGGGGCGAGGTGATGTGTCCCCCCCGGATCGCGGCATCGCTGGTGCGCGAGCTCGCCCGCCGGGCCGCGGGCCGCCCACACCACGGGGCCGGCCCCCGTCTGACGCCGCGGGAACGCCAGGTGGTCGACCTCATCGACCGGGGGCTGTCGAACAAGGAGATCGCGCGGACGCTCCACATCTCGCTGTCCACCGTGAAGAACCACGTCCACAACATCCTGGAGAAGTGCGAGGTGCATCGGCGCCTCGACGCAGTGTCGACCGTTGGTCGCGGGCACACGACCCGCGTGGCGACCCCGATGGATCTCAGGATCTAGATCCGCGGCCGTCCCCGGCCGGGTGCGGGGGCGAATGGATCCGGTCCCCGCAATGGACCGAACCTCCACCCGCCGATCCATTGCGAAGCTCGCCGGTCCGGGCCAACGATTGCAGCGATGATCGCTGCGAGGTACCGCTGATCGCTCCGGCGCGGATCTTGCTGCTGGGGATGCCACGGATCCTCCGGGACGTGATCCGGTCCGTCGTCGACCGCCAGCAGGACATGCGGGTCGTGGGAGAGATCGACGACGGGGCCGCAACCCTGCGGCGGGTGGCCCGCTCCCGGGCCGACTTCGTGATCGTCGGCCTGCACGACTCGGAGCTCCCGGAGATGTGCGACCGGCTCCTGCGGGACCGGCCCGGCACGAAGATCGTGGGGGTCTCGCAGGAGGGTCGACGGGCGTTCCTGTACGAGTTGCGGCCATACACCCAGCCGCTCGGCGAGATGTCGTCCCAGGTGCTGCTCGACGTCATCAGGCAGACGCGGGCCCCTCGTGTGAACGGGGTCGGCCGGTGAGGGCCGATCGGCCGACCCCGATCATGCCCGCGGACGGCGGTACCACGTGATCACAGCGCTCCGCGCGACGAGCCGGACCATCGCCGACTTCCTCCAGGCCCAGTTCGTCGCCGACCCCATCCTCCGGGACCTCTTCGCCCCACCGGGGACCCTGCGGGTGTACCTGAATACGCCGGCCGAGATGACCGCACGGGCCGGGCTGTCCGTGTGGCTCTACCGGGTCGTCCGGGACGAGATGACGATCAACCGGCCGCCGGAACGGATCACCGCCACGCTGACCCGACGCGTTCCGCTCCCGGTGCGGCTCCACTATCTCGTCACCCCGATGACGAACTCGGAGGAGGACGACGCGCCGGAGACCGAGCACGCCATCCTCGGGAAGGTCCTGCAGTGCTTCCACGACCGCCCGCAGCTGTTCGGGACCGACCTCTCCGACGACTTCGAGGGCACCGACAGCGTGGTCAGCGTCCGGCTGGAGGCGCTGAGCGTCGACGAGATGGCCCGGGTGTGGGATGCGCTCGACTCGCCGTACCGGACCTCGATCTCGTACGAGGTGACCGTGGTGGACGTCGAGGCCGGCGTCCAGCCGGAGGTCGGCCCACCCGTCCGCGTCCCGCGGCCGGAGACCGGCGTGATCGTCGGGGCGGGAGGGTAGGCCGTGACCCGCAGCACGATCGTCGCCGGCAGCCGCGCGTACACCGTCAACTTTGACGATCCGCGCCGCCGCGGCGACCTGTACCAGTCGATCGTCATGGCGCAGCTCGTCGACGAGCTGACCGGCCGGGAGGTCCGGGGGCCCGTCCGTGTCTCCACGGACCTCCGGGGCGGCCGGACGAAGACGGCCGGGGGCGGCATCGGCGGTGTGGCCGGCGTCCCGTCCCGGCTGTTTCCGGACCTTGACGGGCAGCCGTACGGGCTCGATCTCCGGTTCGAGGCCGAGGGCTTTCTCTCGGCGGTGCTGCCCGACGTCCCCGTGCCCCAGCAGCCGAGCTTCCCGGATGGGTTTGCCGACGTGGACCTGGGGCTGGTCGAGCTCCGGCGGCCCCCGGTGGTCATCGCGGTCCGCACTATGCAGGTCGATCTGCTGAATCGGATGGTCAAGCTGCCCTTCGCGAGCGTCCGGGTCACGGGGATTTGGCGGCGCGTCAAGGACCTCTCGGGCGCGGCCGCCGCGCCGGACCTCGTCGGCCTCCGCCCGGCGCTGTCCGCGCGGCGACCAGGCCCGGGCACCACGCTTGAGCCCGTCGCCATGCCGCCGATCGGCGGGCCCGATCGCCGGCTACTGAGCGCAGCGGAGCCGGGGGCCGGCACGCTGGAGGTGACCCGCACCGGTTCCCCCGCGGCGCCCGACGTGGTCGCGATCGACCCGACCGATGCGGACCGCGTCGAGTACATCCAGGTGGCGGACGTCGTGGGCCCGAGCGACCCGGATTCGCCGGCCACGGTGGTTCTGGCCTTCCCCGTGCAGCACCGCCACCGGGAGGGCGTCATGGTCCGGGAGGTCACCCCGACCGCGGTCGGGCCGCTGACTGCGGACCTCGCCGCCGAGGGTCTGCCCGGGGACCCGACTGTGTTCGTGACATCGGCGGCGCCGTTCACTGCCGGGCAAGTCGTCCGGATCACGGGCGGCCCCGCACCGGACGAGTACGCCGTCCCGGCGACCTATCGCGTCGACACCGACAAGGATGGGTACGGGCGGCTGCCGCCCCTGACCCGCGTCGCCGCGGTGGAAGTGGAGGCCTCGGAGCCGGGCCCGCCCCCGCTCGCCGCGCCTCCCACGAGGTACACGCCGAACTACGGAGTGGTCGAGAACCCGCTGTTCCTGGTGCTGGAGTGATGGATCCGATCGAGGGAGGAGCCGATGCCTGAGTACCTCGCACCCGGTGTGTACGTCGAGGAAGTGGACACTGGGGCCAAGCCCATCGAGGGGGTCAGCACGAGCACCACCGGCCTGGTCGGCGTGACGGAACGCGGCCCCGAGAACGTGCCGGTGCTGATCACCGGCGTCGGCGAGTTCACCCGGTGGTACGGAGGCCTCCTCCGAGAGTCGGACTACGGCGACCACCGGTTCCTGCCCCACGCGGTGGAGGGATTCTTCACGAACGGCGGCAAGCGCGTGTACATCAGCCGCGTCCTCGACGCCGCCGCGAGCCGGGCCGCGTCTCCCCTGTTCGACCGGGGCGGCGCTGCATCCATCGCGTCCACGCTCGTCCAGCCGGCCGGCGAGTCGACCGGCTCCGCGGCCAGCCCGCCGAGCCTGGTGATCCTGGCGGCCGCCGGGCTCGGCAACGACGACTGGCTCCGGGTCGGCGACGGCAGCACGGCCGAGTACCGGCAGGTGGACGGGGCCCCCGCGGCGGAGACGGTCGTGGTCCCAGTTCAGCTCCCGCTCGCCCGGTCCCACGCATCGAGCGAGAACATCTCCGAGTTCACCCGGGCCACCTTCCCTGAGGCATTCACGCTGGAGGACGCCGCGGACCCGGGCTCCGAGTGGATCGTGGCGCGGGCCGCGAACGCCGACATCGTCGCGATGCAGGAGGACGACTGGATCGAGATCGGGACCGCGCCCCAGGCCGAGTACCGGCGGGTGGCGGAAGCCCTCCCGGTCAGGCCCGTCCCCGGGTCGACGACCGACTCGACCGTGCGGCTCCGGCTGGACTCGGAGCTGGTCCTCGGCTATGCGGGCGGCAACGCGGTCCCCATCACCCGGATCGACCTCACCGGCGGATCGGACACCGACGCGAACATCGGCATCGCCACGGCTGGGAGCGGGCTGATCTTCGTCGACGACCGCCAGGGCGGCTTCGACGACAACGCCAAGCTCGTGGTGGTGGGCGCCACCGACCCGGAGATGCGGCGCATCGGCCTGCTCACCGAGCTGGAGATCGCGCCGCCGATGGACGACGACTACCCCGCGGGCGTCCTGGTCGAGGCCGTGGAGCCCGCGTCCAACCGGACGCTGTCGGCCGGCCCCCAGGCGGCCGACACCGAGCTCGTGCTGCAGGCCGGCGAGACGGAGGGCCTCGTGGTGGGCCAGCGGATTGTGGTCGACCCGACGGGCACCACCGAGACGCTGGCCATCCAGGCCATCGACGCGTCGGCGGACACGCTGACCGTGACACCGCCCCTGGCCAGCGGACACTCGGCCAACGACGACGTGGTCCCGCTCGACAAGACCACGACCGCGGCGGTCGCGGCGGGCGGGCGGGTCCTCGCGCTCGACGACCGGATGGGGATCGGGGAAGGGACAGTGCTCCGGGTCGGCGTCGGCGCCGGATCCCAGCTCGTGACCGTGGGCTCGGTCCCCGCGCTGACCTCGGTCGCCCCGGACCCGGGGAACGTCACGTTGTTCCCGGGGATGTCCGCCGCAGTCCCCAGTGGCACCGCGGTCTCGGTGATCGGCGCCATGGGACCCATCGCGGGACGCCAGGCGACCGTGCTGGCGCTGCCGGCGACCGCGGGGGCCACCCACGTGTACGTCTCCGACGGCGACGCGTTCGCGAGCGGCGAGATCGTGCGCCTGACGTCGGGGGACAGCGTGACGTTCCACAGGCTCCTGGCCAACGGGACCCCGCTCACCGGCGGTGCCGCCAACGCCGCGGACCGCCCGATCGTGGTGACGCTGCAGAGCGCGCTCGCCCGCGCCCACCCCTCCGGCTCGGCCGTCGTGGGGCGCGACCCCCTGATCGACGTCCAGGCCCTCGACTCCGGCATCTGGGGGAACCGCCTGCGGATCACCGTCGAGGACGAGACGCCGGGCCTGGTGAGCACGACGCTGGCCGGGTTCACCAACCCCACCACCATCCAGCTCGCGTCGGCGGCCGGGGTCCAGCCCGGCACCGTCCTCGAGCTGTCCGGCCCGAACGGCGTGGTCGGCGACCCGGTGAAGGTGTCGAACGTCAACCGCACAGCGGGGTTCAGGATCCTGCTGGCCGGGGCGGGCCTCGGGCCCCTTCAGCAGAACCCCGGCCTGCAGGTGCGGTCCCGAGAGTTTCGGCTCACCGTCCGAATTCTGCGCCAACCCGACCCCCGGACACCGTCCCGCGACGAGGAGGTCATCGACAGCGAGATCTTCCGGTACCTGTCGCTCGACCCGCGCCACAGCAACTACGTGGAGAAGGTCATCGGTGACATCGACGGGACCCTCCGGCACTGGGATCGCCGGCCCGAGGGGTCGTCGCTGTACGTCCGCGTGCGGGACCGGGCCCAGAACCAGGCAGAGGAGGAGTCGGTCCGGCTCGGCCCCGAGACGCTGGTCGATGTGTTGCCGGGCGGGTTGCGCCGGCCGGCTCGCATGCGGCTCGAGCAGGTGATCGGGTTCGACTCGATCGGCACGCTCACCGACGACCACTACGTCGGGGCCGACAACGCCGACCCGGACCTCCGGACCGGGCTCCAGGCCCTGCGCAACGTCGAGCAAATCAGCATCGTCGGCATCCCGGGCCAGGTCGGCCCGAGGGTGCAGCAGGCGCTCGTGGATCACTGCGAGCTGATGCGGTACCGCTTCGCCGTCCTCGACTCCCGGCCCGAGCCGACCGACACCATCTCCGACGCCCAGAGCCAGCGCCAGCAGTTCGACACGAAGTACGCGGCGCTCTACTACCCGTGGCTGTCGATCCCGGAGCCGTTCCCCGAGAACCTCACCACGATCCGGGATTACGCCATCCCGCCGTCGGGCCACGTCCTCGGCGTGTACGCCCGGACCGACGTCGACCGCGGGGTGCACAAGGCGCCGGCCAACGAGGTCGTGCGGGGCATCGTCGGGCTGCGCCGGAAGGTGAACAAGGAGCAGCAGGACATCCTCAACCCGTACCCGGTCAACATCAACGTGATCCGCGACTTCCGCGACCACAACCGGGGTATCCGCGTGTACGGCGGCCGCGTCATCACCAGCGACCCGGACTGGAAGTACGTGAACGTCCGCCGGCTCCTGATCTTCATCGAGGCCTCGATCGAGCGCGGGCTGCAGTGGGTGGTGTTCGAGCCGAACGCGGAACCGCTGTGGGCCCGCGTGCGACGCGTCATCACGAACTTCCTGACCGTGGTGTGGCGGAACGGGGCGCTCGAGGGGATCAAGCCCGAGGAGGCGTTCTTCGTCAAGTGCGACCGCACCACGATGACGCAGACCGAGATCGACAACGGCCAGCTCATCGTCCTCGTCGGGGTCGCGCCCGTGAAGCCGGCCGAGTTCGTGATCGTCCGCATCGGCCTGTGGACGGCTCGATCGGATTCCTAGGAGGTTCACCGTGGCAGACACCCGGCTCGATCCCTTCCGCAGCTTCAACTTCCGGCTCGAGATCGACGGCACGCCCGTTGCCGCGTTCAGCGAGGCCAGCGGCCTGACCTCGACCGGGCAGGCGGTCGACTACCGCACCGGCGTCGACATCCCGCTCACCCCGCGCAAGCTCATCGGCCTCCGCAGCTTCGGGCCCATCACGCTGAAGCGGGGCATGGTGAAGGACACCACCCTGTGGGACTGGTACCGCAACATCGTCACCGGCTCGAACGACCGCCGGAACGGCAGCGTGATCCTCCAGGACGAGCTGCACACCGACGTCCTGCGGTGGGACTTCGAGAACGCGTGGCCGAACAAGATCGACGGACCGACCTTCAACGCGAACGGCAACGAGGTCGCGGTGGAGAGCGTCGAGCTCGTCGTCGAGGACATCACGCTCGAGGTGGCGTGAGGGCCATGAATGCGCTGCTGGCCCCCGGCGTCTACTACCAGACGGTCGACGCCGGCGCGCCCCCCGTGACGCCGCTGCGGACGGACATCACCGGATTCGTCGGCATCGCGCAGCGCGGACCGGTCGACCTGCCGGTCCCCATCGAGTCCTGGCGCCAGTTCGCATCGTGGTTCGGCGGGTTCGCGGGTGTCGGGTATCTCGCGTACGCCGTGCGGGCCTTCTTCGAGAACGGGGGCCGGCGGTGCTGGGTGGTCCGGGTGGCATCGAGGGACGCGGTCGCCGGCGTCGCGGCGTCCTCCGCGACGCTGTCGAGTGCGGGCGGGGCGGTGTGGCGCGTCCGGGGGTCCAGCGAGGGCACGTGGGGTGACGCGCTCACGTTCACGGTCCGCGAGCGGAACCCGGCCCAGGTTATCACCGCCGACTCGGACCCCGACGGGAGCTTCACGGTCGTGCCGACCACCAGCGGGTTCGCCCGTGGCACCCTCGTCCGGATCAGCCAGACGGGGGCTGCGGCGGCCGGTTGGAGGGTCGTCTCGGACGTGGACCCCCATCGCCGGCGCCTGTACTGGCGTCACCCCGACGCGGCGCTCCGGTGGCTGTACGACGGCCCGCTGACCGGGTTCGACCTCGCGTCGCCACTCGTGATCCGGAGCGTGGAGTACGCCATGGCCCTGTACGAGGCGGGGCGCCTGATCCGGTTCTACGACGGGCTCTCGCTGGTGG